>PPYF01099345.1_pt1 | contig 26053 bp, 23 predicted proteins | sample 1559871 | NCBI WGS metagenome assembly PPYF01 (sample SAMN08240021, study PRJNA423297) | Human gut metagenome, whole genome shotgun sequencing project. | reverse complement strand
CAAAAACATAATAGCTACCAAATGGCGGCGTAGAGGTTTATATTATTAGGAACTGTCTACTTGACGGGGAGCACACCACAATGGGGAAGGCATTCATAACAATTGCTGGTCATCTTCTTATCTGCACTATACATTAGATTTTACTTGACCAGTAGGGGGCTGCGGACGCTTCCAGCAAAGCGTTGCGATCACGTCCAAATATCTTCACAAGTTACCAAGAAAGGGTACCTGCGGCTCTCGTGCCGCAGGTACCCTTTCTTTTTGCTGCCCTTTCCATCAGTCGTGGATGGTGACCTTCCCAATGTACAGAGCATTCTTGGGATCCATTTCGTCGTAGATGGTGCTCTTGCCGGTATCCAGGGCTTTAATCTGGGCCATGTCTTCATCGCTCAGGGCAAAGTCGAAGACCTGGAGGTTCTCCTGCATCCGTTCCAGATGCACGGATTTGGGAATCACCACAATATCCCGCTGGAGCAGCCAGCGCAGCATGACCTGGCCGGTGGTCTTGCCGTATTTGGCCCCGATGGCTTTCAATACGGGATTGGCAAAGACCTGGTTGTTGCCTTCGGCAAAGGGTGCCCAGGCTTCATGCTGGATGCCATTGGCCGCCATAAAGTCATGCTCGGCCCATTTCTGGTCCCACACGTTGGTTTCAATCTGGTTCACCTGGGGCTTTACGGCATTGCAGTTGAACAGGTCAGCCAGCCGTTCGTTCCAGAAACTGGTCACGCCGATGGCCCGGATGCGGCCTTCCTGGTACAGCCGTTCCATGGCTCTCCAGGCCCCATAGTAGTCCCCATAGGGCTTATGGATCAGGTACAGGTCCAAATAGTCCAGGCCCAGTTTCTTCAGGGAGGTGTCAAAGGCTTTCAGGGTGTTGTCGTACCCATGGTCCTGTACCCACAGTTTGGTGGTGATGAACAGGTCTTCCCGCTTTTTGCCGCTGTGCTTTAAGGCGGCGCCCACCTGCTCCTCGTTGCTATAGGCGGCTGCGGTATCGATCAATTGGTACCCGGCGCCCAGGGCTTCTTCCACAGCCTTTTGGGTAATTTCCGGCGGGGTCTGGTACACGCCATACCCCAGTTTCGGCATTTTGACTCCATTATTTAACGTAACAAATTCCATGTTTCTCGCTCCTTTCAGCGTTCAAACGGCAGGTGCATCTGCGCATATTTTTCTTCCGTGGCATTGTCCGGCTCGTAATAGCTCTTTTTCCCGTTCAGGGCAGCCATAGCTTCCAGTTCCTCCGGGGTCAGGGCAAAATCGAAAAGGGCGAAATTGTCCCGGATGTGGTCGGGATTCTTGGACCCGGGAATGGTGATGAAGCCCTTTTGGACCGCCCAGCGGAGAATGACCTGGGCAGCGCTTTTGTGCACCCGGTCGGCAATGGCCGTGATGACCGGTTCCTGCAAAAGCTCCGGGTCCCCGTGGCCCAGGGGATACCAGCCCATGAGTTTGGTACCCAGGGGCGCCAATACGTCCAGCACGTCCTGGCGGATTCTATAGGGATGGGTCTCTAACTGCACCACCTGGGGCTTCACCGCAGCCGCCTCCAACAGGCGCGTCAGCTTCTCCCCGTGGAAATTGGAAATGCCCAGGCTCCGGGCCTTCCCTTCCTGGTACGCCCGCTCCAGCTGCCGGTAGCCGGCAAGAAAATCCCCGGCGGGCTGATGGATGAACAGCAGGTCCACATAGGTGGTGCCCAGCCGTTTCAGGGTATCCTCTACCGCAGTGGGGCTATTGTACACAGTGGGCCACAATTTGGTGGAAAGAAACACGTCCTCCCGGCGGCAGATACCTTCCGCATAGGCTCTTTGGAGCCCCTCCCCCACTGCTTTTTCGTTCAAATAGGCGTTGGCCGTATCAATCAGCCGGTACCCGTTCTTTAAGGCGGTGTACACGGCCTGGGCGGTAACTTCCGGGGCCACCATAAAGGTCCCCAGGCCCAAAAGGGGCACCTTGACCCCATTGGACAATTCCGTATATTCCATAGCAATTTCTCCTTTCCCGGTTCTTCTGAAAATTCCTCTAAAATCCATCAGAAAAACAAATACATGTTATATTTTAGTAAACAACTGTAACATTCTTCTCACTTTTCTTATTTTAAAAGAAAAACTAAAAAAAATAAAATGTCAAAAAAAGGATTCCACTATATCATCGCTGAATAGTATCACTATCAAGGGGGAAAGGAGGACTATATGCTTGAGAGTTTTCTATTGGAACAATTCCTAGCCTTTGCCGATTGCGGAACCTTATCAGCTGCGGCAGAGAAGCTGCATACGTCCCAGCCGGCACTGTCCCGCTCCATGAAGAAGCTGGAACAGGAACTGGGTGTAGCCTTGTTTATCCGCCGCAAGAACCAGCTGCAGCTTAACGAAACCGGCCAATATGCCTTACTGTACGCCCGTGAGCTTCTTCGTGCCAACGAGGAATTTACCCATCGGGTGCAGCTGTATGACCGAAGCCTGCGGACTATAAATATTGGTTATGGCGCTCCGGTGCCACAAATGGTGCTGACGCCCTTGATCAACAGCCTGTTCGGAGGTATGCGCCTGTCAGCGGATATGAAGGATGACCGGGATTTTCTTAAACGGTTGTCGGACCATACGTACCAATTGGTAGTAACCCACAAGGCTTCGCCGGACAGCGGTGCTTTCCTTGCCAAGAAGTGCGGTCACGAAGATTTGTTCCTGTCGCTTCCGCCGGGGCATCCCCTGGCCTTTTCGCCGGAAATCCATTTGAAGGATCTGGATGGCCTGAACATCCTGCTCCTGTACCAAATTGGTTTCTGGGCTGCCATGACCAAGGATAAGACGCCCCACACCCATTACCTGCTGCAGGTCCAGCGGGAAGCCTTTCAGGAGCTGGCCCGTAATTCCGGCTACCCCAGCTTCAGTTCCAGCTACTATTTGAACCGAGGCGAAAAGCTCCCCGGGCAGATCAATATCCCCATCGCCGATCCAGAGTGCCATGTGGATTATTACCTGGTCTGCCTGAAAAAAGACCAGCACCGTTTTGAGCCACTGTTTGCGGAGGTTAACGAAAAAACCGTGTGGTAGCAGGCTGCTGCAGAGGTTCACTCCATTGTTTCCTGCGTTTTAGGAGTCCCTTGGGGGATACTTTACCAACAGCAAAATTGCCGCCTGATTTGTGGACAATTTTCTGATTATAGCCGTTGACAAATGTATTCAGCAAGTGTACTATTAAAGCGTAGAATAATTATTAATAAGTTTTAATTTTCGATTACTAGGTTGAGTTCATACCAAACCGCAAGGTTGGCAGGGACGGAGGATGTTTCCACTACAGAGGAGGTTACAGAGATGTTATTCACCACAACGAACGACCATGAAGAATTTCGTGCCCAAGTACGTGGTTTTGCTGAGGCAAAGATTAAACCCATTGCCTTCATGCTGGACAAGGAAAACAAATTCCCTGACGAAGAAGTTGCCGAAATGGGCAAACTGGGCTGGCTGGGTATTCCTTATCCGAAAGAATACGGCGGCATGGGCCTGGATTACATTGACTACGCCATTGCTGTTGAAGAATTGGCCAGAGTCGACGGCGGTGCCGGCGTAATCCTGTCCGCTCACGTTTCCCTGGGTTCCTACCCCATCTTCGCCTATGGCACGGAAGAACAAAAGAAAAAATATTTGACCCCGCTGGCATCCGGCAAGAAACTGGCTGCTTTCGGCCTGACCGAACCCAATGCCGGGTCCGATGCTGGTGAAACCGAAACCACTGCCGTATTCGATGGCCAGAACTGGATTTTGAACGGCAACAAGATTTTCATCACCAACGCCGGCAAAGCAGATACCTATGTAGTATTTGCCGTAACGGAACCTGGCAAAGGCACCAAGGGCATCAGCGCCTTCATCGTAGAAAAAGGCATGCCCGGTTTCACCTTCGGCGATCACTATGACAAACTGGGGATTCGTTCCTCCGCTACGGCAGAACTGATCTTCAACAATGTGAAACTGCCGAAAGAAAACCTGCTGGGCCGTCAGGGCAAAGGCTTCAACATTGCCATGGCTACCCTGGACGGCGGCCGTATCGGCATTGCTGCCCAGGCTTTGGGTATTGCCCAGGGCGCTTACGAAGCTGCTTTGAACTACTCCAAAGAAAGAATCCAATTCGGCGCTCCTATTTGCCAACAGGAAGGCGTATCCTTCAAGCTGGCTGACATGGCCACCAAGATCCGGGCTGCCCGTTTCCTGGTTTACAGCGCTGCTGAACTGAAGACCAACCACGAATCCTACGGCATGGAAGCTGCCATGGCCAAGATGTACGCTTCTGATGTGGCTGAACAAGTGACCACGGAAGCCCTGCAAATCTTCGGCGGCACTGGCTACCTGAAGGGCATGGACGTGGAACGCTTCTACAGAGATTCCAAGATTACCCAAATTTACGAAGGCACCAACGAAATTCAAAGAGTGGTTATTGCCTCCTACATTACGGACCGTATGTCCAACACCAAACACGCCGGCACCACCAAGGCCAACAACACCATTACCGGTGCCCGCAAGAAACAAATCTTCAAGGATGGTACTCCTGAAGAACAGGTCAATGCTTTGGTAGAAGCCCTGAAGGGCGACGGCTACGACTTCACCGTGGGCATTCCCATGGACACCCCCATTGTGGATGCAGAACGGGTAGTCAGCGCTGGTAAAGGCATTGGCTCCAAAGAAAACATGAAACTGATTTATGACCTGGCCAAAGCTGCCGGTGCTGCCGTAGGGTCCTCCCGGCCTGTAGCAGAAACCCTGCAATATGTTCCTATTGAACGGTATGTGGGCATGTCCGGCCAGAAGTTCAACGGCAACCTGTACATTGCCTGCGGTATTTCCGGTGCCGTACAGCATCTGAAAGGCATCAAGAATGCCACCACCATCGTAGCCATCAACACCAACGCCGGTGCTCCTATCTTCAAGAACTGCGACTATGGTATTGTAGGCGACGTGAATGTGATCCTGCCGCTGCTGGCCAAGGCTCTGGACAATGGTCAACCCAAGAAACCCGCTCCTCCTATGGTTAAGATGAAGAGACCTCTGATTATCAAAGAAGTTCCGGAAGGGCATTATGTCTGCAACGGCTGCGGCTACGAATATGATCCGGATCTGGGCGATCCTGATGCCGATATCAAACCGGGCACCAAGTTTGCAGATCTGCCGGAAGATTGGGTATGCCCGCTGTGCAACTCCGAAAAAGACAAGTTCGTGCCGGTAAAATAAGGCGTGTCAGCCCTTAACGATCAACTAGACGTGTCTGAGGAGGAGGGGCCTCTCCTCCCCACACCTGTGAAGGAGAATCAATATGGAATGTGTTAGAAAATTAACGAATGACTTATATTGGGTAGGTGCAGATGATCGCCGGCTGGAATTGTTTGAAAACATCCATCCCATTCCCCGGGGCGTCTCCTACAACTCTTATCTGCTGCTGGACGAAAAAACCGTCCTGTTCGATACGGCTGACTGGTCCGTATGCCGTCAGTTCCTGGACAACATTGAAGGCGTGCTAAAGGGCCGTCCTTTGGACTTCATGGTTGTCAACCACGTGGAACCCGACCATGCCGCTTCCCTCCAGGAAGTGCTGCTGCGTCACCCGGAAACCGTAGTCGTCAGCACCGAGCAAGCCTTTACCCTGCTGCACCAATTTGGCTACAAGGTTGAAAAACAAGATATCGTCAAGGAAGGCGATACCCGTACCTTCGGCAAACATACCATTGCCTTCGTAGAAGCTCCTATGGTCCACTGGCCGGAAGTTATGGTATCCTTCGATACCAAAGACGGCGTCCTGTTCTCCGCCGATGCCTTCGGTTCCTTCGGGGCCCTGGGCGGCCGGATTTTCAACGACGAAGTGAACTTCGACCGTGACTGGCTGGACGATGCCCGCCGCTACTACACCAACATTGTTGGCAAGTACGGCCCTCATGTACTGGACCTCTTGGGCAAAGCCAAGGCCCTGAAGCTGGACATCAAGATGATTGCCCCGCTGCATGGTCCGGTGTGGAGAAGCAACCTGGGCTACATCCTGGACAAATACGTACATTGGGCTTCCTATGAACCCGAAGAAAAAGGCGTTCTGCTGGTCTATGCTTCCATGTACGGCAACACTGAAAGCACCGCTTCCATTTTGGCCGCCAAACTGGCTGAAAAGGGCATGACAAACATTGCCATGTACGATGTGTCCAAGACCAATGTTTCCTACCTGATTTCCGACGCCTTCAAATACAGCCACATTGTACTGGCTTCCGTAACCTACAACCTGGGTATTTATCCCAAGATGCTGAACTTTCTGGAAGACATGAAGGCCCTGAACGTACAAAAACGGATCGTGGGCATCATCGAAAACGGTTCCTGGGCTTGTACTGTAGGCGGCTTGATGCAGGACTTCCTGGAAAACCAGATGAAAGCCATGACCGTGCTGCAAGATGGCGTAACCATCAACTCCAGCATGACCGCTGGCCAAAACCGTTCCATGGACGACCTGGTAAGTGCCCTGGTAAACTCCATCAACGGCAAAGAATAAATTCATTCACCCTCCCGTCAGACGGGGCCTCCTCCCCCGCTGACAGCCAAAGGACGCAGGCATTAAGCCTGCGTCCTTATATTTTTAAAGACCGTGTCCCTGCTTTGGCGAGGGCACGGTCTTTTGCGTCTATATTTTGTTTGGCTGTATATCTACAACAAAGGCAGCCGCTCCAGCTTGGGCAGGGCAAGAAGTTTCTCCGCCAACACCTGCGCCTGCGCCCCATACCGGACTGCCAACAGGCCGGAAGCTTTGGCCAGGGCGTCTTCTTGGGAAAGCGGATGCTGGAAGGAGCCTGCCGGGTCCTGGACCAACTGGCGAAAGGTCCTACCAGCTTCCAGGGTTACCTGCACCCAAGCGCTCCAATGGGCAGGATAAGCCGCTGTCAGCTCCGGATCCTCTTTTACCTGGATTTTGGTCATAAGCTGCTGCACCAAAGGCATTCTGATTTCTCTTTGCGTAAACAGGCTTTGGTCCACCCTTCCATACAATAAGGCACAGGCCACCGTATACGGCAGGGAAAACCGGGCTTCCAGCGGAGTTTGCGGCCGAAGGCAGCCCTCGCTGTAAGCGCATTGAGCATACCCGATTTGGTAAATCCCTACTTGCAGATCCCGGAGCTTTTGGCTCAGCACCTTGGGAGACACCGTTTCCGGCAGGTTTAGGGCCTGTAGGATTTCCCGGCGCAGGAGCTTAGCCGCATCAATACTGCTGTGGGCCGACCGGCAGCAGGGATAGGGTTTCATATCCATGTGCAGAATTTCCCAGGTTTCCCCCAGGTTTGCCGCCACCTGTTCCAAGCAACCTCCATCGCTCATGGCCTTGAGCAGCCCTCCATCCTGGGCCTCCAAGATATGGACAGGACCTGTCATCCCAGCCCGGGCAAAAAGGGCGCTGCGCAGGCCAGCTGCGGCCGCCTGTCCCGGGTTCAGCACTTTGGAATTGGTTCCATCACCCAAAAAAGCCCATACTCCGGTAGCCTGGGAACCAGCAAGTCCCAGAGCATTTGCGGTCTGCTCCGGGTTCAACTGAAGCAGGTGGGCACAAGCCGCGGCTGCGCCAAATACCCCGCAGGTCGAAGTGGCGTGCCAGCCCCTTTTCCGGTGTTCCGTGACGCCAAAGGCCCGGCCAATCCGAAAAGCAGTCTCATAACCTGCCACCACCGCAGTCAAAAGCTCCTTTCCCGAGCTTTGCAGCCGTTCGCCCAAGCTCCAGGCAGCCGGAATCAAACAGGCGGAACCATGGCATTTGGACGCCGGGTGTACGTCGTCCAGTTCAAGGGTGTGGGCCAGCATGGCATTCAGCAATGACGCAGACTCTACTGACCAGGTACGTCCTTCCGGTTCACCCCATAGATGCACCCCCTGGGCAGGGGGGCCCCCAGAAAGCATTTCCACAGCCTCTTTCAGGTGTTCCACCAAAGGGTCCCCGCTGGCCCCCACACTGACGCTGACCAGGTCCAAAACCCGGTACACCACGGCCTGCTGCACGTTTTGAGGCAGCTGCTCCCAGGTCAGCGCTGCGGTAAAGGCAGCCAACTGCGCCAGGGGCGCTTGCCTTTTCTCGTTTTCAGTCATCCTCAGACCTCTGCAATGGCTTCCACTTCAATCTGGGCCATATGATGGGTACGCCGCACTTCGTAGATGGCCCGGGCGGGCTTGTGTTCACCAAAAAATTCGGCATAGGCTGCATTGGCTTCGTCCCATTTGCTCATGTCGGTAATGAAAACCCGGCACATGACAATGTGGCTGCGGTCGGCTCCTGCTTCCTGCAAAATATGTTCGATACGCTCCAGGCTCATTTTCATTTCCGGACCCATGCCGCCTTCCGGCACCTGATGGGTAAAGGGGTCCACCGAGCTTTGGCCGGAAACATAGATCATGCCGTTGGAAATGATGGCGGCGGAATAATGGCCGCTGGAAGGATGCGGGGCTTTTACAATTTTCATGATTTCTCCTCCTTGGGATACTGCCCGGAAAAGGCTTAGCCCGTCATTCCGTCAGCTAAGCCTTTTTCAGGGTTGTTGGTTTATTGTTAAGGGTTGTTAGTTAAGCTTCTTCTCTAGCCATTTTGGCTGCCATGGCCTTTTCGTGTCTCTTTTCCACCCGGTCAATAAGTACCGTAGCGGAAACGTCGCCCAGGCAGTTCATGGAGGTGGTTCCCATATCAAAGAACCGGTAGAAACCGCCTACCATGACAACCAGATCCAGGGGCATACCAATGGCCGTGGCTACAATCATCAGGTTCATCAGGCCGCCGCCAGGAACACCGGAACCAGCACTGGTAACCAAAGCGGTCACAAATACCAGGTTCACAATCTGGCTGGTGGACAGGGGAATCCCCATGGCATTGGCACTAAACAGCAGCACTACGCCGCACAGGATACCTACCCCATCCTTGTTCACCGTTGCCCCCAAAGGAATCCCCAGGGAAGCCACCGGCTCTGCTACATTGAAATTCTTTGTGCACACGTCCAGGCTGACGGGAATTACCGCATTGCTGGAGCAGGTGCTGGCAGCGGTAGCAAAGGTAGGAAAGGCTTTGCGCAAAAAAGTAATGGGAGAAATACCCGTAAAGGCAAACAGCAGCAGGCAGTAGATCAAAATCAGATGGATAAAGCAGGCCGCATAGAAGGCTCCCAAAATCTGGGAAATGGTGACCAAAAGACCGGAACCATATTTGCCCAGGGCAGCAGCCATCAGGCAGAACACCCCAATGGGAGCCAGTTTCAAGGCGATGGTAATCAGGGACGTCATCAAATCCGCCATGGAGCAGAACCAGCTGCGGATGGGGTCCCGTTTTTCCGGCGGCAGCAGCACAATGGCCACCCCAATGAAGCAGGAAATAATCAGGACCTGCATCATATCCCCGCTAGTGAAGGACTTGAAAATATTGGTGGAGAACATATCCGTAAAGAATTTGTCCAACCCGGGCAGTTCGTTGATTTTCACCGAAGCAGCCATGGCTTCATAATGAACGCCGTTGCCCAGATTCAGGAATTTGGTTACGCCGATACCAATTACGGAAGCGCAAACCGTTGTAAATAAGTAAAATACCAGAAACCGCAGTCCCAAGCGCCCCAGCATTTCCGGGCTGTCCATGCTGCTGATGCCCTTAACCAGCATACAGACCACAATGGGAACCAGGAACATTTTCATCAGATTTAGCCAAATATCCCCGACAAAACCGATGGCAGCTGCGGGCTTGCCTACAATAATCCCCACAACGGAGCCCAGCAGCATTGCGATGACAATTTTGGTAATGTCATTCATTTTCTTTTTCTTTTCCATGATGCTCTCCTCTACTCTTCCCGAATATAGATATTGCCGTCCATAATCCGGCGGGCTGTGCGAATTACCCCGACCCGCTGGATTGTCTTGCCATCACTTTGGGCGCTGACTTCCATCACCCCAGAAGCGTGACCCAGCCGGATTTTTTCCGGTTTGGGCACGGCTACCAGTTCGCTGGCCAGGGTCCCGGGCAGCATCAGCGCCGTTGCCGTGGCCACTGTGACGGTAATGGGATAGGCCTTATGAATCTTGCCCAGGGAAATGGCCCGCACGCACAGGTCCATCTCGTCTTTGGCCACCGCTTTGCCGTCCAAGGAAATATAAGCCTGCGCCTCGCTTAAAATGCCGATATCCGGTGCCGCCGGGGTTTCCTTACGAGCGTCCTCCCAACGGCTGACCAGACCTAAGCGGACTGCCGCTTCTCCCCGGATGCGCTCCAATTGGTTCATAACGCCTGTATTGCTGTTGAGTTCCTGCTGTTCACTGCCGGTAAGTCCCAAATCCCTGGCCCGAACAAAAACCACCAAAGTGCCGCTATCCACGATGCTGACCGGAACTTGGCCGCAGCCGGGCACTGCAATTACATCTTTGGTCTGACCGGTGGGAAACAGTTTTCCCGTACAGGCCCCTGCTGGGTCCAGGAAAATTTCGTCCACCCGGGAGCCCGTTCCCGGCACGCCCTGAATTTCCGTGTCTCCATACATACAGGCATGGCCATTCTTGACCCGCACCCGTTCTTCCAGATACTTTTGGGTATTGGTATTGTAGATGCGGACGATGGTAATGGGTTCCACGGCAGGCACCAGGCCCTCGTCTACTGCATAGGGCCCCACCGCTGAGCCAATGTTGCCGCAGCTTACATTGTGGGCCACCTTGGGCTGGTCGATATCCACCTGGAAAAAGGTAAAATCCACGTCAGCCGCGGGCCGCTTGGAAGGGCTGATTACGGCAATTTTGGAAGTGGAAGATACCGTACCGCCCATGCCGTCGATCTGTTTCACATCTGGCGTGCCCATAACTTTCAGGAAGATTTCATCCCAGGTGCTTTCGTCCTGGGGCAGGTCCTCCCTGCGGAAAAATACCGCCTTGGACGTGCCACCCCGCATATAAACGCAGGGAATTTTGCGCTGTTCTTGGTTTAACGCTGTCATTTAGGGTCTCCTTGTACGTAAATGAGCTTATTTTCCCGGCCTACCGCCCACAGCTTCCCATGCCGGTAGTACTGCCGGTCAATATGGCGGGAAATGGTGACCCAGACCTTAGGAATATTGAGGTTCCAGTCTTTCATGTGCTGTTCCAGGGTAATTTCTTCTTCTCCCTGCCGGCCCAGGATAACAATTTCGTCCCCCGGTTTGGCCTCAGGAAAGTCTGTCAAATCCAAAATGGTATGTTCCAGGGACAGGCTGCTGGCCACCGGGCATTTTCTCCCATTTAACAGCACATAGCCCTGGGAAAGAGGCGCCTGGAAGCCATCTCCAATGCCCCCTGCCATAATCCCAATGCGCTTGGGAGCTGTCAACTGCACGGCACTGAAATTGGGTCCGAACTTGCCGCCCCACACCTCGTTTACATGAATCAGCCGGCTTTTCCAAGCCTTCAAGGGAGCGGTAAACTCCGGATGTCCCGGCCGTTTTTCCAAAGGCGAATAGCCCCACATGGCCCGCCCAGGACAAACCCCTGTAAACCGCAGTTCTGGCAGGGCAATGCCTGCCGGGGTATTGGCCAGCTGCCGGAAGGGAATGGCCTCAGCAGCCTTACCGATGGCATCCATAGCCTTTTGGAAGCGATCCCGCTGCCACAGGGCATACTGGTTATCTGCGTCAGGCCAGCCTACCTTGGCCATATGACTGTAGACCCCTTCTACGTGCAGCTGGGGCAGCTGCTGGATGCTGCGAAACAGTTCTGGGAATTTTTCCGCATTGACGCCCAGCCGGCCCCGGCCGGTATCCATGCCGATGAAGATATCCTGCTTCTTTTGGCCTGCGGCCTGGGCTACGGCCTTGGCTCCTTCCAAGGACAGTACTGTAGGAATCAGCCGATGCTCCACATATAAAGGGGCGGTTTCCTCCAGCAGGTTGCTGGCGAAAATCAAAATGGGCATTTTCACCCCCTGCTCCCGGAGCAAAATACCTTCTTCCACCGTACCCACGCCCAGATAATCAGCCCCGGCTTCTTCCAGCACCTTGGCACAGGCAATGATGCCGTGCCCATAGGCGTTTACCTTAATGGCCGGCATGATTTTGATATCCGGTCCCACCATGGCCTTATAATTTTTGAAATTTTGTTCCAAAGCATCTAAGTCGATTTCCAGCCAATTAACCCGTCTAGGTTCCCATTCTTCCATATCCGCTGCCTCCTTCAAGCTTTGTTTTCTGTTAATTCAATTTAATATCTTTTTGGTAATATAATCCAATACATATGTAATGCATAACCGATAACATTTATGTTATAATGTACGCAAATCAAGGGTTTTCGCCACTTAGGAGGCAGAAAAAATGTTTCGTCACAAAGATTATGTGGAGTGTATCTACAAAGAACGCAGCTTTGGCAAGGCCGCAGAAAAGCTCCATGTTTCTCAGCCTGCACTCAGTGCCATGATCAAGCGGTTGGAAAAGGAATTGGGGGCGCCCCTTTTTAACCGAAAAACCACACTCCTTACCTTGACTCCGTTTGGAGCAGAATATCTGAAAAGCGCCCGGGTAGTCACGGACCTGGAAAACCGTCTGCGCAATTTGGCCTATGGGCTCAACACCCTCCAGTACGGGGAACTGACCATCTGTGCATTCAGCCTCAGCATCCAGTACCGGGTTTCCCTATTGATAGCGGCGTTTAAGGCAAAATTTCCCCGGATTCAAGTCCGCCTTCTAAACAGCAATACCTTATATGGGAAGCAAATGGTAGATGCCTACGAAAGCGACCTGATGGTTTCCACCAAGCCCATGGATGCCCAAGCTTACGTGGGGGTGCCAGCCTATGAAGAGCACCTGATTCTGGCCGTACCGGCCCAGGACCCCATTAATGCCAAATACCAGGAATACCAGCTGACCCCCGATTCCCTGCGCCAGATTGCTTTACCCGCAGTGAAAGCCCTTTCCCTGGAAAAATTCTCCCAGGTACCGTTTATCCTGGCCAACAAGAACAACTACATCCGCACCTGTGCTAACCAGCTGTTTCAGGAAGTCCGGGTGAACCCAATCATTACCATGGAAACGGAATCCTCCTCCATCTGCCTGAATTTTGCCCAATTGGGGGTGGGAGCAACCATCTGCAGCGACCTGCTGCTGGAGCATCAGAATTTTCAAAAAGAGCTGTGCCTGTACAAATTAAAAAGTACCCTCTCCAGCCGCAAGGGCATGGTCTACTACCGAAGCGGTGCCTACGTAACCCCTGCCATGGAGCAATTCCTGACCCTGGCCCAAGAACAATACCAACGGGATAAAGGCTTGTAAGAACAAAAAGAGGGTGTGAAATAATATCCCCGAAAGGAAAAAATGGCTTGTGAGCTCAAAAAAGTTCGCAAGCCGTTTTTTGTTCTTTATAACTGTATCTAATAAACTTCCTCAGTCAGTCCTACGGACTGACAGCCCCTCCACGCTTGGATGGGCCAGTCTTAGTCCTATACCAGTCATATGCAAAATGGGTTTTGAGATGAAATCATAGTATGCAAATACTATTACTAACTTTCTCTGTCACTTGACAAGTAGCGCCCTAGAATGCTTCCTGAGTGGTTCGCCGTGCTCCGTTCTCCCTCACCCTCCGGGTTCGGCTCACGGACGGCTATCACATAGGTCGCATATTCCAAATGTCCTCGGGAAACTGATTGACATTTGGATGCGACCGTAAAGCGTGTAGGAAGTGGCGCCGCAGGCGACGATAGAAGTTTCATTATTTCACAGCCCCTTTTTTGTTTATAAAGTTTAGCTGTCTATTGCTTGCCCCACACTCAGCATCAGCAAAATTTTCAGGATTTCTTCCTGTGCGCAGCCTTTTCCTTTTGGGCCCACTGCTGCAAAAACAGCTCAGGGGCGTTATGAAAAGCATGGTCTTTGGCAATCAGGGTTACTACCGGACTGTGGGAATAATGGCTGAACAGGGCATCATGTCCTACGCAGAGCCCCACTATGAGATTCAGCTCTGTGCCAACCCCATTCAGGTATTCTGCCTGGGCTATGGGATTGCACATGGGTTTTTCCCGGGTATCTTCCACTCCTATGCACTTTCGGTCATAATGTCCCACCTTGCAGATTACACTTTCTACCGTAAAGCCTTGTTCCCGCAGATACCGGGCCAAAATACCGGCAGTATCTGCCAGCGAAATGCAAAAGGCAATTCCCAGTTTGGTAAAACCGCAATTCCGGGCAAAGCGTACCGTTTGCTGCACCCGGCTCTCCGTATGGTCCATACTGGAAATGGCTGCTGCCTGGGCCAGTTTTAAAGTTTCCGGATCCTTATATTCTTCTAAATACCCTTCCAGCTCCGGCCGCAGGCTGGGGCAGGAAGAAGGATAGTCCCCTTCCTGGCCTAATTTTTTCGCACAATTTCTGACTCCGCAATAGGCACAAAAGAATTCCTCTGCCATATTTTTGTTCATTTTGGCTCCTTAGGATAACTTGGCAATTTCATGCAGTGCCTGGGAAACCCGATCCATCTGCTCCTGGGTATTATAGAAATGCAGTCCCATGCGAATGTAGCCCTGACGTACGGTAGCACGCACTTTATGGTCCAGCAGCACTTGTTCAACGGCCTTAGGATCTGCGCCTTCAGGATACCAGATGAACAGCAGCCCAGACCGATTCTTCTCTGGAATATCCAGAACCTTCAGCGGCAAATCTGCAAGCTTTCCCCGCAGATAATTTTCCATCGCATGAATATGGGCATCTACATTTTCGATTCCCAGCTCATTGATCAGGCTGACCCCATTGGCCAGACTTTCAATAATACCAAAGGAATACATACCGCCTTCCAGCCGGCTGGCATCGGGCTGCCACTGGATTTGGTCATAATGCCGCAGGGGGAACGGACGGCCGCCGTTGGTCAAGCTCTGCAGCGATCCCGTATACGGCTTCAGGATTTGGCTTAATTCCTTGGCGCAGTAGACATAGCCCCCTCCTTTGGTGCCTAAGCAACCTTTATGGGCGCCGCCGGCCACGTAGCTGATATGCCACTGCCGAGGCCGCATGGTAAGCCGGCCCATGGACTGGATCGCGTCTATGGCCAGAATAATTCCCCGCTTGTGGCATTCCTCTCCCAAAGTTTTCAGGTCAATGGCATACCCGCTGCAAAAATAGGTAGAAGCAGTGGAAACAATTTTGGTATGTTCATCCATCATAGCCACAATATTGGCAATGGGAACTACCCCATTTTCACTTTTGGCAAAACGGATTTCTACACCCTTTTGTTCAATACCCAACCAAGGGATAGCATTGGAAGCGTGTTCTTCTTCCGTAATGACCACATTATCTTCTTTGGCAAAGGGGAAGGAATTGGCCAGTTTGGTCATTCCATCGCCGGTCCCATGGGTAAAAGCAATCTCAGAAGGCTCCACCTGCATCAGCTGAGCCATTTCTTTCCGGGCCCGTACCAAAATATCGGGGAAATAGGTCCCTGCATTGGTTCCGTAAGGAATCACGTAGCCTTCAATGAATTTTTTCCAGGCTTCCCGTACCCGCATCGGCGGCATGGACGTCAGGGAAATATCCAAATAGGCTACATCTCCCAAAAAGCCGTATTCTTTAGCAATCAGCGCTTGATTCAGCATGGCAATTCCCTCCTAAGCAAGAATCTTTTTTAAGCCGGCCAGCAAAGCATCAATATCTTCCTTGCTGGTAAAATAATGAACAGAACTTCTCACAACGCCATTAACACCCAAAGGCCGAATGGCCAAAAGCGCTCCCTGTGCGCCGGAGGCTACACACACATTGGCTTCTTTACCCAGCCGGGACGCAATTTCCGAGCAGCTGTGGCCCCGTACATTCCAAGAAATTACCCCTGCCAGCTTTTGGGCATCATGGGTTCCGTACAGCTCCACTTCGGGAATCGCCAACAGCCCATCAATCATGTACTGGGTCAATTCAGCAATGCGTTTTTGGATATTGTCCGTGCCAATTTCTGCAAGGGTATCCACTGCCACGCCCAGGCCAATCATCCCAGCCGTATTCAGTACCCCGGCCTCAAATTTATAGGGAGCTTCATTGAGTACCATGGTCTTTTCATCTACCAAGCGTCCGGCCCGGCTGCCAATATCCAACGGCTTCAGCATAGGGGTCAATTCCTTTTTGATATAAAGAGCTCCGGTGCCCTGCGGCCCCATCATACTCTTTCTGCCGCAGATGGACATGAAATCACAGCCGGATTTCTGTACATCCATGGTCAGCCGGCCGCCAGCCTGGGCTGAATCCACCATGTAAAAAGCGCCCGCTTCCCGAGCAATCGCACCAATTTCTTCTACAGGGGTAATAGTGCCAAAAATATTTGACACATAAGTTACGTTAATCAACTTGGTTTTTGGCGTTACCAGGGCCCGGATGGCGTCTGGCTTTACGAAGCCTTCTTTAGTCGCCTGGGCGAATTTGACTACAACGCCCCGATCCTGAACCAGGCGCAGCCAGGGCATGATGTTGGATTGATGCTCCACTGTAGTCAAGATAATTTCGTCCCCTGCTTCCCAGGGTCCGCCATAGGCTACCATATTGATGGCTTCCGTGGTGTTTTTGGTAAAGCAGATTTCTTCGGGGGCCTTGGCATTAATGAATTTGGCCAATTTGGCTCTGGCTTCGTTCACCTTAGCCGCTGCTTCCACAGAGGCAGGAAATTCTCCAACTCCGTAATTCAAAGGGTATTTTTGCCCATATTCTTCCATTGCCGCCCAAACCCGGGTGGAAGAAGGTACGACAGATGCATTGTCCAAATAATGGACCGTGTCCATAAAAGGAATCAATTTCCTCATTTCCTGTGGTGATAACATAACAAAAGCCTCCCTTAACTAAATCAATTTGTATCATATTCTCTGCTTTCATTATAAGAACGAGGAGCAGTTAATTCCAATATAAATTAAAATATCGATTCCATTGATTAGAATCAATAGTATAATAAAGACAACTGCATAAATGAAATACACAAGGAGGGGCTGCCATGTTTCGCAACGCTAATTATATCTACACCGTCTACCAGGAACGGAATTTCAGCCGGGCTGCAGAAAAGCTTTTTATTTCCCAATCCTCCCTCAGCCTGACCATCAAAAAAGCCGAGGAGAGAATCGGTGCGCCGATTTTTAACCGTTCCGTCTCGCCCATTGGACTCACCGAATTTGGCAAAAAGTATATTGCTGCGGTGGAAGAAATGAGGCGCATCCAAAATCGCCTGGAAAATGATATCTACGAAATCAATCATCTAAAACAGGGACACTTGTCAGTAGGCGCCGGCAATTTTCATTCCACCTACCTGCTGCCCCTGGCCCTTTCGCCCTTCCGGGAAGCGTACCCCAAGGTACTGGTAGATATGCATGAAAGTACCACCCAAGAACTGCTAAAAAAGTTGGACCGGGGAGAGATTGATCTATTGTTTTCCAATAAGCATCTGCCAGAAAAACAATATCGCAAGTTTGTCATCTGTCATGAGTTTACGGTACTGGTCGTGCCTGAAAAATACTGTACCTGTCCGGAAATCCGTCAACAGGCCCGTACCCGGGAAGAACTTTCCCGTTATCCCGTGCAGCAACTGGAAAATCACCTGCTGCCGCCAGTCTTCTTAACTAACTTCCAGCAAACTCCCTTTGTGCTACTGCGGCCCGGCAACAACAGCCGGCAGCGGGCAGATACCCTTTTTCTGGAAGCAGGTTTTCAACCCTCTGTGGTACTGGAACTGGACCAGGCTTCCACTGCCTACCGGCTGGCCGCTTCAGGCCTAGGGGCCGCCATCGTCAGCAATCTGATGGTCCGCACCATGGAGCCGCCCCAGCACTGCTGCTTCTTTCCCCTGGAAGTTCCCCATACTGAGCAATACATCAGTGTCTACTTTCCCAAAGAAGCCATTATGACCAAGGCCATGGAAGAATTTATCAAGATTGCTCGAATCGCCATTCCAGCAGTCCTGTAAAAAAGCTTGCGGGGCTTTCCTTCCTCCGCTATACTGGAAAAAATGATGCAAAAGGAGGGCAAAGCTATGATTCGTAAAGCCCTGGAAAAGGATGTTCCGGCGGCAGCTGCGAACTACCGGGAGCTGCTGACCTATGAAAAAGAAAATGGTACCAATTCCAACTGGGTGCTGGACCTGTACCCCACCCGGGAAACGGCAGAGAAGGCCTGGCAGGCTGGTACGCTGTACGTTCTGGAGGAGGACGGGGAGATCTGCGGCAGCGTGATTCTAAACCAGCTCCAGCCGGCAGAATATGGACCTGCGCCTTGGCATATTCCTGCGGCTCCGGAGGAAGTGCTGGTGATCCACACCCTATGCATTCCGCCCAGCCGGGCAGGGCACGGGTATGGAAAGCAGTTCGTCCAGTTTGCCCTCGCCCTTGCGGCCCAACAGGGCTGCAAGGCGGTCCGTCTGGATACCTGGGCGGGCAACAAGCCGGCGGCTGCCCTGTACACCAAAATGGGCTTTGCCTATGTGGGACGGGCCAACGTCCTGCTTCAAGGGGTCATTCCCGAAGAACAGATTTTCTTTGATCATGCAGTGGAAGCAGAAAGCTAGAGGCTTCTGCAAGCAGGGCTGTGAAAAAATGGCGTGCGAACTTGTTTGGGTTCGCATGCCATTTTTTTGTTCATTATAGCCGCATCCAAACATCCCACAAGTTTTCCCATGAAGGTTTGGTCCATAAGGCCCATACGGCAGCTGCTTGGAATACGGCGAACCGCTCGGGGATACCCCGCACCACTTCACTTCAGGTTTGCAGACCGCACGACCTTTTAAAGGCTCCTACCTTTAGGGGGGAGCTGGCAGACACGTTAGTGGCTGACTGAGCGGGGATTCCCGGCACCACTTCACTTCAGGGCCGCTGACCGCACCCACTTTTTTTCCAAAACCGCTCTTCTGGGAGTTTTTCCCCCCACCCTTCCTGCTATACTGAAAGTAGAAAGGAAGAGAAGTATAGAAGAGAAGGCTAAAGGAGGAAGGACCTATGACCAAGTTATATTGTACCCTGACGGGCTTTAACCACTACTTTGGAAACGAGTTTCTCAAGCGGCACATGAAGGTCCAGCTGATCAAGGAGCCGGACAACAAGTACGACAAAGAAGCCATCCGGTGCGAGCTGGAGCCCCTGGGCAAAATCGGCTATGTGGCCAACAGCGTGGGCACCATTCTGGGAAATTGCTGGAGCGGCGGCCGGCTGTACGACAAGATTGGGGACAAGACGGAAGCCACGGTGGAGCTGATACTAGACCGGGGCGCCGTACTGGCGGTAGAAGCTGCTGAGCCGGAAAAGCCAGCAGCTGAACCGAAGCCGGAAGAAACCACTGCACAAACCGCAGCTGCAGAGGAAACCCTGGAAGAAAAGCAGCTTGGGCAAATGCGCCAGCAGCTGCTGCAGGACCGGGAAAAACTGGAGAAGACCCTGCAAAGAGTGCATGAAGAGCAGGAGGAGCAAGCTTCCCGGGAAGAACGGTTCCACCAGGAACTGCACCGCCGGAACCGCCAAATAGCAGAACTCCGGGAGCAGCTCCAACTGTTGGAACGGAAGAACCAGTTGCTGGAGGAGAAGTGACCGTTTGCAGCTTGGGGCATAAAAAATACTGGATGCTAAAGAACATCCAGTATTTTTTATGCCCCAAAATTCGTACAAGGTACAATGGACCCCCGCATGCCAGCCGCTACAGGAAGGCCAGCACACTTTACCCTAGACAGTTCGCTTGGCCGCCAGATAGCCAGACCGTCAGTCCTTGGCATCCTTTTGGGGAATTTTGGGAACGACTTCTCCCGCCTTGCGAAAACAGTCCTGAAGGAAGTCCCGCTCAAGCGTCAGCTGGTCACTCTTTTGCTTCAGCTCCTTCTTCTTTCTTTGAACGTCCTTACGCCCAGAATCTGCCTCAAAAGCACGATGCGCATTTTGCAGAAAAGCCTGCTTCCATTTCCGAACCAGCTCCGAATCCAGATGATTTTCGGAACAAATAACAGCAAAATCCTTGTCACCCTGAAGGATTGATAAGACGATTTTGGCCTTAAATTCAGCAGAATAGTTATGGCTTTCCATGGCAGCGGCCTCCGTTCTTGTTACCTATACTATAGCATATACATTTAAAATTTTCAGGCCTGGTCCGAATTCCTGGGCCCATTGTAATCCACGCTCCCTTTACGGGGAGCGACCCCTCCTGCTGATTCAAGACTTTGTCTATTACATATTTCAATCCACGCTCCCCTTACGGGGAGCGACTCAGGGTCTGGTCTACTTTTCTGACCACGGGGAGATTTCAATCCACGCTCCCCTTGTGGGGAGCGACCAGCAGGAAGCATGCAGCAGGAAAAGTGCTACAGATTTCAATCCACGCTCCCCTTGTGGGGAGCGACAGGGTCCTTAAATTGCGCCGTGGTAGGTACCCCGATTTCAATCCACGCTCCCCTTGCGGGGAGCGACCTCGCTCTCAGGCATATGGCTCCAGCTTACCTCATTTCAATCCACGCTCCCCTTGCGGGGAGCGACGGCAGATTGTTACCAATGTTGCCGTTTCCACCAATTTCAATCCACGCTCCCCTTGCGGGGAGCGACCTACCACCTGGGAGGCATACGTCCTGCCCAGGCAATTTCAATCCACGCTCCCCTTGCGGGGAGCGACGCCCTGCAAGAAACCGGACCTGGACAACATCCTATTTCAATCCACGCTCCCCTTGCGGGGAGCGACACTACTGGGTGACCCACTATGTCAATGGACTTCCTATTTCAATCCACGCTCCCCTTGCGGGGAGCGACCATGCTAGGCCAGTAGACGCGCCTTTCCAGCCCGTATTTCAATCCACGCTCCCCTTGCGGGGAGCGACAGTCGTAGCTGCTGAATTGGGCACGTGCTACCAATTTCAATCCACGCTCCCCTTGCGGGGAGCGACACGGGAGCAAATATTTTTATTGCGAATGCAGGACATTTCAATCCACGCTCCCCTTGCGGGGAGCGACATGACGGAAATATTCATGGCGTGGTCCAAGTAGATTTCAATCCACGCTCCCCTTGCGGGGAGCGACATAGCTTGCCTGATTGCCATCGTCAGAAACTTAATTTCAATCCACGCTCCCCTTGCGGGGAGCGACCGTATAAAACTGTAACATTAGATACAGAATTTGGATTTCAATCCACGCTCCCCTTGCGGGGAGCGACCGGATACGCCTATGCTGTAGATGCCGCCCATGGGATTTCAATCCACGCTCCCCTTGCGGGGAGCGACGTGCTACGACAGCACCAAGACTGATGCCCTGGTGATTTCAATCCACGCTCCCCTTGCGGGGAGCGACTCTTGGTTTTCTTCTTCTCGAAGATGAAACCGTGATTTCAATCCACGCTCCCCTTGCGGGGAGCGACTGCCATCATCATTGATGTTTACCATCATCACCCTGATTTCAATCCACGCTCCCCTTGCGGGGAGCGACGAGCCTTTCGAGCAGGACTTGATTGGGCAGATGTATTTCAATCCACGCTCCCCTTGCGGGGAGCGACGCCATTGTTTGTTCCTCCCACCCTTGATAATCGGATTTCAATCCACGCTCCCCTTGCGGGGAGCGACGGAAATCGCTTTCGTGTATCCTTCATGTCGGAAATTTCAATCCACGCTCCCCTTGCGGGGAGCGACTCTTGCATACTTTGATGACTATGGCATCGAGCTTATTTCAATCCACGCTCCCCTTGCGGGGAGCGACGGGAGTTGGGACCATTGATTCAGATTACCGTGGAATTTCAATCCACGCTCCCCTTGCGGGGAGCGACTTCACGGCGGTCAAGAAAAAATGGGCGGCAACGGATTTCAATCCACGCTCCCCTTGCGGGGAGCGACGTGGCAATATTGGCACCCCGGTTTAACCTCCTCATTTCAATCCACGCTCCCCTTGCGGGGAGCGACAGCATATAAGATCTGCAATAAAAGATGGCATGATATTTCAATCCACGCTCCCCTTGCGGGGAGCGACATGGATTAAACCCACACCCACGGTCTCCATTAAAATTTCAATCCACGCTCCCCTTGCGGGGAGCGACTCGTGGTCCTGGACGACCAGGCGCACGGCAGCTGATTTCAATCCACGCTCCCCTTGCGGGGAGCGACCCGGAGGCGACATCCAGACGGCAAGCACTGCGCTGATATTTCAATCCACGCTCCCCTTGCGGGGAGCGACGGATTTAAGGGGATCTGCCATTAAAAGATCCTCAATTTCAATCCACGCTCCCCTTGCGGGGAGCGACCTATGGCCCTTTATCTGCTGCTGGCTGACGGAATTTCAATCCACGCTCCCCTTGCGGGGAGCGACCCGAAGGAAACACTTCCGGCGGTGGTATCACCATCGGATTTCAATCCACGCTCCCCTTGCGGGGAGCGACCAGAGCGCGGGAAATCATGAAATCCGGGAAACTATTTCAATCCACGCTCCCCTTGCGGGGAGCGACAAGAGAATCAATGAAAAGGATGAATCTCTTCCTCATTTCAATCCACGCTCCCCTTGCGGGGAGCGACTGCTGAAGCAAGTCAGTAATAGCCTGACGGAGTCGGAATTTCAATCCACGCTCCCCTTGCGGGGAGCGACTCGGCGGAAATCACTTCCACCACGGGAGCATCGGTATTTCAATCCACGCTCCCCTTGCGGGGAGCGACGAGCCGCAACCATTTCCTCCACATCCGACTTGTATTTCAATCCACGCTCCCCTTGCGGGGAGCGACGGGCTTCGTCCAGGGCTTTCGTTTGCTCCATGGTATTTCAATCCACGCTCCCCTTGCGGGGAGCGACTATCGCCTCCATTATATCACGACAACTAGGAGGAATTTCAATCCACGCTCCCCTTGCGGGGAGCGACTACCTGGGGCGGCACGACCATGGACAATGGCCCGCATTTCAATCCACGCTCCCCTTGCGGGGAGCGACGAAGCAGAAAGGAGAGGATTTACTTGACATCAGTAATTTCAATCCACGCTCCCCTTGCGGGGAGCGACGCAATGCTATCCAGCAGCGCATCTACCTGATCAAAATTTCAATCCACGCTCCCCTTGCGGGGAGCGACATTCTTGTCCATTTCTTGTTTCCAGATAGTAGAATTTCAATCCACGCTCCCCTTGCGGGGAGCGACGGAACTTTCGAAGCAGATCCAACGTATTCTATGGATTTCAATCCACGCTCCCCTTGCGGGGAGCGACCTAACTCAGATGAAGATGAAGGGAGAAATGGAATATTTCAATCCACGCTCCCCTTGCGGGGAGCGACCACGGGTACGGGATACATTCCTGCGGATGTACCAATTTCAATCCACGCTCCCCTTGCGGGGAGCGACTTCCCGATCCCGCCATACTTCCTCCGGCACCGGATTTCAATCCACGCTCCCCTTGCGGGGAGCGACCGCTGCCGTCCGTCCTGGACGTCGAGGCGCTGATATTTCAATCCACGCTCCCCTTGCGGGGAGCGACCCCCGATGGACGCGAGGCGTTAAATGCCAGCCTATTTCAATCCACGCTCCCCTTGCGGGGAGCGACAAAGATTTCACAAGATAGGGGGTATGGTTCGTAATTTCAATCCACGCTCCCCTTGCGGGGAGCGACAAGATCATTCCAAAAAGCAGCAGGGGGACAAAAAATTTCAATCCACGCTCCCCTTGCGGGGAGCGACTGTTGACAGCAATTCTTTGTGGCACCGCGACAGATTTCAATCCACGCTCCCCTTGCGGGGAGCGACTCGCCTGTATGGTCATCGATGTAACCGGATATTATTTCAATCCACGCTCCCCTTGCGGGGAGCGACTAATCTGAGCAAAGAGGGAGTGCAGATTGATGGATTTCAATCCACGCTCCCCTTGCGGGGAGCGACTAACGGTCATCGGCGATCACACCTGCTTTTTGCAATTTCAATCCACGCTCCCCTTGCGGGGAGCGACCACGGCTGACAAGGCCGTTGCAGACGGCAACGGATTTCAATCCACGCTCCCCTTGCGGGGAGCGACCTAGGGAGGGTTCTTTTACCGCCAGAATGTCCAATTTCAATCCACGCTCCCCTTGCGGGGAGCGACGACGGACAAGCTGACAATTGCGGCAGGCCAAGTATTTCAATCCACGCTCCCCTTGCGGGGAGCGACGACCAGGCAATGGCTACAGCGGGCGAGGACCAAATTTCAATCCACGCTCCCCTTGCGGGGAGCGACTTGAAACGCCGGAAAAGCCGGTTGAGATAATCGATTTCAATCCACGCTCCCCTTGCGGGGAGCGACAGAAAACGCGGTCATGAGCTATAACTGCGAACCGGATTTCAATCCACGCTCCCCTTGCGGGGAGCGACATTATGCACGGGGTATTTATTTTTATGCAATGTAGATTTCAATCCACGCTCCCCTTGCGGGGAGCGACGACTTTTTTCAAGTCGTTCTCGATTTTTTCCGGATTTCAATCCACGCTCCCCTTGCGGGGAGCGACTTGACGAAATGTGCGCAATGCTTGACGCGGACGAGATTTCAATCCACGCTCCCCTTGCGGGGAGCGACACACGTCGCCGCCCGGGCTGTTGATGTCCAGGACATTTCAATCCACGCTCCCCTTGCGGGGAGCGACACAATGGGCGCTGGATGCCATCGATGCCGGGCTGATTTCAATCCACGCTCCCCTTGCGGGGAGCGACGCGACCGGGGAAGTGTCCAGCCGCCAGATGAAAATTTCAATCCACGCTCCCCTTGCGGGGAGCGACCATTTGGGTATTCAAAATGTAGGAATTTTGTAGATTTCAATCCACGCTCCCCTTGCGGGGAGCGACGTTGTTACTCTGGTCAACCGTAGTTCTCACAGAGATTTCAATCCACGCTCCCCTTGCGGGGAGCGACCGCTCTCGATAGAACCAAAATGGTCATAGAGACAATTTCAATCCACGCTCCCCTTGCGGGGAGCGACTAAACAAAGATGGAGTAATGGATTACTTACAGTCATTTCAATCCACGCTCCCCTTGCGGGGAGCGACAAGACCCGAAAATGAAAGGGCTGCGGGATTTGTTCCTATTTCAATCCACGCTCCCCTTGCGGGGAGCGACCCTAAAAGACACAAGGAGGAGGTGATGTGAGAATATTTCAATCCACGCTCCCCTTGCGGGGAGCGACCCCAAAATATCGGGGCGTGGCCAGAAAATTTAGTATTTCAATCCACGCTCCCCTTGCGGGGAGCGACGTTAATGTAATCACACAGAAGGGCACCCTGGACATTTCAATCCACGCTCCCCTTGCGGGGAGCGACGAATATTTTAAAACGGCCCAGGACCGCTTAACGATTTCAATCCACGCTCCCCTTGCGGGGAGCGACATTTAGTGTTACAAAATCGGGTGGGTACTACCCGATTTCAATCCACGCTCCCCTTGCGGGGAGCGACTATGCAGTTTGCCGCCGTAGTCACGAGCCTTGAAATTTCAATCCACGCTCCCCTTGCGGGGAGCGACGGTCCGCGATTGTGGGGCGCGGCTGGGAGAGGATATTTCAATCCACGCTCCCCTTGCGGGGAGCGACGATTTCTGCGGGGTTTATCTACTCCCTGGGGTTTATTTCAATCCACGCTCCCCTTGCGGGGAGCGACCGGAACAGTTAACGCAAGCGCAGGAACTGTCGTTATTTCAATCCACGCTCCCCTTGCGGGGAGCGACCGGGAATCCGGAAGACGATGATCTGAGCGCAGAAATTTCAATCCACGCTCCCCTTGCGGGGAGCGACTTCAATACCGGGAATTTCGGTCGGATCTGCTACATTTCAATCCACGCTCCCCTTGCGGGGAGCGACGAGTTCTTTGTTCCAGTCATGTTTTTTATACCTCAATTTCAATCCACGCTCCCCTTGCGGGGAGCGACTCCCTTTATATGAGAACCTGCAATGGTCTTTCATATTTCAATCCACGCTCCCCTTGCGGGGAGCGACCGAAGTTCCCACACACATGGATACCGATTGTATGAATTTCAATCCACGCTCCCCTTGCGGGGAGCGACGGTTCGCACATTGATAATAGGCGTGTTCCCTAGCATTTCAATCCACGCTCCCCTTGCGGGGAGCGACCTGGTGACAGCGACATTACGCCTATCACCTACGAAATTTCAATCCA
>PPYF01114318.1_pt1 | contig 26068 bp, 18 predicted proteins | sample 1559871 | NCBI WGS metagenome assembly PPYF01 (sample SAMN08240021, study PRJNA423297) | Human gut metagenome, whole genome shotgun sequencing project. | reverse complement strand
TAACAGTAACGGTATCGAACAGTTTTGCTTCGGTATCCCAGTACATTGGGTTTTTGGTGAAGATCTTTTCGTTACCCTGAATGTAAGAGGTCATGGTGTAGCAACCATTGTACCACATATTTTCGTTGTTCATGGAACGAACAGCGTCAGGACCGCCCAGCTCATCTACCATTGCCTGAGACATTGGGTACAGACAAACATAGGAAGCCAGGGAATCGAAGTATGGTTTTTCGGTTACACAGTGATAAACTACAGTGTAATCATCTGGAGTTTCCAGACCAACCATTTCACGGAATTTAGAACCTTCGCCTGCTGTCAGAGCCTTTGCTTCTTCTTCAGACAGGGTCTTGGTGTATTCATAATATTCGGATGCGCCTTTGATCATTTCGATTGGCATGGTTGTATTGGAAGAGTCATTTTTGTAGAAGTTCAGAACCCACTCCAGACCAGTTGCGAAGTCCTGTGCATTACAATCTGCTTTTTCCTGACCGTTCATGTCAACCCATTTTACACCTTCACGGAGTTTGAAGGTCCAGCTCAGACCGCCGTCTTCTGTACCCCACTCTTCTGCGATACATGGAACGAGCTCACCTTTTGTGTCAGATTCCAGCAGACCATCAACCAGGTTTGTCAGGTTTTCAGTGTCTTCCAGTCTCTGGCTGTAGAGGATGTTAAAAGTTTCCAATTCTCTGGAAGCAACTCTTGGAATGATTAAATCTTTAACTTCATTCTCGCTGCTTGCGCTGGTTGCATCACCGTTCTCGCTTGTGCCGTTGGAACTACCAGATCCACCGCATCCACTCAGTACAAGAGATGCTGCCATAGCCAAAGCCAGCAGTTTGGATACTGTCTTCTTCATAATTTGCCTCCTTAAGCAATCGTGTAAAGTGTTCAGAAACAGTTATCTTGTCCACTTTACTTGTTTAAAATAATATATCGGCACAGAATTTGGTCATTTTGTTACCTGTACCGAGTCAACGTGATACAATATAGCATATCATTTTTCCATTGTCAACATTCTAGCTTTTTCGCATCTGCCTTTTCCATTTTATTTGTACGTATTGTATATTTTATTTTGCAAAACTTGTTCAATGCTTAAAACAGATTACCTTTTTAACAATCTTTCTCACTCTTGATACAAAAATATAATATTTCTTTGTTTGTTTTAACAATTTCAATTGCTAAAGTGAACTTTTAAATTTTCATTTTCCTGCATAAAATACTTTCTGTATAATCAAAAAAGGGACGTATAAAACGTCCCTTTTTTGATTATTTTTAATTGTTTCTACTTGTTATACTCCTCAACGATTGCATTCATTTCTTCGGTTGTATAACCATTAGAATTGGTTTCCCAATTCTTCATCTTTTCGTTCTGAGCACCAAACATTGCGTTCATCTTGCTGTAAACGTTAATCTTTGTCAGACACCATGGAACATTGTAGTAAGCAGGAATTACGAGACCATGCTGGATCATGTAAGCTTCTGCTTTTGCATATGCTGCATAACGTGCATCCAGATCATCATAAATCTTGTTTGCTTCTTCTACCATCTTGGTGAATTCTTTATAAGTATCCAACAGATCTTTTGTTGCTTCTGTTTCTTCTACATCCTTAACGTAGTTGTAATCCTGTACATAGAATGCATTGTCATATCCGTACATTTCCTGACCGAGGTAGTTCTGTGGGTCACCATAGTCAGCGCCCCAACCACGGATTGTGATGGAGTGGAGTTTTGGATCGAATACTTCAGTACGTTCACTGGAAACATATGTTTTAATATTCAGTTTAACGTAGTCATCGCCCAGGCTGTTGGATAATGCCTGACCAAATACAGTTGCACTGTCCAGAGCGGTCTGGTTGCTTGCTGCAATGTAGTAATCAACTTCAACTGGGAAAGTTACGCCCAGAGCAGTCAGTTCCTCAATTGCCTGCTGTTTGTACTGTTCTGCCTTTTCAGCATCCAGTCTAACCTGTTTTTCACCATTCAGTTCTGGCAGACCCAGTTCCTGATGAACCAGTTCGGTATAATCGGTACCATCAGAAGTGTAAACCAGACCCTTCATGGTGAAGTAGTTGTTTTCACAGCTCATTGGATTGATGGTGTTAAATCTCTTGTAGTATTCACTGAGATCCAGACCATAGTACCAAGACAGACGGAATGCTTCGTTAGCAATTGCGGTGTTCCAGTTGGTATCTACAGAACCATCTTCTTTTCTCTTATCAAAGTTAAAGTGGATCTGATAGGAATACTTATCGGCAGGTCTTTCAACCAGCTGATCGTAATATGGATTATTTTCATCACCGCTGATAGTCTTCAGGTTACTTTCTGTCAGGTCTACATAATCCAATTCACCAGACTGATACAGCTGGAATGCTACGTCGTTGGATTCTACCATCTTAACGGTAACGGTATCAAACAACTGTGCATCTTCATCCCAGTAAGTTGGGTTCTTGGTGAAGATCTTTTCATTGTTCTGAACATATGTAGTCATGGTATAGCAGCCATTGTACCACATATTTTCGTTGTTCATTCCTCTAACACCATCTACACCCAGTTCATCAACCATTGCCTGAGACATTGGATACAGACATGCATAGGTTGCAACAGTATCAAAGTATGGTTTTGGTTCGATACAATGATAAATCAGGGTATAATCGTCAGGAATTTCTACACCAACCATTTCCATGAATTTGGAGCCTTCGCCTGCTGTTAATGCATAAGCTTCTTCTTTGGATAATGTCTTGGTATATTCGTAGTATTCGGATGCGCCTTCAATCATTTCGATTGGCATGGAAGTGTTTGCAGAGTCGTTTTTATGGAAGTTCAGTACCCATTCCAGACCGGTTGCAAAATCCCAAGCAGTAACATTTGCTTTTTCTTCGCCGTTAACATCTACCCATTTCGAGTTGTCGCGAAGATTAAATGTCCATGTTTTACCGCCATCTTCTGTTCCCCATTCTTCTGCAATACATGGAGCAAGTTCACCATGTGGATCCAGCTCCAGCAATGGGTCTACCAGGTTACAAAGATTTTCAAAGTCAGAAGCCATCTGGCTGTAAAGAACGTTAAAGGTCTGCAGCTCTCTGGTTGACAGTCTTGGAATAACCAGATCTTTAATTTCGTTTGCAGAACTTTCTTCTCCTGTTTCTGTCTCTGTACCTGTTTCCGACTCAGCTTTTTCTGAGTTTGTATCTGTCGCGTTGTTGCTTGTTCCCACATCAGCGCTTCCACAACCGCTCAGTACCAGCGATCCCATTAACGCTAAAGCTAACAACCTAGATACCATCTTTTTCATAGAGTTTTCCTCTTCTTGCCCCTGATTTTTAAACGACAACTATCTTTGTGGGGCGTACAATTTGCCGTTGGTATAAGGTTACCACATGTGCTTTCATTTATCAATAATTATTCCTGATTTTTATAAACATTATTAAATATTTATGTAATATATGTGCATAAATTGCAAAAAGAAAGAGAAGCACCGAGATGCTTCTCTTTCCTTAAAATGTAAAATTATGCAGCGTGGTAAGCTTCTGCGATTGCTTCCATCTCTTCTGTTGTGTAGCCTTCAGAATTGGTTTCCCAGTTCTTCATCTTACCATTTACAGAACCGAACATAGAGTTCATCTTGCTGTATGGGTTAACTTTTGTCAGACACCAGCCTACATCATAGTAGTGTGGGAAGCACAGTGCATGCTGAATCATATAAGCTTCTGCTTTTGCAAATGCCTGATATCTTGCATCCAGATCATCATTGATTGTACCTGCTTCTTCTACCATTCTGGTAAATTCAGCGTAAGTATCCAGCAGATTCTTGGTAGCTTCAGTTTCTACTACATCATCAATGTAAGAATACTGTTTTGCATAGAATGCGTTATCGTTGCCCATAACTTCCTGAATCATGTAGTTCTGTGGGTCACCGTAGTCAGCACCCCAACCATTGACTACCATGGAATGTTTCTTAGCATTGTAAACTTCCTGAGTAGAGCTCTGTACATAGGTCAGAATGTTCAGTTTAACAAAATCATCACCCAAGCTATCGGAGAAGGTCTGTTTCAGAACGTTTGCGCTATCCAGCATATTCTGGTTGCTGCCCTGAATATAGTAGTCAATTTCAACAGGGAAAGTAACGCCCAGAGCGGTCAGTTCTTCCATTGCCTGTTTCTTATACTGTTCTGCTTTTTCTTTATCCAGTCTTACTGGAGTTTCGCCGTTGTTTTCTGGCAGACCAAGTTCCTGACGAACCAGTTCTGTATAGTCAGTACCATCGGAGGTATAGCAGAGACCTTTCATGGTGTAAGCATTGTTTTCACAGCTCATTGGATTGATAGCATTGGTTCTCTTCCACTGTGGTCTCAGATCCAAACCATAGTACCAGGACAGACGGAATGCTTCGTTTGCTACAGCAAGATTCCAGTTGGTGTCTGGTGTGCCATCTTCATTCATCTTATCAAAATTGAAATGAATCTGCCAAGAATATTTGGTTGGCATCTTTTCTACCATATAGTTGTAGAATGGATCATTTTCATTGTTACGGATTGTGCTGATATTGCTTTCGCTCAAGCTAACTTCGTCGATTTCGCCATTCTGATACAGCTGGAATGCTACGTCGTTAGATTCTACCATCTTTGTGGTAACAGTGTCAAACAGTTTGCATTCTGTATCCCAGTAAGTTGGGTTTTTAGTCAGAACTTTTTCGTTGTTCTGAACATATGTAGTCATGGTGTATGGACCGTTATACCACATTGTCGTGTTGTCCATTGCGCGGACTGCATCAACGCCGCCCAGCTCATCAACCATTGCCTGAGACAGTGGGAACAGACATACATAAGCTGCTACCGAGTCAAAATATGGTTTTGGATCGGTACAATGATAGATAACTGTGTAATCATCTGGTGTTTCCAGTCCAACCATCTCACGGAACTTAGAACCTTCTCCTGCTGTCAGAGCTTTTGCTTCTTCAGGAGTCAAAGTTTTTGTGTATTCATAATATTCTTCTGCACCTTTGATCATCTCAATCGGCATCGAAGTATTGGAAGAATCATTCTTATGGAAGTTGAGTACCCATTCCAGACCGGTTGCAAAGTCCTGTGCATTGCAAGCGGCTTTTTCCTGACCGTTCATATCAACCCATTTGGAATCTTCACGAAGTTTGAAGGTCCAGTTCAGACCTCCGTCTTCTGTACCCCATTCTGTTGCAATACATGGAGCTAATTTACCATGTGTATCAGTTTCGAGAAGGCCTTCCCATACATTACACAGAACATCGTGTTCTTTCTGGTTGTTTGCAAAAAGGATATTGAAAGTTTCCATTTCGTTTACGCCCAGCTGAGAAATTACGAGGTCTTTGATTTCATTTTCGGACGAAGCAGTTTCTGTGGATTCTGCCTGTTCCTGTCCTGTAGTCTCTCCTTCACTATTTGGCTCATTGCTTGTTTCATTTGTTGTACCGGTTGATCCACAACCACTCAACACGAGCATGCTCGCTAAAAGCAATGCCAAACCTCTTGATATCGTCTTCTTCATAAATTAAGCCTCCCTCTACGGTGCTTTTTTTGTTGGTACGATCAGATTGTACCATAGTCCAGGGTCTCATCCTTGCTACTAAAAAAACAAATGCTGCATCTTCATGAAGCCCTTTCTCAATGCAGCAATTATGTTTTTTCTATATTAACACATATTTTTCACATTGTCAACATTATTTACTATATTTATGATATCATATTAAAAAATTATATGTAATATATACAATATTCCAAAAAACTATAAGAATGACAAAAAAAAACAGGATCAATGAATGATCCTGTTTTTTTATGTTAAGCGTTTGCTTCTGTATATGCTTTAACCTGTTCTGCTACACCTTTACTTTCGGAAGTATAGCCATCCATATTGGTTTCCCAATTCTTCATCTTGTCATCCTGAATACCGAACATTGCACGCATCTTGCTGTCATTATCAACTTTGCTCAATGCCCAGCCAATACCATAGTTACATGGCAGAACCAGAACATGATCCAGCAGATATGCTTCTGCTTTTGCGTATGCTGCGTAACGTTCATCCAGGTTATCGGTGATCTTATCTGCTTCTTCTACCATCTTGGTGTATTCTTTGTAGGTATCCAGCAGAGCTTTGTTTTCTGGAGTTTCCTCTGTTACTTCATTGATGTAGGAGTAATGTGCAGAATAATAAGCATTTTCTGGTCCATACATTTCCTGACCGAGGTAGTTCTGTGGGTCACCATAGTCAGCGCCCCAACCGTTCAGTACGAAGGAATGCAGGTGTGGATTTACAACTTCCTGGTTTACACTCTTAATGTAGGTCTTGATGTTGAGTTTAACAAAATCATCGCCCAAGCCATCGGAAATGCACTGTGCCAGTACATTTGCGCTGTCCAAAGCTGTCTGGCTGGATGCCATGATATAGTAATCAGCTTCAACCGGGAAGGTAACGCCCAGAGCAGTCAGTTCTTCCATTGCCTGTTTCTTATACTCTTCTGCTTTTGTAGCATCTACTCGAACTGGTGTTTCGCCGTTAGATTCTGCAAGACCAAGTTCCTGTCTTACCAGTTCGGTATATTCTGTACCGTCAGAGGTATAAACCAGACCCTTCATGGTGTAGAAGTTGTTTTCACAAACCATTGGGTTGATTGCATTGGATCTCTTGAAGTAATCGCTCAGATCCAGTCCGTAATACCAAGCTTTACGGAATGCTTCGTTTGCGATAGCGGTGTTCCAGTTGGTATCTGTTTCTCCATCTTCTGTCTTCTTATTGTAGTTGAAATGGAACTGATAAGAATATTTGGATGGGATATCTGGAACCAGGTAATTATAGAATTTGTGGTTAGGATCTTTTGCAATGGTAGTTACCTGTGCTTCACCCAGCTGAACATAATCAAGTTCTCCACTCTCATACAGCTGATATGCAACGTCATTGGATTCTACCATCTTTACAGTAACAGTATCAAAGCGTTCACACTCTGTATCCCAGTACATTGGGTTTTTGGTGAATACCTTTTCATTACCCTGCAGGTAAGAAGTCATGGTGTAAGCACCGTTGTACCACATAGTTTCATTGTTCATGGATTTAACACCATCAGGACCGCCCAGTTCATCAACCATTGCCTGAGACAGTGGGTACAATGCAACATATGCTGCCAGAGAATCAAAATATGGTTTTTCAGCAAGGCAGTGATAAACAACAGTATAGTCATCCGGTGTTTCCAGACCAACCATTTCACGGAATTTGGAACCTTCACCTGCTGTCAGAGCTTTTGCTTCTTCTGCGCTCAAAGTCTTGGTGTAATCATAGTATTCCTGTGCACCTTCGATCATTTCAACCGGCATGGAAATGTTGGAAGAGTCGTTCTTGTGGAAGTTAAGTACCCATTCCAAACCAGTTGCAAAGTCCTGAGCAGTACAATCTGCTTTCTCCTGAGCATTTACATCAACCCATTTTACACCTTCGCGAAGTTTGAAAGTCCAGGTCAAACCGTTATCCTCTGTACCCCATTCTTCTGCGATACATGGAACCAACTGACCTTTCTGGTCAACTTCCAGCAAACCATCCACAAGGCTGGTCAAGTTTTCGTTGTCTTCCTGTCTCTGTGCGTACAGAACGTTGAAAGTTTCCAGCTCACGGCTTGCCTGTCTTGGAATTACGAGATCTTTGATCTCATTTTTAGCACTTTCCTGGTCACCACTTTCGCCTTCTGTGCCAGAACCACCATTTGATGTTCCGCCACATCCGCTCAATACCAACATTGCTGCAAGGGCTAATGCCATTGCTCTTGTTACTGTCTTTCTCATCGTTAATAATAGCCTCCTTACGGCTTTTTGTTATACTCTCACCTTTTTGAAGGCTGCATGTCGGGCCCTTTTGTGCAGCTTTTCTGTTCGTTACGATATTAACACACATGTTTTGACAAGTCAATATTCCCACATCAAAGTTTATGAAATGATGTCACAAAGCATCACTATTTTTGTACAATCTGGTCTTTAGTGTGATAAATAAAAAAACAGGACCATAAATGGTCCTGTTTTCTATGTTTTGTACAATTATTTAGCGGAATATGCAGCAATCTGATCAGCTACACCCTTGTCTTCGGAGGTATAACCGTTGGCATTGGTCTCCCAGTTTTTCATCTTGTTATTCTGGATACCGAACATTGCGTTCATCTTGCTGTCATTGTCAACCTTACCAAGTGCCCAACCAATACCATAGTTACATGGCAGAACCAGAACATGATCCAGCATATAAGCTTCTGCTTTTGCGTATGCTGCATAACGTGCATCCAGATCATCTGTGATTTCGTTTGCTTCTTCTACCATCTTGGTGTATTCCTTGTAAGTATTGATCAGCTGTTGATTTGCTTCTGTTTCTGCTGTTACTTCATTGATGAAGGAATAGTTTGCAGAATAATCTGCGTTGTCATAACCATACAGTTCCTGACCAAGGAAGTTCTGTGGGTCACCATAGTCAGCACCCCAACCGTTGAGAACGAAGGACTGGAGATGTGGATTCAAAACTTCCTGACGCAGGCTCTTGATATAGGTCTTGATGTTGAGTTTAACAAAGTCGTCGCCCAAACCATCGGAGAAGCACTGTTTCAGAACGGTTGCGCTATCCAGAGCGGTCTGGTTGGAAGCGATAATGTAATAATCAACTTCAACTGGGAAGGTTACGCCCAGAGCAGACAGTTCTTCCATTGCCTGTTTTTTGTATTCCGCTGTTTTTTCAGCATCAATACGAACCGGTGTTTCACCATTTTCTTCTGCAAGACCCAGTTCTTTTCTTACCAGTTCAACATAGTCAGTACCATCAGAGGTGTAGCACAGACCTTTCATGGTGTAGAAGTTGTTTTCACAAACCATTGGGTCAATTGCGTTGGTACGTTTAAAGTAATTGGTCAAATCTAATCCATGATACCAGGTTTTACGGAATGCTTCATTGGCAATTGCGTTGTTCCAGTTAGTATCTGGAGTTCCATCTTCTTTGTTCTTATTGTAGTTAAAGTGGAACTGATAAGAATGTTTGGATGGAACATCCGGAATCATATACTGATAAAGTGGATCATCCGGATTGTTTGCAATTGTATTGATTCGTGCTTCACCCAGAGCAACATAGTCTACCTCTCCGCTTTCATACAGCTGGAAGCTGATATCACCGGATTCAACCATCTTGTAGGTAACAGTATCAAACAATTTTGCTTCAGTATCCCAATAAAGAGGATTCTTGGTGAAGATCTTTTCGTTGCCCTGCAGATAGGATGTCATGGTATAGCATCCATTATACCACATGGTCTCATTGTTGATTGCTTTATAGTTTTCAACACCCAGCTCATCAATCAATGCCTGTGGTGCTGGATACAGGCAGTTATAGGTTCCCAGAGAATCGAAATATGGCTTTGGTGCCAGACAATGGTAAACAACGGTATAATCATCCGGTGTTTCAAATCCAACCATTTCACGGAATTTGGAACCTTCTCCCGCATTCAGTGCATACGCTTCTTCTGCGGACAGGGTCTTGGTATATTCATAATACTCTTTTGCACCTTTAATCATTTCCAGTGGCATCGAAGTATTGGTGGAATCATTTTTATGGAAGTTGAGTACCCATTCCAGACCGGTTGCAAAGTCCTGTGCATTACAATCTGCCTTTTCCTGACCGTTTACATCGACCCATTTTACACCTTCGCGAAGTTTAAAGGTCCAGGTCAGACCGCCATCTTCAGTACCCTATTCTTTTGCAATTGCAGGAACCAGTTTACCTTTTGTATCAACCTCCAACAGACCATCAACCAGGTTTGTTAGGTTCTCACTATCCTCTTGTCTCTGTGCATACAGGATGTTGAAGGTTTCCAGTTCACGGCTAACTGCCATCGGAATTACCAGATCTTTGATCTCATTCTCCGAAGATGCTTCTTCCTTCTGCTCTGTACCGCCAGTTTCTCCGGAAGTAGTATTCTCTTCTCCAGTTTCCTGAGAGCCGCCGCAGCCAGTCAGTGTCAGCATACTTGCCAGAAGCAATGCCATTACTCTTGATACTGTCTTTTTCATTTTTATCCCCCTCTGCAAATTTTATACTGTTATAATTTTAACACAGTATTATTTGCCTTAAATAAAAATATTGCTGCATTTTTCATATCATTATATTTTTTGCAGCATATTTTGTCCTCTATGATATTATCATACGCGTTTCACAAAGTCAATATTTTTTATAAAAATTATTTACTTTTACCTTAAAAAATATATACTTTGTGCAATTTTGTGTGACAAAAATAAAAAAAAAGCAGGATTGCTTTCGCAATCCTGCTTTCGATCAACATTCACTATTGAGCTTTGGATTCAGTGTATGCTTTAATGATATCTGCAACACCTTTTTCTTCAGAAGTATAGCCATTTGCGTTGGTCTTCCAGTTCTTCATCTTGTCGTTCTGAGAACCGTACATAGCCATAATCTTGCTGTCGTTATCAACTTTGCTCAGGGACCAGCCAACACTGTAGTTGTATGGAATTACCAGACAATGCTCAAGCATGTAAGCTTCTGCTTTTGCGTATGCTGCGTAACGTGCATCCATGTCGTCAGTGATAGCGTCTGCTTCTTCTACCATCTTGGTGTATTCTTTGTAAGTATCCAGCAGAGCTTTGTTTTCTGGAGTTTCTTCAGTGATTTCATTGATGTAGGAGTAGTTTGCAGAGTAGTAAGCGTTGTCGTTGCCGTAAACTTCCTGACCGAGGTAGTTCTGTGGGTCACCGTAGTCAGCGCCCCAACCGTTCAGAGCTACAGAGTGCAGGTGTGGAACGTAAACCTCCTGAGTACCGCTCTTGATGAAGGTGTTGATAGACAGTTTAATAAAGTCGTCGCCCAGGCTGTCGCTGAAGCACTGTGCCAGTACGTTTGCGGAGTCAAGAGCATTCTGGTTGGAAGCCTGAATATAGTGATCCAGCTCTACTGGGAAGGTTACGCCCAGAGCGGTCAGTTCTTCCATAGCCTGTTTCTTATATTCTTCTGCTTTTGCTGCATCCAGTCTGACTGGTGTTTCGCCGTTTTCTTCTGGCAGACCCATTTCTTTTCTTACCAGTTCAACGTAATCAGTACCATCAGAAGTGTAGCACAGACCCTTCATGGTGTAGAAGTTATTTTCACAAGCCATTGGGTCAACTGCATTAGTTCTCTTCCAGTAGTTGGTCAGATCCAGACCGTAATACATTGCTTTACGGAATGCTTCGTTAGCGATAGCAGTGTTCCAGTTAGTATCTGGTGTGCCGTCTTCATTCTTCTTGTTGAAGTTGAAGTGGAACTGATAGGAGTATTTGGATGGGGTTGCTGGAACCAGATAGTTATAGAACTTGTGGTTTGGATCAGAAGTGATGGTGCTCAGCTGAGATTCGCTCAGACCGATTGCATCGATTTCGCCGGTTTCGTACAACTGATAACCAACGTCTGTAGACTCAATCATTTTGTAAGTAACGGTATCAAAACGTGTGCACTCAGTATCCCAGTACATTGGGTTTTTGGTAAATACCTTTTCATTACCCTGGATATAGGATGTCATGGTGTAGCATCCGTTGTACCACAGAGTTTCATTGGTAACAGATTTGAATCCATCTGGACCGCCCAGTTCATCGATCATTGCCTGATCTATTGGATACAGACAGTTGTATGCGCCCAGGGAGTCAAAGTATGGCTTTGGAGCTACACACTTATAAATAACTGTGTTAGCATCTGGTACTTCCATACCAACCATTTCCAGGAACTTGGAGCCTTCACCTGCTGTCAGAGCATAAGCTTCTTCTTTGGACAGGGACTTGGTGTATTCGTAATATTCTTCTGCGCCTTCGATCATTTCCAAAGGCATGGAAGTATTGTTGGAATCGTTCTTATGGAAGTTCAGTACCCATTCCAAACCGGTTGCAAAGTCGTAAGCGTCACAATCGCCTTTTTCGTTGCCGTTAACATCAACCCATTTTACACCGTCACGAATGTGGAATTTCCAGGTAATACCACCGTCTTCAGTTCCCCATTCATCAGCAATTGCAGGAACCAGTTTACCATCTGGATCAGCTTCCAGCAGACCATCAAACAGCTGTGTCAGGTTTTCAAAGTCCTCAGCTCTCTGAGAGTACAGCATATTAAAGGTTTCGAGCTCACGGCTAGACAGAATACCAAGAACCAGATCTTTAATTTCGTTTTCAGAACCTGCTTCTGCAGTAGCTTCGCCTTCTGTAGAAGTAGTATTGCCTTCTGTAGAAGTAGTATTGCCTTCTGTGCTTGTTCCTTCTTCGGTGCTGGTAGATCCGCCAGTACCGCCACAACCACTCAAAACAAGAGAAGCTGTCATTGCGATAGCAAGCAGTCTGGATAATGTCTTTTTCATATTCTTCCTCCTTTACAACCTGTAAACGGTTGAACTATAGGCTCCATAATAAAAACTCATCGCTATAACATTGTACTATATTTTTTGGAGCCTTTGTACAATGTTAACGACTGGTTCAAATATAACACATTATTTTCAGGCTGTCAATAATATATACTATTTTTTATTAACAAACTATTCTTTTTTATGTAAAACATGTTATAAATCACCAAAAAAAAAGCAGGAGATTGTATCTCCTGCTTTTCTTTTTATTGAAGTTTCTTACATCTCTGCTTCATATGCTGCTTTAATGGCTTCCATTTCTTCGGTTGTATAACCGTCTGCGTTGGTTTCCCAGTTCTTCATCTTGTCGTTCTGGCAGCCATATACAGCGTACATCTTGCTGTATGGATTGATCTTGGTAAGAACCCAACCAGTTCCATAGTACTGTGGAATTACCAGTGCGTGCTGAATCATGTATGCTTCTGCTTCTGCAAATGCTTCATAACGTGCATCGGTATCATCAACGATAGCATCTGCTTCTTCGATCAATCTTGTGAATTCTTTGTAAGTATCCAGCAGAGCTTTGGTGTTTTCATTTTCTTCCACAGAATTGATGTTGGTATATTTTGCGGAATAGTAAGCGTTGTCATATCCATATGCTTCCTGAATCAGGTAGTTCTGTGGATCGCCGTAGTCAGCGCCCCAGCCTGCACCAGCAGAAATGGAATGGAGTTTTGGAGTATAAACTTCGTTTGTGCTGCTCTGGATGTATGTCTTAATGTTCAGTTTAACATAATCATCACCCAAGCTATTGGAGAAGCACTGTGCCAATACGTTTGCAGAGTCAAGAGCAACCTGGTTGCTTGCGGATACATAGTAGTCAACTTCTACTGGGAAGGTAACGCCAGCAGCGGTCAGCTCTTCAATTGCCTGCTGTTTGTACTGTGCTGCTTTGTCTGCATCCAGTCTTACAATGGACTCACCATTTGCATCCGGCAGACCCAGTTTATCTCTAACCAGTTCTGTGTAGTCTGTACCATCGCTGGTATAGCAGAGACCCTTCATGCTGTAAAATTCATTTTCACAGTTTAATGGATCAATTGGGTCAGTTCTCTTGTAATGATCTTTCAGATCCAGACCGTAGTACCAGGAGAGACGGAATGCTTCATTTGCAGCTGCGGTATTCCAGTTAGTATCTGGTGTGCCGTCTTCTTTGCGTTTATCATAGTTGAAACGAATCTGGTAAGAATAGATATCCGATGGTTTGGAAACCAGCTGATCATGGAATTCATTATCTTCGTTTCCATTGATGGTAGCCAGGTTGCTTTCGGTCAAGTCGATGTAATCTGCTTCGCCAGTCTGATACAGCTGATAACCTACATCGTTGGACTCGATCATCTTAATTGTAACGGTATCAAAAAGTTTGCAGTCTTTGTCCCAGTAAGCTGGGTTCTTGGTAAATACTTTTTCGTTGCCCTGAACATAAGAGGTCATCAGGTAGCAGCCGTTGTACCACATGGTCTCATTGTTCATAGCTTTTACACCATCAGGACCGCCCAGCTCATCGATCATTGCCTGAGATCTTGGATACATACCAGCCCAGGTTGCCAGAGAGTCAAAGTATGGTTTGTTGCCTGTACAGGTATAAACAATTGTGTTTGCGTCTGGTGTCTTAATTCCAACCATTTCCTGGAATTTAGAACCTCCACTTGCATCCAGCGCATAAGCCTCTTCTTTGGTCAGGCTCTTGGTGTATTCATAATATTCTTTTGCACCAGCAATCAGCTCGATTGGCTGTGCAGTATGTGCTGCATCGTTTTTGTAGTAGTTGAGTACCCACTCCATACCGGTTGCAAAGTCGTAAGATGTAACGTCTGCTTTCTCATTTGCATTGACGTCAACCCATTTTACACCTTCACGAATGTGGAATGTCCAGTTCAGACCATCATCTTCTGTGCCCCACTCATCTGCAATACATGGAACCAGTTTACCATGTGTATCAACTTCCAGCAGTGGATCCTGCATGTTGGTCAGGTTTTCCAAATCAAAAAAGTTCTGGCTGTACAGAATATCGAATGTCTGCATTTCTCTGGTAGCCAATCTTGGAATTACCAGATCTTTGATTTCATTCTCATTTTCTTCTGCCTGGCTTTCTGTTTCGGCACTGTTTTCATCTGTCTGATTGTCTGCTGTTTCGCTACTGCTGCCGCTGCCGCCGCAACCACTCAACACCAGAGATGCTGTCAATGCCAAAGCCAGCAATTTGGATATTGTTTTCTTCATAATTGCTCCTCCTTCGGACTTGGTGTCTTTTTTAAGTCACCTAAAAACGATTCCATAAAATGTATCGTTTTTACTTTACTTTTTTATAATAGCAACCTTAGCTCCTATTGTCAATAATATCTAATTATTTTCATTATTTTCTTCGTTTTTTATGTTTAATATCTTGCATATTGCTATTTTTTTTAGATAATATATAGATTTTCGATCATTTTTTTAAGCATTATGGTGCTATTATTTCATTCACTTTGATTAGTGAGCACTTTTGTTTTTTGCTATATTAAAAGTGAGAGGAAATTCCTCTCACTTTTAATATATAATAGTTACTTTATTTTATGCTTCACGGTTATCATGTTTTTCCTTGATTTCCTGCATTTCTTCACTGGTATAACCATTTGCATTGGTTTCCCAGTTCTTCATCTTGGAATTCTGGATACCGTACATTGCTTTCATCTTGCTGTATGGATTAATCTTGGAAAGAGTCCAGCCGATGTTATAGTAGTTTGGCATGGTCAGAACATGGTCGATCAGATAAGCCTCTGCTTTTGCAAATGCTTCATAACGTGCATCCAGATCATCACAGATCTTGTTTGCTTCTTCAACCATTGCAGTGTACTCTTTGTATTCATCCAGCAGCACTTTGGTAGCTTCGGTTTCTTCTACATCATTGATGTTAGAAAGAGTTCTGGTATAGTAAGCATAGTCGTTTCCATAGGTTTCCTGGCCCAGATAGTTCTGTGGGTCACCGTAGTCAGCACCCCAACCGGAGATGTTGATCGACTGGAGTTTTGGCTCATAAACTTCTTTGGAAGCACTGGAGATATAAGTCTTAATGTTGAGTGTTACATAGTCTTCTCCCAAGCTGTCAGCCAATGCCTGTTTCAGTACGTTTGCACTGTCCAGAGCTGCCTGGTTGCTTGCCGCGATATAATAATCAACACCAACTGGGAAAGTAACACCCAAAGCTGTCAGTTCTTCAATTGCCTGCTGTTTATACTGTTCTGCCTTTTCTGCATCCAGACGTACCATTGTTTCGCCATTGCTTTCTGGCAAACCAAGTTCCTGTCTTACCAGATCGGTATAATCTGTACCATCCGAAGTATACAGTAAGCCTGGCATACTGTAGAACAGGTTTTCACAGCTCATTGGATTTACTGCGTTGGTTCTGCTGTAATATGGAGTTAAATCCAGACCATAGTACCAGGATTTACGGAATGCTTCATTGGAAATTGCGGTGTTCCAGTTGGTATCAACAGAACCATCTTCATTTCGTTTGTCATAGTTGAAGTGGAACTGATAGGAACGGAAATCCAATGGCCATTCGATCATCTGATCGTGATATGGATTGCTTTCATCACCGCTGATGGTCTTAACGTTACTTTCTGTCAGGGTTACTTCATCCAGCTCTCCGGACTGATACAGCTGATATGCCACATCGTTGGATTCTACCATTTTAATGGTAACTGTTTCAAAGCGGCTGCATTCTGTATCCCAGTAATGTGGATTCTTGGTAAATACCTTTTCATTTCCCTGAATATAGGATGTCATGGTATAGCATCCGTTGTACCACATATTTTCGTTATTCATCGATTTGATACCGTCTACACCCAGTTCATCAATCAAGCCCTGCGAGATTGGATAGAGACAGGTGTATGCACCAACGGTATAGAAATATGGTTTTGCTTCGGTACAATGATATACCAGTGTGTTGCCGTCTACTACTTCGATTCCAACCATTTCTGCAAACTTGGAACCTTCTCCGGCATTCAGCGCATATGCTTCTTCCTGAGACAGGCCTTTGGTATATTCATAGTATTCTGCTGCACCTTCGATCATTTCCATCGGCATCGAAGTATTTGCAGAATCGTTCTTATGGAAGTTCAGAATCCACTCAAGTCCGGTCAGGAAATCCTGTGCAGTACAATCTGCCTTTTCTTCTCCATTTACATCAACCCATTTTACGCCATCACGAATCTTGAAGGTCCAGGTAAGGCCGCCATCTTCGGTGCCCCACTCTTCTGCCAGTGCAGGAACCAGTTCGCCATAGCTGTTTGCTTCCAGCAGACCATCCCAGAGATTGGTCAGATACTGTGTATCAGCCGATGTTTCAGAATTGAGAAGGTTAAAGGTTGCAAGTTCAGAGCTGGCAACTTTTGAGATAACCAAATCTGTAATTGCCTCTGCGCTTTCTTCTTTTTCCTCTGCCTGCGCTTCTTCATTTCCGGAAGCTTCTGTTTTACCAGAAGTATCTTCTTCCTTGTCAGATGAACCTGATGTTCCTCCACAGCCGCTTAAAACGAGGGAAGCTGTCAGTGCAAGTGCAAGCAACTTCGAGAATGATTTCTTCATGATGTTCCTCCTTACTGAATGTCCTCTATAAATTATAGTAAAATCCAAACACTGCGTTCGGTTTACTATCATTTCTTAATAATATGCATGAAAAATCCACATAATGTATAATATTTACTTTATTTTGCTTTATCATAGCAAAATCACCAGTCGATGTCAAGAATGCTGTTTTAATTTTTCTAATATTTATAAAATTTACTATTCTAAAGCAGCAAACTGCTAAATATTGTTTTTTTACTAACAATATATTCAGAAAATCTCGCAATAAAATCCATTTTTTATTGCGCTTTGCACTTTTTCATTTTATCTCGTCAAAGTAAAACATAATTTACCAATTTCTTCCATAAATTTTGTATTTACTTTATTTTAAAAAAAGCTGCCGTAACATTACGGCAGCTTTTTTCTTTGTTAAAACTTGAATTGATTCAGTCCCAATTCCGCTACAAACTCGCGGTCCACAACCCCATCAATCAGGGTAATGACCATTTCGCAGGTTACACTGATCATCGCTCTTTTCAGGTGCCCTCCTACAACGGACCCATCCTTTCCAGCAGCGCTCATATGCAAATGGGAGTAGTACTCCCCGTTCATGGTATTGATCGTTCCGGTCAAAGATACGATCTCATGATCTCCTGTAAAATGATTTGGCAGATACTGCATCTTCTGGGTATCGAACAATCCCACCTCAAAGTCGTTGGTTGCTCCCAGAGCACTTACCTGAGCAAGTTTGATATTTTCCTTCAATGCAACTTGTTTTACCTGCTCCACGATTTCTTCACCCTTGTCCATTCGAACAACAACCGTATTTCCAAATCGTTTGTACTCCATACCGATTCCTCCATTTTATGTTTCAAGCAATCCCCAGTCCTCTAACTGTAACTTGACCTGTTGCTTCAACTGCTGCGCATTTTCTTGGTATACTGGACAGAGGAAAAGATTCCATTCCATCTTTTTCTCTGCATTCTCATAAAGATGCACGCTTGCTGCAATCCGATCCTCTGGGTCAACTGCGAAATAAACCATCTCCGTTTTTCCGTTTAGTCCCAGCATTTGATCTTTCTGTTGATCGAACCACCCAAAATAATCCTGGTCTATCCTGTCCCAGTCGATCTGCGGCAAGTCATCATCTTTTGTGAAACTATCACGGTAGGCAAGAATAGCGGCCTGCATTCCCTCTGTCGGAAGTACCAGCTGTATCCAGTCCATTATCGGCGCCTCCGGTTCTGTGCCCGTCTTACACCCGCAGTGTTTACAACCGAGCCCGGAACTGCTTTATCCAGAAAAACGATGCCGTCCAGATGATCCAGTTCATGGCAGAAGCATTTTGCAAGGTCACCTTCTCCAGTCAAGGTAACTGGATTTCCATTCTCGTCCAGCGCTTTTACTGTCACGCGGTTTGGACGGCGAGTTTGTGCCCAGCGATCTGGAAAACTCAGACAACCTTCTTCACAGAGCTGCTCCCCTTCCTGATTAATAATCTCAGGATTTACCAGCTTCAGTACACCGTTGCTTAGTTCTCCCATGTCAATTACAACTAGACGCTTTAAAATACCGACCTGTGGTGCTGCAATTGCTGCGCCGTTTGAGGTTGCATGCAGGGTATCCAGCATATCATTGAGGATTTGGCGGATCTTATCGTCCACCACTTCCACTTTTTTACAATGTTTTTTCAAAATTGGATCATCGTTGATCCGGATTGCTCTCAATGCCATGGTTTTCCTCCCTGTTTTGACCTACTCTCCAAATTCCTCATTTAAACCATCTTCGATTTCCTGCATGGCTGTCAGTGTTCTGGATAACAGTTCATCCAGCTCCCAGCCCAACATATCCGCACCCTGCTGAATAGTTTCGCGGGAGCAACCAGCAGCAAAGCGTTTATCCTTAAACTTTTTCTTTAAAGATTTTAACTCCATATCTTTGGTGCTTTTGGAAGGACGCATCAACGCTGCTGCACCAATCAGACCAGTAAGCTCATCGGTTGCAAACAATACCTTTTCCATCTGATGTTCCGGGCAGATGTTGCAGCACATTCCATAACCATGGCTGGCTGTTGCATGAATCACTTCATCTTCCAAACCTGCCTGTTTCATCAGTTCCTGACTCTTGATGCAGTGTTCTTCTGGATAAAGCTCAAAGTCCAGATCATGCAGAAGTCCCACAATGCCCCAGAAATCTTCTTCTTCTCCATAGCCCAGTTCCCTTGCAAAGTAACGCATGGTACCCTCTACGGTACGCGCATGTCTTAAATGGAATGGGTCCTTGTTATACTGTTTGAGCAGCTCATAAGCCTGCTGTTGTGTCATTGCTGTATGCATATCAGTTTCCTCCTTAAAGCAAATCCTGTTGGATTTTTTTCTATTATAGACCTTATCTTTTTTGGATGCAAGACAAAGAAGCAGCCGCTTTTCTACAAAGCTGCTGCTTCTTTGCTTTCCCACAAAATAGATTCTTATTTATACGACCGCCTGATGTGTTCTGTCACTGCTTACCAGTTTCCCACCTCTGACAAGCTCAATCAACGCGGTTGGTTTGAGCTTTTTGCCCACTGCTCGCAGGGCACTCTGTGCCAGAATTACAGTCGGGTCGATCATATCGTTATTCATCATGCCTAATCTCTCAAACAAAATCGGAAGCTCGGTACAACCCATAATAATTTTTTCTGCTCCCTGTTCCCACATTTCATCCAGGATTCCCTGTACTGGCAGGTTTTCGATTCCTGGCTTTCCTGCTTTGATGTAATCGTAAATCAATGACATCAGCAGTTTCTGATTCTTCTCAGATGGATACACCGTCTGGATCTCTTCATTTCTCAGAGCTTTTTCAAAAATACCGCTTTCTCTTGTTCCGTCAGTTGCCAGAACGCCTACTTTGGAAGTATTAATCCATTTCAAAAAAGCGGCTGTCTCATTGATCATGTTCAAGAACGGTGTTTCCAGATAAGGGATCATATCATCATAAAAATAATGTGCTGTGTTGCAGGACATTATCAGTACCTGTGCTCCCATTGCCTCCAGTCGTTTCGCGCTCTTGACGAGCTCTGGAACCGGGCTTTTTCCACCATGCAGAATTGCTGTGGTTCTATCTGGAATGTTTGTATTGCAGTCAACACAGATTCTGACATGTTCCTGGTCTGTGTCGGCATCGGTATATTCAATGATCTTCTGCATCAAATCGCAGGTTGCCAGTGGACCCATTCCACCGATAATTCCAATAACCGGATTCATTCTTCGTTGTCGCCCCCTTGTTTTAGCTTGACTTAAGTATAAATCCATTTTATAATAAAATCAAATATTTATATATTTATAAAAATCATAAATATTTATTTATGGAGTGTGAGCAGATGTTTCGTAATATGGAATATGTCTATGAGGTCTATAAAGAAAAAAGCTTTACCAAGGCTGCCAAAAACCTTTATGTCACCCAACCCTGTTTAAGTGCCTTGGTCAAAAAAACAGAGCAAAAACTGGGATTCCCTATTTTCAACCGCAATGCATCCCCTTTGCAGCTGACCGAATGTGGTGCGGAATATATCCGCTACATTGAAAAAATTATGACGCTGGAAAATGAGTTTGAAAACTATCTCAACGACGTGCGTGGATTAAAGACAGGACACCTCTCCATTGGCTCCAACAATGCCTTCTCTGCTCTGGTTCTTCCGCAGATTATCAGTGAATTTAACCGCCTCTATCCCGGTGTGGATGTAAAACTCAGCGAAGGAAATATCGCCTATCTGGAAGAAAAATTGTTTAAAGGAGACCTGGACCTCGTGCTGGACAACCATCCTATGGATGAAAGCATTTATCAGCGCGAGCTGTTCTGCTCAGAGCAGCTTTTGCTGGCTGTCCCTGTATCCGATCCTGTCTGCATCCAAAACCGTTCCTGCGCGCTCACACACGCCGATATCCTAAGCAAAAAGCATATTGACCCTCTTACTCCATGCATCTCCATGGAAACGTTTCAGGATCACACCTTCATTGCCCTGCGCCACGGCAACGATACCCGTATCCAGCTGGATTCTCTCTGTGAACAGGCAGGATTCACCCCCAAAATTCAGCTGGAGGTTGACCAGCTCACCACCGCCTATAACATTGTCTGCAACAATATCGGCATTACACTGGTCAGTGATACTCTGGTAACCCGAACCCCACCGGTATCCAATCTGGTATACTATAAAATCAATTCTGATCATACTAAGCGTTTTGCTTATTTTTATTATAAAAATTCTTCTTATGTCACTCTTGCCATGCGGGAATTCATAAAACTTGGAATTGATAATATCCAGCGATAAAACGATAAAAAAAGGACAGTACCTGTTTGGTACTGTCCTTTTGATTTTAGTATTGTTATTTATCCGAACGATCCTCGTAGTGAGTATGCAGCAGTTCATGAGCCAGATGGCTGTTTGGCTCTTTGAGGAATTCGCTGTACAGGGTCTGGATATCCGGATTCTTATGGGACTGACGCAGATTCATGTTCTTATCTACTTTGTACAGTCCATCCATACGATGCTCACGGATTGCAGCTGTTGTTCTGAATGGCTGACCGCCGCCGCCTACGCAGCCGCCTGGACAGCACATAACTTCAATAAACTGATAGTCTGCTTCTCCTGCACGAATCTTATCCATCAGAACTCTTGCATTCTTCAGACCGTTTGTAATAGCAACCTTAACTGGTGTTCCATCCAGATCCAGAGTTGCTTCCTTGATACCTTCATGACCTCTGCATGCAGTAAAGTCGAGGCTCTGTGGTTCTTTTCCGGTAACAACCTCGTATACGGTACGGATTGCAGCCTCCATTACACCGCCGGAAGTACCGAAGATTGCACCAGCACCGGAACCAAGTCCCAGAGGATGGTCAAATTCTTCCTCTGGCAGGAAGTTAAAGTCCAGTCCAGCCATACGGATCATCTTTGCAAGCTCGCGGGTGGTCAAAACAACATCGACATCCTGATAGCCGGAAGAATTCATTTCCGGACGCTGACATTCATATTTCTTTGCGATACAAGGCATGATCGAAACAACAAACATCTTGTCACGTGGAATGCCCATCTTATCAGCATAGTAAGTTTTTGCGATTGCGCCGAACATCTGCTGTGGAGATTTGCAGGAAGAAACATGTGGAAGCAGATCAGGATAGGTCTTTTCCACAAAGTTGATCCAACCTGGGCTGCAAGAGGTAATCATTGGCAGAGTACCACCATTCTTCATGCGGTCAAGCAGCTCGTAACCTTCCTCCATAATGGTCAGGTCAGCAGAGAAATCGGTATCGAATACTTTGTCAAAGCCCAGTCTGCGCAGAGCAGCAACCATCTTACCGGTTGCAATTGCGCCGCGCTCCATGCCAAATTCTTCACCGATTGCTACACGGACAGCCGGAGCGGTCTGAACAACAACAAATTTATCTTTATTGTCGATTGCATCCCAAACACGTTTGGTGTCATCTTTTTCATACAGTGCACCAACTGGACATACTGCAACACACTGTCCGCAGTATACGCAAGGAGATTCGCTCAGTGGCTTCTCAAATGCGGTTGTGATCTTGAAGTCGGTGGAACGTCCGCTGTAACCGATTGCATTGGTTGTCTGAATTGCCTGACAAGCCTCTACACAACGACCGCAGCGAACACATTTTGTCATATCGCGAACCAAAGCTGGATTGCTCAGTTCTTTTGGAACCGGTTTCCAAACTGGATCAAAGATATTGCCGCGGATATTATATTCTGCTGCCAGGGTCTGAAGTTCACATTTGCCGTTTCTTTCACAATGCAAACAATCCTGTGGATGGTTTGCAAGCAGCAGCTCCAGAACGGTCTGACGAGCTTTTCTTACCTTTGGAGAATTGGTGGTGATGTCGCCTGCCTCATCAACCAGGTTGTTGCAGGCAGTTTTCAGTCTTCTGCTGTGACTGTCTTCTACCAGACATACACGACAGAATGCGCGGACTCCCAGGTCAGGATGGTGGCACAGGGATGGAATTTTAATACCGACTTTTCTTGCGGCTTCCATAATTGTGGTACCGGATGGCACGGTTACCGGAATACCGTCAATGTTAATTGTAACCATCTTATTTGGATCAATATGCATACTGGTCACCATACTTTCTGCTATTTAAACAAACCGGACAAATGCCGTTGATGTGTGCCTGGAATTCTTCACGTCTGTGTTTCAGACAGGAGTCAAGTGCGGTGGAAGCCGACTGACCCAGACCGCAGGAAGATGCGGTAGCCATAGTAAAGGACAGGCGTTCCAGACGCTCAAAATCTTTTTCTGTTGCAAGTCCTGTTGCAAATTTATGCAGGATCATGTACATCTGACGGTTACCTTCACGGCATGGAACACATTTACCACAGCTTTCATGGATAAAGAATTCCGATACCTTCTTCAGGTAATCAATGATGCATACAGTATCGTCCAGTACAACTACTGCACCGGAACCGATGCTCAGTCCCTGTTTTTTCAGGGAAGTGTGGTCATAACGGGTATCCAGCTGTTCTGGGAAACCGATTGGACCGGACTGACCACCCAGATGATAGCATTTAAGCTCTTTACCATCCGGAATACCGCCGCCAAATTCAGGGTCAAAAATAATATCACGCAGGGTAACACCGCCAATCGGCACTTCAAAAGTACCTCTGCGATTTACGTTACCGGACAGACAGATCAACTTGGTACCGCCGGAATCTTCTACGCCCAGTTCCTGGAATGCTTTGCCGCCCATATTAATAATTTGAGGTACGCTTGCAAAGGATTCTACGTTGTTTACCAGAGTTGGCTGAGAATAGAGACCAACCTCTGCCAGATGCGGTGGTTTTACACGAGGACGACCGGTTTTTGCTTCAATGGAGTTGAGCAGACCGGAGTTTTCACCACAGATATAAGCACCAGCACCCGAAACAATATGTACGCGGAAGCTGAAGTAGGAACCCATGATGTTGTCGCCCAGATAGTTTGCTTTTACTGCATTGTCAATTGCAGCCTGGAACAGTTTCTGGATCTCACGGTACTCACCGCGGATATAAATATAACCATCATGCGAGTTAAAAACATAACCTGCAATTGCCATACCTTCGATGATGCTAAGCGGATCTTTTTCCAGCAAAACCTTATCTTTAAAGGTTCCCGGTTCGCCTTCGTCGGCATTGCAGACAATGTATTTTGGATCTCCTTCAATTTCATAAAGCTGTTTCCACTTTTTGCCTGCTGGATAGGAAGCGCCGCCGCGTCCCAAAAGTTTTGCATCAATGATTTCATTGATGATCTCCATTGGAGCCATGCTCATTGCTTTTTTCAGAGCCGAAAAACCGCCGTTTGCGATATAGTCCGCCACAGAGTCAGGACGGATTTTGCCGCAGCGGGCTGTCAAAAGCTGTATTGTCTTAGACATATATGACATCCTTTCCTCAGCCCTTACTTACTGGGCGTTTTCTCTCAATTCTTTGAGGATTTTTCTGATGCGGTCCTCATTCAGGTTTCCATATACTTTATCGCCGATTTTGATAACCGGACCAATATTACATGCACCAACACACGGCATATACTGGAGGCTGAACATGCCGTCTGGGGTGGTTTCGCCAAAATTGATGCCCAGTTCTTTGCGCAGGAATTTTGCCATTACATGAGATTTTGAAATATAGCAAGGAGCATTGTTGCAAACCTCAATGATATATCTGCCTCTTGGCTTGGTTTCCAGCATTGCATAGAATGTCAGAATATCATAAAGCTGTACCAGCGGAATATCCAGCTTTTCTGCTACAACTTTAGCACTTGCTTCATTGATGTAGTTACGTCTGCACTCTCTCTGAATTTCAATCAGAATGGAAAGAAGATGTTCTTTATCTCCGCCACATTCTTCGATGATTTCCAGAACTCGTTCTCTGCTCAGAGTTTCTGTTGCCATCTAAAAATTCCTCCCCCAAACTTTCGTTTCCGGCCAGTTTTATGTGTATCTCTCTTTGTATCTTTGACACATCTGACCGACAGGTCGTTGTTCTTCAAAACAATATTTGATATTCATAGGATAAAGCTGTGACTTTAATCATCATAGACTTCATCTATTATAAAAATTATATTGTTTCTCTTTCGTACAGTCAAGTGTTACTTTCTTAACGAATTATCATTTTTTCGTCTTCTTATCTGTGTATAACAAAATTCTTTCCATTTAGTTTAATTAAAATTCCACATATTGATTTATTTTTATGTATTTTATCCACATTTTCTTCTGTTTCAATGGTAGTTTCTACAATGCTTTTGTTTCAGAGACAAATTAAAATAATTTTATATATGTAATATATTATAGATTTTTCGTGTGATTTTCCAATAAAAACTACAAAAAATTTCTGAAAGCTTCAAAAAGTCATTTAGCTTTCAAGTACAGTCAGAAAATGCTTTCCTATCCCTTATGTATATTTTAAAAAAAGAAAAAGATCTCCTGCACTTTAAAATCAGTCTTTGCAGAAAATCTTTTTCCTTACTCTTTTTCTAATCTTCTTTTTTCATTGGGTTTGGTGTGTTCACCATCAGGATTTTGGTAATTTTCGAAGTCTGGTTTTTCCAGTTATGACGGGTCTTGGAACTAAATTGGATGCTGTCTCCTGGATAGAGTGTATAATGTTTGCCTTCTAGCTCTAAAGCAAGGATTCCTTCCAGAACGTAGATAAATTCTTCTCCTTCATGCTTGTACGGTTCTGGTTCGCTTTCCGGCTCTTCTCCGAATGGAAGCAGATAAAACAATCTTGGGAAAAGGTTGTATCCCTCCACATTCTTGCTCAGTGTATACTGAATGATTTCCGGTCCAATCTGAGTCATCGGCATATCATAGCCATGTGTTACCGGATCGCTTCCTGCTTTTGTATCGCTTTCAAAAAAGTCAGCCAGTTCCACTCCTAAAACTCTTGCAACATTTGCCAGTGAGTCAATTGCAATTGTGGTCATGCCTCGTTCCAGCTGGGAGAGGAAACCAATAGAGAGTCCTGTCTGCTCCGAAAGCATTTTGAGGGTATATTTTTTGTCTTTACGATATTTTTTAATTTTGGTGCCGATGTCGATATTTTTGTTCATTTTCTTTCCTCCAATTATTCTATTTCCT
>PPYF01157654.1_pt1 | contig 26070 bp, 27 predicted proteins | sample 1559871 | NCBI WGS metagenome assembly PPYF01 (sample SAMN08240021, study PRJNA423297) | Human gut metagenome, whole genome shotgun sequencing project. | reverse complement strand
CGTTTCATAGAAATCCCCCTGCATTCAGGTTAGGAGAAAATTCTACTTATGCATGCACTGGTTTTTCGGGGGGATTACCTAGTGACCGGCCGGCGTTGGTACTTCACACGGTTAGAATGGCTCTGAAATAAAAAAACATCTTCTGGATAGCGTTCTCTTCTACGAGCAATGATCCCCTCCACTGGAGGGGTTGATTCAACACGTAGCTCTTTCAGGTGACCCTGTTTTCGTATCAGTATCAAGCCATCATCAATATCATCATATCGAATACTCAGCAGCCTTCCAGCGCTTAAACCCGTGTGAAAAATTAACGCCCACAAGTCAGCCCATGTATCTGAGATGGAAACAAGATTGCTGTTAATAGTTAAAAATTGCTCAAAACTTATTGTTTTCTTACCGTTCACGAACAAACCAAACTGTTTTCAAAGCTGAATGAATTGATTAAGCCAAACGTAACATATCAGGAAAAGTAGTGAAATCTTTGTCTTCAAGTCGCCTGGAGGTACTTGTAGATTGTTTTCACGTCTACACCTATTACATCAGCTACCTGCTGCCGGGTTGCGCCCGTACTCAACATCCTGCGGCACCGCTCCACCACTTCTTCAGTCATTACCCGGCGGCGGCCACCGACTCTCCCTGGCACGTGCGCAGCACCGAGGAGATCCTCGCCTCGTTCTGATTTATATTGGGCTTCCCCAGTTGGTGCACCCGAAATGGGTGCGCCTTGGCATCACCAGCCTTGAAGAGTATGCCCGCCACTTTAACTGCGTGACGCGGTAAATTTAAAAATCGACAAATATCGTCCAGGAGCGCCATTTTCAATGGCTGGAGATAGCATCCAACATTTGTTGTTTGCAATATTTGGCGAATTTTATCGATTTCTCATGCCCCACTCATGCCCCAAGACGCCTGCCATGCGAAATCTTCCATCAATCGACAGCAACTAAACAACCGCGTTGTCCTGGCGAACATCGCAGATAGTAAACGTCACGACCCCCTGCGCGGAATAACCATGCGGCCGTACTCCCGAAGCCGTCCATATGTAGCGCGGCGATTTCTTTTGCATGAAACAGCATAAAAAAATGCACAAGCAGAAAATCAACTTATGCATAGTGCAAAAATAATCGCCAGGCTTAGATAACTCAACTGATCGCGCCCGAAACCTGGTACCAGACAATGTGATCCGTCAGTCCATGCAGCCTTGACATCAGGTCATCTGTTGATCCGGATAACTGGATCGCCTGGCTGAACCCCGCAACTTCAGCGTCCATATCATCTTTAGTTAAAGCGCGTCCATCGGCAGACTGTACTGAGAACGTTTTATCATCAGCTATTTCAATATAGTAGAGGTTATCAAACGTCTCTCTCATCTCGATAATCAGTTTCGCCGCGTTAATACGTAAGCTCATATTTTTACCCCATTATGCTGAATAGTAACAGGGGCGAGCGGTGCCGCCCTCAGCCATGTATGACACCGGGTCAGAAATATACTGGCTGGAAAACACAGCATTTAAAGACGCGTAGCCCCCGTGACCAGGACCACCTGACCGGAACCACCTCATGTCGGCGCCGGCCGTCTTCTTGACAGAGAATCCGCCTCGCGGTGAGCATGTTTCGCTGATTGTGCATATCCCTAATGCTCGCATGATGTTGATTGCAGACTGCTGCACTTTGTTAGCGCCTGTCAGCGTCGGGATTTTTTCCTGTAGGCTATAAATACCATAATCGAGTGTTTCCCCGGCGGCCGAAATTTTTACTGAGTCAGCTGTAGTGGCCACATAGTCTGTATTAATTGTCCCTGTGCCGGTGGGTGCTACCAGCGCCCCGGTCTGTCCGTTTATCGCCTTCCAGTTCAGGGAGGTCAGGGAAAGGTCATAACCAGTTTGCGCGGCGTCGTTGTTAGCAACAACCTGAATTTCTCCGTCAACAAAACGCACGCCGTCGCAGATCTGAAACCTGTTGCCGACCAAATCGGACACGTTATTGTATTCACGATTTAGCCTGAACTGTACTGGTCCCGAACCGCTATAAATCAGATTCGACTGACCGGGTATAACTGCCCCCTTCAGAGATGAATCACTGATTGATCCTCCCTGATTATTATTACCCAACGTCTGAATGCCCAGATTATCGTATGCAGCCAGAAGCCCCCATTCTGGTAGCGTCATGAGGTGCCAGTTTTTCCCCGCCGCACCAACCGCTTTACGCATTGCCGCATACGTTAACCCGGTTGTCGGTATCGACCAGGGCTGAGACACCAGCTCTCCATCAATAATGGTTCCCTGATATGTCCCGATAAAAAGCTGGGATACCTCCTTCCCGTTAATAATAAATGCCGGGTGTGTTCCTGACAGGTCCGGGTTCAGGGTTTTAAGGTCAACTTTATTGAAAATAGTCACGAAAGAAGCCTGACCTTTAGGGGTATATAATACGGTTTGCCGTCCGCCAGAAGCCGCTTCAATTGCCTGGCGTAGCGGGTCTTTAATGATGATTGTGTTCATAAGTCTGCCCTATTCTGCATAGTTAAAATAAGTGTCCATCGCTGCAATTCGAGCTTTGGCCCACGTGACCAGCTGGTCCCTTCCATTATTTGAAAAGTAAGGGAGTGCCGGAGTTGTTACCGACCATTTAGCCAATTCATTTTCGTATGCGTCTGCGGGATAACGCGTCTGAATATGTGTTGACATATCATAAACCCAGTCTGCCGAAATGATTTTCTTATCTCGCAGCTCTTTGTACCGCGCCGCTATATCATTCCCGTAGACCGCTCTCACATTGTCCCAAAATGAACCAACACACCAGGGGAGGTTTTCAGCTGGCTTATAAGAGTAACCCCCGGCCCAGTTATTCCCGAAAACAGTGTCTAGGTCGTAGGGCATAAAAAACCATTTAGTGCCATTCCATGTAACAAGCTGCACATTTTTTATCAGATTAGCACTGCTGTTATGAATCAGATCTGCTGCCGAAATGAATGTCACAAATAAATAGAAGTCTATCAGATTCTGTTTATCCAGTTTTTCATTAGCCTGTGAGGCAAAATTGGTTATGTCCGCCCCGACGAACGCGTCCCAGGATGACAGCGCCGCTACAGTCTCAGCCGTAACCGTTTTCGGCGCTTTGAACTCAAGCAGGCTGGCATTCTCGTAATTTGCCGACATTGCATTCAGCGAAATCCACTGACTAATATCGAGCTGAATTTGTAATGGAGAATCCTTTTTCAGGTTATAGTTATCGCGTTTTTTACCGATTAAAAACGTACCGATACCATAAAATTCACCGTTGATATGCATGACGCACGGATATCCGGCAGGGACAGCTGTTGCGCCCGTAGGAAACCCGTCCTTCCCTTTCTTCCCCACGTAAGTTGCGTCTATATCATATTTAGGATAGCCGGAGCGGGACGCCTGGAACGCCTGCCACAGCCGATAGCACATCAGATTGCGGCACTGCGTTGAATCAACCCAGTTTGCTTTGTAGACCCATGTATCTTGAGGACGCAGACCACCTATCTTCAACTCGATATTGTTATCAAAGTCCTTATCAAAAAACTCAATATTCAGATTTTTTTTTGGGTATGATGCTGAGCTTGCGCCCTGAACAGAGATCTTACAGCGAGAAGAGAACACTGAACCATCAAGCGTAATCACAGCAGTGGCATTTACGTCCCCTTCAGCTTTTGATGCGGGGATTTTGTCCGCAGTCAGGTCAATCGTAATGAGTGACGTTGGTTCCGGATACGAGAATATCCCGGCGATTGTTTCATACTCTCCGCCGCCGACCTCATCAATATCTGCGCGCGTCAGTACGGCGTTCGGATCGAAACCGTCCAGCCCTTCCAGAATTTTCAGCAATCTGCTTGATAACATCAGCAGGTTGAGCCTGTCTTCGTTCATCGAGGGGATTGTAGTATAATTTTTATCTAACAAAATACATAAATTTTCCAGCGTATTAACCACTACTGCTATAGCTGTATAATTTTCCGACGCTCTTTTTTCAGATGTGTTTTTTAATGCATTCGTGATCAAATCGCAATTTTTTACTGCATTATCAATGTTCAAACCGCAATTATTTACTGCATTATCAATGACAGATAATGCAGTAAAAAAATTTCCCGCCAACTCTTCCACAAACCGTTGAGATGGCATCTGACGCCCGGTAGCCTGAAGAGTACCGCCGTTGTTGATGTACTCATCAGCAAGTGAACTGCCATCTGTACTGCGAATATAGGTTGTTGCGCCATCCGGGATATTCGCGATGTCCGCCTGTGCCGCCGCCAGCGTCATGTACTGCTTACTCAATGGGATCAGGTTCTGCCTGATCTCATCGTTTTTCGCCATCATTCCGCGCCAGGTATCCAGCTCAACGCCAGCGCGATCTGGTTCAGTCAGCTCGGGCCCATTGACCAGCTTATCCAGACGCTCGGCGTTATCGAGCAACACAGCGGGAGACGTGCTCCCCAGCTCCGGGTTAAAGGCCATGTTTTTTGCTCCAAAAAGAGGCTTCGCGCAAACGAGGGTTTGAGCGAAAGAAAAGTTGAAAGGGATTTTTTGGTATTAAGCAGCGTCGCCGGGGTATGTGGCGTCGTCGTACTGGTAGAACGATTCGAGGTATTCTTTAGCGGTGACCTGACAGGTTCCGTCAGACTGCGGGGCGATCTCCTCTACAATGGCGTCGTAGACATGGCGCGTTGAGCCGCAGAACACCAGGCGGATCGGCTCAATGGTTGCCGACGACAGGTCAACCTTCATCGGATCATCAAACTCACTCAGGTGCGGGACTGACAGCTGAAAATCACCCACCCTGCTTGCCACCATCAGCCCGGATGCAGAGCCATCCTGATAGCGGATCAGCGCGCGGGGGTTTTCAAACGACCAGTCCAGCGGCTCCGTGACGGTGAACGTTGTCACGCCACCCGCCGTTGTCATCGCCTCCACCAGACAGGAAATCGTGTTGTTACCCGGAATATCATCCGTGAGCACGATGCGATCGCCAAGGTTGTAGCACAGCGCGTCCAGCTCGGTAGTGGTCTGGAACGTCACCCGCTGCTGCAGGTATTTCATCAGGCGACGCATGCCGATCTGGTAGGCGTGATCCTGATTCAGTACCCCATCGAGTTTGTAGTTCTCGATTTTCACCGGCGTGGGATTATCAGGCGTCCGGCATTTAACGGTCTCCTCTGCCCAGGTGACCCCGTTGAAGTATGTCACGTCGACGCCATCAAAATCATCGTCGGACGGTACGGTAAATCCGCTCTGCAGCTCCTCCACCATCTCATGCGGAGTGATCACGCCAGTCCAGGGCTTAATCCCCTCACGGTTGACCGTCGCCAGGCCATCACTCAGCAGAAAACGTGACTTGCCGGCATTGGCTATCTTCTGCAGCATTTCCAGCGCTGAGATACTGTCGCCCGTGGCGAAATCGAAATTTTCGCCCCGTGGCGTCCAGTACGCGGACTCCAGCGCGTTGATGGTGTCGACATCCATTTCCAGCCCCAGCGAGTTCGCGACATGCAGCAGCGCTCCCGAAATGGTTCTGGCCGTTCCGGTTTCATAGGCCCGAGTGGCCACAACGTTTACGCGTTTATCTGACTGCGCCGCCAGCTTCCCGCCCATCTCAACGGTCGCTGCCATCAGCGACACGCCGGGATAGGATGAAGGGCGCGTCAGCAGTCGCCCGCGCAGTGCCTGCCAGTACATCGAATCCCTGGCGTTGTTTGAGCCCTGCTCATTGCGCCGACGGCAGCGAACCTCTACCAGTCCCGGAGAACTGAGGGTGATCCGCTCAGTGAAACCTAACCCGTTGATGTTTTTAAGCGCGTACTCTCCCTGGTGACTCACCCACCCCGATCCGGAACCATAGACGCGATACTGAATCTCCCACTCAACGTGGCGGATCCGTTTTTTGCCCTTACTGTCAAAGCCACAGATGCCGTTCGGGAAAGAGAAATTCACTTCAAACGCATCCACCACTTCATTCTCAGGGCAAACCAGGAACGGCCCCAGCCAGCTCAGCGTGTCGTTAAGACCAGTGGCCTCATAGTCGATCATCGTCCGGGCGGAGAATCCCGGCCATGACTCATCAACGGCACCGGAAACCAGGCGCGCCACCGTCGCCGTCGTGCCGTCAGCTGACACAATCCGGTACTCATTCCCGCGGTGAGCAAGTGAAAGCCGTTGCACCCCCTCCGGCATGCCGGAAAAGGCCGTTCCCGTGGCGCTGTTATAGGCAAGCGTCACATTTGCCGTTACCGCCGGGCTGCCGCCGGTTGATGCCGTGCCGGAGGTGTAAACCGGGGCATCACCGAAAACAGCTGCAGGCAGCGAAGAGGACGTGATCTCCCCACCCGCGAACGGACTGGCCGACTCGGTTATCAGTACGGTGCCGCCGTTGTCCTGCGCAACCAGGCCGGAGCCAGTGAGTCCCTCGGTGATTGCCGCCAGCAGTCCCGACATCGAGACGTAGTTAGCCACCAGTGACACCGGGTAGGTAACCCCCTGCCAGGTGATCGTGAACGTGCTGGAGCTGGTCGAAAAATCGTAGGTGGTTGGGGCCGCACTGGCCTGGACTTTTGCCGCACTCCCCCCGGTGCCGGGCACTGCAGCCTGGCCGGGGGTATATGACGCGATAAACAGATCGTAATCGACAGAGTTAAACCCCAGCGTCACCGCCATACCTACTACCGGTGCGATCTCCGTCAGCAGCGGGCTGGCGATAACGCTGTATCCGGCCGCCGTGGTGATCTGGTAGTTAGCCGGGGCTTTCAGTTCGACCACGGCGCCGGCGACCCAGTTGGGTGGTAGCGCGTTATCGTTCTCGTCATTATCGTCATCATCATCCGTGTCCAGCCCGGTAAACGTTACGCTCGAACCGGATACGGTCATGCTGTCTGCAATAATGTCGTCTGCGTCCGGCGACGTCTGGGCCATATCCAGCCCGGTGCCGGATGACGTCCCGCCCACTTCGGTGGAGTTGACCCAGTTTTCGCTGCGCTCATCACCGGAAACGTCCGCGCCTGGCGGGTAATGGGTGCTGCTGAATCCCGGTAGCGTTGAAGCTGGCGTACTGCCAACCCGGATATCGCCATTGGTATAAATCAGATCACCGACACCGAGACACAGCAGCATCTGGACGCGCATTTTCGTAGGATCGGCGGCATCAAACCGGGTAACGGGCTGCACGACATAATCCGGATAAATACGCACGCGCCCAAAAACTTCACGAATCGCATCACCCAGTTTCGCGCTGTTTGCTTTAGCGGGGTTCAGGTCGAGGCTTCGACCTGTGGATGACGTATAGCCGCCGGCATCAATGTTACTCATCATGAACAATGAATAAGCCGCAGATGCGACGGCAATGCCCACTCCTATCCAGGCAATTGTCGCGGCCTCAAGCCCGAAAGGCACCGGATAAAGCCTGACATCACTATCAGGGCGAATCACACACTTAGCCCACTCGCCTGGCGGAATTAACAGCCCCTCAACCTCAACGGTCAGCGGTGGGACATCCCGATCCTCGTAGCCTTCAACATTTGCCACCAGCCAGCTGCGAATACTGGTTACACCATGCTCATGCGTTTCGAGTGGTTCACCGGGAAGCCGGGACGGGTAAAAACGAATGGTCATTGCCAGAACTCCACTTTGACAAATCGCCGCTTAAACCGCGGCAACGGCAGAAAGGTGACGTTCGTACCCGGGTTGCATTCCGCCACATGCAACAGACCACCGATACTGACCACGATCCCTACGTGGGTGACAGTCGACCCGGAATAACAGGCCACCCCGGCCCCTTCGCAGGGTTCGCAGCGCTCAAGGGTAAGCATCATCCGGCGCGCTTCCCGGTCGAGGCCGCCGTCGTCTTTGGTGACCCCTGCAAAATCGGGCCAGACGGGTAAATTCAGGTCGCGGCGTATCTCGTTCACAATGCCGAAACAGTCGAGTTGCGGGTATACGCGCCCGCCCTTCAGCCAGGTGACTGAACGGTATTTATCAGGGTTAAACATTGGGATTCCTTAGCTGATATAACGCAGTCCGGGGAATACAGGGAGCGTGTAGCGGTATCGCGGCCAAGCGGTATCGAGGATATTCATGTAGCCCGCAGTGATCTGCACCTCTGTCGCCGTCCAGGAGCCCGACTTGATTTTCAGCGTATACGGCACTTCCGCAGGGGCCGCTAAATCCGTGGAGATATAACGCCGGTACGTCAGAAATGCAGACAGACGGTTAGCCAGCGCATTGCGGATCGCCGTGGACACAACACCATCGATATTGCACAAGGCAAATTTGAGGTCCTGCGTGCCGTCCGCATTGCGCGCCGGCAGCGCAATGTCTATCGAACAGGCTGAAAACGTTACGGTATCGCCGTTCTCCGTCGTTGCCGTAATATCCTCGTAACCCTGGCACAGGTAATGGACATTAGAACCAATGGTGATCTGCAGCGTCTCAATGATCACCTCCGGCCCGCTGCTGGCGTAGAGGCGTTTAATCTGCGTCATGCTTTGGCCACTCCTTATTCAGCGCAATATCCAGCAGTGAGCTGCCGACGATCCATTCCGGGTAATTACCCCATGGGGCAGGAGCAAGGGGGCGTTCCCATAATTCAAGCGTCGCCGTGTACTTCCAGTAAATCGGGGCCACTAGCACCGGTCCCTGATAAATATCTGTGAAGCGGCATTTGTAAAACTTAATGCCTGACGGCGTCTGCAACTTCATCATGAACCATGCAGCCCCGTCAGATAACGCATCACGGAACCAGGACTCAAACGCCAGGCCCTGCGCATCGGTTTCCATAAACCAGGTGATGCTGGCCTGCGTCGGCGTGGACGTAAAAGCTCGCCTTTGCCTCGCGCGACCGGTGGTTAACTGGGTTCGTTTTAACGGGCTCACAGGCTGAAATCCGTATCCTTCCTGTAATGGCATAGGGAGGCTGTCATGTGGGTAGTAGATATCAGTCATGCAGTCTCCCGGTAAAGTATCTCGAATAAAATTTCACCATTAACCTCAGGAGGGTATTCATTTCAGAATAAAGCACTATGGAATCGAAGAAATCTCTGATTTTTTGGTTAAAATTAACGAAGACAAAAATCTTATTAAATCGAAACAAACACACAAGGCGATATATTTATCAACTCACCTCAAGAGTTAAAATAAATCAAAAAAAACAGCATTATCAATAAATTAATTTTATTGACTTTAATATGAGCTTACATTGTTTCGGCACAGCCCCATATCAAAATAAAAAATGGCGATGCGCCGACAGGCAATATACGTCAATGTGACTGCTTGTTTAAAAGCAACTCCTGAAGAAGAAGCGCAATAGAAACAAAGATCAAAACCCCACAAAAAACAATTTTTGCAAAATCATAGTTAAACACGGTTGTAAGCGCATCATTATTATATAAGTGATTATGCCTATAGGAATAAGTTGTGTAGATATCATCGCATATTTCAAGAATTCCACCGACTATCAAAACAAGCCAAAGAAATGAAAACTTTACTCGGACCTCCTTACGTTTACGTCTCCTATTGAAGATAAGTCCGCCAATAAAAAGAGGAATCATAAAAGCTATAAAGTCTTTAAATGTAAATGTTAACAACGCTTCCATTAATAAGATCCTTGTGTTTTCTTGCACCTACTCAGATTGTTAGACTTACCTACCTAATCAAGTCTCAGCTAATGCAGTTTAGCTTACCTAGGACCGTGTCGTGTATAGTTTCCTTTTAGAGCGTTGCCAAAAGCTCCTTGTGGCATGGTAACCTCCTTTGTGAGTTCACCTTTTAACTGCCTGGAAAGCTGTCGATTATTCTGATTGAGTGTAGCGCTCAACTGCTCCGGAGTAATACCCTGGAGATGAAACTCCTGATTAATCGGCGCGTGTACAGTTGTTTGCCTACGGTTATCGCTGTTAACGTTCTGAACACCAGTACCAAACCCTGTACGCCCCAGAGTTGCATCAAGCGGTTGGCCATTTCGAAGTGCCTCAAGCTGAGACACGCCGATCCGGTTCGTTGACGCCTGGTCGAAGACGTACTCTCCTTTGTGAACAATACCCGCGGGCTGATACTTACCACCGGGGCCTGTATAACCGCCGGAGGCGAAGCCAACGCCTGAAACAGCCTGAATATTTGAGACGATACTGGCGGTCTGCGCAGCGATTGAGGCCATAGCGATGATGTTGGCCGGATAAGGCGCGCTTACTGCACCGCTTGCTATAGCCTGCTGGATTTTCACCATCGAGTCCGCGATAGCGAATGCCTTGCTCGCAGCAAAAGCGACCTTGTAGATTGCCGATTGCTCACCAAACCCCGTTCGCATGATGTCGGCGGTACTGTCAAACAAGGACTGCGTGGCCGCAGATATGATGGTGTTTTTCTGAGCCTCTATGACCTGATTTGCATCCGCCGCACGTTGACGAATAGAGGTCATTCTGGCCTCACCCTCGGCAGTTATTTCACCGGCCTTCGCATAAGCTTCCTCCTGAACTGCCAGCCAGCGCTGGAGCTCTTGCTGAGCCTGGTCATATTCGTTGATTTGCCCCTGCATCCCCTCAAAAGTTCCAGAGAGTCGCCCTCCTGTGGGTGTAAGGTTTCCTACAACATTACGAACCGTCGAGGGCAGTTGCATATCGGTGTTTTGATAAATATCTGCCCGTGTTTTTTCATATTCACCGGGTTTTAGTTGCCCGGTTGCTTTGGCTTTCTCCAGCAGTTCAAGACGGGTTTTAAGCAGATCGTTGGTCCGCTCATCCTTCGTCTTTACCTGTTCCTGCATTTTCCGGTAATCATCCAGGGTTTTTACGGAGTTTTGCAGTGCCTCCTGCTGCTTATACGCCTGGAGGATTTCATCTGAACGGGAAAGGATCGATTTCTGGTCAGCTGTGAGCTGCGTTTTAGACTTGAGGTCAGCAATTTGCTGTTCGAACTTTACCCGCGCCTGGGTTGCGCTGTTAAGCTTGTCACTGGCGTCAAGCTGGGACTGCATGGCAGCGGTCTGCTGGTTTATCTGATCAAGCAACCTGGTTGCTGCGTCCTCGGTATATGCTTTACCCTTTGGCGTCTTGGGTGGTTTCGGATCTTTGTACATCTCGTTAATGCGAGAAACATTTTTTGCATATTGCTCTGCAGTAATTGCACCAGCCTTCAGGAATTCGCTTTGCTGCTTAATAGCTTTATTGCGCTTATCCGCATTGCTCAGATATTGCTGGTTAACGCGATCTGCTTCCTGCTGCGTTTTAATTCTTTGCTGTTCGGCTTCCTTAGCCTTCGCCTGTCCTTTGGTTACATCCCCCTGAAGATTGGCAACTGATTCGAGCAAATCTCTCTGTTTTATCATCTCCGGGAGGTTGGTAAACCTCGCGCTAAAACTGTTCCAGAACCCACCATCTTTTTGCCCTTTTTGGGCTTCAGCAATATTTTCGTTTAAGGTGGCAAGTTTATCCGTTAGTGTTTGTTCACGCCCAATATTGAGCATCGCATCCCAGGCGCCTTTGGCCGTTTTACCCAGCGAGTCCCATGCACTTTCAAGAAGACCAAGATTCTGATGAATATCATTCGCACGCTGCTGCATGGCATTGGCGTAAGCATCGGTAGCCACCCGTGCAGCATCCTGCTGATTACCTTCATCCTGTAGCGCTTTAATCTGGTTGTAGGTTGCCAGTGTCAGAAAGTGGTACTGGTCGTTAAGTTTGGTAATGGCCGCAACCGGGTCAGCAGTAATGTCGTTGAAATCACCAACCAGCTTATCGGTAGCAATGCCCGTCGCCTCGCTGGTCTTAACAATGGCGGTTGTCACGCGCTCCAATGAGTCGCCAGCTACTTTACCGGATAACACCAACTGATTCAGCGTTGAAGCTGCTGCACCGGTTGTGGAGTTAGCTGCGACCGATACACGGGCCGCCATATCTGCCAGTTGACCGGAAGTTTTGCCTACCAGATTACCAGTGAGAACGAGAGACTTATAAAATTCGTCCTGCTCCTGAGTGCCTTTGTAATAGGCCAGACCAAGAAATCCGACCGCCGCAGCTGCAAGAGTTAAAGGGTTAACCAACCCCATAACATAGGTGCCCACACCCTTAATTGCCGGACCAATACCCCCGAACATATCTTTCAACTGCCCGCCCTGCTGCATCAGCACCATAAACGGTGACTGACCGGTGGATAAGCCGACAACAATATCTGTCATCTGAGCCGGGATCATGCGCATGGCATAGGCAGTCTGGGCGGCAGATTGGCCGGTTTTACCAAGGTCGTCGCGAAATCCTGTTAGCCTGTTTCGTGTTTCCTCGATTTTCTTTGAATAAAGATCGAATGTATCGGTATCTACCATCCCCTTAGATTTGAATTTCGCAAGATCCTGCTGTTGTTTATCCAGTTTGTTCAGGGCTGCGTTTACCGGGTCGATACGATCTAAGAGTTCAGAAAGGGACTGTTTTTCTTCATCAGTGGCCTTTGTCACTTTCCCTGCACTGGTGGCAGCACGTTCACCTGCCTGCGTCATTTTTACAAGTGCAGTTGCGAGATTGTCAGCCCGCTTTTCTGCCCCAGAGCTGTCAATAATAATGGCCAGGCGGGAGGTTTGTTCTGTCACGTGCTTTTCTCCGGGCAATAAAAAACCCCGCCAAAGCGAGGTTGGAACTTTTTGAAACTGTCGGGCCTTTACTTCATTGGCGGTAAAACATTATTGCTACGATAATCACCGCAAAGGCAGTAATTGCAATTCCAGCGATTAACTTTACATTAACATCAGCCAGCCTATCACTAGCTCCAGTATTGTCAGTGTTAGCTATTATCTTCGAAGGAGTTACATCACTCCCGCAATGCTTGCACTTCACCGCTTCAGCGCTTATTAATTCTGCGCAGTATGGACATTTGACTGAGTTTGCGGATGGTTTGAACTTCTCACCGACCAAAGCGATGATGACTCCTGCAATCGTTACGAACCCGCCAAATATCATGTAATTTTGTCGTGAAGATATTAAACCAAGGTTATTAACTCTGTAGCCATCATCTGTTGCTACTGTTACATCCATAAATAGAGCAAAAACAGCGAAGATCACGCCTATTAAGATGGCAAGATAACCAAGAATCCTCATACTCCCACCTCATGAAAAAACAGCCCAAATAATGGGCCGGAGTTATTAATTTGTATTAAAATTCCTAGTCAACTTAAAGGTTATTGACTGATTATTTGCATCCATGATATCCAGCACAGCCCCTTTATAACGTATCGTTTTGGACTCAGAAAGGTCGTACTCTACCTCATTAGAAAAAGCGGCCCGAGCCATACCTCCTTGAAATTCTCTATAACCAATATTAATTTTGTTGCCGACCTTCCCATTGTAGATAAGAGTTTGCTGGAAGGAAGATTGTTGCTCGGTCTGGAATTTTACTTTCGTAAATGGCTTGCCTGTATCACACTTGGTTCCACCATAAATCGTGACAATACAAATTTCGCCGTTCTTCATGAGCTGTATGCTTTGTGTGGGATCATTAACCATGAAGCGGTTAGGAACAACTGCACCTGATGTTCTTTCTACATTAGAGTAAAACTCTGATTTTGAATCCTCTCCAATTTTTACGTAGTCTCCTGCCGGGATCGTATAGACACCGATTGAGCCTATAACCACAGCCTGATTGAAATGAATTGCATCAATGCTAGCATCAATTCCCTGCCTAACCATATCCTCGCCAACGTAGGTTGTTGTTACTGTATTTAGCGGCGGAATACTGATTTGCTTTGTTTGAGGCACATAGTTACGAGCCGGCGTAGTACACCCTGTTAAAAGCACTGCCCCCAGAGCCACTATCAATAATTTCTTCATTTTATGTTTCCCGTGATTACAATCAGAAACATCCTAACATATAGAGGCAGCTAAACAATGATTAGGTTATTTTACTATCGCCCGCCTTTTTTGCTCTTCGGCCCACTCAGCCCTCCAGGCATCATCGAGAGCCAGTATCGCTGCGTCAAACTCAATGCGGTCGATCAGGATGGTGCGCGATGCCAGGTAAAGCTCAATATCATTCAGGGATAGAGGGAGCGGCACTCCGGCCATGCCGGCATACTTCCTGCCGCGCGATATCATGGCGTAAGCGTTGAGGATCTCCCCAGTGACTGCATCGATTTCAGGCTCCGGAATGGGCGGGAGATTTAGTTTCTCCCTGCGCCACTTTGCTTTCTCGCCCTGCTCGCCGGCGAATTCCTTTAGCCACTTTTGGGCCTCTATGGCTTTTTTACGGTTTCCTGAGTCTGCTGCTCCTTACCCTGAGCAATATTCGCCGCCTCAGCCAGAATAAGCCAGTACAGAGAGGGGTTTTGCTTCAGTAACGCAACACCACGCTCCGGTGTATACGCTACCGCCGTCTCCGTACCATCCACCAGCTCCCCCACGCCTTCCCAGTCTTTCAGAAGAAAGCGCGCGCAATTGTCGATGAGAAGATCATCAACCGAGTCAATCTCGCCCACACTGGCGAGATCGAAAGCATCCGTACCGACCTGGTAGCTCGCGTCCATTTTGTCGATATGGCGCCGCACCAGCGCATTGCGTGAGCGGTATTGTGGATTCTCGCTACTGGCCACCAGCAGACGGAGTTTAAATAGCGCCTCGTCTTCCGGCGTGAATTTCTTTTTACTTCCTGCTGGCTTTTTGTAAGGGAAAAACCAGCGTTCTCCGTTCAAATCAATTTGAGAAGAAATAATCAGCATAAAGACTCCAAAAAAGCCCGATCCGCGATGACTGCAGAACGGGCCAGGTAAATTAAGGCGCGGTAACGGTGATTTCAGACGTTGCGGTATAGGTGCGGGCCTTACCGGTGATGATTGCAGTACCAGCAGCATTTCTGGTGACTGTTGCTGTTTTCTGCCCGGTAGAAACCACGCTGGCGATAGTCGGATCCGATGACGTCCACTGGACGGTATCAGTTGAATCAGCTGGCGTAAGCGTGGCGGTTAACGTCACCGTGGATCCCACGGCCCCAGTTGAAGTGGCTGGCGCAACACTGATTGCCGTCGCCGGCACTTTAGGCACGCGCGTAATCGTCGGCGGAGTATTGGCCGCGGTGATATCCAGCTGAACCTGAACAATGTCAGTGCTCCCCGCATCCGGCCAGTCGCCGGAGATCTGCACTTCCGGGAAATCGAAGGTATAGGCGCCTTCAGCATTCTCCAGCGTGAAGCTAAACGGCACCGTTTCGCCGGTGAACGTTTTTTTGTAAACCTCCCAGGCAGCCTTTGACCATGACAGCGTGATTTGACCTGACGGGGTAAAGGTTGTCGGAATGTTTGCGCCGGCGAATGCCGAACCGGTACCGATGCAGCGCTGAGTCTGCATATTGTTGTTGAACTGGATGTTGAAGGTGTCGACGCAGAAACCTGTCCCGCCATCAACACCATTTAGCCGGATGTTCGTGACCTCTTTGAAGGAGTAACGCAGCGCCCCCGCTAAATCCACCGGCGCGGTGAAATAGCTGGTATCGTCCCCCTTCGTCTCCCAGTCCAGCCCTGCAAACGTAATGGTTGCAGTGATATCACCATCGGCCGGGATTTCCATCTGGAAGGTGCCAACCTGGCAACCGCGGGCAATCTGGGCGATCCCCACATCACTGGCAAAAGTCGCCACGGAGAACGTAATGCGACCATTACCCATCGTTAGCACGTTATTTAGCCATTCGGAACCGAAGCAGCTGGAAAGAAAATCATCATGCTGGTTCCAGCGAAACCGCGTGCCGACATCGCCGCCGACATCCACTGTGCCGCGTGAAACACCTTGCGCCATGCGGTCACCAGCGATTTCGTCATTGTCGTTGGTGTTCTGCGTTGGTTTCAGACCAAATGAAGAACGACGCAGCAGGTTCCACGCCCCTGCTGTAGGCGTGATTCCTGGCGTTGTCTCGCGAATAAACGCGGCTACTACTTTTGCACCTGAGCTCACAGGAGCCTCCTGTTTTTTGTGCGCTACAGAGCGCGATAAGGAATTTGAAGATTGAGCTGTAACCAGCCATCGGTCTCACCCGCCGGCACAGCAGAAACAGCGAAATAACTCAGCTTTCCGTCATCCTTAAACTCGAATAGCTCCGTTAGCTGATCGGCCGTTCGGGAGATAAGCAACGTCCCGGAACCGACCGGAACAAAAAGCTGAATGATGAGTAAGCCCGTCCTGTGGACTACCGGCCCGTCCCCGATCTCGGTTGCGCCAGCCTGCCCAGCAATGTTGGTTAGTCGGGCCCAGATATCGCGGTTACTGGGGTCAAATACCGGGCCATTCGGATAATCCACCGCATCAGAGGCAATAGCGGTCTGTGCCGCCATTCGGGAAATGACAGCGTTTCTGATTTCTGTAAGGGTCATTTGTAGGCCTGAATAACACCATTAAACGAGACGGCATAGACGCCTGTCGGCGCCTGTGTTGAGTGGCCATTCTCCAGAGGCACGGAGTAAGGCAGGTTCGACTGGATGTAAATCACCGAGTAGGCTGGCGCCTGGTCAATGATATTTTTGCCATTAAGAAACGTCATTGTCCCGCGCGGATCCGGTTCGGTCGGGACGGAATGATTAGGTTCGCCGATGCTGACGAAATGCGATGCCCTGAAGGTTCCTGCGCGATACTCAGCCGGCCGCCTGATATCCATGCTGTCATTAACACGGACTTTCTTTCTGAGACGGCCTGTCTTTGTCAGGTTGGCAGGATCGGCATAAAGAGATTCGTTCCATTCCCCAACAGCTTTGTTGTACTGAACCGCGGTCGCGTTAATGGCCCACAGCTCCGGGTTTCCTACCGGCGACCGCTGAACGATTTCATTCAGCAGCTGAATGGCGATTGTCCGCTGGCGTAGTTTGACATCTTCTGCCACCAGCCCGGCGAATGCCGCCGGGTCAATGTTCCAGCCCTTAGCCATATCACGCCCTCCGCAGTTGAATGGAGTACGCAGCGCCAGCAGAGTCGGCAGAAGCGGTGATGACCTCGTAGCGCTGAAGCTCACCCGTAACCGGATCCGGTGCGGTGATGATATGCCCGACGGCCGGCTTATCAGTCACCTCGTTAACCAGTGCGGTTAGCTTCACATCACCATGCAGAATGTTAACGCCATCGATACGGCGCAGCTTATAGCGCGCCAGTACTCCACGCCCCGAGTAAGTCACCTGCGTTTCAGTGCCGGTTTCCGTCACCGGGTCCCAGGCACCCCGAACGGTATATGACCCAGTGAAATCCTTAACGGCATCCTGCAGGTCGGTATCGAATGCCGCGGCGACTTCGGTTTGCAGCTCGTCACGAATGCCCATTGCACCCACCAATACGCTGCTGAGGTTTAACGATCACTGTACCGTGGAGTTTGCGGGTATAAATTTCGCCATTGCGCTTAACCCGCAGCGGGAGCGGAGCAAACTCTACAACACCCTTTGCCTGGTTTGCGTAAACGACATGTCTGATCGGGTTTCCATTCACAAACACATCGCGGGGACCGAGCCCGTCGCCGGCATAATGCACATATGGATTTTGCATGTTACCCCCTTACCGCCGCTCAATATGAGCATGGATAAAGTCGGTTTTAAGCGACTCCATAGCGCCAACCATCACATAGGGGCGTCCACCGTTATGCCAGCAATCAATCGCGTTACCCTCATCATCAAGCAGTATCACTGCGACACTGTGGCAGCCGCCGTTTTTGGCTCTCTCCAGAGCCTGTTTCAGCAGGCGAATAACCTGGTCGTTATCGAGGTTGTGATGGCTGGGCTTTTGAAATGGGAGCACCTTCAAATCGGACATATCACGCCCTCACAAAGAACGTCTGGAAAGGGTTAATCATCCACGGTTTGAGCATATCCAGCGCCAGCTGCAAATCAGGATCGAGTAATTCAGTGCTGGTGGTTGAAAGCTCGGCAAAAGTGCGGGAAACCTTCACATCGTCGGCCTCAACGCTTTTGCTCGTCACCACGCCGGAATCTGTTTTTTGCTGATACAGATTGCCTGCAGCGGCTACGGAAGCGATAAACGCTCCGGCTTGCTTAACTTCTTCAGGAATATGCTCCGGGTCGATATCCTGAAGGTTAAGCGCCGTCATCCAGGTGTTTGCCTGGAGCACGGCTTTACCCTTTTTGTCGGCGGCAGTCCAGGTATCCCCCAGCAACTCGTCAACGTCCTGGATTGTTATATAAACGGTCATCGGATCCTCACCAAAAGAAACGGGGCTTTCGCCCCGTCGGTTAACCACCCGCAGGAGCAGTGAACGCAATCGCTTCAGTTGTTTTCACCACACCGTCAACGGTAGCCGTCACCGTGAAGGAGCCGGCCGTAGGAGAGGTGAGTTTCACCGTCGAGCCACCAGCAGACCCTGTCTGTGACGTCGAAGCACTTAACGTGCCGCCTGTAGACGTCCACGCCACAGATGCCCCGGAGACTCCTGCACCATTTCTGGTGTACTTGAGCGAAACGGTCACCGCGTCGGTACTGTCAGCAGTTGCGGAAGTTTTATCCACTGACAGGGTTACTCCCCCGCAGGGGCTTCCAGCTTAATCAGTACGCCTGCAGTGGATTTGTTACTGGTGAAATGTTTCTTCCAGTTCGCGCCGGTGCCGATTTTGGTCAGGTCAGGGTTAGCGCCCTTCGTCTCATCCCAGCTGTAACCCAACAGTTCAACGTTGACCGTACCCTCTGCGCGATAGCCAATGGCAAGGTTTTCCTGGTCGTTGATATCGTAGGAACGGAAGCCCGGAGCCTGTGATTCCGTTACGGATACCGCGCCGGCCACCAGCCCCAGAATCGCATCAACTGGCATGGTGTCAGTTACCAGCACCGGTTTACCCAACGTGCCTGGCTGTCCGCCATAAACCACCACGCCAGCTTCTTCGTAAATTTTGTTGTCGATAGCCTGATCAACAATGTCGAAATAGGTCGTGGAATGCATAACGAACAGCGCAACACGGTTAAATTTATCGCCGTATTTACGCAGGCCACGGGTCAGCGTTTTCTTACCATCAGTGGCAATATCCGCGGATACCGTCATGTCAGCATTTGCGCCAATGGCTGCAACAAGACCCTGTAGGGCATACTTGATATAACCTTCAAGCGTTGCATCAGCGACGTCGACGCCGATCACCTCGGAGAATTCGCTAACGTCGCGACCCCGACGTTTAAACGCCTCCTCCGTGGTTTCATACGGGCCGTATTTCCACGGCGCCTTGACGCTGACAGATTCGCCGGCACCGATTTTTTTACCCGTTACCGGGTCGGTGGAGTTAACGTTTCGCGATTCGATAGAACCACCAACTTTATAGAAGGTGCGCTTGCGAAAATCACCCTCGATCAGTTCGTTGTCGAGAATGATTGCGCCGTTTGAAGCGGCGTTGAAGACTTCCAGATTATCCTGGCGACGCTCAAGAAACGCAGTCTGCGCGAGGTCGTCATAGATAATCAGGTCACTGTTTACGGTCGTAGGCATTGATTAGTCCTTACTTAGGCAATTTGAGATAGGCCTGCTGGCCATGTTTGCGGATGTAGTCCGCTTTGTCGCTTGAGCTCATTTCTGAACGTTTCAGACTACCGCCACCGGGTTTATGACCACCAGCCCCGGAGCCTTCGGCGCGCGGGAACAGGTGCGGGGCCGTCTCTTTCAGAGATTCAGCCCACTCAACCGGGGTGAGCGGAGTTTTTCCGTCTTTACCGAACAGAACATCGCCATTTGCATCAACTGCTACGGCCTCGCCTTCGTCGTTGAGCTGGAATGTGCCTTTAGCACGAAGAATCAGATCGTCGGATGCTTCTGGCAGCGCGCCAGCCTTAAGCGCTGCGCTGCGGATAGCATCACCCAGGACACGATCACGGAATTTGTTGGAGAACGCTTCCGCCTTTTCAGCGCGTTCATTAGCGGCTTTGATTTGCTTATCAACATCAGCACGTAGCCGCTCAGTGCGTTTATCCAGTACCTCGTCAATTTTCCCGGCGGCGATCAGTTGCGCCTCTTCATCATCAGAGAAACGCTGGAGAATGGTTTTCACCGCGTCAGGATCGATACCATCAAAACGCTTTAGCGACTCAGTGGACTCTTTGAGCTTACCGAGTAACTCACTATTTTTATTTTTCAGGCCTGAAACCTGAGCACTGACCTGCTCATCGATCAGCTTTTGGATTTCCGGCGTAATCTCGGGCGCACCACTACCGGAGCCACCGCCATCACCACCTTCACCACCAGCTGCCGAATGATATTTAATGAGCATGTTACGAATAAGCATGTTGTCCCCTTGGGATAGTTACTGTGGGCCTGGCCCAATAAAAAAGGCCGCCCGGAGGCAGCCTGTTGTGAAATTTAGATAATAAAAAAGGCCGCCTTAGCGACCTTGATAGTGGTATTCGTAGTGATGCAGTTTCCCGTCTATTACTATCCTTTCTAGCGTATATATCAGAATATCCTGTTCGAGATCACAGGCATCAAATCCGTTATTAAACAATGGGGATGCAGCAGAAACAGGCTGAGGAAATTGCACTCGTTCTAAGGGCACTCCGTAGTCATCCGTGTGAAGGGATACGGACTCACCATCTCGAGGCCCGCCTTTTAAGAAAATCTTCATGCTAAAGAACTCCTGAGCGATCATAAGCAAGTGTGGTGGCCGGTGCTGCCACGGCATCCTGATTCTTCAGAACGGCGGGGACTCACCGAGGTGAGTCTGGTTTCCGGCTTGCCCGTTTCTCACGGGACGCTTTGGCGCGCAGGTCAGCATCCTGCATTCATCACGAATTTACTCTATCACACTCTGGCATCCTTAAACGCCTGCGCGTCACGGTTGCGCAATTGGTCAAGCGTCAGCCACTCGCCCCTGTCGTTGTAGAACTCATCGGGAGACATGCCGCCATCACGAATCAGCCCAGCGCGCGTTTCTCCGACAATCTCAGCTTGTCGCGTGAACGACTGCCGGGAGAACCAGTCCTGGTAATTCGTGTCAGCCGGAACCTGTCCATCCATGCTGGCGCGCGAGCTATCCTTGATTTCGCCGACTTTAATACCCAATTCCTCGGACGATTTCAGGATGTAAGTTTCGGTGCTCCGACAGCAAAAGTGGATTTTCCCCGGTCCCTGCAAATAAGGCACCTTGTGCCCTATCGGTTTGTTATCCAGCGTGTACTTGAGGCGGTCGCGGATCCGACAATCCTTTGATGTCCGGTTATCCAAAGTGGATAACCACTGCTTACCCTTCAGAATGTCGTCGTTCGCCGACGCAAAGCTTTGTCTTGCTGTTGATGCAAGATGCCCTACTGCCGTTTTCGCTATGCTGGCCGCATTGGCCCGGCTCATCTGAAGCGCACCATCCTGGTAGCCGCGGTTAGCATGTCCGCGAACCTTTTTTGCGATCTGCTCATGCGTATCGCCCAGGAGAAAACCCTGCCGCACCGTATTGGATATGCGCGCCATACGATCAGCTTCGAGGTTGCTGGCCCATTCGCTTAGCAACCGCCCCTGAAATGGACGCGCCATCGCCGCGGCATAAACTGCATCCGGGGAGATGCCAACCAGTGGATGAAGAGCCAGAACATCGTCGGGAATGGCAAACTGGAAGAGGCTCATCTGAAAACTGGCCTCATGCTTCGCCAGCTCCTGCAGCTCGGTAGAGAGGGCTGCATACATCGACTGTATGGCATCCTTGTTTATGGCCCTGACACTGACCAGTAACGCTTCCAGACGCGAAACGGTAAAGCTCTCGGGATCCAGCGTATCGATAGCCACCAGCAGCCTGGCGGTAAGTTCGGCGTCGCTGTCATTCAGAACTTTTATCATCCTGTTGGCAACGCCGGTGCTGTAGCGACTAACCCATATAGCGTGGGCTATGGATTCATCCTGCAGTTTGTCATTCGCCGTTGCCATTATTGCCACCAATCAGGTTAGGCGCGCCGTTACGAATAGCGTCAATGACAGTTTCAGGGTCGTCAGCAGGATCTATCAGGTCAAGCCTCTGCAGAGCTCTGACCATATCAGTGTCGCGAATCGCACCGTACTGCCAGGCATTGACGATTGCCGTTACCATGCCGGATTCTGCGACTTTGGCGATAAACTCCTGATTGATGCTGTAACGATATTCCTCGCCTTTTATGCCGAGATATCTGGCGCACCAGCCGAGCGCCAGCGTATAGGCCTCCGAGACATTGGAAACGCAAATGCCGAGCACCGATGTGGATGCGGTTTGCTCGCCGCTGGATTGCGTGGCGGTTTTAACCGCGCCGTTCTGCTCGATAAGCCGGGCGCCAAGCTGAACAGAATAATCACGCTTACTGTCCATCGCCTCTTTAGCCAGGGTGTTTGGTTGCGCCTGAGCATAGGTAAAACTCCCCTCCTTCGGCAGCAGGAATGGAGAACGAGAACCGACACGAATTCCCTTATCCTGCAGCCAGTCACGCCAGGCGGTATCAAGACCGGAAATCACCGGCTGAACCTGACCGCAGAAAAATACGCTGTCTTCGTAATCTGCCGAATTACGATAATGGCCAAGGTTAATTTCAACGAGGGCGGCTAAAGGCGACTCGTCGATGGTGGGATCATTATTCTGCGCACCAACGAAGGTAAAGGGGATCTCATCCCAGAAATCCTCACCTTTTGGCTTAGGATGATACTCGGAAGTGACGGAAAAAGAGCCTGCGTCAGCTGACTTTCGCCATACCCGGCAGACAAACTTTCCGTTCTCCAGAGCCAGTTCGCGATACTGGATTTCATCCTCGTACGCAAAACCATCTTCCTTTTCCATGCATTCGCGTAAAACCACCAGCACCAGTTGATCACGTCCATTGATGCGTTTGGTGCGCCAGTTAATGATGCTTTCCGCCTGATAACGAAGGATGATCGCCTCGTCGGTCTCAGCTGCATAATCCGTATAAAGCCCCTCGCGCGCGGCCTCCAGAATATTTTCTGTAACCTGCTGGGACTGCTGATAAATGCTGGCACCAGCACCATCGGCGTTGTCACGAAGATAATTCAGTTTATCCGGCGCGGTCATGGTCGGGTCTTTTCTGAATGCCAGCCCCAGTAGACCCACTTTTGTATTGCCCGTTATCGCGTAGAAAACGGCGCGCTGAATGTAATCAGCATTGCGCTTTTTATTGCGTGCAGACTTATCGGACGGATCCAGAAAAGGGAGGTATTCATTCCCGGCGGCCTTTACAGCATCAGCCCCTTTGCACACGTCACGAATTTTTTTCCACACGGGCATCGCCGCCCTGACCTCAGGGCGAACATAAGTAATATCGTTATTGGCCATCAGAATGTCGTGTCCAGTGAAATAGAGAATGCAGGTCGAACGATTGGGAATTGCTTCACAATGAAGTAACCGGCGCCATCGTTGGGGTGATCGTTATCGCTCTTTTTATCCGGCTCGCCGTTTTTATCCCACACCTGTTGTTCCAAGCAGTCGGCATAGACCGGGCAACGGGCCACATTCACCTTGTACCGACGATCACCATTACCATTACAGAACATGGCGTTCATGGAGTTGATGCGGTCCTTTACCGGCGGGTTAGCATCATCAACGATGACGTTAAATCCGGCCTGCCGGAGCTGCTCAATATCTGTTTTGCTGGCGTTGTTTGACTTCCTGGAATCACCAGAGGCATCCGGATAAATATAAATCTCGCGGACCTTGCGGTAGTCTCCGTCGGCATACAGCCAGAAACGCTCCTTGATGATGCGTATCATGTCGGGCGTATCGTAAGCGTTGATAATCTCGGTTACCGCGTGCGGTAAGCCGAGCCGCAATACATGGACGATCCCTGCCATCTTCCCGACGTTGAAATCCATCCCGATATACAGCGCTTCACCTGGCTGCTCTTCCTCACTGGAATTATTCAGCACCCTGTCGAACTGATGATAAATGGTGCCGCTGGTCAGGTTAGTAAACTGGCCATTCAGATATGCTTTGATCAATTCCGGCGGGTAACTCGCCAGGAGCGAAGGAATATAGTCATCCGGCAGGTTCTTTTCGTTGTCGAATGTCGAAGCCTGTACCAGACCATACATCGACCTCAGTTCAGGCTTTTCCCTCACAGCCTTAACAAACTGGTTATAGACGAACTTAAATCCTTCAGGTGTGGTGGTCACGTCAATGCCATTACGCAGACCATCAACCTTATAACGCATACGCGCGATTATTTTTCGCCACGCCTGACGCGCCTTATCCGCTTTCAGAACGTCGAGTTCATCCACCAGCGCATTGCCGATTTTAAAGCCTACTATCGTGTCGGGCTTTTCCATCGACCGACAAATTGTCGTGCCGCGGTACTGGCGCCCACTGTAGAAATGGACCTCTTTGTTGCTTTCAACGATTTTGACTTTCAGTCCCCAGTCGTGAGCAACTTCTTCCACCGTGGGGTAGAAGATATCGCGGATCTGAGGATAGGTCGGGGCAAAGTAGCCCTGGTTTATTTTGGGGAACTCCCAGAACCCTTTGCATATTCCACCGCAGCCAACCCATGTCTTTCCGGATCCAAAACCAGCTACATAGGCTTTGAACTTCTGCTGCATAGCCAGAAAACGAGCCTGGGGAACGTTAAGCGTCGGAGCTATCGCCATCCTCTTCCCTCACTCGCGCATCGACTACGTTGATATTGATCGCAACTGGCGTTGGTTCGTCATCTTCCGGGTCAGCGGCCAGCTCTTTACGGAGCTTGTCGATCTCCAGCTGCCGGCGCTCGATTTCAATCTGCTGTAGACGCTGGGTGAACTCACTGTCAGCCAGGCCGAGACGTTTCATCACCGCCTCGTACATTCGCTCGCGGCTGATAGCGGTTATCTCCACGCCATTCTTCCCGAGCTTAACGCCGGAATAGGCAAGCGCAGCATCAGGCGCCAGCTTGCGCGTATCGGCGAAGAATGGCTGGCCGACGCCATCACCATTGCAGCGAGGACATTCCGGGTTAGGTGCGCTGGTGTGGTTGTAACCGTAGCCGCCATCATCCAAAGGCTCTCGACGTTTACGCTCAAGCGCTTCAAGCCGCTTCTCTTCGTACTCCACCGCATCGCGCCATTGATACTGGTGACCGAAGCCCCAGCAGTAGCGGCAGCTCCCGCGGCGATACTGAGAAAGTTGGTTGGCGTCGAATGTTGCCAGCCGCCACATCTGCTCAAGCACTTCATCAGCGCTGCCAAGCGTGCGCACAATGGATGCTTTCTGCTGCTGCGCAATGGCCTGCGCAACTGAAGTTTTCTGAAGCAGCTGATAGCCAATTTGTTCAGCAGTCTTCTTGCTGTACCCGGCACGGATAGCGGCCTGCGTGGCGTTGTGGTCCTTCAGGTATTCTGCGACAAATAAACGTTGCTGATCGGTGAGGCCATCATCATCCACCAGCTCTTCTGCGCACTTTTCCTTTTGCGCAGTGCGCAGTTTCTTCTGCGCAGGTTTTTGCGCAGTTTGCGCAGTGGGTTTCTTGATGTATCGGCGGGCAGTAGCGTAATTCAGTCCCTGCGCTTCACACCAATCCTTCGGTGATACGCCGGTTGCGGCATGATCGGACAGGAACCGTTGCTGAAGCTCGCCCCAGTCCGGTTTTGCCATGGATTATTCCTATTTAACGTGAAGGAGAAAAAGGAATTACTGATTCTCCATAAAATATTCACTTTTATGTTTTGGAATTAAGGCTCTTTAGTTCAGGAGTTATTATGAAAAGAATTATGCTTGTTGTTTTTGTTATCTGTGGTGCGCTGTCTCTTTCAGGATGCATTTTGCCTCCGGGAGGCCCGGGCGGCGGACATGGTGGTGGTCCTGGCGGCGGGTTCTCACATGGTCCGGGTTTGCGTTAATAACAGAAGGCCCTTTTCAGGGCCTATTCGTATCAGTTGGTATCAGTCGATACCTCCTTTCCTGAACGAAAACAATACTTCCATAGGCACCAACTGTAATGCCTTAGCTGGCCTGCTCAGCTGCGGTATCAAACAGCGCCAGCGCTTCGGTCGCTTCCTGAATCGCTTTACGGGTCTTCGAGACAATCTCACTTTCAGTGAAGACGCGATCGAAAGAGTCAGCGAATAGGTAATCCCCCCATTTTTAACCGGGCAGATAAGTAGAATCAGATAAGCGCTGAATATGCTGCATTGGTGTGAAGCCATT
>PPYF01385818.1_pt1 | contig 26076 bp, 20 predicted proteins | sample 1559871 | NCBI WGS metagenome assembly PPYF01 (sample SAMN08240021, study PRJNA423297) | Human gut metagenome, whole genome shotgun sequencing project. | reverse complement strand
TTTGTCAGGTATTTGGCAATAGAACTAAACATAAACTGCAACAGAAAAATTGCGGAAGTTATTTTTTAAACATTACTTATATCAAAGCCCTGCACTGATTTCCCCTTCTTCCGAAAAGGCTGAATGCACTGCCACACGCACCAAGAATAAGACTTATTAACCGGAACATCAATGTGAAACTGCTCTTTTTTTTCTAACTTCGCAGCATAAGCATGCAAGGGAGGTAAAGGCGGTATAATTTTCCGTAAATCCGCCTGACGTCCAAATTTAGGGCTGCTGCCCGGCAGGCTGAAATTCTAATTACAAACAATTGAAGATGAACAATATCGGACGACTTCTATGGGTGGACGATGAGATTGATTTACTCAAAGGGCATATCGTTTTTCTGGAAAAGAAGGGATATGCCGTGCAGACGTGCTCTAACGGGCCAGACGCCATCGACCTCTGCCGGGAAAACAATTACGACCTCATCCTTCTCGACGAGAATATGCCGGGACTCAGCGGACTTGAGACGCTGGCGGCCATCAAGGAGACTACGCCCAACGTGCCGATTGTGATGGTGACAAAGAATGAGGCAGAAGACCTGATGGACCAGGCCATTGGCTCGAAGATTGCCGATTATCTGCTCAAACCTGTCAATCCGAAGCAGATTCTGCTGACGCTCAAGAAGAACATCCACCGCACTGAAATTCAGCAGGAGGTGGTGCAGACCAACTATCGGCAGGAATTTGCTCGCATCAGTATGCAAATCGGCGACGACCTCAATGCGGAACAGTGGAAGGAGCTATACAAGAAGCTTGTTCATTGGGAACTGGAACTGGACGAGGCCGACGAATCGATGCGCGAAATGCTGGGCATGCAGAAAACGGAAGCCAACCTTGCCTTTGCCAAGTTCATCAAAAAAAAATACGAAAACTGGATTGCCAATCCCGACGAACGCCCGCTCATCAGTCCGGATTTGTTTAAGAAGGTGGTGTTTCCCAAGCTCTCCGCAGGCCGCAAAGTGTTTCTGCTCGTGCTCGACAATCTACGTTTCGACCAGTGGCGGGCCTTGAGCAGTGAACTCGCCGAGCAGTTTGACATTGAGGAGAACCTTTATTTCAGCATCCTCCCGACGGCCACACAATATGCCCGCAACGCCATCTTTGCAGGCCTGATGCCAGAGAAGATACGCCAGATGTATCCCGACCTCTGGGTGGACGAGGATGAAGACGAAGGGAAAAACCTGCAAGAGGAGGCCCTCATACGCCATCAACTGGAGCGCTACCGCCGAAAGGAGCATTTCACCTACAACAAAATCAACGATTCGCAGGCGGCCGACCATATTCTCTCGACATTGCCGCAACTAACGCAATCGCCTTTCAACGTGCTCGTCATCAACTTCATCGACATCCTCTCGCATGCCAGAACGGAATCGCGCATGGTGCGCGAACTGGCGGGCGGGGAGGCGGCTTTCCGCAGCATCACGCTCTCATGGTTCCGCCACACGGCCATCAAGGAACTTTTCCGCGCTCTGTCGCTGCTCGACTATGAAATCGTGATTACCACCGACCACGGAAGCATACGCGCCACGTCGCCCATCAAAGTGGTTGGCGACCGCAACGTGAACACCAACTTGCGCTACAAACTGGGTAAGAACCTAAGCTACAATCCGAAGGAGGTGATAGAAGTGAAACGCCCAAACCGATTCGGACTGCCAGCGCCCAACCTCTCAACGACCTATATCTTTGCACAGGGCGACAAATTCTTCGCCTATCCCAACAACTACAACTATTACGTGACCTACTACCGCAACACTTTCCAACACGGCGGCGTCTCGATGGAGGAAATGATTGTGGTAAGGGGCGCATATCGTTGGCGGGGCTTGCCCCGCAATAAAATTCGAGATATGAGCCCCTTACAGGGGCGAGGTTCATAAATCGACCTCAAGAGGTAGGGGCAAGCCCCTACCCTAAATATGAGCCCCTTTCAGGGGCAGCGTGCGCCGCAACCGCCATGCTATTTGGCTCAAAACCGCGCAGATATTTATGTATATTTTTAACACCCTACCTATAAGGAGTAACGCCTGACAATTTCCAATCATCCACCCAACAAATGAAACCAGAAACTCTTCTTCAAATAGCACTGTCCGCCGCTGTGGAAGCTGGCGAGGCCATCATGAAAATATACACCCATCCCGACCTGGACTGGGAAGTTGAACGCAAAGCCGACAATTCGCCGCTCACCCTGGCCGACCGTCGCTCACACGCCGTCATCGCGCAAGCGCTCGACATGACGCCCTATCCTCTGCTCAGCGAGGAAGGCTGTCACGAGGACTATGCCGTTCGCAAACAATGGGAAACGCTGTGGATTTGCGACCCACTCGATGGCACGAAGGAGTTCATCAAACGCAACGGGGAGTTCACTGTCAACATCGCCCTCGTCAAAGGCGGTGTGCCTGTCATGGGCGTCATCTATGTACCGGTGTCGCGCACGCTTTTCTGGGGACACACGGAGGCATTCAACGGACAAATCGCGGCCTGGCGCTGCGAAGTGGACGAAACAGGCAGTCTCGTCGAACAAACGGCCCTGCCGCTCAACGATGACGCCGAGCGGCCCTACATCGTGGTGGCCTCGCGCTCCCACCTCTCTCCGGAGACGGAAGCTTTCGTGGCCCGTGAGCGTGAAGCCCACCCTGGCCTCGAACTACATTCTGCGGGCAGTTCGCTAAAAATCTGCCTCGTGGCTGAAGGCCGCGCCGACATCTATCCGCGCCTCGCCCCCACTATGGAATGGGACACGGCTGCCGGACACGCCATTGCCCTCGGTGCTGGTTGCGAAGTGGTGAAGGCTGAAGACGGCAAACCAGTGGTCTACAACAAAGCCGAAAAGGCAGGGGTGGAAATAAAATATTACTTGCCAACGGCAAAATTGTGGAAGTTATTTTTTCAACATTACTAAACAACCACCGTGGGATTCCAAGCCATATTTGTCATCATCATATTGTCGGTGCTCATCATCGCGCTCATCAAAGACCGCATGCGCCCTGGCCTCATTCTGCTTTCGGGTGCCGTGGCCTTCATGTGTGCCGGTATCTTGAGTCCGAAGGAACTTCTTGAGGGTTTCTCCAACAAGGGCATGATCACCGTGGCAATGCTCTTTCTTGTGAGCGAAGGCGTGCGGCGCTCCGGACTGCTCAGCACGCTCCTTGAGCACCTGTTGCCCAAACGCCGCGCCACCATACGGGGCGTACAGGCTCGCATGCTGCCCGCCGTGGCCTTCATCTCAGCTTTTCTCAACAACACGCCAGTGGTGGTTATCTTCGCCCCGATGATCAAACGCTGGGCAGAGCGCCACCGACTTTCGCCAACGAAGTTCCTCATTCCTTTGTCATACGCCACCATCCTTGGCGGCGTGTGTACGCTCATCGGAACAAGCACAAACCTCGTTGTCCACGGCATGGTCATTGATGCTGGATATACTGGCTTCTCCATGTTTGAACTTGGAAAAGTGGGCATCGTCATTGCCGTTGTCGGACTCCTTTATATATACATCGCCTCGCCGCGCCTGCTCCCCGACCGTCGGGAAGACCGCGAAGAGCAAGTCACGAGCGAAGAGCGGCGCGAGGGCCTGCAACGCATTGAAGTGGTGCTTGCGGCCCGCTTCCCAGCCATCAACCGCCGCGTGCGCGACTTCGACTTCAAGCGGAAATATGGTGCCACCATCCTGGAAATACGACGCGGCGGCGACACCATCATCATCCACGATATGCGTAAGGAGCGCTTTCGCGAAGGCGACACGCTCGTTTTGCTGGCCGACAAGTCTTTCATGGAAAACTGGGGCGACTCCTCGTTCTTCCTCATGGTGTCGGACGGCCGAAAAGAAGAAGCACCGATGAACAAATCGAAGCGCTGGCTGGCCGTCGGCCTCATGGTGCTGATGGTGTTGGGCGCCACCATTGGCGAACTGCCCGCCGTGAAGCAGGCTTGTCCTGGCATGACGCTCGACATGTTTTTCTTCGTGAGCATAACGACCATCATCATGGCATGGCTGGGCATGTTCCCCGCACGGAAATACACGAAATATGTCTCCTGGGACATCCTCATCACCATTGCCTCGGCCTTTGCCATCAGCCGCGCCATGCAAAATTCCGGCATGGCCGACGCCGTGGCGTCCTTCGCCACGGGTCTGAGCAGCAACCACGGGCCACTGGTGTTGCTCGCCGTTGTGTTTGTCATCACCAACGTGTTCACCGAACTGATGACGAACAACGCCGCCGCGGCCCTGGCCTTCCCCATCTCTCTGTCAATGGCGCAACACCTCGGCGTCAGCCCCATGCCTTTCTTCGTGACCATCTGCATGGCGGCATCGGCAAGTGTTGGTTTTGGAATTTGGAAGAGGGAGCATAGCGGGCTATGTGACCGATGACAAATTTCAAAAACGGCAAAAAGACAGGACATAAGAAATAACTCCTTACTCCACAAAATTGGTCAAGTTATTTTTTTACCATTACCAATTATCTGCTCGAAAGGACCTCCCGCCACACTTCCATATCGTAAAATTTACTTCCAAATGATACGAAATCAGGCATTTTTTACCATTTGAACGAAACCGGACACCTTTTTGGTTGCCCGGTTTCATTCGTTTTTACTTAATTTGCACATCGGACAACGGCAAAGGTGCCGCTGTTCAAGACGAAAACCTCTCAGAATGTATTAGCGAAGGAAGGCTATATGAGGGCAACGAGCAAGTCAAGAATGCCCCCACAAATTAAAAGAACAAGAAAGGGATGCGGCAGCCGCCGCTGCAATGCTCCCGCCAAAAGCCTTTTATTCTTGAGGAACATTTATTCATATATTATCTCGTGTGCCACACACAGAACAATGGGATGAACGGCACACTCAGCGTTTTCATGGAACAAAAGCGGGTGCCCACCAAACTTGTGACAAGCAAGGGACGGTGCCCGCTTTTAACGCGCACCCGTTAATCACGCTCTCCCGTTTGCCCCACCTCGTTTTCCAAAGCATCCCCCAAAAAATCGGCCCACCATTCGCCCATTTCAAGCCTTTTCCTTAAATTTGCCTGTTCATAGATTCGGGAGAAAAATACTGACGGAACGACAAGGGATGCCCATCATCAATTCTCACAGCATTTCTGTTGTCTCCTGCCAAGAAGCCCTTCTCCCTTTCCGTTTATTGTCCTATATAATCAAGGCGCCGACCTAAGTAATGGTAAAAAATCTTTCACCATTACTATAAAGCATTGCATACCCCAACCGAAAGCAACTGCCACCGCGCCTGCCATCTAAAAAACAAAAAACATCATGAAGACTTGTTCTATATGCGGTCATCAGTTTCCCGACGATCTGAAGGAATGCCCCGTGTGTGGCGCACCGGCCCCTGACGCCGATGCCGACGCCAACACCACCATTAACACGAACAACGGCACAACGCCGCCCCCTGTGCCCGACGACATCCCGCCGGTGCCGGAAGTCGATGCTTCACCAAAAACGCGCATCGTCAGCAACGGCACCGTGCCGCCCTCAAATCCCGGTGCCGTGCCACCTTCTGGCCCTGTAACCGTGGCCTCTGGTGCCGTTCCGCCGTCAAACCCTGGTGCCGTGCCGCCCTCAAATCCTGGAACCGTGCCGCCTTCCAATCCTGGAACTGTGCCGCCCTCTGGTTCTTTCAACCAGCCGCCGCGCCGCAACAACACGGTGCTCTGGGTCGTCATCGGCATTCTGAGCGCCATCATCCTCATCGGGGCCACGTGGTTTATCGCCACCAAGGTGCTGGGCGACGATTCTAAATCAAGCGACAACAGCGAAGACAGCATCGGCAACGATGTGGAAGTAGTGGATTATGAAACCGACGACACGCCGACACAATCGGACACCTACGATGCCGACACGCTGGCTGAGCCCGACGTTGAAGAAGTGTACAACACCGACGACACGTCAAACAGCCATTCGTCCAGCACTTCCAGCGACGACAACACCAACGTCATCACGGGTTATCTCCACCACAGCGATGGCGACAAATCGTGCTACGTACGCCTCGTGTTCACCGTTGACAACGACAGCGAAGTGAGCGGAACGGCCAGTTTCAACAACACCACACTGGACATCTCGGGCAACTATTATGACGGTTCGAAGAAACTGCTCATCTACGAGAATGGCGGTGGCCGCTATGAAGGCTACGTCAACGGCAGCACCTACTCTGGCAAATATTACGACAACGACGGCACATGGTCGTTCAGCATGAACGTCAACTAAGTAATGGTACCATTACTAACCCTCCCTCTCGGAGGCCAACCCTCCCCCATTGCCTATGCACAACCATTTGAAACTCCTTCCGAGCGTCTGCCGCATTATGGCGCTGCTGCTCTTTGCGGGCTGCAGCCTGTCGGTCTGTGCCCAACAACGCAAGGTGCAAAACAAACCGTTTATTGATGAGCGCCGCTTCCATTACGGATTCACCGTCGGCCTGCACGACCAGGGGCTATCTCTGACCAACAACGGTTTCATCGACCCAGCAACGGGAGCACAGTGGGTTGCCGCCAACGACCGCCACAATTTCGGGTTTTCTGTCGGCGTGCTCGGCGAATGGAAACTCAATCCGACGTTCTCCCTGCGCCTCATCCCCTCGCTCCACTTCGGCAGCAAGCACATACGCTTCCGCAATTTGGCAGACGAAGGACGCAACTCGCAAGACATGAAGTCGACCTACGTGGCACTGCCCATAGACCTCAAAGTGAGTGCGCCGCGCTTCAACAACTATAGGCCCTACGTCGTGGCAGGACTCTCGCCGATGTACGACCTGACGGCTAACAAACACACGCTCCTGCGCACCAAAGCCTTCAACCTCATGCTTGAAACGGGAATCGGATGCGACCTCTACCTTCCTTTCTTCAAACTCATCCCAGAAATCAAATTCTGCTTCGGGCTGGGAAACGTTTTGGAGAAAAACCGCAAGGACCTCACCGACCCCACGCAATTTGTCTATACACAGAGCATCGACCGCGCCACGACCTCAATGGTGGTGCTCTCCTTCTATTTTGAGTAGGTGGTTTTACGCAATGTTGAAAGCATTATTCTTTCACCACCACTAAACTTTCGACAATGGGGGGTGTTCCGAACCGCATGGTTTGGAGCGCCCCCTTGTCTTTTTTTCTCGGCCATCCTTCAAAAAACAATATTTTTGACCACCGGCTAAAAAAAACTTTCTTTTTCTTGTCACAAAATCCATCCCTTCGTGTTATAACAATAGAAACACGCCACAGAAGGCAGTCACCTCCAGCCTACACTTCGGCTCTAACCTCAACGGCATGAACACGCAAAGCTTCGAACAGAAATATCTCCAACTGACTCCGCGCCTCTACAGCGTGGCCTTTTCTGTTCTTGGCAATGCGGAAGATGCGGAAGACGCCGTGCAAGAGACGTTTGCCCGCCTATGGGAAAAGCGAAATGAACTTGAACGCATGGAAAATGCCGAGGGTTATTTCATGACCACGCTGCGCCACATCAGTCTCAACATGCTGCGCAACCGCCACGCCGCCGCCGACATCGCTGAAGCGCACAACGCACTCACAGACATCGACGCCGCCACAGCACAGGCTGAAATGGAACACCGCGAAACGCACGGCCTGCTAAAGCGCCTCCTGGCGCGGCTCTCCCCGCGGTCGCGCCGCGTTGTGGCCCTGCGCCACGTTGGAGAATGCAGTTTCCACGACATGGCAGAGATTACGGGGGAAACGGAGGTGAACCTGAGAATGATTCTCTCCCGCGCCCGCCGACAATTGCGGGCGGCCTACGAAGAGGAAATGAAACACGGATAATCCAACGGCCCCATCATTAACCAACACAAAAACCCAATACAAAATGATGACATCTGAAGACATACGCCAACTTTTGCAACGCTTCTACGACGGAGAAACGACGCACGCCGAGGAACACTCGCTGCGGGAGTGGTTCCGCACGAACGATTGCCCCGAAGACCTGCAGCCCGACCGCCAGATGGTGATGGCCCTGTCGGAAACGGCCGACGTGCCTATGCCTGTGGGCTTGCAGATGCGCATCTCAAACCGTCTCCGAAAGCGTGAACGCCGCCGCCATCAACGTGCCACGCGATGGCTGACCATGACGGGCATCGCCGCCAGTGTCGCTGCCCTCGCCGTCGGCGTGTGGTGCTGGATGATACCGCAACAGACGGTCTACACCGACACATGCCAAACGCCACAAGAGGCCATTGAGGAAGTACACCAAACGCTCAACATCATCTCGCGCGACCTCTGCCAGGGACTCTCTGGCGAAGAGGACTTGGGAGGCCCGATGCCTTGACAAATTGGTGTCTGATTAACTCTGACCACCAATCTACGCTCCATCCATTGCCCAGAACAATCATTATCATAACCGTTTGGAAGTGTTCCAAGCCGAATATTTTCAAGACACTTCCCTTTAAGTAAGGGTGAAAGAATAAGTTGAGCTATTTTGACCTGCAGGGCATAAGAGATAACTCCTTATTCCACAAAATTGGTCAAGTTATTTTTTTACCATTACTAAAGCGTGGGGCACGACAGGCGGCGGGCATAGAAACCTGCCGATATTTTCTGTTTTGCACAGGTCGCTCGCGACCACCCAAAGGTAACGAAGTAGGTTTTCTTTACATAGATTTCATACGCCGTTTCACTTGCCCAACCGCCCTGCCGTCCCCACGCCTCTTTAGTAATTACTTATTCTCATCAAACCAACTCCACCATGAAACGATTCATCCTTTCCTCCATTCTCCTGCTCTGCGGTGCGCTCCCCCTTCCCCATGCGCTCCACGCTGAAGAAGTGCCGGTGGTTTTGACCATCACGGCCGACAGCAATGTCAAAGTTTTCTATTCCTTCGACCATTATGCCAACAACAGCAAAATGGCCCGCACCTACGTGTCGGAAGAAATGCTGCAAGCGGCCAAAAACAGCAACATGCTGCAAAGCAACGTGTGGGACGTGTCGGGCGTCATATCGCGGCTGACAAGTCTTTTGGCGCTCCACACGCATTCGCGTTCCACCACCACTTCCGTGCGGAAGGACATGGAACGCGTGACAGCGAAAAAGGAATACGAGCGCGTGATGCACTCTCAATGGGACGACAAGGAGATTGCCGTGTACGTTCACCGCACACACGGCAAAAACATCAGCGAACTGCTCATCTTCAAGTTCCGCAGCAACTATTGTTCACGCATCATCCAGCTCACGGGAAAACTCCGCACCACCGACATCGCGGCCATCATCCGCATGAATGAAAACAAATACTAAGTAATGGTCGACCATTAATTAGCAAATGGTCCCTCCGCTTCACTAACCCACCATCCCTACACGACCTTTATGAAAACCTTTTCCAAGGCATCCATCAAAACGCTCCTGCTCGCCCTCCTCGCCGCTTGCACGCTCTCGCTGCACGCCGACAAAGTAAAATTCGTTTCGGGCGGGCTTTACCAAATCCGAACGGTCTGCCGAACCGATGGTTGCATCATGCCATCGAGCTACATCGAACAGGCCATCACATACAACATTGAATGCGAGGGCAACCAGGTCCAATCGGTGATGTATCTCAACAACGGCGAAAACATGATGCGCAGCGTCGCCGTCGACAAAAGCGCATGGTGGGTCATCACGAAAGACAAAGATGGGAACTACACCATCTGCAACGCCGCCACCAACCGTTACTTCACCTTCGACGGACAGCGCACCGCCAACCGCCGCTACATCTATCTCAGCACAGGCGACCACGGCGACAAATCGCGCTGGACGATTTATGCTGCCAGCATCGGCCTCGGCATCAAAAACGTTCACATCCCCTACCACTATCTCGATGTGCGCCTCAACAACCATATCGTTGGCACCTACGGCAACACGAGCACCACGCTACACGACAACGAGCGCTTTTTCCTCATCGATCAGAAGGGGCGCGTGGTAACGGAATTTGACGGCGAAAAGGTCAACCTGCCGAAAAACTGCTTCAACGGCAACGCCAAGACGCGCACCTACACCGGAAAGACCGTCCGACACAAGGCACCCTCCGTGGCCGTCACCACAGAAGTGCGCCGCATTCAGGGCAACACGCAACAGCTCTCGTTCACCATCAACGGCATCCGCCCGGTGTTCAACAGCCTTTCGTCTTCCCATCTCTTTGCCATCAGCGAAAGCAAAAACGCCAAGGAATTTACGGGACGCATCGCCACGACTGAGAAGAAGGGAACGCTCTTCGTCGACGGCAAGAAGCTTGGAACGGGCGGCACATTCCGCTTCACGAAGCCCACCGACGGCCACACCTACCGTCTTGCCCTCGTGCAAAACAACGACACGGTGCAGGGGGCATGGCTGACGTTTACCTTCCTGCCCGTCATCGAACTCACCACGAGCCGCGCGGTCTCGAAATCCAGTTTCAGTTCGGCCACCTTCCGCCTTCTCGACCCGCAACACCGCGACACCGACTCCACGCTCACTGCCGCCGTGCGCCACCGCGGCGACTATGCCACGCTCTTCCCGAAGAAGGCCTACGCCGTGAAGTTCGTCGACGCCACCGGCAAGAAGCAAGACCGCCATTTCCTCGACCTCCGCACCGACAACTATTGGATTCTCGACGCTATGGCCGTTGACCACGCCCGCATGAGAAACCGCGTGGCGATGGACCTCTGGAACGACATGGACGTGCGCCCTTATTATGCGAAGGGGAAAGTGAAGACGGGGGCCGGCGGCCGCCTGGTGGAAGTGTTTGTCAACGGCAGCTACCAGGGCATCTATAATTTTTCGGAACGCATCGACCGCAAACAGCTCGACCTGGCGAAAACGGAGAAAAACGGGCCGCGCGGCCTGCTCTATAAGTCGAAACAATGGAGCACATGGACGCTCTTGGGCTACGACCGCAGGACAAACAGGACCGTCGGCAGCCAGCCGCCTTCGTTTGACAACACCAGCGGCGTTTGGGACCACTGGGAGAGCAAATATCCGAAAGTGGAAAACAGCCACAAAACCGACTGGACACCGCTCCACGACGGGGCGGCACTCGCCGCTTCGGCAAGCGACGAGGAATTTGTTGCCAACGTGGGAAAATGCTTTGACCTCTCTGCCGTTTGCAACTATTATCTCTTCATCGAACTGCTTCACGCAACAGACAACAGCGGCAAGAACATGTATTGGGCGGTAGGCGACGTGACAAAATCGAAGAAGCTCACGCCGATTCCCTGGGACCTCGACGGCATCTTTGGACGCGACTGGGGAGGACGGCAATATGGCTGCGACGCCACCGACAACTATCGCAACTTCCTCTGTAACTCCAACACGCAAAATGCGCTCTTCGAGCGACTGACGCACCTGAATGCCAACAATTGGAACGAGATGCGGGCTAAACGCTATTGCGAACTGCGCCGCACGGTTTTCGCCCCCGACAACCTCAACCAACGTTTCTCTGCCTACTGGCAACTCATGAGAAGCAGCGGCGCCATGAAGCGGGAGGCCAAGAAATGGCGCAGCGCAGGCAACGCAGGCCTCAGCTTCGAAGCGGAAGCCGACTACATCAAAAACTGGATTGAAACTCGCGTGGCCACGCTCGACGCGCAATATGGCTACAAATAACTAAATATCTGCTTGCAACAATTAGTGAATCATCCCCCCAAAGGTGCAATATAAATTTAGCATTTTCAACTCTAACTTAGGGGGGTAAAACATAGCCTTTTTACATAGTCTATTCCATATTTTCCCTATAGAATAATTCATCACCTCAATAATATTGTTTAATTTTGCTCCCATAGGCTTAATATTTACTATAGGAACTATCTATAACTGGTTAACCTCGTTTCCAGAAATCAACATTATGGATTTAGGAATAAAGACAATGTAGGAAAAAGTTGTCTGTATACAAGTGGAGAAAACAACTATACAGGAGTTTGTTCTGTTGAATATACTTTTTCCTCTGGTACTGGTACTTCTTTTAGCGTAAACTTTTATTGCCATAAGTTCTAAAGCCTAACTGAAGTTATTGTATGTAACACCCTCTTGCAACGTATTTATATGAAAAAGAAGCTCTCGGTGCTAATGCTGATAGCATGGCTCCCTTATTTATCTGTCAGCCTATTGGGCCAAAGTCTTGTCATCGGAAAAGTACGGGACGGCTTTCTAAAGATTCCATTACCAGAAGCCCGTGTATCGCTACTACTGGCAAAAGATAGTTCTGTTGTGGTCGATTCTGTTCCGATACAGAAAATCCGCAGAAACGACGGAACGCTCAGCTCTGCTCAATTCATGCTGAATATGAAAAAGGAGACCTGCAAATATCTTTTGCATGCCACGCTTGAGGGATATGAGGATGCCTGGATGCCCCTGAACATTGACGGAGGAAACGAAGGTGCTTGGATGCTCGACGAGGCTTTGGAACTGCGCAAAATCAAAGAAAACAAACTGAGTACTGCCGTTGTCACGGCGACCAGGGTAAAGATGTATTACAAAGGAGACACCTTGGTCTATAATGCTGATGCCTTCAAGTTGCCAGATGGTTCGATGCTGGATGAGCTGATTAGGCAGATGCCGGGCGTAACGATGAATGAAGAGGGAGAAATTTTTGTCAACGGACGAAAGGTTGACGAACTACTGCTCGGCTCGCGCTCGTTTATGAATGGCAACAAAAAGGTTCTGCTGCAAAACCTACCCTATTTTACGGTCAAGGACATCAAGATCTACGACAAACGCTCGGACCTGAGCGAAGCCTTCGGACGTGATGTTGATGCCCGGAAATATGTAATGGATGTCAACCTAAAGAAGGAATATAGCAGGGGCTATATCGCCAACATGGAAGCGGCAGGAGGCACAAGCCACCGTTGGCTGGGACGTGGTTTCCTTTTGGGTTTCACAGACCGATGGAGATATTCCATCATGGGCAATATGAACAACGTGAACGAAACCCGCCATGTTGGCGGAGATGGACACTGGACTCCCGCCACCATGCCTCGTTCGCTGCTTACAACGCGAAGTGTTGCGACAAATCTGAACTATCATTCGGAAGAACGCAAACTAACCAATGACTTTACTGCAGACTTCACCTGTTCGGACAGTCGTTCCGAGATGCGACAGCGTCATGAACAGTTTTTTGAAGGAGGATATTCCACTTCACGGACAGAGACAAGCAACGAGGCTGACAATTGGAACTTGAAATTGCAGAACAACCTGAGAATGCTGAAACCTGGGTATCTCAATTTCATTACCCAATTCGACTATGAAAAGCGGAACGGCACGGGCTTATCTCAGTTTAAACAGTGGGACGAGGAACTGACAGCTTCCATGAGAACCGATGCGTTGAGCGAAGGCCGTGGATGGTCAGTTTCCCAACAGGCCATCGCCGCGTTCGACAAAGAAAAATGGTACACAAATGCCTTTTTCTTTTTCCGGCATAGCGATGACCAGTCTTGGTCGTCCAACCGCTTTAAGACTTGGCAGACTTCCACCTCTACCCAGGATGTTCGCTATAACGCCAGCGATGTCTCCAACCGTTTGACAAACGCATCGTTGAGCAATCTATGGAGATTCGGGAAATTGTTTGGCAAGACGGATATGAGCGTCAAGGAGGGGGTCGATTATTTTGAGAGCCGCACTCACGACTATTTGTACCATCCCGACACCTTGCTGCTGGCCTCACAGCTTGACCTGCTGCATGCCATCACCGATCCGTCGAACTCCTACGACAGCCATGTGCGCAAATGGGGAAACACCATAGGTCTCTCCTTTTCCCAAACTGGGCATGAAGGTTATACGCTTTACACACGATGGGAAGTGGGATTGGATATCCCTGTGCTCCACCACACTGTCGATTACCAAAGAGGGGCCGTCGATACACTGATGAACGACACCTGGGTCTACTTTCTGCCTTATGCAGCATATCGCTACAAATCACCGGGTTCCAAACACCAGCTGGAAGTTCGTGCGGATTTCAAATGCGAGCCAGTCGACCTGGTCAGCCAGATTGCTTACCGCGACAACAGCAATCCATTGGTGGTCAAATTGGGTAATCCCGCACTGAAAGGCCGGTCAACCACCCATATTTATGCAGACTATACACGAAAAATCGGTAAGAAATCCAGCCAGTGGCATATCGGTGCCAATGGAAATTTCCGTCATCGTGATGTGGCGCAATCAACCACTTACAATCCACAATCAGGAGTATATACTTACAAACCGACGAATGTCTGCGGCGCTTACGACCTGAAAGGGCAATTTGACATCTCATCCCATCTTGACAAAAACCGCTATTGGACTTGGCAGATGAATGCTGATGCCAATTATAACCACTCTATAGACCATTCCGTGCTCAGCGGAGAAAACGCAAGCCACAGAAACACGGTAAATACGTTGACCCTGCACGACGGATTGTATGTTCAGTTTCAGAAAAAGGCATTAAGCATCCGTGCGAATGGCGATGTGAGCTGGCGTAACAGCGAAGGCAAAATGCGTGACTTCGAAACACTGAATGCTGTTGATTTGCAATACGGCTTATCAGCACGTTATACACTGCCGACCGTGAAAACGACACTTGCCGCCCACGGCACAATGTACATGCGACGTGGATACGGAAGCGCACAACTGAACACCGATGATTTTGTATTGAATGCTTCTCTCTCGCAACCATTCATGAAAGGCAAACTGATATTCCGAGTTGAAGCATTCGACCTTCTCCATCAGTTGTCCTCCACACAATATGAGGTCAATGCACAAGGACGCACGGAAACGTGGTACCGTTCTTTGCCGCACTACGTAATGGGGCATCTCGTTTACCACTTCAACAGGAATCCGAAAAAATAATCAACTTAAACACCTGCTTGCAACAATTAGTGAATCATACCCCCAAGGGGCAATACGGAAGAACCTGTTCGGAGGTATTGCCCCTTTTCTTTCCTTCGAGAATTTATGCCGTCGCATCTCTTGACGCCAAAGAAAATATTTACTTTTGTACTTACAAAAAAACACCGTATGAACAAAATCCTCTCTCTCATCTGCTGCCTATGTGTCTGCGCCGCAAGCGCACTGGCGGGCGGCAAAAACGTAAAAATCAAAGTCGTGACGCCCGGCACACTGACGGAACTGCTGAAAGGCTATGCCGACAACGAGATAAAGGGCCTCTCTGTCACCGGAACGCTCAACGCCAACGATGTGCAAAGCCTGCAGCGCTTTGCCGGACGCAACAATTCGGAGAAGAAGCATGAAGGCGGCCTGTTGGAAGTGCTCAACTTGGGAAAAACCACGCTGACCGATATGGAAAGCGGATTGAATCTGACCGCGGTCATCGAAGGCTCAACAACGCTCCGCAAGGTGATGCTGGGCAACGTTTTCTACGTCAGCGCCCACACGTTCTCCGCGCTTCCCAACCTCGAAAGCGTGGATTTCATCGGCAATGTCGGCCACATCGATGGCTACGTCTTCAACAACCTTCCCAAACTTTCCCGCATCACCTTCCACCAGAGCGTGCTGAGCACGGGCGGTGCACAGTTTGTCAAAAACTGCCCCGTGCTGACAAGTGTTGTCTTCAAAGGCCCTATTCTCACAACATACTACGGACAGCCCATTGAATGTCCGCAACTGAAGGGCTACACGCTGAAGGCCCCTGTGCTGCAAAGCAATTTTGCAGCGTTTTTCCCGCAGACCACCGACGCCAAGGCGCTCAAAGCCTGCAATTGGAAGGGCTGCATGGCGTATGTTGAGACGTGGGGAAAACTCTGCCTGACAGGCACCTCGGATTTCTTTGCCGATTCTCCGGGAACCATTGTCAACCTGCTCTTCGACATGGCGAAGAAAACGGGCAACGCCTCAATGACGAAGCAACTGGAGGCTGTTTCAAAGAAATTCCAAGAGGCCGCTGCGGCGCGACCGAAGAAAGAAACCAAACTGGAGATTCTTAAGCAATCGGCGCCCTACAAACGCACGGGACAGACAATGCCAGCCTTCACCTACGCTTCGCCCAACGATTCGCTGCTCACGCGCACCCGCGATTTCTTCCGTCTCGATGATGTGGCTGGAACGGGCGACGACCTCTCACGCATCAAACGTCTGCTCTATTGGCTGCACGATCTCGTGCGCCACGATGGCAGTTCAAGCTGGCCGAAATGCCGCTACAACTGTGTGGACCTCTACCAACTCTGCCAAACGGAAAAGCGCGGCCTCAACTGCCGCTTCATGGCGGAAATGCTCTGCGAAGCGCTCTTGGCGGAAAACATTCCGGCACGCTACATCACCTGCCAGTCGAGGGAATACGACACAGACAACGACTGCCACGTCATCACCATTGCCTGGAGCCGTCAGTTGAACAAATGGGTGTGGGTCGACCCCACTTTCTGCGCCTATGTGACGGACGAAAACGGCCTCTGGCTGCATCCGGGAGAGGTGCGCGAACGCCTGCAGGCTGGAAAGAAACTCATTCTCAACGAAGATGCCAACTGGAACCACGAAAGCAAACAGACTGTGGAAGGCTACCTGGAAGAATATATGGCCAAAAACCTTTACATCTTAGCATCGAACCTCCATTCAAGGAGCGAAGCCGAATCGCACGACCGCACCCAGAAATCGGAAAGCATCACGCTCGTTCCAGAAGGATTCAAATACAAATGGGGGCAAACAACCAGCGACGACGAATATTTCTGGCAAGCACCGCCAAAAGAACTGGTTGAATAATAAGAAAGCAGGTGATCAGAAAAGTTTTGCCTTTCTGACCACCTGCTTGGTTTATAGGGGGGGGAATAGGTTGGGGGCAAGAAACGGAAAAACTTACCTTTCATATCCCTCATAATAATAGCTCTGCTCAATTCCCTTGAATATCACTTCGCGGTTCTCCGTATCGGAGGTTAGATTCTGCGAGAGGAGAAAGCGGAGTTCAAGGTCGTTGACGGGTGAGCGTTCCATGGCGGAGAGATATTGGTCTTTGTCCACATAATGCCAGTTGACCACTTTTCCGAGCGAGCGTTTCAGCATCATGTCGAGCCAGATGCGGGTGGAACGGCCATTGCCTTCCATGAAGGGATGACACACGTTCATCTCAACATATTTCTCTATGATATGTTCAAAGGTATCTTCTGGCATCCGCTCCACGGCAGCCAAAGCAGCGTCGAGATAGAGCGTATTGGCAAAACGGAAGCCACCCTTGGCAATATTCTTGTCCCGAATGACGCCTGCAAAAGCATACAAACCTTCAAACAGATATTGGTGTATCTGCTGAAGACCAGCCACAGTGCCGACAGGAATCTTATCTAAATCACCAGACTCAAAGAGGCGGCATGCGTAACCAAACGACTTTTCATCTATTTCATTTGTGGTCATAACTCAAATTTCGGATTTAGAACTGGCCATTGAACAAAAGGGCTTTGAGTACTTCCGTATATCACGGGAAATAAGCAAATTAGATATAATAAATAACATCACTCAAAGACTCAAAGCTATAAGCAAAGATACAAAAATTCCATCAGAAATCCACAGCTTTTTCAGTAAAAAGTCGTAGTGCTGTTATAGCCGCCGACCACTATCTCAACAAAGTATTTATTTATATTCTCCCCGTGAAGACGACAATTCCCCACCACCATTTCCTGCCCCTTTACAAAGTCATCTACTCGCGGCCGCGAGTAGCGCTACCTTCGGCCGCGGGTAGCACTACCGGCGGCCGCGAGCAACACGAACGGCGGCCGCGGGCAGATGACTTCTTCTTAGCCGACGGATGACTTTGTCTTAAATACTGCGGTTTAAGTTGAATTGTGACCAGTTACAAAATGATGAAGTCGTAGTTACCACTCCTGTAGAAAGTCGAATAATGTCTATTCGTGGAAATCAAATTATGATAGATAGAGACTTGGCTGAACTTTACGGAGTGGAAACCAAGGTGTTAAATCAAGCTGTAAAACGTAATATGGAGAGATTTCCTGAGCGTTTTCGTTTTCAACTGACTAAGGAAGAAATGAATGAACTGGTCACAAATTGCGACCGGTTCAATAGTTTGAAGCACTCAACAGTTCGTTCATATGCTTTCACGGAGCAGGGAGTGGCTATGCTCTCCACTGTTCTTAGAAGTGAAACCGCAAATCGTGTAAGCATACGAATTGCACCGATTGATGTTAAAGCATTTCGTTTATCACATGACCGCTTCCTTTGCATAGACGATGATGTGTATCATATAGGAACATCCATAAAGGTAGGATGTTCAAAATAAAAGAAAATTCTCTGCGCGTACCCAGGGCGTTGCCCTGGGCTCTGGACTTGTTGGGCTTTCAGCCCGCGCAGGGCCGCAGACAAGGCTTTTTCCGCACTATCTCCACCTACTTAATTTTCAATTTTGAACACCCTACCATAAAAGACTTAGGCAAAAAGTGGTTTGGTTTCTCCAAGATGGAGATACTTACACCAAACGAATTGGTGGAAAGAATCAATAGAGGATAAATACACCTTACTATATATGTAGGGTTACGTTAAGTAGATTTTTATTCCCACTAAAAACCTACTGCCCACAAAAAAGGCCGAACAGGAATCCTGTCGGCCTTTTTTGTGTTTGTATTGTCATGCGGATTGGGGAATCCGCGAAGAGGACGGTGTTCGTTTCCACAAAGGACGGGCGACGTCACTGTGCCTCGCCGTTCTCGTCATATTGCTGGAAGAGGAAATCGTTGTAAGGATATTTCTGCACGTGAAGCTGGCGCACACGGCTGTAGATGAGATCCTTCAGTTCGTCGATGTTCTGGCGCTCACGGGCAGAGATGAAGATGCAGTCGTCACCGAGGCGGGCCATCCAAGTCTTCTTCAGTTGGCTGAGCGAGAGGTTTTCGCGCGTGGCAGGCGTGAGGTCGTCGGCCTCTTTTTCCACCCAGGTGTAGGCATCCACTTTGTTGAACACCATAATCTGCGGTTTGTCGGAACAGCCGAGGTCGCAGAGCGTTTTGTTGACCACTTCCACCTGTTCTTCAAAGTCGGGGTGCGACACGTCGACCACATGAATCAGGAGGTCGGCCTCACGCACTTCGTCGAGGGTGCTTTTAAAGGACTCCACCAGGTCGGTGGGCAGTTTGCGGATGAAACCGACAGTGTCGGCCAAGAGGAAGGGAAGATTTTCGATGATGACCTTGCGCACCGTTGTGTCGAGCGTGGCGAAGAGTTTGTTTTCGGCAAACACCTCAGCCTTTGCCAGGAGGTTGATGAGCGTTGACTTCCCGACGTTGGTGTATCCAACGAGCGCCGCACGGATGAGGCGTCCGCGGTTTTTGCGCTGCGTGGTCTTCTGGCGCTCGATGTCGGCAAGGCGTTGCTTGAGGAGCGCCATGCGATTGAGGATAATTCGGCGGTCCATCTCGAGCTGCGTTTCGCCCGGTCCACGGAGTCCCACGGAGCCTTTTCCGCCGCCACTGCCCGAACCGCCACCTTGGCGTTCGAGGTGGGTCCAGAGACGCTGCAGACGCGGGAGCATATAGCGATATTGCGCCAATTCCACCTGTGTTTTGGCATTGGCCGTTTGGGCGCGCATGGCGAAGATGTCGAGGATGAGGGAGGTGCGGTCGAGGATTTTCACTTTCAGTTCGCGCTCGATGTTGCGCAACTGCTTGGCGGAGAGTTCATCGTCGAAGATGACCATGCCCACTTCGCGCTCAGCGTCTTCCTCAGCCACGATGTATTGCCGAATTTCGTCGAGTTTGCCTTTTCCGACGTAAGTCACCGAACTCGGTCCGTCGAGGCGCTGCGTGAAGCGCTTGACGGTGACAGCTCCGGCGGTCTCTGCCAGAAACTCCAGTTCGTCGAGATATTCTGCCGTCTTTCGCTCGTCCTGCGTCTTCGTGATGAGGGCCACGAGGACGGCGGTTTCGGCTTTGGCTTCAGATTGTATGAATTCTTTCATGATTGATGTCTATTGTTAAATAGGTAGGGGTGTTGTATCATTCCAAACGCCTCAGGGAAAGCCCCACGTCGTGGATGCCAGGGAGCGGCGAGAGCCGCATATTGTGTTTGAGAATGAAACATCCCTTCGTGCCCGGCTCGAGGGAAAGCGTGTCGACGGGAAAGTCGTAAGCATAGAGCGACACACCGTTTCCCGCCATGTCGCTGCGCCCCGTGGTAAGCGTGTAGCGGAGAGGCATGGTGAGCGTGTCGCCGGGCAGGCAACGCGTGAGCAGCAGAGCAATATCGGAGAAGGGATAACGCTCGGATGCTGTGAAACGCAGGGAGAGCGTGAGGAGATAGTCGCCACCTTCTGTCACACTATCGAGGGGAAAGGCTACGGTGTCACCAGCCTCCCATCCGTCTAAGGGCAAGTCGTGATAACCCGCCAGGGCCGTTTGCCTGTCGCAAGCGACAAAAAGCACGGAGAAGAGCGCCACGGTCAGGGGCAAAACGATAAGAGCACACAGATTCGTTCGCATGGATAGGGATTATTGTTTGTCGGCATTCTCCTCTGCCTGTCGATTGCCAGGCCGTTGGGCGTTGCGATCGGGACGATTTTTGGCGGCGCGGCGGTTGTTGTCGGGACGGTGGGAACCGTCTGGAGCCTGCTGGCGGTCGGGGCGCTGTCGGTCGCGGCGCTGGTTTCTTTCAGAGCGCTGGCGGTCGCGGCGCTGTTCGCCCCTCTCACCCTGCTGCGCGGTTGCCGCCTCGGAATTTTGCGAGGCAGCATCTCCGCCCTGCTTGCGTGAGCGGTTTCCACCCTTTCCGTTGCGGCGTTTCACCTTGTCGAAACGCGTCAGGTCGTCTTGCTCGGCAAGGTCAACAGGCTTCAGCGGTTCTACATGCTCGCCTTCATCGAGCTTCAGCGGTTTTTCGCCTGCGCGGTTGAGGCGTATCACTTCGTGGGCACGCTCTGCCGAGATGGTGACAGCATTGGCCATGAGGCGCTTGTCGGTGCTGTAAGTGACCAGTCCGGCCAGGATGTCGGCCTTGAAATAGAAGTAGGTGCTGTCGGCCGTTTCGAGCGTCATGTCATGTGGCGGCAATTTGCGCGAAGCTTCGACATAGGTGTCGGCCTCGTAGTTGAGGCAGCATTTGAGTTTGGCACACTGTCCCGCCAGTTTCTGCGGATTGGGCGAAATATCTTGGAAACGGGCCGCCGCCGTTGAGACGCTGTTGAAATTCTTCATCCACGTGGCGCAGCAGAGTTCTCGTCCGCAAGGGCCGATGCCGCCAATGCGCCCGGCTTCCTGGCGTGCGCCGATCTGGCGCATTTCGATGCGCACATGGAAGGCGTCGGCCAGCACCTTGATGAGTTTGCGGAAGTCGACACGTGCGTCGGCGATGTAATAGAAGATGGCCTTGTTGCCATCTCCCTGATATTCCACATCTCCGATTTTCATGTTGAGCTCCAGTTCTTTGGCAATCTGTCGCGCCCGAATCATGGTGTCTTCCTCCAAGGCTTTCGACTCCTCATATTTGTCGAGGTCCACTTGTCGCGCCTTGCGGTAGATGCGCTTGATTTCCGTTCCGGCTTTTAGGTTGGCCTTCTTCATCTGCAGCGGCACCAACTGGCCCGTGAGCGTCACGACACCGATGTCGTGTCCTGGCGAGGCCTCCACCGCCACCATGTCGCCTTTTTCGAGCGGCAGATGGTTGTCGTTGCGGAAATAGCCCTTGCGTGTGTTTTTAAATTGCACCTCAACGAGGTCGGTGAGCCGGTCATTGCCGGGAACATCGGCCAAATAGTCATAGGTGTTCAGCTGTTTATTTTGCCGGCCGCATCCCTTGGCGCAAAAGCCCCGCAGGCAGCCGTCTAATTTGAAATCGTAATTCATATTTGTATTGTAGGGGTTCTGAGAAGTAGGTAAGCGCACGCCCACCGTACATTAGGCAGGTGTCACCCGCCAGGCAACGGCGCGTCATTGGATGAGCAGCACAATCATTTTCAAGGCGAAGTCGAAAAACACCATGCGCGGATTGACGTTCTGCCCGATGTCGCGGCGTGCCGCCGAGAGTTCGTCCATGATACCGATGACGTTGCGCTCATTGATGAAGCGGGCGAAACGCACGGCAAAATCGGCTTCCTGCCGACTCATATAATTGAGTTCTGGCTGCTGGAAATTGCAGATAAAATTTTCGCGAACGAGGCGCTGGCAATAGTCGAGAAACTGCTTCTGGCGCTCGCGTCCCCATTCCGAAACACGGTTGGCCCACTCATACATATCCTTGATTTTACGCATATAGCTGAGGCGCATGAGGAGCACGAACATATCGAAAAACAAAGCGCGGTCTTCGTCAATCTGCAACTGCCTGCAAGCCGCCACATAACTGCCGCCGCTGAGATGCGCCACGAGTTTGGCATCGTCTTCCTGCAAGGCGTTGCGGCTCATGAGCGCCTGCATGAGTTCCTGCTCGCTGAGCGGACGAAATTCAACGCGCTGCGTTCGGCTCAAAATGGTGGGAAGCAGGCGCTCTGGTTCATCAGAGACAAGGAGAAAGGCGGTTTCGGCAGGCGGTTCTTCAAGAATTTTCAAGAGTTTGTTGGCCGTCGGCTCGTTCATGAGCTCTGGCAGCCACACGAGCATCACCTTATACCCGCCCTGGCTCGATTTGAGGCTCAGCTTCTCCAGAATGCTTTCGCTCTCCTTGACCGAGATGATGGGCTGCTGGTTTTCAACGCCCATGCGCTTATACCATGTCTGACGATTGAAATAGACGTTGTTGGTGAGCTGTTCGCGCCATTGCGTCAGATAGGTGTCGCTCACGGCTTCGCTTCCCGACTTCGATTTGACCACAGGAAAGACGAAATGGAGGTCGGGGTGAACCCAACGCTCCACCATGCGGCACGCCTGACACTGCCCACAGGCTTCGCCGCCAACGGGATGTTGACAAAGCAGGGCCGAAGCGTAGGCCAGCGCCATAGGCAGTTTGCCGCTTCCCTCCGGCCCAGTGAACAACTGGGCATGCGGCACACGCTTCTCCAGCAATTGGCGTTGGAGAAAGTCCTTTATGTCGTTTTGTCCGATGACGTCTGAATAGCGCATGAGCGATAATGGTTTATTGGGTAATGGTGATTACCACTACTTGGTCTGAGGTCAATATATTCTCGCCGCGATTTGGGCGATACTGTCAACCGCCGACACGGTGTAGAAATGCAGGCTCGGCACGCCGTGTGCCATGAGTTCTTTACACTGTGTGACGGCCCATTCGATGCCGAGGGCCTTGGCTTCCTCGTCGGTTTTACATTTCACGGCTTCGTGGGCCAGCGCTTCGGGGAAGTTGCAATGGAAGGTCTTCGGCACCGTTTGCAATTGCGAGAGCTTCGCAAAAGGTTTGATGCCCGGGATGATGGGGATGTTGATGCCGGCGGCGCGTGCCTTATCAACGAAACGGAAGTAAGCCTCGTTGTCGTAGAAAAGCTGCGTCACGGCATATTCCGCCCCGAGTTCCACCTTGCGCTTAAACCATTCGAAATCCATTTCCATGTTCAGCGCCTCCTCATGCTTCTCCGGGTAGCAGGCCACACCGTAAGAGAAAGGTTTTCCCGGCACCTTGATTTCGCTGCCGTCGAGGAAGTGGCCAGCGTTGAAGGAATTGATCTGCTCCTGCAACTCGGTGGTGTGGGAGTAGCCGTTTTCCGTCGGTTTGAAAAATGCGTCTTCCTTGGCCTTGTCGCCCCGCAAAACGAGGAGATTCTCTATGCCGAGGAACTGGAGGTCGAGCAAAACGTATTCCGTCTCTGCCCGCGTGAAACCCGAACAAAGGATGTGCGGGACAACGGGGATGTTGTATTCATTCTGGATGGCGGCCGCCACGGCGATGGTGCCGGGACGGCGGCGCACCCGCGAGCGCTGCATCAGGCCCTCGCCGAGGTCTTTGTAAACATATTCCGAGCGGTGGGTCGTGATGTTGATGTATTGCGGATTGAAATTCCTCAGGCGGTCGATGGTACGTTTCAGTCCGCCGATGCCGTTTCCTTTGAGCGGTGGCAGCACTTCAAACGAGAAGGCCGTGCCGTTATGCTGGGCCAAGAGATCGGTTATTTTCATTTTTTTGCGTTGACGGGGTTCGGTATATGGCGTAGGTGTACACCACTGCATTTTAGCATACAAAGTTACGATAGCTATGCTAAATGCCAAAATTATTCGGGGGAATTGTTTGGAGGGAACGCTCAGAAATCGCTTGTCTGCAAGCGGCAGGCCAAGCCCGCGACGGCGGGCCGCCCGATTTTGTCGGAAAGTTTCGGCCGCACTTGGGTAAAAATACGTAAATTTGTAGGGTGTTTCTGATTCTCAGGCACATTTAAAAACCGACTCCATGCCACAAGTTTATCATATCGCACTGCCCGAACAATTGCGCGGCACCGTCACGCTGCCCGCCTCGAAGAGCATTTCCGCCCGCGCCCTCATCATCGCGGCTCTGGCTGGCAACGCCCAACTGGAGAACCTCTCCGACTGCGACGACACGACGGTGTTGCGCCGCGCCCTCGCCGAGCGTTCGCCCGAAATCGACATCCACGCCGCCGGCACCGCCATGCGTTTCGGAACGGCCTTCTTCGCCGTTACGCCTGGCGAGCATGTCCTCACCGGCACAGCACGCATGCAACAACGCCCCATCCGCCTGCTCGTCAGTGCTCTGAAAACGCTGGGCGCCGACATCAGCTATGTGGGTGCCGAGGGCTTTCCGCCACTCCGCATCTGCGGACGCCAGTTGGAAGGCGGCAGTGTCTGCATCCCTGCCGACGTGAGTTCGCAATACATCTCGGCCCTGCTGCTCGTTGCCCCGACCATGCGCCGCGGACTGACGTTGCACTTGGAAGGCGAGGTGGTCTCCACGCCCTATATCAACATGACACTCAACCTCATGCGCCATTTCGGCGCAAAGGCCGACTGGCGCGACGAACACACCTTGGAAGTTCTGCCCGCTGCCTACAATGCGGGACAGGCGTTTCACGTAGAGCCCGACTGGAGCGGGGCATCGTATTGGTATGAACTCATGGCGCTATCGCCCGACAAGGAGGCCTGCATACACCTGCCAGGACTGCGAGAAGACAGTGTGCAGGGCGACAGCGTCGTCAGGAAATTGTTTGAACCGCTGGGAGTCAGAACGACCTTCACCGAAGAGGGCATCACATTGACGAAGATGGTGCCCGAAGGTGAACTCATGACGGACTTCACCATGTGTCCCGACCTCGCGCAAACGCTCGTGACGACGTGTGCCATGCTCAAGCGCCCTTTCCGCTTCGCCGGACTGCAAAGCCTGAAAATCAAGGAGACCGATCGCATCGTGGCGCTGCAAAACGAACTGGCAAAATTAGGAAGAAGGGTGGAAGCCAACGACCGCGAGATGTGGTACGACGGCAACGAGACAGCGCCAGAAGCGCATCCCGCCATCGCCACCTACGACGACCACCGCATGGCAATGGCCTTCGCGCCGTGTGCCTTCTCCTGCAAGCATCTTGAGATTGAACACCCAGAGGTCGTTGCCAAATCTTATCCGGCTTTCTGGGACGACCTGAAGGCTATCGGCACACAGATTACGTGTGCAGGAAATTGCCCTACAAACTAACATCACGCTATGGAAATACTCATTTACGCGCTCATCGCGCTTTTCATCATCGCCCTCATCGCTGGCAGCATACGCCAGTGGTGGTACCATCGCAAAGGGGAGGAAGTACCCGACATTCAGGAACCGCGCCCAGACGGCTGCTGCGGACAACATGAGGTGTGCGAGAAAGACAGTTTGCTCGCTGCCGTGAGCCGCGACATCGAATATTATGACGACGAAGAACTTGACGCCTATCGCGGACGCCCCTCCGACGAATATACCAACGAGGAAGTGGAGCAATTTCAAGAAGTGCTCTACACCATGAAGAGCGACGAGGTGGCCGGATGGGTACGCTCGCTGCAATTGCGCGACATCAATCTTCCCGACGACCTGAAAGACGAGGTCTTCATGATTGTTGGCGAACGCCGCGAGGGGTAAGTAGGTAGGGTGTTCAAAATTGAAATATTTAATTGGTGAAGATTATGCGGAAAAAGCCTTGTCTGCGACCCTGCGCGGGCTGAAAGCCCAACAAGTCCAGAGGAGGGCGTGTCAAAACTCCCAATTTAAATAGCTAAAAACTCGTTGTACGTTCTTATGTGGATGTACAACGAGTTTTT
>PPYF01653988.1_pt1 | contig 26079 bp, 10 predicted proteins | sample 1559871 | NCBI WGS metagenome assembly PPYF01 (sample SAMN08240021, study PRJNA423297) | Human gut metagenome, whole genome shotgun sequencing project. | reverse complement strand
CAATCATCATGGTGCAGAGCAGCGAGGTGTTCAGCGTGCGTGCCGATACGCGGAATTTCTCTTTGACGGCTGCCTGCGTCTTCGGACGGAGGTAGAGCCACAATGCGGCAATGACAATGACACCGATAACTACCGAGCTGGTACCGTGTCCGTAGAACGGGATACCCAGCATGGCGATGGTGAGTATGAACGAGAGTGCCATACGTGCCTTGTTGCGTTCGGTATAGCTTTCGTAGATACCCCAGATGAGGCAGGCTGCCAACAGGATGATATATACGATGACACCCGTGTTGAAGGACATGCCCAGCGTGTTGACGAAGAGCAGTTCGAACCAGCCGCCCACTTTCACGATACCCGGCACGATGCCGTAGAGTACGGCTGCTACCAGTATGCCCGAAGCGAGCAATGCCAGCAGGGAGCCTCGGGCATTGGCGTTGGGTACTTTCTTGTAGTAGTATACCAGTACGATGGCGGGCAGGCAGAGCAGGTTCAGCAAGTGCACGCCGATGGAAAGTCCCGTCAGGTAGGCGATAAGAATCAGCCAGCGGTCACTGTGAGGCTCGTTGGCAACGTCCTCCCATTTCAGTATGAGCCAGAATACGACGGCAGTGAACAGTGAGGAGAAGGCATACACCTCGCCTTCCACAGCGCTGAACCAAAAGGTATCGCTGAACGTGTAGGCAAGTGCGCCCACCAGACCGCTACCCATGATGGTGACCATCTGTCCGCGTGTGATATTGTTTTCGTCTGTCACCACAAGTTTGCGTACCAGGTGCGTGATGCTCCAGAAAAGGAACAGGATACATGCGCCGCTCATCAGCGCGCTCATGTAGTTCACCATCTTGGCAACGGTGGAGGCATCGGAAGCAAATTGTGAGAATAGGTTGGCTACCAGCATGAAGAACGGTGCGCCGGGCGGGTGTCCTACTTCCAGCTTATAGCCGGTGGTGATGAACTCCGGGCAGTCCCAAAAGCTTGCAGTAGGTTCGATGGTCATGCAGTAGACCGTCGCTGCAATGAGGAAGGTAATCCAGCCTACAAGGTTGTTTACGGTTTTGTACTGTTTCATTCGGATGAAATTCGTTATTATTCAGTTTTGTTTTTTACAAGCTGTTTTGCCATCGCTTAGTCAACGTATTGGCATATATGGGCGCAAATATAATGATTTCGCTTCTAAATAGGTGACAATAAGCAGCATTATTAGGATAGGTTAAGGGATTTGCTGCATCTATAGATGCAGCACGGTGGAAGTATAGATGCAACGCGGTGGATATATAGATGCAACAATGATGATTCTATAGAGGGAATATCCGGCCGATAAAGGGGATGCGGAAAGGAAGTATCCTCCTTGCTTGTCTAAATGAATCTTTCGTTTATAACCGAAAATCTAGCCTTTTTCGCAAACTTTTTAGGTTATGAACGAAAGAATGGATATACTTAGGAAGTACAATCTCTGGACAAGAGGAGATTTATATTTTCATCGACGAAGTGCAGCTCATCGAAGAATGGGAAAAGTCGGTCAATTCTTATTCGCAGGACTATACCGAGGAGTACGAGCTCTTTATCAGTGGCTCCAGCTCACGGATGCTGTCCGGTGAGCTTGCCACGCTGCTTTCCGGGCGATACGTCCAATTCCCGGTATATCCCTTCAGCTATCAGGAGTATGCAGAGATAAGGCATCTGGAACAGAACCGCGAGAGCTATATGAATACGGGCGGAATCCCGGAACTTTTTGTCTTGCCCGAAAAGCAGGAGGTGCAGCGCAATTACTTGTCTGCCTTGAAGGACACCATCTTGCTGAAGGACATCAGCCAACGCTACAGCATACGTGCCCCCCGACTGCTTGAAGACCTTTTTGCGTTTCTTGTAGGCAATGCCTCTAATTTAGTGTCCATCGGCAACATCGTGAACTATTTCAAGAGCCAAGGCCGGAAGACGGGCTATGATGCCGTGGCTGCTTACATAGGCTATATCGAAGACTCGTTCTTGGCGTATCGTTGTGAACGCTTCGACTTGCGCGGAAAGGAAATACTGTCCGGTACGGCGAAATATTACATCAACGACCTTGTCTTTAAGAATTTTCTCTATCCCGGAACGGCCTATGGGGTGGGTTATAAACTGGAGAATCTTGTCTATCTGGAGTTGCTCAGGGCAGGCTATGATGTCTATACCGGATGTGCCAAAGAAAAAGAGGTGGACTTCATCGCCCGGAAAGGCGACCGTACGATATATCTGCAATCCACCTACATGCTGGTATATGAACAGGCGGTGCGCCGTGAGTATGCTTCGCTGGAGTCGATACAAGATAATTATGAGAAGCTGGTTGTCTCGCTTGACGACTTCTGCCTGCCGTCTCATGAAGGAATAAGGCATGTGCGGGCGTGGGAACTGCATGGGTTGTTGTAAAAGGTGCTGAAAGACGGAAATATCCCTATAACCTTGACAAAAAGTAATGTTTTTCCCGGTTTTCCTGCCGCACTTGGTTTTATAGAAGAACGGATTTAGGATATATTGTGGATATTCAGCTCATAAAGATGCGTTCTTTTTGCATATTCTTCCACTTTTGTGGGACTTTTATACAGAAATTGGCTACACTTTTAAGCTAAAAAGAGTATACCGTTTTACTAAAATGGGAGTTGCGTTTTAGTAAAACGGTTACTCTGTTTTAGTAAAACGTTCTTTTGCTTTTGCATTTTCGGTGTATCAGGGCTTTCGGAGGTGTGATTTCGATTTATTAGAAGGACGTTCGTTTTGGTATAATGCTTATAACCTGACACTTATGGATTTTCGCTCTCGTATTTCTTTCTGTGTGGATAATCGGTCCGAAATACGGGATTCTCGTGCGATAGAAAATACAAAGTGTCAGAATGACAAAATCATATTTATCTTCTGTAGGTATCAGCCTTAAAAATACTTTCCAATCTTTTTCTTGTTTTCATTCTTTATCGTTAAATTTGCCATCGAAGCAAGGAAGTGTCCTTAGCTTCAATGTTTTGTGAAATGATATTGTAAGAAGCGTTGTGCTTCATTCTTGTCTTTGAGAACCTGAGAAATTTTCGAAACTATACAAGAATGGCATGGACTGCTCCTGCGCTGGTTTCGGCGTGGGTCTGCTGTCTGTTCATTTGTATAGTGGGGTTTTCTCAGGGCCTTCAAAGACGATGGATAGCACGCAGTTCCACGTTCTTTTTTTATATTCAGCAATACTCCCTCCTGAACCAAAGCTCGAATATCGGATCGGAGAAAACATACTTGTTCCCCTCTTTCTCAATGAAATCACGTTCTGTCAGCATACGCTTGTTGCGTGTGATGGTCTGTGCACTGCCCAATTCATATTTCCGCACTACGGGGATGGAGTTGAAGCGGTATTCACCGTCGGCTACAGCACGAAGCATGGCAGTTTGGGCAGCAGTCAGGTTCTCGGTGTCGTTCATGAACATAGGCATGTTGGTGTCTATCAGTTGGCGGGTACGGATTTCGATAATCTCATCTGTCACTTTTTCAGACGTACCGCTCCAGATGAAATAGCACAACTGTTGCAAATACCACGAATGGCATTTCACGATGTCGCACAGTTGTTCTGCTTGCTGTTCGCTGATTTCTTTGTTCGTCCGGTGGAAGGCATTGACGATGAAGGGCACCCATTCCTCTTTCTTTATCTTTTGCAGGAACAGTACTTGTCCGAAGCGGTAGAAGGGGTTAGAAGAATTGTTGAAGATGTCCATCATCATATGCCGCTTGCTTCCGTAAAAGCAATAGGAGACTTGTTGCTGCTTCTGCCAGGCAGAGCGCATTTTTCCCTCCATACTTTTGTAGCCGGGTAGTAGTGCCAGTTGTTGGAACTCGTCGATGCAGACAATCAGGTGTATGCCTTTGGCAGCTGCTATCTTTTCGGGTAGTTCCAGTATCTCCATGACACTTTTTTCTTCCAGTTCCAATTTCAGGTCAAAGGAGAGGGTATCGGTTGGGTCGCTCTTCAATGTGATACTGGGAGAAACGGCTTTAAGAAACTGTTTCACATCTTCAAGCCTCTTTTCAAGGGTGGAGGCGGCGCAAGAAATGACTTCTCGCGCAAAGATGCGGTAGAATTCAGCTTCCGTCTTGATGCTGAATGCATCAATGAAGCAGACACGGATATGCTTGTCTTCTTGTGTCAGTTCGTCCATAGCTACTTTTACAAGCGACGATTTTCCCCATCGGCGCGGTGAAATAAGCATTACGTTGATGCCCGATCCAAGTAATTCTTTCAGTTGCTTTCGTTCTTCTACCCGATTGACGAAACTTTCTTTATCAACCAGTGTGCCGTATTGAAAAGGTGATTTCATAAACTTTCTGTTCTTGATTTAATGACAAATATACAAATTATACATCAATGTATAATACATCAATGTATAATTTTGTTTGAGCACATGTGCAAAAACACCCACTTTTTGCACATGAAACGGAGAACGTGAGCAAAAAAGCCTTATTTTTGCTCGCGTTATTGATTCCGAATATAATGTTAAATACAAATATACTATGAAAAGTAAGGTTCTTGCATTGATTCTATTATGCGGTGCCGCCTCGTTGGGCGCCAAAGTAAAACTGCCTGCACTGGTGGGCGACAACATGATACTCCAGCAGCAGACTGAAGTGAAACTGTGGGGAACGGCTGCTCCGGAAGCCGAAGTACGCGTTACGCCTTCGTGGAACGGACAGACAATGACTTGCCGTGCCGATAAGGATGGCGGTTGGACGCTTGCCGTGGAGACTCCGGCAGCAGGATACACGCCTTATGAGATAACTTTTGATGACGGAGAAAAAACTACGTTGAAGAATATCCTAATCGGTGAAGTATGGCTTGCTTCCGGCCAGAGCAATATGGAAATGCCCCTGAAAGGTTTTGCTGGCTGTTGCATCATGAACGGAGCGGATGACATCATAGTTTCTGCCGAGAATAAGGGGGTGCTTATGTTCACCGTTCCCAAGCACCAGACTTATGAACTGCAAACCGACTGCAAAGGTAGCTGGAACATATCTTCCATAGAAACCGCACCCGATTTCAGTGCGACGGCCTACTATTTTGCCACTTCGTTGAGCCGTGCCCTCCGGATTCCGGTCGGCATCATCTGTAGCGCTTACGGTGGATCCACTGTAGAAGGTTGGATAAGCCGTGAACTGCTGGAAAACTATCCAGACATATCTCTCAACCCCGATTCCATCGAACGCCTGCATCCCATGCTCCGCCCCATGCTGATGTACAATGCCATGCTGAAGCCGCTTCAGAACTATACCATCAAAGGGTTCATCTGGTATCAGGGAGAGTCGAACGTAGGTCGCCATGAAACATATGCCGAACGCTTGGCCGACATGGTGCAGCTGTGGCGCAAGGAATGGGGGCTGGGCGAATTGCCTTTCTACTTTGCCGAAATAGCGCCGTACGCCTATGGAGGTACCCAGCAAGAGAAAGCTGCTTACCTACGTGAAGCGCAATTCCGTGCCCAAAGCCTGATTCCGAACAGTGGTATGATTTCGACAAACGACCTTGTAGAGCCTTATGAGATGTACAATATCCATCCCCGCAACAAGACAAAGGTAGGTCAACGCTTGAGCTATCTGGCATTGAACCTTACCTATGGATTGAAGCAGATACACTGTTTCGGCCCACAATATAAGTCATGGACTGCTAAAGGCAGTGAAGCATGGGTTTCCTTCGACCATTTGGAAATGGGTATCTGTCGCAACTATGACCTTCGCGGTTTCGAAGTGGCGGGTGAGGACCGTGTGTTCCATCCTGCCGACAAAGTATGGCTGCACTGGCAGACGAATGAAGTGGTAATCTCTTCAGAAAAGGTATCCCATCCCGTCAGCGTGCGCTATTGTTTCCATGATTTCCAGATTGGTACGATGATTGGCGGAAATGAATTGCCTACCATTCCGTTCCGTACGGATAATTGGTGAAAGAACGGAAAGTAGATAAACACTTTCATTATACTATAATATTAGGCGCGGGTTACGCGGAATCCATGGATGCAGTAAACTAAATCCGTGAAATCCGTGTAATCCGCGCCTAAAAGAAAACATCCAGAGGGTTTTGTTCCCCCTCTGTCTTTCTTATTGTTTCAGCAACTGTTCTGCTGCAAGTACCAGGAACATATAGTGGGATGAACCTCCTCCCAGCACATATTCAGTTTGCTGCCAGAGGAACGGGAACGTGAGGAGTTCCGGGAAGTCGGGACGGATAAGAGCTGTACCGGAAATGACTCCACCGGGAATATACGACCAGTCTGCGCGGTTCAGTCCGTAGCCCACAGTGGCTGATTGTGCGCCGACACCCGAGGCGAAGGAAGCTTGGTTGGAGCCCGGGTGGCATCCGAGAATGAAGTTGAGGGCATTGAATACCGGTGCTTTCGGGAATATTTCCGGATAGGCGGTTGTCAGGAAGTAGTGCTGGAAGCCGAAACGCTGTATATCCCAGCCTGCACCCCAGATATGTGGACGGTAGGGAATGCCGTAAGGAGTCTCCTGCACTTGCTTGTTCAGCTCTTGTTCATATCCGGTCAGAGCTTTGCGGAAAGCGGTGGAGAAAGCTTTGGCTTTCTTGTTCTTCATTTGTGCAAACTGTTTTTCCACACGTGCCGTGTACCAGCCGATGCGGCCTATCTGCTTGATGATGAGCTCTTTGTTGTCCAGAATGAAGTCCATATAGGGTTGTTCGCCCGTGGTGAGGTACAGTTCTACGGCTGCCTGCACTTTGGGGAACAAGGCTCTGTTGTTGCCGTTTCCGGTAGAAGCATATACTTTGCGGGCAATGTCGAGACAATGTACACTCAATGTATCATTGAAGCCTTTCAATACGCGTGATACGGCAGCAAGTTGGGCGGCTGTCGACAGTTCTCGTCCGGGGTTGTCCTCTGTAAATATCCAACGGTCGTCTTCATTACCGATTTTTCCGTCCGTCATGGCGGCGGCATCACCCAGAAGTACGTATTGGCGAAGGTCGTTGCAGATGATTCCCCGGTAGAGACGTCCCAGTGCCAGGTAGCCGTTGACTACCGTAAGGGCGCCGTTCTCTACTTGTTGCAGCAAGTCATTCTTACCGTCGGGCTGGTGGATTTCCGTCACACGGTTTATCTGGTCGATGGAAGTCACGTCGAGATTCGGGTGGAAAGCTTCGTAGGCCAGTGCCAGGATATAGGATTCTCCGGCTTGGGATTCGATGCGGAGGTCAAAGTCTCCGGCATCGTGCCAGCCGCCTATGTTCACTCCGGGAACCACTTCACCCGGTTTGAACTTGGACAGGCCCTCTTTCTGGTCGTAGCCGTCGATATGATTGTGTGCCGGTGCCATCTGGGCATCGTCCATGTGGCAGCAGTCGTGCCATACGCGGTATTTTTCGTTGACGCGCATGTGGCACATCTGTACGGGAAGGAAGTATTCCAGTACGGGCTGCCATACGCCGCGGGCATATACGTCATTGTCGATGCGGAAGATAGGGGATACGGAGGTATCGTATTTAATCTTGTAGAGTCCCGGTTCCTTCACATCCGTGAAGTCCACCTTCAGATAGTTGTATCTCAGGAACTTGCCCCAATTGGCAGGAGTGACGTTCTTGACCACTTTCTCGCCGTCTGCGTCAATGCGGATGATTTGTGCCGTTTCCTTTCTATTGTCACGTATATCCATTTCGATGACGGCTTCCTTGTCCTGAGTGGGATGATAACCTATCTGTGAAGTCTGGATAACCGGCTGATACATCCAGTCGGCCACTACGTTCGGAGTGATAATCCATTTGACGGCACCTTTGGTGACACCCGGTTTTATGTTGCTGCGCAGTACGAACCAGCCGTTGTTGTGGTTCATACGCCCGTCAAACAGTTGCAGGTCACCGCTCAATGATTCGATGGTAACTTTGTTGTAAGGGTCATCGGGCCGGGAGGTGAACTTGGTTCCTTTGGCATAAGGTTCGCTGATGATGTCGTCTGCCACAATCGGGCTGTAACCTTTTCCTATCAGTTTGTCCATGTCTGCCAGCGATTTTTTGCCGTCATGGTAGTTTCCTGTATGCAGATAGTTGGGCTGGGTTGTCATCAGGGGGGAGTTGGGCTGTTGCGGGAAGATGCCGCTCTGACCGTCCATAATCCAGGGCTTGCCGAAGAGGGAACCCGGGAAGAATTCAAGGTTGAAGCCCACTTTTCCGATGAATTCCTGGGGAATGGGGCGGTCAAGATCTACGGTCACCTCTATGTTTTTACCTTTGCTTTCCACGTTTACCGTATATATAAGGTGGAGGTCCGGGTAAATCATCGGGTTGAATCCGGTGAGATGGCGTGAGGAGTCGGGATAGCACAGCGTGGCGGTGATGCTGTTGTCACCGAGCTTCCGGTCGAGCTGTTTCGGTACGGGTTGCCATTGTCCGGGTGTGGCTTCCAGACGGATATCTCCATTCGTCGCCACACGGTGTCCGTTCATGATGATACATACCCCTCCTTGGTGTCCTTCGGGATAGATATCATCAAAAGCCATGACGTCGACTCCCTGGTTCTTGAAATAACCGGAGGATGTCAGCTTGAAGTCTTGCGCATGCAGCGTACTGCTGCCGCAAAGCAGTGCCAAGACTGATGCAAATAGGAAATGTTTCTTTCTCATAGTATCTATTTTTGAGTTACGAAATTTTCTACTAATATACGGACTAAAAAGGAAACGGATGGCTTTTGTTTGTAGCCAATAACGTTATGAAATGTGTCTTTTTCCTCTATTTTTATGATATTCATTGTTATATTTGTCATACAATGGTGTTTGAACTGCCAGATACCAACGTTTGAGCTAATAAAAGCTGATGTCTGGTAAAACAAGGACTCAGTACCCAAAAACAGCCTTTATCGGAACCAATTGTATCCATTGAAAAAGGATGGTAGTGAGTAGTGGCAACTTGTTTTTTTGTACATTTGCAATGTAACTATGATTAATTCCTTAAATCGCTATATTATGAAACGTATGTTTTCCGTTTTTTTGCTGATTACAGTATGGTTGCTGGTTACACCTTTCCTGCAAGCACAGTCACACGTAGACAAGGTTTTAAAAGATGAAATAACCTCGGACTTGAAAGAGAATATCCTCTCTTTTTGGGAAAGATACAGCGTAGATTCTTCCGGAGGCTTTTATGGTTCATTGGGACGTGACGGTGCCCCGATAGCGGATGCTCCCAAAGGTGGTGTACTGAATGCCCGCATCCTTTGGACTTTTTCAACCGCCTACCGGATGTATGGCGATACTGCCTACCGTAAATTGGCTGACAGGGCGCAACGGTATTTCATAGATCACTTCATTGATTCGCAGTATGGAGGCGTATATTGGCTGATAAAAGCGGACGGTACCCCATTGGATACGAACAAGCAGACTTACGGCTGCTCTTATGCTATCTATGGGTTGTCCGAACATTTCAGGGCAACGGGCAACAATGAAAGCCTGCAAAAAGCCATAGAGCTTTATCGGATAATGGAGAGCAAAGTCAAAGATCCCGTAAATGATGGCTATATAGAATCCTTTACCCGCGAATGGGGAACTCCCCAAAAGCTGGGGTATGATGGAGATGGCATTGCTGCCAAAACAATGAATACACATATCCATGTATTAGAGGCATACACGGCTTTATATAAAGTATGGAAGGATAACAGCCTTTGCAAGCGCCTTGCAAAAGTAATAGACTTAATAACAACCAGGCTGTACAACCCACAAACACATCACTTGATATCATACTGTGATTTAAATTGGAATAATCTGGATGACATCGACTCTTACGGGCATGATATCGAAACTTCTTGGCTGCTGACGGAAGCTGCAGAGGCTCTGGGTGACCCGGAGGTTATCGGGAGGTGCAGGAAGGTAGCATTGGAACTTGCAGATGCTTCCTTGAAGGAGGGCATCAACCCGATGGGAGCTATGATGTATGAACGACATAAGGACAAAATCAGGAAGGACGCTTCCTGGTGGTGCCAAGCGGAAACTGTGGTCGGCTGTATCAATGCCTGGCAACTGACTGGTGAACAATCTTATCTGGACAGTGCCGTCCGCACCTGGAACTTCATCAAATCACGGATGATAGACAAGGAGTATGGTGAATGGTTCAGAACGGTGCTGGAAGATGGAACTCCCCGCTACAAGGAGCCTAAAGCAAGTATGTGGAATTGTCCTTATCATAACAGCCGTATGGGGTTTGAGATTGATACCAGACTGAAATGACAACCTTTTATAGATTTGATATTATGAAGAATTTACGAATTTTCCAGTTTGGAATAGTTGTATTGCTGTGTGGTATATTATCTCTGCCGCTTTCTGCCCAGACGGAAGTGATGGCATGGAGCAATATCACGGGTGTCCGCGTAGACGGTGAATTGATAGACTTTGAGTCATCCCTGCGTGTCGGAACCTTGAAAGGAGATATGGAGATTACCGGAAAGGAGAAGCAGGTCCGTCCCGTTTTCCATCGTGAGGGGAATATGCAGGAAGTGACGGCTACTCTGCGAGGTGTAAAGTTCCATCAGAAAGTGACCGATAAGGGAAAAGGCTTGGTGGAGATTTCTATTGATGCGCTGTCGGACACTACTTTGAACCAGGCAGCCTATTACTGTATTGCTTTAAGTCCGGAAAACTACATTGATGCCAAAGTAAGGGTAAGTGGCAGGAAGCTGACCGTTACTTCGGCCAATAGGAAGTTGGAATTCAAGTTCAATAAGTCTGTAAAGGCCACGGTTGAAAAAGAGTCTACCGGTACTGTTGTGTATATCTCGCTAATGCCGATTCTGAAAAAGGCTGGGAGAACAGCATTGTCTATGGAACTGCATGCTTCCGGAGTGATAGATCACAGTGACGCGGAAATTACATTGGATATGCAGAATCCGGGAAGTTTGTTTGCAGGCTTTGGAGGGAATTTCCGCCTGCAGAATCCTGCTGCCGACCCTAAAGTGATAGATTACTGTCTGGAAAACTTGCGCGTAGCTTATGGCCGTGTGGAATTTCCGTGGAGATTGTGGCAACCCGAAGAAGAATCCGATCCTATTGCCGTGGCACAGAATGGGGGACTGAACAAGCGGGTGGAGGAAAGTCTCCTCATGGCAAAGCGCTTGAAGGCGATGGGAATGCCGGTAATACTAAGCTGTTGGTTTCCGCCTGCATGGGCCATTGACGGAGGTCCTGCAAGTTATGCCCGTCAAGGTGGTGTCATTGCTTATCGTCTGGATAACCGGAAAAAGGAGAAGATTTATAAATCCATGGCAGATTATCTGTTGTATGCCAAACGGTATTATGGTATTGAGTTCTCCATGTTCTCGTTCAATGAATCGGATTTGGGTATTGATGTCCTCCACACTCCGCAGGAGCATGCAGATTTCATTAAGGAGTTCGGTGCTTATCTGGCAGGGTTGAATCTTCCTACCCGCATGCTGCTTGGCGACAATTCGGATGCCACTACTTTCGATTTTATCCTTCCTGCTTTGAACAATCCTGAGACTCATAAGTATATTGGTGCAGTTTCTTTCCATTCATGGCGTGGTTGTGATGATGTTACGTTAAGGAAGTGGGCGGGTGCTGCCAAAGAGATTAATGTACTACTCTTGGTTGGTGAGGGTAGTACGGATGCCGCTGCTCATGGTTATGCCGAGATATTCAATGAGTCGACGTTTGCACTTTATGAAATCAATCTGTATACACGTATTTGTGCGATTTGCCAACCATTGTCCATCTTGCAGTGGCAGCTCACTTCAGACTATTCGTTGTTGTGGGGAGACGGCATTTATGGCTCCAAAGGTCCTTTGCGTCCTACACAACGTTTCTGGAACATTAAGCAGCTGGCCTCCACTCCGGCCGATGCCTTGGCTATTCCAGTCAGTAGCAGCAAGAAAAAACTAAACTGTGCGGCTTTCGGAAATATGGTGCGTGGGGAATATGCCGTCCATATGGTCAATAATGGGGCGGATTGCGAGGCTGTCATCTCCGGTATCCCTGCAGAAGTGAAGGAACTGAAAGTCTATGTGACCAATACAAAAGACTGCATGAAGGAAACTGCAGTGAAGGTGGAGAATGGACTGGTACGGGTACACTTGCCGGCTATCAGTTTCATTACCTTATTGTCGGATAAATAATTTTGAAATGGAATAATATTAATATATAAAGAATAGTGATATGAATATAACTACATGTCTGTTTACAGTTCTGGGAGGAATGGCCACTTTAGGGCATCCTTCAGAAACTGTACGTTTGAATCAGTTAGGGTATTATCCCCAGCAGGAAAAAGTAGCTGTGGTGAATGCCGGTGAGGTACGTGAATTTACCATAGTAGATGCAGCCACGGGCAATCGGCTACTTTCCGGCAAACCCGGATATACCGCTTCATCCGCTTGGTCGGATAGGAGCAGGACAATATTGGATTTCAGTGACATCACGGTACCGGGAAGATATCTTCTGTTGGTTAACGGCGATTCAGTGGCATTCGAAGTAAAGGAAAAGGTGCTGTCCCCTTTGGCCGATGCCGCTTTGAAATCTTTCTATTACCAACGTACGGGTATGCCCATCGAAGCGACTTATGCGGGTCGGTGGAGCCGTCCGGCAGGCCATCCAGATGACAAGGTGCTGGTACATCCCAATGCTGCCGGGCCGGAACGTAAGGCGGGAGCGGTGATTTCTTCTCCGGGAGGATGGTATGATGCCGGAGATTATAACAAGTACATTGTGAACTCCGCTTATTCCATCGGATTGATGCAGGCGATTTATGCCCGCTTTCCTGACTATTTTATCCGTCAACGGGTGAACATCCCGGAAAGCGGAAACCACACGCCCGATTTGCTGGACGAGATGTACTATAACCTGAAATGGATGCTGACCATGCAAGACCCTGCCGACGGAGGAGTCTACCACAAGCTGACTACCCCTTCGTTCGAGGGATTTATCAAGCCTACGGAGTGTAAGCAGCCCCGTTATGTAGTTCAGAAATCAGTAACGGCGGCATTGGACTATGCTGCGGCTTTAGCGCAAGCTTCCGTGTTGTTTGCTCCTTACGAAGAGGATTATCCTGGCTTTTCGGAAGTGGCTTTGCAGGCTGCCGAACGTGCTTACGCCTGGGCAGAAGCGCATCCGCAAGCGCTCTATCATCAGGACCTCCTCAACAAGCAATATCAACCTGCCGTGGTTACGGGAGCTTACGGTGATCGTAGTGCCGATGACGAATTCTTCTGGGCGGCTTCCGAGCTCTATCTTGCTACGGGAAAGCTCGTTTACCGGGAACAAGTGAAGAAGCATCTGCCCACTGCATATAAGACTCCTTCTTGGGGCAATACCACTGCGTTGGGCGTGTTTGCCTGGCTGCAACCGGGCAGGGAATATCAGGGTGAAGACGTGGAGTTGGCAAATGCCATGAAAGACCTGCTACTGGACTATGCTGCCGAGGCTGTGCGGGGTGCTGACCGCTCTCCTTTCCACGCTCCTTACGGCAACGATGCCAAAGATTTCTTTTGGGGATGCCTTGCCGAAGGGTGTGCTAACCAAGCCACTTCACTGGTTTGCGCCTATTTGCTTACGGGTGAGAAGTCGTACCTGACGAACGCCTACCGCAATATGGACTACATTTTAGGAAAGAATGCCACGGGATATTGTTATGTCACCGGTTTCGGGATGAAAAGTCCTCTGTATCCGCACCATCGTCTTTCTGCATCGGATGATATAGAGGCACCTCTTCCCGGTTTCCTTGTTGGCGGTCCCAATCCTGGCCAACAAGACGGTGTACCCTATCCTTCCAATCTGCCGGATGAGTCTTATGCAGATGTGGAAGGTTCGTATGCTTCCAATGAAATAGCCATTAATTGGAGTGCTGCTTTGGTGGCGTTGGTGTCTTCGTTGGATGCTTTGATGTCAAAATAATGTTTCTATTCAGCCTGCTGCCTTATAAATTCGGATGGGCTGATGTTGAACTCTTCTTTAAAATGTTTGGAGAATATCTTGGGGGAGTTATACCCCAAGGTATATGCAATTTCCGAAACTTGCATCTGGCTTTCTGTCAAGAGTTGTTGTGCACGTTTCATACGGATGGTCCTGATGAATTCGATGGGTTTCTTTCCCGTTATCTTAATCATTTTCTTGTAGAAATAGCTGCGTGATATATTCAGGCTGCTGGCAAGCTCCTCGACGGAAAACTCGGTTTCGCTGATATTGTCCTCTACAATCTGGATGGCTTTTTCCACCAGCTGCTGGTCAAGGGGAGTGATGGTGATACGGCTTGGCTCGATTTTAATGTCCTGATTGAATATTTCCTGACGTTTGACGTTCATCTCGATAATCTTGTTGATGCGCAGCTTGAGGACTTCCATATTGAAAGGCTTGGTGATATAGTCGTCTGCGCCAACGCTAAGCCCTTCCAATTGGTGTTCTTCACTTGCCTTAGCTGTCAGGAGGATAATGGGGATATGGGAGTAGCGTATGTCATTCTTGATGGTTGAACATAGTTCCAGACCATCCATCTCGGGCATCATGATGTCACTGACCACTAAATCAATATCTTCCTTTTCCAGTACATTCAGTGCATGTTTTCCGTTTGTGGCTTTTAATACATGATACTGCCTGGCAAGACTTTCAGAGAGAAATTTCAAGAAGTCGTAGTTGTCATCTACGAGTAGTATGGTGAATGGATGGGATTCTTCTTTTATTTCCGGTCCTTCGACCGGTTCTCCGTTTTTGGTTTCATTACTGTTCTGGTGTAGGGGTAGGGCAATCAGGAATACAGAACCACAAGGCTGGTTATCCCTGACACAGACAGTACCCTGATGCATCTTTACGTATTCGGAAACAATGTGCAGTCCAATGCCGCTGCCTCCGTTGTTCGACTGGTTTTTGCCCGACTGATAGAATCTTTGGAATATTTTCTCCTTGGCTTCATCCTCTATGCCGCAACCGGTGTCGGTAAAGGTCAGTTCCAGATTTGTGCCTCTTACGGCAATATCCAGTGAGATGCTTCCTTTATTGGGAGTGAACTTGAATGCATTTGACAGGATATTTGTGCATATCTTGCGTATCTTGTCATAGTCAAAATCCATGAATACAGAATGTTGTGGAGCGGTAAGGCTATAGCTGATGTTCCGTTTCTGTGCTATCGGATCGAAAGAGTGGAATATTTCACTCAGAATGATAAGGATGTTGTCATGTTTGCATTTCAGGGTTTCAGCCTTGGCATCCAGCTTTCTGAAATCCAGCAGTTGGTTAATCAGTTCCAGCAGATAGTCGGCATTTTGTTTGACCATATCCAGAATGCCTTTACGATATTCGGGATGGTCTACGAAAAACTCTTCAAGCGGATTGATGATAAGTGACAAGGGGGTCCGCAGTTCGTGACTTATGTTGGCAAAGAACTGCAGTTTCATATTGTTGATTTTCTGCTGCCTTTCATTTTCCACCTCGATGGCCTGCATGATTTGTTTCTGCTTTTGGCGTAAGCGCAGATTGCGGATAATGGACAGAAGGATGCACAAAACGATACCGCTATATATGGTATAAGCCCACCAAGTGCGCCACCAAGGAGGGAGTATCTTTATTTTCAGTTCCTTGACGTTGGGGCTCCATATGCCTTGTGAGTTGCATGCCTTGACGGATAAAGTATAGTTTCCGGCAGTCAGCATGGATAGGTTTACTTTGTTGTTTTCAGCATAAATCCAGTTGGAATGAATCTTATAGGCATATTTTATCTTATCCGTTTCCACCAGGTCGAGGGCAGAGAAGGACAGAGTGAATGAATTTTCCTTTTCAGTGAAGGAAAGATGTTGTGCACATTCAAGTGAGCTGCCGTTCAGGATGTCCGGATGGGTCATTCCGGATTTGAGCTCAATACCGGTAAGGTAAATATTGGCATCATAACTTGTGGTCAGGATGTCTTGTGGAATGATAGTCTGGTAACCTTGTGGCGTGCCTATCAGTATATTGCCGTTCTGTAGCTTGAGGATGGCGTGGACATTAGTATCGTTGCATATCAGTCCGTCGCTTACGGAGTAGTTCACGATGGCGTATGTACCGTTTGTTATTTTGATTCGTGAGATGCCGTTGCCGGTACCAATCCACATCTGGTTGTTGTTGTCTTCCGTGACGGCTCTGACGAGGTTGGCGACAAGTCCGTTTTTCTGGTCAAGGAAGTAGATGGAGTCGTTCTTCTGGTTCCATATACTCAGTCCGTGTGGATGTCCTATCCAAAGAAGGTCCCGGCTGTCCTTATAGACAGTGAGCATATTGTTCTCCTTGAAGCGGCCGGCTTCGGCGTAGATATTATAGGCTTGGGTTTCCGTATCGATGATAATGAGTCCTCCTTTGGTCGCTACGTAAAGGGTACTGTCTTTATCATAGTACATATCTCGGACAAAGAATTCTCCCGGACGGTACAAGATGGTGTCAAACTGCCCGGTTTCCGGATTTAACCTCTGTATGTATCCTTTCATGGTACCTATCCAGATGTATCCGTGTTTGTCTACCTTTACTGTATACACATTGTTCTCGAGAAGCTGGCTGTTACTTACTGTGTATTGTTTGATTTGCCCTTTCGAGTAGCATAGCAGTCCTTTCTGGAAGGTGCCTATCCATAGGCGGTTTTTGGAGTCGATGGATAAGTCGACTACAATATTGGCGGGAGTTGCTATCTTTTCGTATGAATCGGTCACTAGTGAACGTCGGATTAGTCCCGTACCGTCTGTTCCGTAGTAAATGTATTCCTGGCTGGTGTCTTCGCAGAAGGTCAGGATATCATCATATTCCAGGGATTTGTTGCATAGTATGATTTGGGACATGGGGCTATAATAGGAAATACCGTGTTTGAAATTCCCTATGTATATGGTTCCGTCTTTGTCCCGGTAAATGGTATTCAGATTGTTGCTGGCAATGGTGTGCGGTTTCAATGGATTGTGCACCAAGTTGGTAAGCGATTTGGTCAGGGTGTTGTAAACGAACAGCCCCATATGGCTGGTAAGTATCCATACGTTGCCGTCTCCCAGGTCGAGGATGCGTTGCACGCGATTGTACTGTATGTGAGTGTTATTGTTCAGGCTGATGTCCTCCCATTGCTGTGTAAAACTGTTCTTGTGCAAAAGTAGGCTGTTTTGGAAGGTGTATACCCATAGGCTTTCGTTTTGGTCTATGTAAATGTGTGGCTCATGATTCTCCAGCAAAGGTCTATAGATGGTGGGAATGGCTATTTCCTTGACTTCGGAAGTCTGCTTGCTGATACTGTATAGGGTACCGTTGGAGTACATTATATAAATGAACTGGACACCTATATAGAGGTTTGAAATCTTTTCAACTGCCAGTGGATAGGCTTTGATGGAGCTGTTGTCCATGCTTCGTATGTAAAGTTTGGAATAGTCGTAGGCCCAAAACTCATTCTTGGATGTTTTTCCCATCCTCAGAATGTTTTTACTGGGGATTTGCAGCCCATCGAGTATGGGTTTATAGTCATTGTCGAATTTACCGGTCTTATAATTATAGATACTGTAGCCGCTGGAAGTCCTTATCCATACATTGTCGTCCGGTCCTTCGAAAATTTCGCTGATGGCATCGTCCGGCAGGTCGGAGTTGTTCTGGTAATACTGCTGGAAGGAGTAGCCGTCGTATTTGTTGAGTCCTGATTCTGTCCCCACCCAGAGGAATCCCCTATTGTCTCTGTAGATGCTTCGGACACTGTTGTTGGAGAGTCCTTCTGTTGTAGAGAGCTGCTTGAACATGACAGCCGGCGGGATTTCCGCTGAGTTACCTTGAACAGTAAGGAGGAAGGCCAGGTTGCATATAAGGAATAGGAGCAGTTGTTTCATGTATTTTCTTTATTAGAAGGATTAACAATATTGTAACTGCAAACTTAAATATAATCCTTCGAACGAGCAAGGAAAGATTTGCGTATTCGTGTGGGATGATATCCTCCGTTTGGTGAAAAATAGTATGCATTTTGTTTCCAATGGCCCTATATGGGTTCTATGAAACAAAACCGGATATTAAAAGACATTTTTAAGGCATCTGTGTTTCCTTTAAGAAAAATACATTTGCAGGCGAGATCATTTAAATCCTAATAGTATGAAGAAAGAACTTTTAGCAGTGGCGATGCTGTTGTTTGCCGGTGGCAATCTGTTGGCACAGCCACATGTCAATGACGGTACTTCGTATTTGATGAACCAACCTCTGGACATGAGTACCGATTTCCGTGACTTGAGTAATACCTTGTTTTTTGCAGATCACCTGGAGTCATTCGATGCCAAGTCGGGTGAAGGGCTGGTGAATTGGAAACGCGGGCATCTGATGCCCCGCCAAGCCTTCAATACCAACGGTGCACAGCCCCGTAAAATGAGAATGCTCGATTTCCCCTTCACTGCCTATGAAAATGACCCTAACCTCAAATTCAAGATTGACTTTGTAACTCCGCGTACGGTACGTATCCGTATGCTAACGACCCCGGTGGAACCCAAACCTGCCGCTTCCATCATGTTGGCAAAGGAACCGGGCAGGGATGGAAGCTGGAAAGTTACCGAGACGAATGACAAGATTATCTATTCCAGCGACTATGGAACCATTCAGATTAACAAGAATCCTTGGAGAATCGTCTTGAAGGATAAAGCCGGACGTATCTTGAGCCAGACTGCCGCTTTGAGCGACGCGGACTCTACGCAGGTAAAATATACGCCGTTCTGTTTTGTGAAGCGGGGAAGCGACAATGCTCGCCGCATCAATCCGGTATTTACCTTGACTGCAGATGAAATGATTTTTGGTTGCGGAGAGTCTGCCACTGGGCTGAACAAGGCCGGACAGAAGGTGAACTTGTTCGTTACAGACCCACAAGGGCCTGAGACGGACCAAATGTACAAACCGATTCCTTTCTTTATGAGTAACCGGGGATATGGTATGTTTATGCATACATCCGCTCCCGTGACTTGTGATTTTGGTGCTACCTATATTGGGCTGAACAAAATGTTCATGGGTGACGAGAACCTGGATTTGTTCGTTTTCTTCGGCGAGCCGAAAGATATTCTGGACGAGTACACCGATTTGGTAGGAAAGCCGGGCATGCCCCCCTTGTGGTCTTTCGGTACGTGGATGAGCCGTATTACCTATTTCAGTGAAAAGGAAGGTTATGATGTAGCGGCCAATATCCGTAAGAACAAGTATCCGTGCGATGTTATCCATTTCGATACCGGCTGGTTTGATGTGGACTGGCAGTGTGACTATAAATTCTCCGAGAACCGTTTCCAGAATCCACAGCAGATGTTGAAGGATTTGAGGTCACAAGGTTTCCATGTATGTTTGTGGCAGTTGCCTTATTTCACTCCTAAAAACCGTTATTTCTCTGAACTGATAGAGAAAGACATGTATGTGAAAAATGGAAATGGTGAACTTCCCTACGAAGATGTGGTGCTTGATTTTTCCAATCCGGAAACAGTAAAGTGGTATCAGGACAAACTGGCGGGATTGCTGAATATCGGTGTCAGTGCCATTAAAGTAGACTTTGGCGAGGCTGCTCCACTGAATGGTATTTACGCTTCCGGCAAGAGCGGATGGTATGAGCATAACCTCTATCCGGTGCGTTATGATATGGCAGTGTCCGAGATAACCAAGAAGTTGCACAACGAGAATATAATGTGGGCACGTGCCGCATGGGCTGGTTCCCAGCGTTATCCATTGCATTGGGGCGGTGATGCTGCAACTACGAACACGGGTCTGCTGGGTACGCTTCGTGCAGGCTTGTCCTTCGGCTTGTCCGGTTTCTCCTTCTGGAGCCATGATATGGGCGGCTTTGTAAAATCCACTCCGGAGGACTTGTATTGCCGCTGGATACCGTTCGGTTTTCTTACTTCCCATACCCGCGCGCATGGGGCACCTCCGACAGAGCCGTGGTTGTACGACAGCAAGCGTGTGCAGGATGTCTTCCGCAAGAGTGCGGAGATGAAGTACCGTCTGATGCCTTATGTGTATGCTCAGGCTAAGGAATGTACAGAAAAGGGCTTACCGATGCTAAGAGCCTTGTTTGTAGAATTCCCCGATGATCCGGGAGCATGGAAAGTGGATGACGAGTATCTCTTCGGTTCGCAGATTCTGGTTGCCCCCTTGCTTGAATCCGGTATGACGGGCCGCACAGTTTACCTTCCCGAAGGAAAATGGATAGACTACCAGACAGAGAAAGTCTACGAAGGCGGATGGCACCGGATTGAAGCAGGCAGTCTGCCGATAATCATGCTGGTACGTGACGGTTCGGTACTTCCTCATCTGAAGTTGGCGCAGTCCACTGCTGAGATGGATTGGAGTAAAATGAGCCTGAAGGTATACAGTGCTGACAAGAAGCAGGCAGAAGGATTGGTTTGTCTACCTGCCGACAACCGTATTCAGGTTGTGAAAGTGGATTGTGGAAAGGCCAAACCGCAACTGTTGAACCAGGTTGAAGGCACTTCCCTGAGTTTCTGAACTTAATCTTTGAAAATCTATATTGAATTCACCCCTGTCGGTATGGAAGAGAAAGGGATATAGTTACCGAAATCTGTGCCACTATGGTGGCACAGATGTGCCTTCCCAATGGCACGGCAGTGCCTCTATAGTGGCACAAAATTGTGTCGCATATCTTTTTCCCGATGTGCTTATGACCGGGGTATTTGTTAAACCTAAGTATTTAGTATTTATGAGAAATGTGATGAAGTATTTGGGTATCATGTCAGTATCGCTGGCATGTGCCGGACCTCTCTTTGCAACAAGCGTACAGCCGTTTGCAGGTGTCACTGTCGTACAGCAGAGTGTAGTTACTGTGAAGGGCCAAGTGGTGGATGAGAAAGGCGAGCCCATCATCGGTGCCAATGTCATTGTGGAAGGTACGACAAACGGTATGATTACCGATTTGGACGGTAACTTCTCCTTGCAGTGTCCCGTAGGTTCTACGCTGAAGACCAGTTACATCGGTTATCTGGCGCGAACGGTCAAAGTAACCGGGAATATGAATGCTCTGAAAATTACTTTAAAGGAGGATACCGAAACCTTGGATGAGGTAGTTGTTGTGGGCTACGGTACGATGAAGAAATCCGACCTCACCGGTTCTGTGGCTTCCGTGAATGCGGAGGAAATGATGAAGCGGAATCCGGTGAACTTGGGACAAGGTTTGCAGGGAGCTGCGGCAGGTGTATCTGTCATCCGTTCTTCCGGTGACCCGGAAGGAGGTTTCTCCATCCGTATCCGCGGTGTGGCAACCGTGAATGGTTCTGCCGACCCACTCTATGTAGTGGACGGTGTGCAGGTAGGAACTTCCATCGATTTCTTGAATCCTAATGATGTAGAGTCCATCGAAATTCTGAAGGATGCTTCGGCTACGGCAATCTATGGTACTCGCGGTGCCAATGGCGTCATTATGATTACTACCAAGAACGGTGGTAAGGGGAAGGCAAAGGTGAACTTTTCGGCCAACTATGCCCTCCAGTTCAATTCGAATAAGATTGATGTGGCTGATGCGGGCTTGTTTGCAAGTGCTGTACGTTCCGCCGTCAAGAATGACGGTATTGCCATGACCAATCTGGCATATGGCGAGGATTACATAGGCAGACTGAACAGCATTGACTGGCAGGATGAAATGTCACGCACGGCATTACAGCAGAACTATAACCTTTCTGCTTCGGGAGGCAGCGAAAATACCCAAGCCAACTTATCTCTGGGTTATTTGAACAACCAGGGTATCGTGATTGAGTCGAATTTTAAACGCTTGACGGCACGCGCTAATATCACTCACAAAGTGAAAGACTTTCTGCATGTAGGCTTGAACTTGAACTATGCACATTCGGAAAAGATGGGAGGAGGCAACCTGAGAAACTATGCACAAGCCATTCCAACCATGGATTATGTAGAGGACGGTGTTTTCTATTCCATGCCTATTGTGTTGCCCGACGGTACTTGGGGACATTACAAGAAAGAAGGTAATGGGGATGTGAACAAGGGAGCTGACAATCTGGTTGCTGCTGCCAAGACTGCCGACAGCATCAATAAATGGGACCGTCTGCTCGCCAGTGCTTTCCTACAACTCGATTTGTACAAAGGGTTGACCTTCAAAACTATTGCCAGTTATAATTATTATACAAAAGGTTATAATGGCTATACAGCCTATAATGATAGAACCTTTGGAACTCAAGACCGTAAGGACTCGTTCTCGCTGAACCAGAGCCAGTCCACTTCACTCGGTCTGGAAGCGTTCTTGAACTATGACTGGTCCAATGAGCATCACCGCGTAAGTGCAATGGCCGGTTTCTCTACCAGCGATACGAACGGTGCCTGGCTGAATTCCAGTGCCAACGATTTCCCGGCAGACAACATCCGCAAAATTTCATTGACCAATGACCCATCGTCTAAGCAAACGGATGGTGGGCTGGATTTGAAGACAAGATTCCTTTCTTACTTCGGCCGTCTGACTTATACTTTGAACGACCGCTATATTGTGACTGCAACGGTACGCCGCGACGGTTCTTCGAACTTTGGTGCCGGCAATCGTTATGGTACATTCCCTTCCGCTTCTGTAGCTTGGCGTCTTTCCGAGGAAAAGTTCATTAAGGATTTAGAACTGTTCAGTAACTTGAAGTTGCGTGCCGGATGGGGACAGACCGGTAATGCGGGCAATGGTACCAACTTGTCCATAGCACAGTTGTCTTCGGCAAATGCAATGTACTGGTTCTTTAATGGTTCGAGTGTGATTAACGGTGCCGGTATTGCCCAGCAGAAAGAAATTGATACCAACCTGAAATGGGAAACCAATGAGCAGACAAATATCGGTATTGATTTTGCCTTTATGAACAATGAGCTTTCTTTCTCTGCCGATTACTTTATCCGTGACGCAAAGGATCTGCTTCTGTATCGCCAGATTCGTCCTTCTACCGGTTTCTCCAATGTCTATACTAACGCGGGACATATCCGTAACTCAGGTTTCGAGTTTACTGCTGCGTGGAACAAGAGCTTCAGCGATTGGAATATCGGCATAAGGCTGAATGGGTCTACCCTGAAGAACGAGGCTATTGAAGTCGGCGATCCGATATTCAGCAAGTCAGGGTCAGCACAAGATGGCGACAACTGGGACAACCACTCCATTACACAGAACGGCTATCCTGTAGGTTCCTACTATGGCTGGAAGGTAGAAGGCATTTTCAGAACCCAGGCCGAAATTGATGAAATGAATAGGCTGGCGGTTGAAAAGGGAGTTGAAAGTGGTGTATATCAGGACAAGACTACCCAGCCCGGCGACTATAAGTTTGTTGATTTGAATGGTGACGGGCAGATTACCGATGCCGACCGTACTGTTATAGGCAATGGATATCCCAAGTTCACTTACGGAATGAACCTTACCGCTTCCTGGAAAAACTTTGATTTCTCGATGAACTTGTACGGTGTAGCCGGTATGGATATCCTTTCTTATTCTTCGGCCCGCTTGACCTCAGTCTATGCACCCGACGGCGGTTATCAGAATGTACTGAAGGAATATATCAATAATGCATGGTCATCTTCGAATACCGGCGCCAAATATCCGCGTATCACCAAGACAGACTATAATAAGAACATGCGTGTGTCCGACGCCTACATCCAGAAGGGGGATTATCTGAAGATTTCAAATATTCAGATAGGATATACATTCCCGAAGAATGTGCTGAAACCGGTGAAAATGGAAAATGCACGCGTATTTGCCAGTGTCGACAATGTATGTACCATCTCTTCGTACAATAAGTTCGGCGATCCGGAAGTTGGTGACTCCAATGTATTGTATTCGGGATTTGACGGAGGACGTTATCCGTTCCCGATGTCGGTTACTTTCGGTCTGAGTGTACAGTTCTAATACTAACGGATAAAAAATATGATTATGAAAAACTTATATAAACTGTTGATCGGTGTGCTGGCCTTAAGCACCGTAACGTCTTGTGACGATTATTTGGAAGTGGATCATTACGATATTCTTCCGGCGGATTTCATGTTTAAAACGGAGGAGAATGTCCTTTCCGGATTGAACGGACTTTATGATACCTTTTATACGGACCAGCACGGTTCCGGTGATGACGAAACATGGGGATTCAAGCCTCAGGTATTTGCTGCCAACCATTCTACGATGGACTGTCAGGCTTCCGGTTGGGATGCGGAATGGCAGCGTCATGCCTGGAAACCCGATAAGGGTTCCCTGGAGACTGCATGGCGGATGAGTTATCGTGCAGTGGACCGTGCAAACCGTTTCCTGGCTGGCCTGGAGACGGCGGATGCCTCTATATTTGCGGACAGCAATTCCAAGACCGTTTATGAAGCGCAAGCACGTGCCATCCGCGGTTATAACTACCTTTACCTGACGAAACTTTTCGGAAGGGTACCGATGTTGCTTACCGGTGAAACCTATACTACTTCGGTAGGAAAGGCACGTCCGGAATCCGTGGATGAGACTTATGCGGCTATCGAGGAAGATTTGTCTTTTGGACGCGACCATCTGGACTGGTTACCCATGAATGGTGAATACGGACGTATAACCAAGGGGTTCTGCAAAGCTTATTTGGCCGAGCTGTATATGTTGAAGAAAGACTTTACGAAAGCCAAGACGGAACTAAAGGATATAGTGGACAGTGGAACCTATTCATTGGAGCCCTGCTTCGGTAACCTGCATGCCTGGGATACACATTGGACCAAAGAATCTGTATTTGAGGTGATGTATCATGAACAAGGATATATGGGCTGGGGAGCCGATTCGTCTTCAGATGCCATGATGTGGTACGGATATATGTGTGCGGCACCCGAATGGGGAGGCTGGGGGTCTCTCTGTCTTTCTTGGGAGTTTGTACGTTCCTTTGAACCGGGTGACAAACGCCGCCAATACTCTGCTGTTGCCAAAGGGGATACGCATCCCATTACCGGGCAGACTGTAGGGGTGACAAGTGGTTTTGACGGTCTTTTCCAAGGTTCCGAAAATATGCCTACTGTTTATTCCTTGAAATACTGGAGATGCAAGCCAGGTGAGAACAACAAAGTATTCAATCCTATTTCGTTGACTTTGAAGCGTTATGCAGGCATCATGCTCGACTATGCAGAATGTTGTTTCGAGACAGGTGACAACGCTACCGGATGGAACATGATACGTCAGATACGTAACCGTGCTTGGGGTAATTTGGAGATGGGAGCGACGATGATTGACCTACCTGCCGACATGTTGAATACCCAGACGGTGGAAGTGCCGGATGCAGAGACCTATTATACAAGCTATAAAGCAGCCAAAGGCTATACTTCTCCGGTATGGAAGGTGGCGCTGATTATAGAGCGTCGCCATGAATTCAATGCCGAGTTCTCGCTTTACCATGATTTGTGCCGTATGGGTATGTGCAAAGAATGGTTTGCCGCCGAATATCCGAAAACAGTAGCCAACTCTTCACAAGAGGCTTGTCTGCAGACTGGTGACTCATTCCGTTTCTTTGAGCACGAGGCTTATCAGGAAATCTTCCCGATTCCGACGAATGAGATTCTGACCAACCCGCTCATCAATCAGGCTGACCAGAATCCGGGATATTGATAAATTATAAATAAACACTTAATAATAAAATATTTGTGAGTGAAATGTCAGGCACCAGTAGTTGTTGTGATAGACGTCAGGGTCTGTCGTGATGAAAGCCGGTGTCTGACATGACAAACACCAGTACTTGAGACGACGAACACCAGTTTCTGATAAACGGGGAATTATACAAGGAAAAGTTTGATGGTTTTAGAGAATAATTATGGAAAGGAAGATGTTTTATTGGATAGCACTGCTGGTTGCCTCTTGTCTGGCAGGCTGCCGGTCGCATTCAGGGGAGACAGATATGCAGACACGCATGCGTACAGAGATTGTCACGAATGTCAGAGACAGCGTGTTGCCGTTTTGGATGGATTATGCAGTGGCTCCCGACGGCGGTTTTTATGGAACTGTATTGCGGAATGGTACTCCGGTAGTGGATGCTCCGAGAGGAGGGGTTCTGAATGCCCGGATTCTGTGGAGTTTTTCTGCCGCATACCGTACGTTTAAGGATGAGGCTTATCTGAAGCTTGCGGATAAATCGCAACGCTACTTCATTGATACATTTATAG
>PPYF01411384.1_pt1 | contig 26079 bp, 19 predicted proteins | sample 1559871 | NCBI WGS metagenome assembly PPYF01 (sample SAMN08240021, study PRJNA423297) | Human gut metagenome, whole genome shotgun sequencing project. | reverse complement strand
TATGTAGAGAGTGCACCTAAGCGCTGGTGGGTACTATCTGAAAACGCGGCGATAAAGCGTCACGGGCGGCTTAGGCGTGGGCGCGGTGGCGCACCAAATCCAGGAGTTCACGCGCAGCGCCATCATCCAAAACAAGATCGGTGATGACACCGGCGTGGAGTGCTCCCAGTAAAGGTAGTGCCTTTGATGCGCCTGCCACCACGGCCAAGCGACGGGGGATTTTCTTCAGCGTTGCCGGGCTTGGCCCAGATGCGCGTTTGTTGAGATCCATGTCTGTCGATCCGTCTTCACGCAGAAGGACCGTGCAGACATCCCCAACAACGCCGTCTTCTTGAGCATGCGTAATTTCATCGGGATCCAAGAACCCTCCCGAATAGACGCGCGATGGAAGTCGGGCAGAAAGTGAGCCGATTCCAAAGAGCGCGACATTCGCCGAATCAATCGTCGCAAGTACCGAGGTAACCGAACGTTCACGCCACAGTGCTTCCTTTGTTTCTGCGAAGTCAAAGAAAGCAGGGACGGGGAAGTGAACCATCCGGGCACCCAAAGCAGTAGCTGCGCGAGAAATAATGGCATCCGCATAGGGGACACCCGATTCTGTCGCAGTTGCAGCGCCGTTGAGTTGCACCACTGTTGAACCAGGGAGATTCACTCGGGGAAGGCATCGGGTGACCTCAGAGGTCGTGTTACCCCATGCAATTCCAAGAGTGTCTCCGGGCTTGAGCATATCCACAAGGCGTTCAGCGGCTACTCGTGCAACATTGTGCAGCCGATTCACTTCCGTGTGAATGTCATGGACGGGAACGACTGATGTTCGAATTCCAAATATTTCGTTAATTTGGCCCGAGAGTGAACCGCGGTTTCCTGGGGTCGCAGCAACGGAGATGCGCACCAGACCGGAGTTTCGAGCGTAGGTCAGTAGGCGTGAAACAGACGAACGTGAAACACCGAGGTGGCGGGCGATGGTCTCCATCGTCTGCCCCTGCAGGTAATACATCGAGGCCGCTTCGTGGGCCTGTTCATCACGTATTGTCACATTTCCTAGTATGCCATCCATGAGCACGCACTTGTAGCTGTTTAGTCACCAATTTGCCTATAGGCGAAGTGGGCTCCAAATGATGTACTTGTCCACAGGTTGACCCAAATACATGAACAAACGTTCATCCATTTGGGGTGAAGGGCAACAAATGAGATACTAAACGTGATCCACAACGCATCTTCGAATGAGGGTGGTCTGGTGGTACTTGCATGGCGGTGAGATCCCGCCAATGACCCCGTCGCGAAGACGCGACGGAGAAAGTTAGGGAAATATGCTCGCAACAATTCTCCCAGCCTTTGACACGTCACTTCCGGTGACAACGGCACAGGTCTTCTGGTCTGAGTTCCTTGGAACTGCAGTGCTTCTTCTCCTTGGTGCTGGCGTCGTTGCCACGAACCTGCTCCCCAAGTCCAAGGGCAAGGGTGGCGGTTGGCTCATGATCAACTTCGGATGGGGACTTGCAGTATTTGCAGGTGTTTATGTCGCTTTCCGTACCGGTGGACACCTGAACCCCGCAGTCACCATTGCAAAGGTTGTCGCCTACCTCTTTGACCCCAGCCAGACTCTCAACGGCGTTCCGGCAGAAAAGGCTGGAGCTGTTCTTGTCACCGGCTCGAATGTTGCCGTATACATCATTGCCCAGTTCCTCGGCGCATTTGTCGGTGCTGTCCTGTGCTGGCTCACCTTCAAGAAGCACTTCGATGAGGATTGCGATCCTGCTCTGAAGCTCGGTGTCTTCTCTACCGGCCCCGAGATTCGCTCTTACGCTTGGAACTGCGTCACTGAGGCCATCGGCACTGCCGTCCTGGTCCTGTGGGTCTTCGTTTCCGGTCACACCGAAACCGCGATTGGCCCGCTTGGCGTTGCCCTCATCATCGTCGTCATCGGTAACTCCTTGGGCGGCCCCACCGGATACGCAATCAATCCCGCTCGTGACCTCGGCCCCCGTATCGCTCACGCAATTTTGCCGATCAAGGGCAAGGGTGGCTCCGATTGGGCATACTCCTGGGTTCCCGTCGTCGCCCCCATCGTTGGTGCGGTGTTGGGAACTGTCCTCTACTTCCTCGTTCTTGTCTGAGTAAACACAACGACGTGACACTACTTTCGAAAGGAAACTCATGACTACTAAAGAATTCGTCATGGCAATCGACCAGGGTACGACTTCGACCCGAGCAATCATCTTCAATCACTCCGGTGAGATTGTCTCTATCGGGCAGAAGGAATTCACCCAGATCTTCCCTAATCCCGGTTGGGTTGAGCACAACCCGATCGAGATCTGGGATACCACGCGTCAGGTCGTCGCTGATGCACTGCAGAAGGCGGAAATTAACCGTCACCAACTGGCAGCCGTCGGTATCACCAACCAGCGTGAAACTACCGTCGTGTGGGATAAGAACACCGGTGAGCCCGTCTACAACGCGATTGTCTGGCAGGACATGCGTACCTCCGACATCGTCAAGGAACTCGAAGGTGACGAGGGCCCCGATCGCTTCCGTCAGATTTGTGGCCTTGGGCTGTCTCCCTACTTCTCCGGTTCGAAGATTAAGTGGATCCTCGACAACGTGGAGGGTGCGCGTGAGCGCGCCGAGGCCGGCGATCTCTACTTCGGCAACACCGACTCTTGGGTTTTGTGGAATCTGACGGGCGGCGTGAACGGCGGCGTTCACTACACCGACGTCACCAACGCCTCGCGTACCATGCTCATGGATATCCGTACCCTTCAGTGGCGCGAAGATGTCTGCGAGATTTTCGGCATTCCCATGTCGATGCTGCCCGAGATCAAGTCCTCCTCCGAGATCTACGGTTACGGCCGTAAGAACGGCCTGCTCATCGATACGCCGATTTCGGGCATCCTTGGTGACCAGCAGGCTGCAACCTTCGGCCAGGCTTGCTTCGAAAAGGGCATGGCAAAGAACACCTACGGCACCGGCTGCTTCATGCTGATGAACACCGGCACCGAGCCCGTGTTCTCCAACAATGGTTTGCTCACGACGGTTGCCTACAAGATCGGTGATCAGGCTCCCGTTTACGCCTTGGAAGGTTCCATCGCTGTTGCCGGCTCGCTGGTGCAGTGGCTGCGTGACAACCTGGGCATGATCGTGAAGTCCTCCGATATCGGTGAACTGGCACGTACGGTCGAAGACAACGGTGGCGTCTACTTCGTCCCCGCATTCTCCGGTCTTTTCGCACCGTACTGGCGTTCCGATGCGCGTGGAGCAATCGTTGGCTTGACGCGTTACGTCAACAAGGGCCACATTGCTCGCGCGGTTGAGGAATCCACCGCGTTCCAGAGCGCAGAAGTCCTAGATGCAATGAATGCCGACTCGGGTGTTCCTCTTAAGGAGCTCAAGGTCGACGGCGGCATGACGCACGACGATCTGGTCATGCAGTTCCAGGCTGACCTGTGCGGCGTTGATGTCGTTCGCCCGAAGGTCATTGAGACCACCGCGCTGGGTGCTGCTTACGCTGCGGGTATGGCTGTTGGCTTCTGGTCGGGCACCGACGATGTCGTTGCCAACTGGCAGGAAGGCAAGCGCTGGACGCCTTCAATGGCTCCTGCAGAACGCGACCGTACCTACCGCCTGTGGAAGAAGGCCGTCACCCGTACTCTCGACTGGGTTGACGAGGACGTGAAGTAGTCTCAAGGTATTGAGGCATAAGAGGCCGGGGCCGCTGATGCGGTCCCGGCCTCTTGCGTCTCGGGCGCCTCGCGATGAGGATTTCTCCTTAATTCACGCATGCGTCGATGTCCAGAAGTATAGGATTGGACTATGAATCCCCCTGACGCAGAAGCGACATATCTCCTGATCGATGGCGAAAACATCGATGCCACACTTGGGCTTTCCGTTCTGGATCGCCGCCCAACTCCCGATGAACGCCCCCGCTGGGATCGAATTCGTGAAGCGACCGAGCAGCTCTGGCATCAGCAAGTGCGCGGCCTTTTCTACCTCAATGGGACCTCCGGTTACCTGCCCATGGGCTTTATCCAAGCGCTCCATGCGATGGGTTACCGCGCTCTTCCGCTGGCTGGTCCAGACGACATGAAGGTCGTTGATGTTGGTATTCAACGCACCCTTGAAGCCATTGCAGAGCAGGGCTCGGGCTCAGTTATTTTGGCTTCTCACGACGCCGATTTCCTGCCGCAAATTCAGGATCTGCTTGAAAACGGACACCGCGTCGGGATTATGTGTTTCAAGGAGTTCCTCTCCAGCCAGTTCCACGAACTGGAAGATCTGGGCCTTGAAATCATTGACCTTGAATACGATGCGCACGCATTCCAAGTACAGCTTCCACGCATTCATATCATCGATATCGACGACTTCGACCCCTTCGATTATCTGTGACATATAAAAAATGTGGGCCCTGGATCAGGGCCCACATTTTTATGCTGTCAATCAGTGCTGCTGCTTCAGTGCTGCAAGACGAGCTTCGATTTCAGCCTGAGACGAATCGGTCTCCAGCTCTGCGAACTGTGAATCCAGCGAGGAGGTCGCAACCTCAGCCTTGCCCTGGGCCATTGCCTCGGCTCGACGAACCTTGTCCTCGAAGCGAGAGAGCTCAGAGGTCGGGTCAAGAACATTGATCGAGGCAACTGCATCCGAAACCTGTGCCTGCGCCTCGGCGGCCTTCTGGCGTGCAACCAGCTGATCGCGCTTGGTCTTGAGCTCGCTGAGCTTGTCCTTCATCTGGACCAGACCGTTCTTGAGCTTGTCGACGACCTCGCGCTGAGAAGCGATCAGCGGCTCAGCGTTCTTTGCTTCGCCTTCGAACTGGATCTGCTTGCCGATGGCAACGCGAGCCAGATCGTCCCACTTCTGTGCGCCGGCCTGGTCGCCAGCTGCGCGCATTTCCTCTGCCTTTGCCGAGGCCGCGGCTGCCTTGCGTCCCCAATCTGCAGCTACAGTGACGTCCTCATCGTGGTCCTTCTCGGCCAAACGAAGGTTACCGACGGTCTGTGCGACTGCGGTCTCTGCTTCTGCGATCGAGTTCGTGTAGTCGCGAATCAGCTGATCAAGCATCTTCTGAGGGTCCTCGGCGCGGTCGAGGAGCGCATTGATGTTTGCCTTTGCGAGCTGAGAAATACGACCAAGGATGGTTTGCTTTTCCGCCATTGTTTCCTCCTTTGGGAAGCGGGAAAAATTATGGTTGAACTATATCCTATTTCAGAACGATCCGGTGTGACCTGATCCGTTGGAGCCGCCGAAGCCACCTCCGCCGAAGCCGCCTCCGCTGAAGCCGCCCCCGCCGAAGTTTCCTCCGCTGGAGCCGCCCCAACTGGAACCACCACCGCCCCAATCATGTCGACGCGAACTTCCTCCATTGAGCATTCCATTGAGAACGGACCATACAAGCATGCTGCCCAACCCAATCCCGTTAACAATTGAGTCACCAGTTGTGGAACGTTGCGGAGCGATCAGGGGAGCATTGATTGCGGCCTGCGCGTAGGTGATTGCGTTTCGCGCTTGACCGGCAGCGGTCTCATCATTGCCTTGGTCATGATAGGAGTGCGCACTTTGAAGTGAGGACTGTGCAAAAGAAAGATTTGAGCGCGCATCGAAACCAACCAGCGTGCCGTGACTTGTCACGTGTTGACTTGCGCGCGCGACATCGGAATCAGCCTGAGCCAAAAGTGCGTCAATTCCTGACTCAGCACGTTGGCTGCGCTCTTCTGCACTACGTAAGGGAGCCAAGGCCTCGTCAAGGGCGGCTTCCGCAACGCGCAGGGATTCAAGCGCGACTAAAGGATCGCCCTTCCCGTTCTGTGCGGCATTGCCGGCGTTAATTGCTTCTTGAGCGGAGGCTACCAACTGCTGGAAAGCGATTGGATCCGCATGAAGGCGAGTGACATCGGAAATATCCGAGGTGATTGAGCCGATTGCAGCGGTCAAAAGTTCCGAAGAACGTGAAAGTTGATCGGGGGCTTGGGTGATGGCTTCCAGCTGATGACGTGCCAGCGCCAAAGCGCGACGCGCAACTTCGAGGATCTGAAGTGCGTTCTGGCCGTTGCTCTCGTTTGCTAGTGCCTCGTTTGCACTGCTTTCAGCCTGATCCAAGAGTGCGCGGGCCTGGTTGGGACGTTCCTTGAGGGAGGCGACGGCCTCGGGAGAATAGGCGAGCTGAAGAGTCTGAAGGTCCTTCTCTGCCTGATCCACTTGAGTACGGGTCTGCGCAATCATCTCGAGCAACTCGCGGGCTTGCTGGCCGACATTTGCAACCTGGTTACGGCGCTGAGTGAAAGCGTTCTTCTCCGCAACCAACTGGTTCATTGCAACGTTGAGTTTCCCGACAAACTCTTGGAATTCGTAGGGAGAGCGCGGGTGGCTTCCGTCCTCATTCTCGCGCTGCATGGTGAATCCCTTATTAACCAGTGCTCGCGCCGTTTCAAGCGCTGCAGAGTAGGACTTGACAGACTCGGGGCCGAATTGAGCCCGGGCGAATTGGATTTCGTCGTCGCTCGATCGAACGATGTCATCTGCGTCCAGCAGAAGGCGTGCAAGATCCAAGGTCTGCTGAACATGCTCCTGAGCCTGATTACGGACGACATTTTTGTGTGTCTTGCGTTGAGAACGCATGATGATAAACAGAATTACGAGGATGATAACGGGAAGCAGAAGGAAGGGAGCCATTGCGCCGATGGCCATGGCCAGTGAGTTCGAGTTTCGCTTGGAACTGTGAGAAGTCGTCGCGGCGGACTTGGTTGCCGTCGGCGAGGCCGTGATGGATTTAGTTGTTACTCCCACTTCCAGTTCGGTGACGAAAAGGCTGAGGCCAGTAGCTAAAGTTGATTCATCCAGAGGATCTGCCTTGCTCAGCACTTCCCTTAATCCCGAGAATGCGCTCACAACCGTCGCGTCATCGATCCCTTTTTGATTTGAATTGCCGCAGGTGGCCGTCTGGCGTTCTTGCGTTGCAATCACTAAGACCAGCGAAGAACTCGATAGGCCCGATTGGGTGCCGACTGTATTGCACCATTCGAGAGGGGCTGTTCCTGAAAAATCTGGGACTACAACGATGTAGGTATCCAGACCTTTTCTTTGAAGGGCGCGCAGTTCGCGATTAATGGATTGAACTGAGTTTTCAGACAGGAACGAGGCCGTATCCGTCAAGTTTGTTGTTACGGTCACCGGTGAATCGGCGCGCGCAATTCCGGCCGGTAGACACGTCGCGATAAGCGCCGTAGCAAGCGCGGCGAAAAAAGCCACACAACGAGAGCGGAAAGCATGGTAAAACATAGCCACTAGTTTACGGCTAAGAAGCGTTTGATTGACGTGCCATCTATGATGGAGGATACGTCCTTAGCCGACGACACAGGAAGGAGTGCACAGGATGCCCACTGGTAAGGTGAAGTTTTTTGATGCTGAGCGCGGTTTTGGCTTCATTATGGGAGAAGACGGTGGTCAGGTTTTCCTGCACTCTTCCGCGCTGCCTGAAGGAGTGACGCCTCGTCCCGGAACCCGTGTTGAATACGGAGTTGCCGATGGGCGCAAGGGGCCGCAGGCGCTGTCGGTTCGTATTATTTCCACGCCGCACTCCGTGGCGCGTGCCCAACGACGTAAGCCCGAAACTATGGTGCCCGTCGTCGAAGACTTAATTAAACTGCTCGATGCCTCTTCTGAATCTTTGCGCCGCGGACACTACCCGGAAAATGCAGCAAAGATCGCGAAGGTCATGCGGGCCGTTGCAGAGGATTTTGATGCCTGAAAAAACTGCGTCCGCGCGTGGGCGAATGGATCAGCAGCTCGCCCAAGCGGTGGATTTTGCGCGTGAAAACGCGGTCGAAGTTGGGGGAGAAGCCTCGGTAGGGGAGCATCTTTCTTTCGAAATGAATGCCGAGCGTCTTGGTACTCACTACTTCGCATGTAACGATGCCGGTTATGTCGGCTGGCGTTGGTCGGTCACTTTGACGCGCGTTCCGCGCTCGCGGAAGATCACGGTGTGTGAAGTTGATTTGGTACCCGGTTCCGGTGCACTTTTGGCACCCGAGTGGCTCCCGTGGGAGGAGCGCCTGCAGCCGGGTGATGTGAGCCGTGAGGATGTTCTGCCGTACCGTGACGATGATGATCGCCTGATTTCGGGGCTTGAGGACACCGGTGAAGATCCGGATTTGCCAACGGATCGCGAGTTGGGATTGGGACGCGTTCGCGTTCTTTCTGATAAAGGTCACGACGATGCTGCAAAGCGCTGGTACGCCTCGGATCGTGGACCGAAGCGTGGTCGTCGCCCCAAGCAGACCTGTTCGACCTGTGGCTTCCTCATGAAGATGTCCGGTTCGATGCGCCTGGTCTTTGGTGTCTGTGCAAATGAATGGGCACAAGATGATGGCTGTGTCGTGAGTTTGGATCACACCTGCGGTGCACACTCTGAAACTGATGTGCCGAACAATGGAACGGATTGGCCGGTTCGCCCCTCGCGTATCAACGATTTCCTTGTTGAATCTGAGCGAATCGGGTCCTGAGAACGAAACTGGTTCTAAACAAGAACTATAAGCAGGTCAATCCGGGAAATCAAAGTGCATCTCGCTGGATGATAAGCGCTTCACTTTGAGCGGTTTTTCAGCGATTATTTGGGGAGTGAGCACACAAGAGAAAGCGCCATCGAGCGCAAAGCCACTGAATTCCATTGACACTTTCTTCCACATCACTGAACGTGGATCCACAATTGGTCGCGAAATCCGAGGTGGCGTGGTCACCTTCTTCGCAATGGCCTACATCCTTGTTGTTAACCCCTCGATTCTTTCGGCCGCTCTGCCTCAAGACGGCTCCATCACTCCCGCAGGAATTGCTGCAGGCACCGCACTTGTCGCGGGCATCATTACAATCCTCATGGGTGTCGTTGCGAACTACCCGCTGGCGCTGGCCGCAGGTCTTGGCCTCAACGCAATCGTTGCCTTCACCTTGGTCCTTGGTTCAGGACTAACCTTCCAAGAGGCCATGGGCCTGATCTTCTGGGAGGGTATCCTCATTACCCTTCTCGTTCTGACAGGATTCCGAGACGCGGTCTTCCGCGCAGTTCCGTACCAGATCAAGACCGCTATCTCTGTAGGTATCGGTCTTTTTATTACCCTGGTTGGCCTGATTAACGCGGGTATCATTCGTGCAGGCGCAACCCCGGTTCAGCTTGGTATTAATGGCTCCCTGCAGGGATGGCCAACCTTGGTCTTCGTTGTCGGCCTTGGTCTGACCATCATCTTGTACGTGCGCAAGGTCAAGGGCGCAATGCTCATCGGCCTTATCACTTCCACGGTTTTGGCAGCGATCCTCCAGCTCTTCGTTCACCTTCCCGTACGTAGTGAGAACTCTCCTACCGGTTGGGGACAGACCGTTCCAGCACTGAGCGGCTCTCCGATTTCGATCCCCAGCTTTAACTCGCTCTTCCAGATCGATTTCTTCGGAGCTTTCGGGAAGCTTGGCGTTGTTTCGGTTGTTCTGCTGATCTTCTCGCTGATGCTTGCAGACTTCTTCGACACCATGGGAACGATGGTTGCTGTCGGTGCCGAGGGTGGTCTTCTGGACGAGGGCGGAAACCCGCCTCACTCCAGCCGTATTCTGCTCATTGACTCCTTGGCTGCTGCTGCAGGTGGTCTGGGTGGTGTCTCTTCGAACACCTCCTACATTGAGTCGACTTCCGGTGTTGGTGAGGGTGCGCGTACTGGTTTGGCCTCGGTTGTCACCGGTGTCCTCTTCCTGCTGTCCACCTTCCTTTCGCCCCTGGTTCAGCTTGTCCCGACCGAGGCCGCCTCGACCGCACTAGTCTTCGTTGGCTTCCTCATGATGGCTCAGGTTCTTGAGGTTGATTGGAAGGATCCGGAGTATGCAATCCCCGGCTTCTTGACCATCGCCTTCATGCCTTTCGCCTACTCGATCTCGGTGGGTATCGGTGTTGGCTTCATTGCCTACACGGTCATTCAGATCACTCTGGGCAAGGCTCGTAAGATTCACCCGCTGATGTGGCTGACCTCGATCCTCTTCGTGGTCTACTTCCTCTTGGGTCCGATTCGGGCTGCTTTGGGAGCCTGATCCGTTATTCGCCTTTTGTGGGGGCCGGCATGTGTCGGCCCCCACACCTGTATTTGGGCGTATCCTGCAAAAGCAGTGTTGAGCGGTGTGGGGGCTTTTGTGTCACGAACTTTTCAGTCATTTGAGTACCGGAGTTTCCGGCATTGGTTTGTCGCCAATGTGCTGGCTGCATCTGCCCAGTGGATGCAGCGCGTCGCTCAGGACTGGCTTGTTTTGACCGTATTGACGCAGAATTCCTCTTTTCAAATCGGTGTCGTCACAGCTCTTCAATTTCTCCCCATTCTTCTTTTGAGTCCCTATGCGGGCGTCGTGGTTGACCGTCTTGATCGCAAAGGAATCATCCAGGTCACCCAGACATCTTTCGGTGTTTTCGGCCTGCTCTTGGGAATTATGGTTTTTACGGGGCATGCGCATCTGTGGCTGGTGTATGCCCTAGCCTTTGGCGGGGGAGTCGCCGCGGCTTTTGATTCTCCTGCGCGCCAGGCTTTTGTTTCCGAGCTTGTTCCCGCTTCATCGATCACGAACGCTGTGGCGCTCAACTCTGTTGCTTTTAATTTTGCCCGTCTGGTAGGCCCCGCAATTTCGGGCCTGATGATTGATTGGGTGGGCGAGGCCTGGGTCTTCTTTGTGAACTCGGGAATGTTCCTGATTGCCGCGATGTTCACGACATCAATTCGCCATAAGGATTTAGTGCCTCGTCGGCCGGTTCCTCGGAAGAAAGGGCAGCTGCGTGAGGGGCTTGTGTATTTACGAGGCCGTCCCGATCTTATTTTGATCATCGTTGTCGTTGGTTTTGCTTCGGCTTTGGCCTTAAATCAGCAGCTTACGACGGCTGTCATGGCAACAACGGTATTCCATAGGGGAGCGGGCCAGTACGGTATGTTGAGTGCACTGATTGCGGTCGGATCGTTTTCTGGGGCACTTTTTGCTGCGCGGCGGAAGCTTCCGCGCCTTCGTTTGGTCGTTGGCTCAACTATTGCATTGGGCGTTGTATCAACGATACTGGCATTCACTCCCACCTATGAAACCTATGGGATCATGTGCATTCCGACGGGTTTTGCCATGATCACCATGCTCACTTCTGCAAATGCGGCGGTTCAAACCACGACTGCAGAAGACGTACGTGGACGGGTTTTGGCTCTGTACGGCATGGTCGTCATGGGGTCGACACCTATCGGCGCTCCCTTTGTCGGGTGGATTGGTCAAGTGATTGATGCCCGTGCGTCAATTTGGGTGGGTTCTGTTTCAACCGTGGTTGTGACGATTATTGCCGCAGCGGTGTGTATGAAACGGTGGGATATCCATTTACATGTTCGCGCGGGTGCGCACCCCATTGAAATTGAGAACCCGAATGCTCATTACGATCCCCTTATGGGGAATTAGAAACATCGGCTTATCTCAATTGATACTGAAGTTGTTCACCTGACTCCCCATGACGCGCGGTTTTCGTAGCTAATGAACACCATGGCGCGGAAATATGTACTCTGAGGTCAGTAACTACCTATGGAGGAATCGTGAGCGATCTGATCGATACCACCGAAATGTATCTCAAGACGATTTTTGAGCTTGAAGAAGACGGTGTTACGCCTCTTCGCGCTCGAATTGTTGAGCGATTGGGGCACTCTGGCCCCACGGTTTCGCAAACTATTGGGCGAATGGAACGTGATGGCCTCGTGCATGTCATGGGGGACCGGCGGTTGGAACTGACGGCTCTGGGGCGTGAGCGCGCCATTGAAGTTGTTCGCAAGCATCGCCTTGCTGAGCGTCTTTTGACTGATGTCATCGGTTTGGATTGGGCCCACACCCATGAGGAAGCGTGTCGCTGGGAGCACGTCATGTCGGACCAGGTTGAACAGCGTCTTGGGGAAATTCTTCATAACCCGACGACCGATCCCTATGGAAACCCAATTCCTGGGACGGATGGAGTGTCAGACGGCATTTCGATGGAACTGGCATTGCGAATGGGGGAGTCCACCTCTGGAACGGTGACCCGAATCGGTGAACCCATCCAAGCAGAGACGGAATTGCTGGATGCCTTTGCTCGTTGCGGAGTGCGTCCGGGGGCTCGGATTAACTTCGAGGCTGACCCTCGTGAGGTCGTTATTGAGGTAACTCACACCAATGATGGGAAGGAATCAGTGCCCGGTCAGGCCGTTCAACTGCCCTTGACGCTTGCTCCACACCTTTTCATCACGCTTAATTAAGTTCCCTGACCAGCAATTCTGAAAGTAAGCTGCAAAACCTTAAGAAAACCTGTAATATGTTCGTCATCGTTTCGTTACATTGGCGTGACATTTTAGGGGCGGTAGGATAAACTCATACGTGGCCGCACTGGCCGACCGTTCTTCGTTAACCGAGGTTGAACCGCGAAGAAATAGGTAAGACGAAGGTTCAACGCGGGGAAACCACTTACGACCCTTGGGTCTTGGGGTGAAGCTTGGGAAACCAAGCCGGGCTCTCCCGCCCGAACCCGACAGCTCACCTCGCAGGTCAAAGAGGAGATTACTTGTGACAACTGGTAAGCCCGCGCCGCGGCACCGCAAGGCACGCCGCCCGATGGCCCCTGTTTTCGACTTGGCTGACACGCTCACCGCGTTCAAGACACCGCTTCGCGGCACCGCTGCTGCGTCGGCCGCTGGACTCGCTCTGACCGCTGTCGTCGGTGGTACTGCAACCGCAGCCCCCACCGTCCACGATGCCGCAGTCGATACTTCAAACAACACCGCGACCGTTCTGCCTACGACGGTTTCGGTCCCGGATATCGCCTGGTCTGCTAGTGACGAAGTTTCCGCTTCGGCTGAAGCTCCGGCTCCTGTTGCAACGACGAATACTACTTCGCGTGATTACACTCGTACGGATCTGAGCGATTCGGCGACTTCGTCTGCAGCGCTGAACCCTTCAGGTAACGACATTGTGTCGATCGCTCTGTCGCTCACCGGCATTCCTTACGTCTACGGTGGCTCTACCCCCGCGGGCTTCGACTGCTCTGGCTTCACCCAGTACGTTTACGCTCGTGCAGGTATCTCCATTCCGCGTACCTCTGGTGCGCAGGGCGCAGCGGGTACTTTCGTCTCCGCTTCTGAAGCGCGTCCCGGTGACCTCGTGTGGCACGCCTACGGTCACGTGGGCATCTACGCAGGCAACGGAATGGTCGTCGAGGCTACCACCCCCGGTTCTGTGACTAAGGTCCAGCCGCTGTGGGGTAACTACAGCTTCGTGCGCTACTGAGTTTTTGTGTGATAGGGAAGGGGTCGCTGCGGCGGCTCCTTTTCTATATCCGCCCGCGCTCCGTGATATTCACTTCTTCGCTATGGAATCGCAGAAGTGCTGACATTTCGCGTGAGAATAGGGCAAAATAGTGGTGACGTAATCACGAGGAGGTAGTCATGGGGACATCAGAAGTGATTTTGGTCGGTGTGGATGGCTCAAAGGAGAGCTTCGCAGCAGTCAAGTGGGCCGCAGAGCGTTCAAAGGTTCGTTCATGCAGACTTCACATTATTTGTACATATGCCGTTGCGTCGTATGCTGCGGCAACCCTAGACGGCGGATATGCGGTCCTCGACGATGCGGCTCTTAAAGAAGGAGCATCGCAGATCGTTAAGCAAGGCGTTGACCTGGCAAAGGAAATTGGCGCTCCTGACGTTCACGGCCTCGTCGAAGCTGGTGATCCCGCGGGAATTCTTATCGATATGTCTCGCGAAGTCGACTTGATTGTCGTTGGCTCGCGCGGTGGTGGTGGTTTCGCCGACCGCCTCCTGGGAACTGTGTCTTCCGCACTTCCTGCTCATGCTCATTGCCCGGTCGTTATTGTGCCCCGTCACACCTCGGGTAAGGCTTTCACTCCCATTGAGCGAATTGTCGTTGGCTCTGATGGGTCCGAAGGTGCGACCTCGGCGCTCAAGCGTGCGGTTGACGAGGCCGAGCTGTGGGATGCTCGCCTGACCGCAGTTGCCGCAGTCCCAATGACGACGGGTACGACGATGATGGCTTGGTTGCCAGCCAATATTGACCGCGACAAGCTCCTCAAGGATGTCAAGGAGGGTCTTGATAGCGCTGTTGACGCGGCCTTGGATGGGCGCCAGCGCAAGGTTGCTCGTCATGCTTTGGACGGGTCCCCCTCATCCTTGCTCATTGAGTTCTCGACCGCCGTCGATTTGGTTGTCGTCGGTACCCGAGGCCGCGGTGGCTTCGCCGGCATCTTATTGGGTTCGACTTCGCAGACAGTGATCGCGCACTCGACCTGTCCGGTGATGGTGGTTCCATCTGCCCACCATGATGTGTCACCTGATCCTTCGCAGGAGTGGAGCAGGCGCTGACAATACGTTTATAAATAGCGGCGACATCTTCGGGTGTCGCCGCTTGCATATATGCATTGTTTTTCGAGAGTCTGAGAAACGAAGAGGTGGGTGATACCCTATGGGGGTGCGCCCTCGTAGCTCAGGGGATAGAGCACCGCTCTCCTAAAGCGGGTGTCGGACGTTCGAATCGTCTCGGGGGCACTGAAATGCAAAACGGCTTGGTCTCAGGCTGTTTTTGTGTTTTCTCTATTCAGAAGGCTAGCCGGGCACACGGTTGTGGCATCGGGTGAGTGAAAGACGCAGGCAGAGCAGAATGGGGGGGGGGAGAGGTGAACAGGGTGCTTGGGCGCTGGCTGAGCCATCCTCTCACGCGTAACTCCGCTTTCATGCACCTGTGGGCCGGCCAGACCGCGGCGGAGTTTGGTTTCCAAGTAGCGACTCTTGCAACCTCGGCAATCGCTATCTCTCTATTGCATGCCACGGAGTCTGAAATCGGTATTCTCACCGGTTTACAGACACTCGCATTCCTCCTCATCGGTCTTCCCGCGGGTGCGTGGGTTGATCGCTGGCGTAAACGCCGGGTCATGATTGTTTCTGACCTAGCGCGGGTTTTTGCGCTCATTTCGATTCCGATCGCCTATGAGTGGTTTACGCTTACACTCACGCACCTGATGATCGTTGCTGCGCTCTTGGGACTTGCGACAGTCTTCTTTGATGTTGCGTATCAGTCCTATGTTCCAGCAATTGCCTCCACGCGGTACATCGCGGCTGCGAATGGCCGGCTCGAGGCCTCGTACCAGGTCGGCGCAGCGGGTGGACCTGGTTTAGGCGGCTGGCTTCTGGGTGTCCTTGCGCCCCCTCTGGCCTATGTATTTACCGCCGTGACCTACGTGTTTTCAACGGTGGCGATTTGGCGGATTAGAACACCTGAGCCTGAACCAGTACGCCCTAGTGCCTCTTTGCTTGCACAAATCCGCGAGGGGTTGAGTTTCGTTCGACATGAGCCTCTGCTTTTCCCCCTGTTTTCGTGTATCTCCTTTGCTGCGTTTACGGGTTCAGGGGTGCGCGTTCTCTTGCCGATTTTGGTGCTTCGAACACTGGGCATGAATGCGACGCAATTGGGGGTCCTTCTGAGCGCGGGAGCGCTTGGTGGCATTCTTGGGGCGATGACTCGTTCCCTGTGGCTTGGGCGCCTAGGGATCGGGCGTTGCATTGTGATCACTTACGTCATTGGAGTCTCGATCCTTGTCTTGCAGCCGGTAGCGCTTCACGTGCCCGAGATTGCTGGCTGGGTGATTGCCGCTGCGGGAGTGGTTTACTCGTACTTCATTACCATCTACAACGTGACGCAGATGAGTTTGCGGCAGGAAATCTGCCCCAAGTGGATGCTTGGGCGTATGAATGCGACCTTCCGTTTCGCGGTGTGGGGAGTGATGCCTCTGGGGTCGGTCGCTGCTGGCTTTCTTGCCGCCATCGTGGGTGTCGAAGCTGCCATGTATATCTTCGTTGTTCTGTCAGTGCTTGCTGGCGTCGCGATGGCTTTCACTCCCGCGGCTCGGATTAAAGATTCTCATGTGGCTTTGGATCCGAGTCAAAACTGAATATTGTCTGAGATGTGAGACATCTCGAGTGTCGCAATTATGTGATCTATCAGCCTTCTTTCGCGTGTATTTATTCAGCTTTTGAGGCTTTTCTCAATTCTTGCTGAAATTCATCTGCATATTTTCAGTGCTAGCATTTGAGAGTCTGAATATTATTAACCTTGCTGAAGAGGTGTATCGCGTTATGGAGTCAGGTATGAAGCGCGCTTTACGAGTTCCGTCATGGCTTGCAACAGGGGCAGCGTGCGCCTTGGTGGGTGTGAGCGCCTTGGCAGGAGTCGTGGCGGCTGACCAATCTGCACAGGCCGCTCAAATTGATGCCGTGACTGGAGCGAAGATTACTAATACGTCGACGCCAGCCGGTCCGAACTATGTCTATGACAATTTCAAGCTCGAGCTGACTTTTGATACTACCGGCAAGGCAGTTGCTGAGAACGATACTCTTAATATTCAGCTTCCCAGTGAGCTGCGAACTCGCAGTGCTTCTTTCGATGTAACCGATACGGAATCAGGTGGCGTTGCGCTGCGCTGCACTGTTCCTGCAGCTGAAGGTCCAGAAGTGACCTGTGTTTTCACCGACTTTATGGCAACGCATGTTAATGCCAGGGGAAATATTGTCCTTGTTGCAGATTCGGTGAAAGAAACAACAAGTGAAGTGCTTCATGCGACGATTAATCACTCAGTTGATATTCCGATGCACCTTGATCATGGGGCAATTGTCAAGAACACAAGAGGTTTCGCCCCGGAGACCCCGTATAAGTACGGGTGGCAGCTTCACAACGGGCACCCCGAGCGCTTCACCTGGGAGGTCTACATTCCTGAGCGCAGTATTGGTGAAAACACCATCGTCATTAATGACACTTTTGATTCCTCATATGGTGGCTACCGTCTTTTCAATGATGAGAGCAGTAAGAATGCGTGGCAGCGCACCCACCTTCTGAAGTGGAACTCGCTGGAGGACTTTAAAGCGGATCCCAGTCATGAACGTCCTGCAGAGACTGTTTCGGTAGGGGGTGCAATTAATGGGGGAATCTTCCAGATGACAGATACCGAGAATGGTTTCCGTGTTTCGTTCCCGAATACTCATGGCGATGCGTACTACCTGCTTAAGTACTACACAGTTCTGAATGTTCCAGCTAACGCGAAAGTCGGCAGCACTTTTACAAATACAGCGGTTGTAAATGGGCAGAAGGCTGAGAAGACTATTGCCATCAAGACTGCCGGTTGGGGAGATCTGGACGCAGATCAAAAGACCACACCAACTCCTGAGCCGACTCCGTCTACAACGACGCCTGAACCTACCCCGTCGACGACTACACCTGAACCTACCCCGTCGACGACTACACCTGAGCCCACGCCTTCTACTACGACTCCTGAGCCGACTCCATCGACGACTACTCCCGAGCCCACGCCGTCGACTACCGAGCCTGAGCCTGTGCCCTCATCATCGACTCCGGAACCGCAGCCGACAGCCTCGACGACTAGCCCCGTCCCGGCCTCGTCAACAAGCGCAAGTTTGCCCCCTCAAAAGGTTCTTGCCCGTACGGGAAGTGACGCTGCGCTGATCGGACTTTCGGTGCTGTTGCTTGGAATTTCGGGAGCCTCGCTCATCGCCCGTCGGGCACAATGAGTGATCGGTGATCGTGAACGTGGCTGGTGCGTAATTTTGCACCAGCCACGTTTTCTATAAGAATCTGAAATTGTCGTATGGCCTTCATCTGTGCAGGGGAATTGTGGATGAATAGAGTTCGTCTCTTGCGTTATAAATTCGGGATTCTCCGTGCAATATCTAAAAATGTAGAAAGTGTGAAAAACAACTGATTTTATCCTGTATGTTGATGTGGTAGCATTCGAGGGACCTCAATACAGTTCGACGTTCCCAACGAAAGATAACTTGTAATGAACTCTGAAGTGACACGCGTCCGCCCGGCGTCTTCTTGGGGAGCAACAGCACTTGCCTGTGCGCTGGTCGGTGCTGGAGCTGCTGCCGGTGTGATGACCTCGAACGGCGTCGCACAGGCTGCGGATGTCAATGTGGTTACCGATGCATCGATCAAGAACACCACGCATCCAAATGGTCCCAACAATGTCTTCGACTCTTTCAACGCCGTTTTCTCCTTCGATACGACCGGCAAGACTGTAGCCGAAAATGACACGCTTACCATTAAGCTTCCCAAGGAATTGAGGACTCGTCAGGCCTCTTTCGATGTGACTGATGCTCAGACCGGTGGCGTAGCGCTTCGCTGCTCGGTGCCTTCTGGTGAAGGGCCTGAACTCACCTGCGTTTTCACCGACTACATGAAGACGCATGAAAATGCGAAGGGGCAGATTCACTTGGTTGGTGATACAGCCGCCGAATCTTCAAGTGAAAATTTGAGCTTCACTGTGAATCACACGGTGACGCTTCCTGTTCCCATGCCCAATGGAAAGATTGTTCCGAAGTCTAATGCTCATGCGCCCGCCAAGGCCTATAAGGATGGTTGGCAGCTTCACAACGGGCATGATGAGCGCTTTACGTGGGAGGTCTACATCCCTGAGCGTCAAAACCATGCAAGCACCATCAGCGTGACCGATACTTTTGATCCCGCCAACGGTGGCTACCGTCTTTTCAATGATCCGAATGGTGCATGGCAGCGCACGCGTCTTCTGAAGTGGAATTCGCTGGAAGACTTCCAGAACGACCCGAAGCGTGAGAATTTTGCTGAAAAGGTCGACGTTGGTGGCTCCATCAATGGCGGCACCTTCACCATGACAGAGACTGCTAACGGTTTTGTCGCATCTTTCCCGAACTCGGGTGGCGATGCATACTACCTGCTTAAGTACTACACAGAACTCAAGGTTCCGGCCAGTGCAAGCGTTGGTAGCGCTTTCAAGAACACTGCTGTCGTCAATGACCAGGTTGCCGAGAAGAGTATCGTCATTAACACCGCCGGTTGGGGCGATGTCGATGCAGATAAGAAGAAGACGCCGACCCCGACTCCGTCGACCACGACGCCAGAACCTACCCCGTCGACGACTACTCCGGAGCCGACACCTTCAACGACAACTCCTGAACCTACTCCATCGACGACTACTCCCGAGCCTGAGCCGACCCCGTCTACTACGACGCCCGAGCCCGAGCCCACTCCGTCAACGACTACGCCCGAGTCGACTCCGTCCACCACGAGTCCCGAGCCTGAACCCAGCGTTTCAACATCGAGCGCAGCACCAAAGGTTTTGGCTCACACGGGTGCAAGTACAGCGGTCGTTCTTATCGCTGGCGTCTTAGCTGGCACACTGGGCGCAATGATTTCGCGTCGACGCGCGCAGTAACTTAATCTCTCGCTACTTTGATTGGCCGGTGTCTCCGTGTGGGGGCATCGGCCAATCGCTATGTGGGGGGCTCCATGTTGTGATTGGGGAGTGAAGCGCGGGACTTCTGCGTCCATTCATCTTCATGCGGGAAACGCGGGCAGCAGCGTTGCCTCAAGGTGTACTTCATTTTCAGTCAAAACTGGGATTTTGCTATGAATATACACACATGTATCTACCTTTGTTTGAAAAAATTTCTGAAAATCCGCAGATTATGGGCAAAAACTCTGATGTTGTTAACAGTGCAACCTGAGTTGAAGCTGAATGTGGGCGTGATACTCTTCTAATGTTTGGTCACTCGTGTGACAACCCTCCAGAAAGAAATGACTTCATGATTTTCGATGCTACAAGCGCGCGTGCGCGTCGCGCTTCGGTTGCCGGTGCTCTTGCGTGCACGCTTGCCGGAGCCAGCGTGATGTCTGTCGTTACCGCTTCATCTTCGCAAGCTGCTGATCACTATCCCGTTGCGGTCGATCAGGTCGTCAAGAACGTCGTGATGAAGAACCGTTCGACTCCGGATGGCCCCAACCGTGTGTGGGATAACTTCACCATGGATTTCAGCTTCGATACGACTGGTGTGGATGTTGCGGAAACTGACACGATCACGATTCAACTTCCCAGTGACTTGCGTACTCGTGCCACCTCCTTTGATGTCACAGATAAGAACACTGGTGGCGTTGCAATGAAGTGCATCATCCCCAATGGTGAGGGACAGACGCTGCACTGCGCGTTTACGGACTACGCAGATAACCACATCAATATGAAGGGCGACATCCACGTCCTGGCTGACGTTACCCGCGCGACAACTTCAACTCGCTTTGAGTTCAAGTTGAGCCATGACATTACTCTGTCTGCAGATATTGAGCATGGCAACGTCGTTCCGAATGCGGTTGGCTATGCTCCCGATACTCCGTGGAAGAACGGCTGGCAGCTTCATGAAGGCCACAATGAACGCTTTACCTGGGAGGTCTACATCCCAGAGCGTAATATTCGCTCCAACACCATTTCGGTGACGGATACCTTTGACACCGCTAATGGTGGTTACAAGCTGTTCAATGATCCCTCAACGGATCCGAATGCTTGGCAGCGTACCCGCTTGCTCAAGTGGAATTCGCTTGCGGAATTCAAGGCGGATCCCGGCCACCAGAAATACAACGAGAGCATTCCGGTTGGAGGCGCTGTCAATGGTGGCACCTTCACCATGACTGAGACTTCGACGGGTTTCGAAGCTTCTTTCCCGAACTCGAACAGCGACGCCTACTACATGATCAAGTACTACACAGTGCTGAATGCTCCTGAAAATGCGAAGCCCGGAAACGTTTTCAATAACAAGGCTGATGTCAATGGGATGACCGCTGAGCACAGTATCGCGATCGATACGGTTGGCTGGGGTGACCTCTCGAGTGACAATCGCCCGACTCCTCCCGCTCCGTCGACCTCGACTCCTCCGGCTACTACGGTGACCCCTTCTCCCTCTGAGTCGACGACCGAGGCCACGCCTTCACCCTCGACCAGCACCACTCCTTCACCGAAAACTCCTCTGGCACATACCGGTGCTATGACCGCTCCCATGATCGGCTTGGGCGCCTTGGGAATGGCATTGGGCGCAGCGCTGATGCGTCGTCGTCAGCAGGCCTAAGTCTGAATGAAACATGCTTCTCTGTTGAGAAGTAACGGTTGAACTGTGGGCCCCATCCTTATGGATGGGGCCCACAGTTTTTCCTAGAAAGAACGTTATTTTGGTGATGTTGCACGAATATGTGCTGGTGGTCAGTTCTATCTAACCGGAAAGACGCGAATTTGTAATGCTGCTTAACTTGGAGATTTCGAATCTCTAACACTGTGTCAATAACTGGGATTTACTCAGGAATATTCAGGAATGTATCGGGGAAATTGCTGATGTTAAATGAGTAGATCGTTGATATTCTGCGGATTTCCTGAAATTGGCATTGTTGTTTGGGTAATAATCGCTTGACCAAAGCTGAAGATGAAAGTGTTAGCCTGAAATGGCTTAGCCGCTTAAGCGGTATCCCTCCAGAAAGACACATACGTCATGAATAACGAAGCTACGCGCGCGCAGTTGCGTCGCGTTCCTCTCGCTGGCGCGCTCACAGTTGCTTTGCTCGGTGCCGGCGCACTCAGCGTTTTTGCGCCTACTGCACCAGCGGCCTCGGCAGCTGAAGTGAATGGAATCATCACCAGTGCCACTGTTACCAATGAATTTAGCCCGAACGGACCAAACCGGCTTTGGGATTCCTTCTCCGCCGATCTGACCTTCGATACCAGCGGTAAGAGCGTCAAGCAGGGCGATACTCTGACCATCGACCTGCCGGCTGAATTGCGTACCCGTAACGCGACCTTCGACGTCACCGATAAGAAGACCGGCGGAGTTGCCTTGAACTGCACGGTGCCTTTCGGTCTTGGGCAGACGGTGACCTGTACGTTTACGGACTACGTGAATACGCACGTCAACGCGAAGGGTGACATCCACGTTCGTACGGACATGGCTTCGACGACTACGGATGCGTCCTTGACTTTCAAGATCAACCACAAAGTGGAGATCAAAGCCGATATTCCCAATGGCAACGTTGTGGTGAACAAGGAATCTTGGGTGCCACCGAGCCCGTGGAAGTATGGTTGGCAGCTCCATGACGGACACAGTGAGCGCTTCACGTGGGAAATTCATATTCCTGCAAAGTCGATTCAAGCGCCCGTCATCTCGGTGACTGACACCTTCGATACCTCCCATGGTGGTTACAAGCTCTTCAATGATCCCTCGTCGGACCCAAATGCTTGGCAGCGCACGCGCCTGCTGAAGTGGAATAGCACCGAAGCCTACAAGAAGGACCCCTACCACGAGCATCCTTCTTCACGGGTGAAGGTCGGCGAGGCAATCAATGGTGGTACCTTCACCTTGACGGAAACCTCGACTGGCTTCGTTGCAACTTTCCCGAATTCTAATGATGATGCGATCTATGAGCTCAAGTACTACACCGAGCTTAAGTCTCCCGAGGGGCTGAAGATTGGTAACTCCTTCAATAACACCGCTGATGTCAACGGACTGACTGCGAAGAAGGAAATCGAAGTTGAGACCGTTGGTTGGGGTAATGTCGAAGGACAGCTCCGTACGACTCCTCCGACGCCTACTGTAACGACTCCTCCGGCAACCACGGTGACCCCGTCTCCCTCTGTGTCGACGACCGAGGCCACGCCTTCTCCCTCGACCAGCACCACTCCTTCACCGAAGACTCCCTTGGCCCGTACAGGTGTTATGACTGCTCCTGCGATTGGTTTGGGTGTGCTGGGACTGGCATTGGGTGCTGCGCTGATGCGTCGTCGTCAGCAGGCCTGAGAGCAAGTCTAAGGCTGCGGCTTTAAAACCGAGGTTTAGTGCCTGAAGAGTAGATCCCCTCGATCAAGAGAAATGTCTCAGGCGTAAACGCAGTACACGTACTGGTGGGCTCCATCTATATAGATGGAGCCCACCAGTGTTGTTGGTGAGTCTGAATGTGTAGCGATATGCATGTAAGCGTTCCTTAGTCGCGCATAGCGACGGAGTGGGCATGTTAGTGACGGAATAGGGCCGTTTGTAGCCTGGGTCCTGTGCCGATAAAGACGCGGCAGGCTCTGGGCGGTAGGGGAGGAGGAGCGGCCAGCAGGAAGACGGAGAAAACCACAGAAGTGCGTGTATGTAGTAATGGGGGGGGGCTCTGCCAATCAAATTGGCAGCGCCCCCCATATTGTGAACAAAGGCGTCTCACGTCATCCGCTTGCCTGATCTCTTAGATGTGTCACATGAAGTCGCGCCAGGATACAGGTTGTAGCCCGTTGTGTTTGCTGACTTCATGTGGAGTAGGCAGGCCGGAGCAACAGCCTGTGCTTTATGCGCGTGCGTCGAAGTGTTGCAGGCCGGAGTCCTCGCGAGAACCGCCCTGACCATCGCCGACATCGTGGTAGTCGTGAATCCATTCGATACGGTGAACCCACTTGACCATCTTGTAGCCGTGCTGAGAATCAGCACGCAGACGCAGGGGACCGCCGTAAACGTCGGGCAGAGGCTCTCCGTTCATGGCCCATGCGAGGATGCATTCATCATCGTCAACCATGGAAGGCTCCAGGCACTCGTAGTACGGGGTTGTTGGACCGCCGTCGTACATATGCCCCACGTGTCCGTAGGAGGTGACCATAACGTAGCGTGCGCCCTCAGTTGGCTTCACCAAAGCTAAGACGTCCTTCAAACGGATGCCTTCCCACTTTGCAATGCCAGTCCATCCCTGCATGCAGGTGTGCATGGTGATGTTGGTGACGTGGCCAAGTGCCTTGAGCTCATCAATCGAGAAGGACTTCTCTTCCTCGACCAGACCGCCAATCTCCAAGCGGTAGTCCTCGAAGCCGCGTTCACGCATTTCAACCCATTCTTCGGATTGCTCGCGTGTCGGGGGACGAGTGTTCACCCAGTGGAAAGGCGAAATATCGTCTTCGGTAAAAGTGCCTGTCTTGACCTGACGAGAGTGCATCTTGTCGAGGGTGAGTGAGCGGATAGGCTGGGTTGCTCCCCAGATCAGGCGCTGTGTGCGGCGTTTGTCTGCCAAGGACCAGTAGGATGCACCGATCCATAGGGCGATTGCAAAAACAATTCCAAGGATCAGCATTGTCACAGCTTGGGCGAATCGCGCTGCAGTAATGTCGTTGTAGTTTTCGCCCAACATCATGTGTGCGATGTTGTACTGCGGGTGAACCACGAAAACCAGCGCCACGTGAATCACCACAAATACGCAGTAGAAAGCCATTCCGAGGAAGTGAATGGAACGTGCCGTCTGACGGTTGTGGAAGAGCTTGACGTAGCGGGGGAAGCGCCCTGCGAAGGTTGGAGACATGATCGGTCCGGTTGCGATCATCAAAGGTGCAACGATGAAGACAACTGTGAAGTACATGAGCTTCTGCAGTGCGTCATAGGGCTGGAAGTGCTCGATCGAAGGGATCTGCAAGCCCATGTAGATCTTGGCGCTTTCCCAGGCCTCGGGGAAAATCGACCATGACGTCGGGACGATGCGGCGCCACTGACCGGTTCCAAAAAGTAGAGCAACGTAGATAAAACCGTTGAGCAACCAGATTGAGGTAACTAGGGCGTGCCATGCGCGTCCGAGTCCAATTTCGCCTCGTCCGGGGAGAGAGATCAGCGGGTGAAGACTGCGCTGATCATCGCGAGCGGTGAACTCGCCGGGGACGGTCGAAACCTTGTCCTTGGTGAATTTAATCCACTCAGAGCCGGGGGTGCAGTGGTTATTCCAGTACAGTCGCGGGTGAGATGCTAGAACTTCCCAGCCGGATCGAATGAGGAACCCCATCATGATGAAGTTGATGAAGTGGGTAATTCGAAGCCATGCGGGGAAGGTATCTAGATCAACGCCATTCACGATATTCGCGACTGCAATAAATGAGTGCGACATGGTGATTCCTTAGTTGATTCTGACACGGTGACACTTTCAGTTTAGGACGCCTTCGTCATAAAAAAGGAAAAAACCGAATTTATTTACGAATCCAGCTCAATTTGTCACAATCGTATGGTTACGCAAGAAAATAACGATTTTAGGAAGAATGAAAACGATAGTTTTTAAGCTGCGGAAAACTATGCTTATTGGTTGAAACTGTTGATAAGGGTGTCAAAAGCGATTTAGGACTTTTGTCCTAATTGACGAGGCCGTGGCAGGGTGTGCGAAGAAGTGCACGCAACCCAGCCACGGCCTCGTCAAGGAGAAGAAGCGCTATGAGGAACTAAGAAAGCTCCCTCAGGCTTACAGGCGCGGAATGTTACGCATATTGGAAGTTGCCATTGCGACAGCTTCGCCAGCACCGCGGTTGAGGACAATCTTGCTCATTGCGGTCGCGAAACCAATTACCTGTCCCGAACGGATCTCAGGCGGAAGTGAGAGCGCATTCGGATCGGTCATGACCTCGATCAAAGCGGGGCCGTTGTATGCGAAGGCCTCTTGGAGCGCTCCGCGCAAGCGAGTCGGCTCGGTGACGCGCTCGCCGTGCAAACCAATTGCGCTTGCGACTTCCGCGTAGTTCACGTCGTGGACATCGGTGCCGTAATCGGGCAGGCCGTTTACCAACATCTCGAGTTTCACCATGCCCAGAGTCGAGTTGTTGAAGACAACAACCTTGATGGGCAGGTTGTACATGCGTGCGGTTACCAGCTCGCCAAGGAGCATCGAAAGGCCGCCATCGCCGGAAACAGAGATAACCTGACGGTTCGGGAAAGCAACCTGCGCACCGATTGCGTGAGGAAGCGCATTGGCCATCGAACCGTGTAAGAAAGAGCCGATGAGACGACGGGTGCCAAGTGGATCGATGTAGCGTGCGGTCCACACATTGCACATGCCCGTGTCAGCCGTAAAGATCGCATCCTTTGATGCAACCTCATTGAGGATGTGAGCGGCGTACTCGGGGTGAATCGGTTTCATGTGCTCCGCATTGCGCGTGTAAGCGCCAATGGGGGAGTGCATGATCTTCGAGTGCTTCTTCACCTTGGCCTTAAGGAAAGCATCTGAACGATCTCGATCGAGCAACGGCAAGAGCGCTGCGATCAGGGGCTTGACGTCGCTGTGGATCGGGAGCGAAATATCGGTACGGCGTCCCAGCTTTTCCGGATGGTTTTCGACCTGGACGGTGAAGGTGTCAGGCAGGAATTGATCGTAGGGGAAGTCGGTGCCCAGCATGATGAGGACATCTGAATCATTCATGCCCTCAGCTGCTGCACCGTAACCCAG
>PPYF01171892.1_pt1 | contig 26080 bp, 20 predicted proteins | sample 1559871 | NCBI WGS metagenome assembly PPYF01 (sample SAMN08240021, study PRJNA423297) | Human gut metagenome, whole genome shotgun sequencing project. | reverse complement strand
CTATGATCCGTATTTCCGATGCTGCACAAGCGCACTTTGCCAAACTGCTGGCAAATCAGGAAGAAGGGACACAAATCCGTGTATTTGTGATTAATCCCGGTACGCCTAACGCTGAATGTGGCGTTTCTTATTGTCCGCCGGACGCCGTGGAAGCAACCGACACCGCCCTGAAATTTGACCTGCTGACCGCTTATGTTGATGAGCTGAGCGCGCCCTATCTGGAAGACGCTGAGATCGATTTCGTGACCGATCAACTGGGTTCCCAACTGACGCTAAAAGCGCCGAACGCGAAAATGCGTAAAGTGGCTGACGATGCGCCGCTGATGGAACGCGTGGAGTATATGCTCCAGTCGCAAATCAACCCGCAGCTTGCCGGTCACGGTGGTCGTGTCTCTCTGATGGAGATCACCGACGAAGGCTACGCCATTCTGCAGTTTGGTGGCGGCTGTAACGGCTGTTCCATGGTCGATGTGACCCTGAAAGAAGGGATCGAGAAGCAGCTGCTGAACGAGTTCCCGGAACTGAAAGGCGTTCGCGACCTGACCGAACACCAGCGTGGCGAACACTCCTACTACTAAGTTCGCTGCTCGCGTATTGCCCGATGGCGCTAACGCTTATCGGGCATAGCGCCCCTCTTTGCGTCTTTTGCAATATCCTCTTCGATAATTTGACCTGCCTCGCATAATTTAAATTTTGCCTGCCGGGGTGATTCTCAATCACCCTATGTTACCCGTATCATTCATATGGGCACCAAACACACACATCACATCCGACTAAACTAGATAGTTTTAAGGGTAATCCGTCGAGGTGCCGTTACGTCTCTGTTCCCGGTTGGGACAAACGTAGTTTGTCGTCAAAACATTGACGTTACCCATAACAAATTGAAAGGCCAGGTAAATCATGCCATTAGTCATCGTTGCTATCGGTGTAATTTTGTTATTACTCCTGATGATCCGCTTCAAAATGAACGGTTTCATCGCTCTCGTCCTGGTGGCGCTTGCGGTTGGATTGATGCAAGGAATGCCGCTCGATAAAGTCATTGGCTCCATCAAAGCGGGTGTCGGCGGCACCCTGGGAAGTCTTGCCCTGATTATGGGCTTTGGCGCCATGCTCGGCAAAATGCTGGCAGACTGCGGGGGTGCGCAACGTATCGCCACCACGCTGATTGCGAAATTTGGTAAGAAACACATTCAGTGGGCCGTGGTATTAACCGGTTTCACCGTCGGTTTTGCACTGTTCTATGAAGTGGGCTTTGTGCTGATGCTGCCGCTGGTGTTCACTATTGCCGCCGCGGCTAACATCCCGCTGCTGTATGTCGGTGTTCCGATGGCTGCGGCGCTCTCCGTCACGCACGGCTTCCTGCCCCCGCACCCAGGCCCGACCGCTATCGCGACCATTTTCCATGCCGACATGGGTAAAACCCTGCTGTTTGGTACGATCCTGGCAATCCCGACCGTCATTCTGGCGGGTCCGGTCTTCGCTCGCTGCCTGAAAGGCATCGATAAGCCGATCCCGGAAGGTCTGTACAGCGCGAAAACCTTCACGGAAGAAGAGATGCCGAGCTTTGGCGTCAGCGTCTGGACCTCACTGGTTCCGGTAGTACTGATGGCAATGCGCGCTATTGCAGAGATGATCCTGCCGAAAGGCCATGCGTTCCTGCCTGTTGCCGAGTTCTTTGGTGACCCGGTGATGGCAACCCTGATTGCAGTCCTGATCGCCCTGTTCACCTTCGGTCTGAACCGTGGCCGTTCCATGGATCAGATTAACGATACGTTGACCTCTTCCATCAAAATTATCGCGATGATGCTGTTGATCATCGGCGGTGGCGGTGCGTTCAAGCAGGTGCTGGTCGACAGCGGCGTGGACAAATACATTGCGTCCATGATGCACGAAACCAATATCTCTCCGCTGCTGATGGCATGGTCTATCGCCGCCGTTCTGCGTATCGCGCTGGGTTCTGCTACCGTTGCCGCAATTACGGCGGGTGGAATTGTCGCACCGCTGATCGCAACCACCGGCGTCAGCCCTGAGCTGATGGTTATCGCTGTCGGTTCCGGTAGCGTTATCTTCTCTCACGTAAACGACCCTGGCTTCTGGCTGTTCAAAGAGTACTTTAACCTGACCATCGGCGAGACTATCAAGTCCTGGTCGATGCTGGAAACCATTATCTCTGTCTGCGGACTGATTGGCTGTCTGCTGCTGGGAACGGTGGTTTAACGCTAAAAAGAACCCGCCAGTTGGCGGGTTCTTTTTTTCACGTCTTCTTCGCTGCCGCTTTTCGCCGTTTATCCAGATCCTTAATCAGCTTGTTCACCCGTTCATCGGCAAACATCGCTTCAAGAGTCACGGAGAGCTTACGACGCCAGTTTTTGTACTCTGAACTGGTCCCCGGAATGTTGACCGGTTCCGCCATATCCAGCCAGTCTTCCGGCTGCAACCCTAATAACGCACTGTTACTGTCGGCGATATAACGCTGCATCCCCCGATTGAGCATCGGCGTCATCGCCATCAGCGAAGCCTTACGCCCGGCACGTTTTGGCAGGCAACCGTACTTGTGCAGCGCATCTAATAGCCCTTGTTTCGCCCGCTCACGGTCCTGATACAGTCCGCGCAGCACCACTTCATCAGGATACAGTCCCAGCGCTTTGCCCAGCGTCAAATCACCGCTGTCCCAATAACCTTTGAGCGTAGGAAGATCATGCGTCGTCGCGACAGCCATTGATTGTTCCGGATACGCTTTCGGCGCACGGTAGTTCTTCTCATGGTCGTTCTCGAAATAGAGCACTTTGTAAGAGTACACGCCGCTGGTTCGCAGTTTGCCAACAATCTCCACCGGAACGGTACCCAGGTCTTCACCAATCACCATGCAATGATGACGCTGACTTTCCAGCGCCAGAATCGACAACAGGTCGTCGACCGGATAGTGAACATAGGCGCCGTGGTCGGCGGTTTCACCGTAGGGGATCCACCACAACCGCAGCATCGACATGACATGATCGATGCGCAGCGCGCCGCAGTTTTGCATATTCGCCCGCAGGAGTTCGATAAACGGCTCGTAGGCACGCGCCGTAATGATATGCGGATCCATCGGCGGCAGGCCCCAGTTCTGTCCAAGCGGACCGAGGATATCCGGCGGCGCGCCAACAGAGGCTTTCAGGCAATACAGCTCGCGATCGCACCAGGTTTCCGCCCCACCTTCCGCCACGCCCACCGCCAGATCGCGATACAGGCCAATTGGCATCTTAAAGCCCTGACTGGTCTCCCAGCAGGCGGCAAACTGGATGTACGCCAGCCACTGTAACCAGAGATAAAAATCCACTTCATCACGATGTTCGTGACAGAATTTTTCCACCTCCGGCGAATCAACAGACTGATACGCTTCCGGCCAGGCCGGCCAGCCCCAGCGCAGTTCATCCTCTTTCACCTGCCAGGCATGCAGCGCATCAAACGCCGCCTGCCAGTACAGGCTGTCGCCTTCCTGAGCCACGAACGCCCGGAATGCCGCCATCTGTTCATCGTCGCGCGTGGCAAACCCTTTCCATGCCATGCGCAGCGCGGTCATCTTCAGCGTGGTGACTGCCGAGTAATCCACCCATTGGGCATCCCGCGCCTGTTGCAGTATTTTCTGCGTATCGGGCATCTGCCACCAGGCCTGCGCTTCTTGACTCAGGCGAAAATCATCGACAGCGTTCACATCAATGTAAATGACGTTCAGCCAGCGACGTGAAGACGGGCTGTACGGGCTGGCGCTCTCCGGGTTTGCCGGATAGAGCGCGTGGATCGGATTGAGGCCGATAAACGCCCCCCCGCGTTTTGCTACATCCACCAGCATTGACTTCAGATCGCCGAAATCACCGATTCCCCAGTTGTGCTCTGAACGCAGCGTATAGAGCTGTACGCAGGCACCCCAGAGTTTCTGCCCGGTCAGCAGCGCCTGCGGCTCGTAGCAGCGTTTTGGCGCCACGATGATGCGGCAATGGTGTCGCTGTTCATCCTGCGTCAGGGTCAACGTGTGATAACCCAGCGGCAGCTTTGTCGGCAGAGTAAAGGATTTCCCGCCGGTGGCGTGCCCCTTAAACTGCACACCCTCTTCGGTGGTCAACAGCCAGTTGAATTCACCGTGTCCCTCTACCGCTAGCGACATCTTTTTGCCTGCGGTGTAGACCATCACATTCGGCACCGCCGTCACCGCTACCTTTGCGGCGGCAGCGGTACGGTGCATAGCATCCAACAAACGTCGCTTGGTTTCGGCACCAATTGACTGCGGCTTGCCGTGGGCATTGATATAATTGGGACTGATCCCCGCCGCCAGCGCGGCATTATCCAGACGTTTGCTATCCATCGCGCTTCCTTAGCGTTTCGCCTGCCAGATTCGGGTCTGATAATCGCGAATGGAGCGATCCGAGCTGAACATACCGCAGCGTGCGGAGTTCAGGATCGCCGCACGCGTCCAGGCCTCCTGGTCACGATACAACACATCCACCTGTTTCTGCGCCTCAACGTAGGCCGCAAAGTCCGCCATCACCAGATACGGATCGCCCCCCTGTTTGCCTATGCTGTGCAGCATCTGATCAAAGGCATGCTTATCGCCGGCGCTGAACTTACCGCTCTCCAGCTCTTTCAGCACGGCATCGAGCACTTTATCCTTTTTGCGCCATTTCAGCGGATCGTAGCCTTTGGCTTTCAACGCCTTCACCTGTTCCACGGTATGCCCAAAGATAAAGATATTCTCATCACCCACTTTCTCGGCGATTTCTACGTTCGCGCCGTCCAGGGTGCCGACCGTCAGTGCGCCGTTTAGCGCCAGCTTCATGTTGCCGGTGCCGGAAGCTTCTTTCCCCGCTGTGGAGATCTGCTCGGAGATATCCGCCGCCGGAATCAGCATTTCTGCTGCTGACACGCAGTAATCCGGCAGGAACACCACTTTCAGTTTGTCGCCGACGTTCGGGTCGTTATTAATGGTTTCCGCCACCTTGTTAATGGCAAAGATGATGTTTTTCGCCAGGTAGTAACCCGGAGCCGACTTCGCGCCAAACAGGAACACGCGCGGTACGCGATCGGCCTGCGGGTTTTCGCGAATCTCTTTATACAACGCCAGGATATGCAGCAGGTTCAGGTGCTGACGTTTGTATTCGTGCAGACGCTTAATCTGAATATCAAAAATCGCCTGCGGGTTAATCTCAATCCCGGTACGAACTTTCACAAACTCAGCCAGACGTACCTTATTGGCCTGCTTGATATCACGCCAGGTCTTGCGGAATTTAGCATCATCAGCGTACTTCTCAAGATTGATCAACTGATCGAGATCGTTCGCCCACTCTTTTTTCAGCGTTTTATCAAACAGCGCAGCCAGTTCCGGGTTGCACTGTTTGATCCAGCGACGCGGCGTGATGCCGTTGGTCACGTTATGGAACTTGTTCGGCCACAGTTGGTGATATTCCGGGAACAGATCTTTCACCACCAGATCGGAGTGCAGCGCGGCAACGCCGTTGACCGCAAAGCCGCTGACGACGCACATGTTCGCCATGCGCACCTGTTTGTCGTGAACCACCGCCAGCTTTGCCCAAACCTGCTTGTCGCCAGGCCAGGTTTTATCGACCAGCGTCTTAAAGCGATCGTTAATCTCTTTGATGATCTGCATATGACGCGGCAGCAGCGCTTTCACCAGCTTCTCATCCCAGCACTCTAGCGCTTCTGGCATCAGGGTATGGTTGGTATAGGCGAACGTTTTGCTGGTGATCGCCCAGGCGTCGTCCCAGCTCATCTGATGCTCGTCAAGCAGCACGCGCAGCAGTTCCGGAATCGCAATGGTCGGATGGGTATCGTTCAGTTGAATGACTTCGTAATCCGCCAGCTCATGCAGTTTGCGGCCAGCCAGATGATGACGACGCAGAATGTCTGCCACTGAACAGGCGCACTGGAAGTATTGCTGCATCAGACGCAGCTTCTTACCCGCCGTGTGGTTATCGTTCGGGTAAAGCACTTTGGTCAGTTTATCGGCGTCAATCCCCTGCTGTTCCGCACGCAGAAAATCACCGTCATTAAATTTGGTCAGGTTAAACGGATGAGCGTGAGTGGCCTGCCACAGACGCAGCGGTTGCGCCACGCCGTTACGGTAGCCCAGCACCGGCAGATCCCACGCCTGCCCGGTAATCACAAAGTCGGGTTCCCAGTGACCGCCTTTTGTCACCTTACCGCCAATACCCACCTGCACATCAAGCTGCTCGTTATGACGGAACCACGGATAGCTGCCGCGATGCCAGTCATCCGGCGCTTCCATTTGCTGGCCGTCGGCAAAGGATTGACGGAACAGGCCGTACTGATAGTTCAGACCATAACCGGTGGCAGATTGACCCACGGTCGCCATTGAGTCCAGGAAGCAGGCGGCAAGACGCCCTAATCCTCCGTTGCCCAGCGCCGGGTCGATCTCTTCTTCCAGCAAATCGGTCAGCTGGACGTCGTACGCTTTCAGCGCATCGCTCACCGCCTGATACCAGCCCAGGTTAAGCAGATTATTCCCCGTCAGACGACCAATCAGGAACTCCATCGAGATGTAGTTCACATGGCGCTGATTTTTCGCCGGTTTCGCCACAGGTTGGGCACTGAGAAGTTCCGCCAGCGCGCCGCTGACGGCGTGCCACCATTGACGGGACGTCATCTCGTGAGCTGACAGTAAACCGAAACGCTGCCACTGACGTGTCAGGGCTGCCTGAAATTGCTCTTGATTGAAGGTTGGCTGTGACATAGGAATTCCGGGTCCTTTGGTAAAAAACAACGTTATCGCTAGTTTGCCAGGCTCAATGTTGACCTTCCTCATCCCACTCTTGATTAGGCGGGGAGGAGTAGTGGGGATGAGCGTAAAAGTGTGATCGGTGCCACTCTCGCGTACCGCACCCGACTGTTCAGATCCCAGTCATACACTTATTTTAAACCATTTTTATATTTTACCTGGCTCTAATCACAGAATCAGGGAAGAAATGATATAACGCGGATATGAAGAATCTCTCTGGTTTCAAGTCCATATAAAAACAAAACCAGTTGAAATGACAATAATACAAGCGCACACTAATTTTAGTGTATTTTAATATATTATCACCACTAATAAATTAAAAGGAAATAATATGTCCCATTTATCCTGGCTCACGCTGACAGGAGAGATTCAGGGAGATATATCAGCGCAGTGCGGCTCCCGGAGTTCAATAGGTAATAAATCTCAAACCCGTCATATTGATCAGATAATGATTTACGCACTTGAACATGAAACATCACGGCAACAAAATGTTTGTCATCATGAATTGCAAATAATTAAGCCCGTTGACCGTTCGTCGCCGTTACTCAGCAAAGCCATCAACGATAACGAAACACTTGAGTGTGAACTCGACCTGTATCGCGTTAATCCAGGAGGTCAACAGGAGATCTACTATAAAATTAAACTATTCAAAGCTCATATTTCTAACATCAAAATAATTGTGCCACATAATATTATTGAACATGGAAACGAAGCACAGGAACGTGTTTGTTTTACGTATGAGTCCATCAGTTGGGAACACTGTATGGCGAGCACCAGCGCCTTTAGCTTTTGGAGCGACCGGCTCTTCTGAGTCTGAATAACATATATAAGGAAATAGCATGCGTCATCGTCCCTCTTCTTCGTTGTACGAGAACACTTCACGTCATCCCGATGGCGATCCGCTGCGCGGCTCAGCAGACATCCACTGGAGTTCAATGAACCCTGTGCAGCGCGATATGGCTTTTATGGATGGATCATTCATCACACAACACCACCATATCCTCCTGTTGACGATAGAAGAAGCACAGCAAGTCGTGGATGACTTAATGGGAGGAATTGATCAGTTTTTTTCGTACCGCGCAGCGCCGGGGAATATGAAAGATGGACTGGATGCCTTTCGCAGTCTGTCTAAGCTCACAACATATTACAACCCGGCTAACGAATTGGTTTTTAACTTTACTGTATTAAAAATTAAAGCGATCGAGTACAACGTGGGCGGCAAAGCCTATATAAAAATTACGGGATACCCTGCGTTACGCCGTATTCTTAACGGGACCCGCTACGGTGCCAGGCATCCGCAAATACTGGAAATGGCCATCGGTAAACGTGGGCTTTACAACAGTATCAGCAGTGGTGTCAGATATTGCCTCTATTTTTCTCTGGCCTGGCGAGCCATCGAATTGATTTTTAAACAGATTATCAGATGGTGGATTTTCTGGTCGATATTTCAATGGACATGGCTAAAGCGGTAGTGTCGGGGGTTGTGATTGGGGTGGTCGCGGGAGTTTTGACTTTAATTAGTGCACCAATAATTGTTGCAATTGGATTCATAGTTGCCATAGGAATAGGTCTCAACATTGGACTTAACATAATTGATGACAAATTGGGGCTATCAAATGCGTTAAAAGAAAAGCTTCGTGATTATATACATCATCATAAAAATTACGATTATGGATTCGATTCTCCCTACTTTGACTCATTTTAAGGAGGACTTATGAAGAAATTATTTATGCGGCTAATGTGTTTTTTTCTGATTATCTTTCCCCTTGCCATTCTAGATTTACAAATATTTGGTTTTGTAATGACCGATTTCTTATCTTTGATAAGAATGGGTGATGTAATCACATATCACCATACGTGCTTACTAATAAGTGGAATACCGTTAATGTTGTATACAACCTTTGCTATGGTACGGGTTTTATTCAGCAATGATTTGCAATACAAAGCCCTTCCTGATCCTTTTGAAGTCTGGGCACTGGCGCGCTCTTTTTTGCTATCGGCTTTATTGCAAACTTTATTGTCCTGTTTTTATTTCTGGTATCGCCATACCACTACTGCCCGCAGGACAACCTTCATGATTATCATGTGACTGATGTTAAGCTTTGCGAAACCCTTGTTGATAATCGTAGTTTTTTTTAACTCTCATTTATGTACAGGCAAACAGGCATGCGAAAATTACGACTCCAAATCATAATTATTTTTTTTATTATTTTTTGTTTTGGCTTTTTGGATTTCTTATTCTTTGGATTGGTTATGACGGATTTTTTATCTTTAATGAGGATGGGAGACGTTATTTCTTATAATCAAACTTGTGCACTTATAGGAGCTATACCTCTGGTCATGTATGTTGTGATTGCTATGGTTCGTGTTTTATTTACCGATGATTTGCAATACAAGGCACTTCCCGATCCTTTTGAAGGATGGGTTCTCGCCGCTATCACCTTATTCTTTATAATCGGTTTTATTGCAAACTGTATTGTGCCATTTCTGTTGCTGGCACTTTCCTACCACTCCTGTCCGCAGGACAACCTTCATGATTATCATGTGACTGATGTTAAGCTTTGCGAAACCCTTGTTGATAATCGTAGTTTCTGGTAGGAGCAGACATAGAGACTGCTAATAATAACGAGAATGACATTCCCTTTTTTATATCGGTGACATTCTTACCTCTGATAATCTTTTTCGGTTAATAATTTATCACGGTAAGTTACAATTTCGTCTGTCACGGACAGAGTCGTAAGCCTATACAAACCGTCATGATTCTTCAGCAAAAGTAAATATTCCTGCCCCCCCTATGCCAGCCCGTATCCAGCACAGGCTATGCTCCAGATAAATTTGTGATGTAGTGCAAATTAAGGCGGTTCATTACCGGACATACCTTGCAAAAGTTCCTAATCTGGCCGACCTTATATCTATTAATTACGAAGCGCAAAAAAAAATCGCAGTCCCCCATTTTCCACAGTGAAGTGTTAACTATGTTGATTCCGTCCAAACTAAGTCGTCCGGTTCGTCTCGACCATACAGTGGTCCGTGAGCGCCTGTTGGCTAAACTTTCCGGCGCGAACAATTTCAGGCTGGCCCTGATCACAAGTCCTGCAGGTTATGGGAAGACTACGCTCATTTCACAATGGGCCGCCGGGAAAAGTGAACTCGGCTGGTACTCACTGGATGAGGGCGACAACCAGCAGGAGCGTTTTGCCAGCTATCTGATTGCCGCGGTACAGCAGGCCACTAACGGTCATTGCACTACCAGCGAAGTGATGGTGCAAAAACGGCAGTATGTCAGTCTGACTTCGCTTTTTGCGCAGCTCTTTATTGAGCTGGCGGAATGGCATCGCCCGCTGTATCTGGTCATCGACGATTACCATCTGATCACTAATCCGGTGATTCATGAGTCCATGCGCTTCTTCCTGCGTCATCAGCCTGAAAATCTCACGCTGGTGGTACTGTCGCGTAATTTGCCGCAGCTCGGAATTGCCAACCTGCGCGTGCGCGACCAGCTTCTGGAGATAGGCAGTCAGCAACTAGCCTTTAATCATCAGGAAGCCAAACAGTTTTTTGACCGCCGCTTATCCTCCCCCATCGAAGCCGCCGAAAGCAGCCGGATGTGTGACGATGTGGCAGGCTGGGCGACCGCATTACAGCTCATCGCCCTCTCTGCGCGGCAAAACAACCACTCTGCGCATCAGTCGGCACGCCGTCTGGCTGGAATTAACGCCAGCCATCTTTCAGATTATCTGGTCGATGAAGTGCTGGACAGCGTCGATGTCAGCACCCGCCTTTTCCTGCTGAAAAGTGCAGTTTTACGGTCAATGAACGATGCGCTGATTGTACGTGTAACCGGCGAAGAAAATGGTCAGATGCGGCTGGAAGAGATCGAGCGGCAAGGGCTTTTCCTGCAACGGATGGATGACTCCGGCGAATGGTTCAGTTATCACCCGCTGTTTGGCAGTTTCCTGCGCCAGCGCTGCCAGTGGGAACTGGCGACCGAGTTACCTGATATCCATCGCGCCGCAGCGGAAAGCTGGATGGCGCAGGGTTTCCCCAGCGAAGCCATCCACCATGCGCTGGCGGCCGGCGATGCGCATATGCTGCGCGATATTTTGCTTAACCACGCGTGGGGATTGTTTAACCACAGCGAACTGGCGCTGCTGGAAGAGTCACTAAAAGCGCTGCCGTGGGAAAGCCTGCTGGAAAACCCGCGTCTGGTGTTGTTACAGGCCTGGCTGATGCAGAGCCAGCATCGCTACAGCGAAGTAAACACCCTGCTGGCCCGTGCCGAACAAGAGATTCAGGGCGTGATGGACAGCACGCTGCATGCCGAGTTTAACGCGCTCCGCGCTCAGGTAGCGATCAACGACGGCAATCCCGATGAGGCTGAACGGCTGGCGAAACTGGCGCTGGATGAGTTGCCCATCGCCTTGTATTACAGCCGTATTGTTGCAACCTCGGTGCACGGCGAAGTGCTGCACTGTAAGGGGGATCTCTCTCGCTCCTTAACGCTGATGCAGCAGACCGAACAGATGGCGCGTCATCATGATGTCTGGCACTACGCGCTCTGGAGCTTGATCCAGCAAAGTGAAATCCTCTTTGCCCAGGGTTTTTTGCAGGCCGCCTGGGAAACCCAGGAGAAAGCGTTCCAGTTGATTAAAGATCAGCATCTGGAACAATTGCCCATGCACGAATTTCTGGTGCGCATTCGGGCCCAACTGCTGTGGGCGTGGGCTCGACTGGATGAAGCGGAAGCCTCTGCGCGCAGCGGTATCGAAGTGCTTTCCGCCTTTCAGCCGCAGCAACAATTACAGTGTCTGGCGCTGTTGGTGCAGTGCTCGCTGGCTCGTGGCGATCTGGACAATGCCCGCAGCCATCTCAACCGCCTGGAGAATCTGCTGGGCAACGGTCACTACCATAGCGACTGGATCTCAAACGCCGATAAAGTTCGGGTGATCTACTGGCAAATGGTCGGCGATAAAAAGTCGGCCGCCAACTGGCTGCGCCAGACGCCGAAACCGGAGTTTGCCAATAACCACTTCCTGCAAGGCCAGTGGCGTAATATCGCCAGAGCGCAAATTCTGCTGGGCGAATTTGAACCCGCAGAAATCGTACTCGAAGAGCTGAATGAAAATGCGCGCAGCCTGCGCCTGATGAGCGATCTTAACCGTAACCTGCTGCTGCTCAACCAACTTTACTGGCAGGCCGGGCGCAAAAATGACGCGCAGCGCGTGCTGCTTGATGCCCTGCAATTAGCCAATCGCACCGGATTCATCAGCCATTTCGTGATTGAAGGCGAGTCGATGGCGCAGCAACTACGCCAGCTTATTCAACTGAATACGCTGCCGGAACTGGACCAACACCGCGCGCAGCGCATTCTGCGTGAGATCAACCAGCATCACCGCCACAAGTTCGCCCACTTTGACGAAAGCTTTGTTGAGCGCCTGCTGAACCACCCGGAAGTACCAGAGCTAATCCGCACCAGCCCGCTGACGCAGCGCGAATGGCAGGTGCTGGGGCTGATCTATTCCGGCTACAGCAACGAGCAAATCGCTGGCGAACTGGCGGTAGCGGCGACCACCATCAAGACGCATATCCGTAATTTGTATCAGAAACTGGGCGTGGCGCACCGTCAGGATGCGGTCCAACACGCGCAGCGGCTGCTGAAAATGATGGGTTATGGAGTGTAGCAAGCCGGTCTTTCGCGGGTGTTTACATCACATATGTTCTGACGCGAACTGGTGCGCCTGGCAGGTAATGAATTCCGCAAACGACGCGACGCCAGGCGCGAGATGTCGCCCCTTCGGCGTCACCAGATAGATTGCCCGCTCCAGTGCTAAATCTTCAAACGGTAAAATCACGATATCTTTATGGTTGAACTGGAACAGCGTTAATCCAGTCGTAATGCTGATCCCGTAGTTGGCGGCAATCAGGCCCATCATCGTGGTGAGTTGGCGCACTTCCAGTTGATAATTAAAGCTCATGGCCAGATTTTCGCAGAGCTTATCGGTGTACTGCCGAATGCTGGTGCCGACACTGAAACCAATAAAGGGATAATCGCAAACCTGACTGAGCGATACCGAAGATTGTTGTGCCAGTGGATGTTCGCGATGACAGAGCAGATAAAATTTATCCGAGAACAATAACGTTGAATCGAACGTGGTCAACGAGGGTTGCCCGGCGGTTAATGCCATGTCCGCCTGACCATCAAGTAATGCCTTCAGACAGCGATCCCACTGGGTGTCGATCAGTTTCACATTACTTTGCGGCACCCTCTTACTGTATTTCACCAGTATTTCAGGTAGCCATTCCACTGCCAGCGAAGGCAACACCGCAAGGGTGATATCGTTATTATTACCCGCTACCCGGTCTTTGATTTCGCCCACGGCATCATCATGGCTCTGCACAATCTTGCGCGCCAGATCGAGAAAATGAATGCCATCCGCATTCAGCAACACGCGCCGTGTATCTCTGTCGAATAGCCGGTAGCCAATCTCCTCTTCAAGTGATGCAATCAGGGTACTAAACGCGGGCTGAGAAAGGTTAAACCGCCGGGCTGCCTGAGTAAAACTATCAGCCTCGCTTAATATTAAAAATGCCCTGAGTTGTTTAATCGATAGATTCATTTCCTTCTCCTGCCATCGAAATCATTAATTATCTTATCGGTTTTTAAAATGAATAAAAGGCAGTTAATTTCTTTTTATGACCCACCCCACAATAACCGCAATTTAATTTCTATTCACTGCCCTATCGCCACTAAAGTTTTTTAAGAAAAACACACTCAATATACATAACAACCCTATGTTTATAAAGTGATTTATATATTTAAGCAAATTAGCTATAGCGTTATTTTTATCTCAAATAGTCGCATTAACCCTTACAACAAATGACTTCATTGGATTTACAAATTAGTACCATCCGGTGCACTGTGATAAAAACTAATGCACTGATAAAACATATATCCCTCTGAACACAATTAACATTGTATTTACTTTTATACATTCGAAGCATATAAGTTTATAAAAATATTAAGGAGAAACTCATGCTGGCGCTAATAGGTGTGCTTACTATAGCCACCTTATTATTTTTTATCATGTCCAAAAGGATGTCGCCTCTGGTTGCCCTGATCGTTATTCCGGTGATTGGCGCGCTGGCTGCAGGTTGCGGAACAGATACCGCAAAATATGTGGTCGAAGGCATCACAAAACTGGCCCCGATGGCGGCGATGTTCGTCTTTGCGATCGCTTTTTTTGGCGTTGTGACGGATGCCGGGATGTTTGACCCTATCGTACGCGGTATATTGCGATTCGTAGGAACCAACCCGGTTAAAATCATCATTGGTACGGGCCTTCTGGCACTCATCGCCCACCTTGACGGTAATGGCGCGGTGACCTTCTTAATCACTGTCCCCACCATGCTGCCGCTGTTCAATCGCCTCGGTATGGACAAACGGATCTTACTTGGTATTGTTGCGCTCAGCGCCGGGGTCAACTTTTTACCCTGGACCGGGCCGATGATTCGCGCCTCGGCCGCATTGAACGTCACCACCCATGACCTCTTTATTCCGTTAATTCCAGCACAGCTCGCGGGCCTGACCTTTATGGTCATCATGGGTTGGTACTGGGGTAAACGCGAAGAGAAACGCCTTGGCGCCGCCCACTTTGCTGCGGCCGCAGGTGATTTTTCGCATCATAAGGAACTGACCGAGCAGGAAAAAGTCCTGCGTCGTCCACATCTTTTCTGGGTAAATATCGCGCTGGTTATTGCCGTGATCGGCACAATGGTGTTCACCCGCATCTCCCCCACCGTTGCCTTCATGATCGCCCTGACACTGGCGTTGATGATCAACTATCCGAATGTTGAAATGCAGAAAGAACGGATCAATGCCCACGCAAAAGCGGCGCTGATGATGGCCAGTATCCTGTTCGCGGCGGGGGCATTTACCGGGATCATGGGTGGTGCTGGCATGCTGAAAGCCATGTCTCATGCGGCGGTAGAGTTTATGCCTGCGGCACTGGCATCCCATATTCCGTTCATCGTCGGTTTGATCTCGATGCCGTTGTCGTTGATTTTCGATCCAGACTCTTACTACTTCGGCATTATGCCTGTCGTCGCGCATACCGTGGACATTATGGGTATCCCTGCCATTCAGGTTGCTCAGGCATCGGTGCTCGGTCAGATGACCACCGGCTTCCCGGTCAGTCCACTGACTCCCGCGACCTTCCTGTTGGTCAGTCTTGCCGGTGTCGACCTCGCGGATCACCAAAAATTCTCCATCCCGGTCCTGTGGGCAGCTAGCGTCATTATGACCTTTGCTGCGGCCCTCACCGGCGTCTTCCCGATTTAACAGCACATTTATTGTTAAGAATTAAGGAAATAAAATGAAAACCATTCGAATTGGTTCCGGAGCAGGCTACGCAGGTGACCGCATTGAGCCTGCGGTTGAACTGGCCGAAAAAGGGGAACTGGATTACCTGGTGTTTGAATGTCTGGCAGAGCGCACCATCGCCATTGGACAAAAACAGAAGCAGCAGGATCCGAACAAAGGCTATAACGAACTGCTCGAAGCGCGGATGCGCGCGGTGTTACCGACCTGTCACGCCAAACGTGTGCGGATCATCTCTAACATGGGTTCCGCCAACCCGCTCGCCGCCGGAAACGCGGTGTTGAAGATTGCCCAGGAACTGGGTTTACATGGCCTTAAAGTCGCTGTGGTCACGGGTGATGACGTGTTGTCGCTCATACAGTCGATGGACCTGACGCTGGACGAAGCCTGTGTTCCCATCTCTCGCTTTGAAAAAACCTTACTTTCCGCAAACGCATATTTAGGCGCGGCGGGGTTACTGGAAGCACTTGAGTCCGATGCAGATGTGGTGATTGCCGGACGCGTCGCCGACCCGTCGCTTTTTCTTGCACCGATGATGCATAAGTTCAACTGGGCCGCTGATGACTGGCATCACCTGGGCATGGGGACCTGTATCGGTCATCTTCTGGAGTGCGCCGGGCAAATCACCGGCGGATATTACGCCGATCCGGGGGTGAAGGATGTTCCTCATCTGGCACACCTCGGTTTCCCACTGGCTGAGGTCAGTGAAGATGGCAGCGCCACCATAACCAAAGTGGCCGGGTCTGGCGGACTGATCACTGAAGACACCTGCAAAGAGCAACTACTGTACGAGATCCACCGGCCGGATCGTTATCTCACTCCTGACGTGGTCGCTGACTTCAGCCATGTGCGTTTTAGCCAATGCGGCCCGGATGAGGTGCGGGTTACCGGCGCGACGGGTGCGCCACGTACCGAAACACTGAAGGTTTCTGTCGGTTATCAGGATGGTTTTATCGGTGAAGGCGAAATATCCTACGCCGGTCCAGGTGCGGTAAATCGTGGACGTCTCGCTCTCGACATCGTGCGTGAGCGCTTCGCGATTTGTCACTTTAACGCGCAGGAAACACGTTACGACCTCATTGGTGTCAATGCGCTGCATGGTGAAACGCGTGGTCAGTACAGCGAGCCCTATGAAGTTCGCGCTCGTGTTGCTGCACGCTGCGCTACTCGTGCGCAGGCGGTCACCGTCGGCAACGAAGTGGAAACACTTTATACCAACGGACCTGCGGGCGGTGGTGGTGTCATGAAATCGGTAAAAGAAATACTGGCCATGGACTCCACCCTTATTCCGCGTCAATGCGTTCAACACCATGTTACCGTGCTGGAGAATAAATAATGAAATTACGTGAAATAGCGCATTCCCGTACCGGAGATAAAGGAAATATTTCCAATATTTCCTTAATTGCCTGGCGTCCGGAAGATTATTCCATACTGGCAGAACAAGTCACCGCCGAAAGAGTCAAAGCCTGGTTTGGCGATATTGTACAGGGCGAGGTGATTCGCTATGAATTACCGGAACTCGGCGCTCTAAATTTCGTGATGCATAAAGCGCTGGGCGGTGGCGTTACTCGCTCGCTGGCGCTGGATATGCACGGCAAAGGGCTGAGCTCCGCGTTGCTGGATATGCCCATTTAATTCTTTTCGGACACGAAGATCTCCATCTTCGGCGGGGTTTCATTACTCCGCCGGGGGATCCTTGTCTTTAAAACAGCAAGTACACCTTTATGCAAAACAAAAGAATAACGGCGGACAAATTCCGCGAACTATTACATGACGGCATGAGCATTATGTTTGGCGGCTTTATGGGCGTCGGAACGCCGGAATATCTGGTGGCTGAAATTATGCGCTCCGGTGTAAAAGCGTTGACGCTCATCGGCAATGACACCGCTTTTGTCGATAAAGGCATTGGTCCGCTGATTTCTAATTGCCAGGTCAAAAAAGTGATCGCCTCTCATATTGGTACCAACCCGGAAACCGGTAAGAAGATGATTTCCGGTGAGCTCGATGTTCAGTTAGTACCGCAAGGGACGCTCGCCGAGCAAATCCGCGCTGGCGGCGCCGGACTGGGGGGATTCCTCACGCAAACCGGGCTGGGCACGGTGGTGGAAGAAAATAAACAAACGCTACGGGTCAACGGTGAGAAATGGCTGCTGGAGCAACCTCTGCGCGCCGATCTCGCCATTCTTCTCGCCAGTCATGCCGATGAGGCAGGCAATCTCACCTATGACCTGACCGCCCGAAACTTCAACCCGGTAATGGCGCTGGCCGCCGATGTGGTTGTGGCTGAAACCCGCGACATCGGCGCGCTGGGAAGCATTCCTCCCGTACACGTCATCACCCCTGGTGCGCTGGTGGATTATCTGTTCGTGGAGGCCCAGTGATGAATGCAAAAGAACGTATTGCGCGCCGCGTGGCACAGGAATTACACGATGGCGACGTCGTCAATCTGGGCATTGGCCTGCCAACGCAGGTCGCGAACTACCTGGCCGAGGATATTCAGGTCACGTTGCAGTCAGAAAATGGTTTTCTTGGCCTCGGCCCGCTGGACGAGGTGAATGCCAGCCTCGTCAATGCAGGCGGTCAGCCTTGCGGCATGATCCCTGGTGCGGCGATGTTCGACAGTTGCTTCTCTTTCGCCCTTATTCGCGGGGGACATGTTGATGTCTGCGTGCTCGGCGGTTTGCAGGTCGATGAACACGGAAACCTCGCTAACTGGATGGTTCCGGGCAAAATGGTGCCCGGTATGGGCGGGGCGATGGACCTCGTGGCAGGAGCGAAAAAAGTCATTATTGCGATGGAGCACTGTGCAAAAAATGGCGAACCGAAGCTGTTACATCAGTGCAGTTATCCCTTAACGGCGGTCGGCAAGGTCAGCAAAGTCATCACCGAACTCGCCGTATTTAGCTTTGTGAACGGCGAAATGATCCTTGATGAAATCAGCGACACCATCACGCTTGATGAACTTCGTGCTCGCACGGAAGCGAACTTCCAACTTTGTGCACACCTGAAAACATTGCAGCCTGCGGGGACTCTGGCATGAACGACTCGATTGTGATTGTGAGTGCGAAACGCACCCCTATCGGTAAATTTGCTGGCAGCCTGGCTGACGTCCCGGCGGTAATGCTGGGCGCGACCTGTGTCCGGGCAAACCTGCTGGACCTTCCGTCAGATATCAACATTAACGAAGTGATCCTCGGCAACGTGTTGCAGGCCGGATTAGGGCAAAACCCGGCTCACCAGGTGACGCATCACGCAGGCCTGGCGGAGAGCGTTCCGTCATTCACGGTTAATAAAGTCTGCGGTTCCGGCCTGAAAACCGTTGTGCTGGGGGCGCAGTCCATTCTGAGTGGTGATAATCAGACCTGTATTGTCGGCGGGATGGAAAACATGAGCGCCGCTCCCTACCTGCTGGCCCGTGCGCGCCAGGGATACCGTATGGGCAACGGTGAGCTGACAGACGTGATGATCCACGACGGTCTCTGGTGCGCCTTCAATGATTACCACATGGGGGTCACAGCAGAAAACATTGCCAGGCACTATCATTTAAGCCGTGAAGAGCAGGACCAGGTAGCGCTGGCATCGCAGCAAAAAGCGATAGCCGCGATTAACGCCGGTTATTTCAGACAGGAAATCGTACCGGTGGCCCTGAAGCGTAAAAAAGAGGTCTGCCTGTTTGATACCGATGAGTTTCCACGTCCACAGACCGATGCCAGTTCGCTGGCGAAACTGCGTCCGGCCTTTGAAAGTACGGGGACAGTCACTGCAGGCAATGCCTCCGGCATCAATGATGCGGCGGCGACGCTGGTCCTGATGTCAGAACGCGCTGCGCGTGCGCATGGGATTACGCCGTTGGCGCGCCTGAAGAGCTGGGCTTCGGCTGGGGTGGATGCCAGTATGATGGGACTTGGGCCAATTCCAGCGACAAAACGGGCGCTGGAAAAAGCCAAAATGACCGTCAGCGATCTGGATTTAATCGAAGCCAACGAAGCCTTTGCCGCACAGTATCTGGCGGTTGCTCGCGAACTCAATTTCCCGGAAGAGAAAGTGAACGTCAATGGCGGCGCGATCGCGCTGGGGCATCCAATTGGCGCAAGCGGCGCACGGATTCTGGTAACGCTGGTTCACACGTTGCAGCAGCGCAATAAAACCACCGGGCTGGCAACGCTGTGTATCGGCGGTGGTCAGGGGATCGCCGTGATTGTTGAACGTCTGTAAGCGTGTCGTCTGCATGTCCCCGGCACACCGGGGACATGCAGTACCTTTAGCACAGTTCCAGTTGAATATGGTTATCGGTGATCACCTTCATTACCCCTGCTGGTGGCAGAGCATCGGTATATACCGCATCCACCAGACTGATACTGCCCATATTCACCATCGCATTACGGCCAAACTTCGAATGATCCGTCACCAGTATGACGTGGCGGGAATTCTCAATAATTGCGCGCTTGGTACGCACCTCGTGATAGTCGAATTCCAGCAGCGAGCCGTCACTGTCGATGCCGCTGATCCCCAGAATGCCGAAGTCCAGGCGGAACTGAGAAATAAAGTCGAGCGTCGCTTCGCCAATAATACCGCCGTCCCGACTGCGAAGTTCACCACCCGCGAGAATAATGCGAAAATCCTCTTTTACCATCAGCGTGTTCGCCACGTTGAGGTTGTTGGTCACAATACGTAAATTGCTGTGGTCGAGTAGCGCGTACGCCACCGCCTCGGGCGTGGTCCCGATATCAATAAACAGCGTTGAACCGTTAGGGATCTGCGAGGCAACTTTACGCGCAATACGCTCTTTTTCCGCCGTCTGCGTGGCTTTACGATCGTGCCACGGTGTGTTGACGGAACTGGACGGTAGCGCCGCGCCACCGTGATGACGCAGAATCATGTTTTGTTCGGCCAGGTCATTGAGATCCCGGCGAATCGTTTGTGGGCTAACGGAGAAATGCTCCACCAGCTCTTCAGTACTGACGTATCCCTGTTTTTTTACCAGCTCAATGATTGCATCATGTCGTTGTGTTTGTTTCATTGTTATTCCCTGGAACTATGTTCGTTTTCGCGCATTTAACGTATCCGCGAACGCCATTGCCAACCCAACTGCCAGCCCGGCGATATGTGCGCCATTGGCCATCGACATCCCAAACAAATCAAACCATCCGGCGACGATCCAAATCAGCGCGAAAATAATCAGCCCGCGCTGCAGGTAGATTCCGCTTTGCGGATCGCGCTCGCCACGCAGCCAGACGTAACCCATCAGCGCATAAACGACGCCGGAAAGCCCGCCGAACCACGGGCCGCTAAACTTATGCTGTACATATCCGCTCAGTAGGGCGCTGATGACCGTAATCACTATCAGTTTGCCGCTGCCTAAACGTTTTTCAACCGCACCGCCAAGATACCACCACCACAGCAGGTTGAAGAGGATATGCATCAGCGAAAAGTGCATGAAGGCGTGAGTGAAGTAGCGCCAGACGTCAAACTGTAATGATGGGTCAAACGGCCAGGCCAGCCACACCATTACGGTTTGATCGCCAACGATATTCATGACGATAAATACCAGAATACAGGCCGCCATAATCAGCCAGGTGACCGGGCCGGCACGCTCACGCAGTGTGGCAATAAACGGGAAGCGGCGATAACGCAGTCCACTGCCAGTATGACCGGACTGCCAACTGGCCGCGAGATAGCGCGGATCGCCAGGGTTCTCCATAAAACGCGCCAGCTCAGCATGTACACGTTCGGCCTGCGTTTCATCCGCCAGCCAGACATCGCTTTGATGATGTTGTTGAATGGTCAGGATAACGCCCTGCGTCGCCATGTAATCAACAAAGGCCTGTGCCACGCGGGGGTTAGCAAAAGAGGTAATCATCAACATGGTTGCTGTCGCTTAATCCATACAAAAGAGGACAGTATATATACCCTTCTTATTTCAAGCTGCATCTTTGTTGGCTATGAAGACGAACCGTATGCCACTTCGGCAGGGAAATGGCGATGCCAGGCGTCAAAACCGCCATCTACGCTGTAGACCGCGTCATAGCCTTGCTGAAGCAAATATTGCGCCGCGCCTTTACTGCTGTTGCCGTGGTAGCACATGACCAAAACCGCCGTATCGAAATCGTGATCGCGCATAAACGAGCCCAGCGTGTCGTTCGTCAGGTGAAATGCCTGGGGAGCATGCCCCATCGCATAACTTTGTGGATCGCGGATATCCACCAGTACCGCCGCGCCCTGATGCAGCTTCTGGTGCGCTTCTTCAACATTAATACATTCAAACTGATCCATACATTCTCTTCTTTATCGTGCAGGTGAAACGTTTTCGGCATTTTATCTGTTAGTGTACGTCCCCATGGGAGTGAAACGCCATAATGTTATATGTATCACTGTAAATTGTTTATTCGATGTTACCAATGGAGCGTTTCTTTGCTATTATGCTCGATAACGAACATTTATGAGCCATAACGAAAGCGCACGAGGGCAGCATGGAAACCAAAGATCTGATTGTGATAGGGGGAGGCATCAACGGTGCCGGTATCGCGGCAGATGCCGCTGGACGCGGTTTATCCGTGCTGATGCTGGAAGCGCAAGATCTTGCGTGCGCAACCTCCTCTGCCAGTTCTAAACTCATCCACGGTGGCTTGCGCTACCTGGAACACTACGAATTCCGGCTGGTGAGCGAAGCGCTGGCTGAACGCGAAGTGCTCCTGAAAATGGCCCCGCATATTGCCTTCCCAATGCGCTTTCGCCTGCCGCATCGCCCTCACCTGCGTCCGGCATGGATGATTCGTATTGGTCTGTTTATGTACGATCATTTAGGTAAACGCACCAGCTTACCGGGTTCTGCCGGTTTGCGTTTTGGCGCAGAGTCGGTACTGAAACCGGAAATTGTGCGCGGTTTCGAATATTCCGACTGCTGGGTCGACGATGCGCGTCTGGTGCTGGCCAATGCCCAGATGGTGGTGCGAAAAGGTGGGGAAGTGTTAACCCGCACTCGTGCAACCTCTGCGCGTCGCGAAAACGGTCTGTGGATCGTCGAAGCCGAAGATATCGATACCGGTAAGACATTCACCTGGCAGGCGCGTGGGCTGGTCAACGCCACGGGTCCGTGGGTGAAAGAATTTTTCGACGAAGGTATGCATCTGCCTTCGCCATACGGTATTCGCCTGATCAAAGGCAGCCACATCGTGGTGCCGCGCGTCCATACCCAGAAACAAGCCTACATTCTGCAAAACGAAGATAAACGCATTGTGTTTGTTATTCCGTGGATGGATGAGTTCTCCATCATCGGCACCACCGACGTCGAGTACAAAGGCGATCCAAAAGCGGTGAAAATCGACGAAAGCGAAATCAATTACCTGCTGAAAGTATACAACGCGCACTTTAAGAAACAGCTTGGTCGTGATGATATCGTCTGGACCTATTCCGGTGTGCGCCCGCTGTGCGACGACGAGTCGGATTCACCACAGGCCATCACCCGCGATTACACGCTGGATATTCATGATGAAAATGGCAAAGCGCCGCTGCTTTCTGTCTTCGGCGGTAAACTGACCACCTACCGTAAGCTCGCCGAGCACGCGATGGAGAAACTGTCGTCGTACTATCAGGGCATTGGCCCGGCATGGACCAAAGACTGCGTGCTGCCAGGCGGTGAAATCGGTGGCGATCGCGAAGACTACGCGGCGAAACTGCGCCGTCGTTATCCGTTCCTGACAGAATCGCTGGCGCGCCATTACTCACGCACCTACGGCAGCAACACAGAGTGGATCCTCGGCGAAGCCACCTCTGTCGCGGATTTAGGCGAAGATTTCGGCCATGAGTTCTACGAAGCAGAGCTGAAATATCTGGTAGACCACGAATGGGTTCGCCGTGCAGACGATGCGCTGTGGCGTCGTACCAAAGAAGGGATGTGGCTCAACGCCGAACAGCAGTCTCGCATGACCCAGTGGCTGGCAGAGTACGTCGCGAAACATCAGCTTTCACTGGCATCGTAATCTCCTCACGTCCGATAGCGACACGCTATCGGGCGTTTTTATGTTTCCCTCTACAACACAACGCGCACTGCGATGACGAAACACTTACTTCCCCGCCCCTGAAATCCTCAAAAAACACCGCCATTCCCCGTATGGAATACGTTGCCTGTTCGCGTGTGCGTTCTTTATCCGGCGAAAATCGGTAACCAGAATCAGCCTGTCAGCCATTCCCCTTTGTTTTCAACCCTCTTTTTTTCGTGCCAGAACACTTTCCGGTGAGTGTTGCAGCAGGATATGAAGCAAATCACAAAATATAACCTTGCTGAGAATATGGAATTGACGCTCAAAATTTATCCCCTCATAGTATCTGCATACAGAACAATAGTTCTGTATACAGAACAAACTACCTCTACTATTAAGGGATGCGCTAATGAGCATTGAACTCGATAAACCAACTACGCGAGGGCGCTGGCTGCACATCATTCCAGCTACCATCCTCGTTTATATCGTGGCTTACATGGACAGGACGAACATCGCAATTGGGATTGCGGGAGGAATGGACGAAGACCTGGGGATGACCGCCTCGTTTGCCGGTCTGGTCGCCGGTATTTTCTTTATTGGTTATATCTTTTTGCAAATTCCCGGCGGTCAAATTGCGGAACGATACAGTGCCAAGAAATTAATCGCCTGGACCATCGTCGCATGGGGCGGGTTCGCGCTGCTGACAGGCTTCGTCCAGACTCCAACCCAATTACTGATTATCCGCTTTGTCCTTGGCGTCGCTGAGGGTGCGGTCTATCCCGCTATTCTGGCGCTGATCGGTCACTGGTTCCCTAATGAAGAACGCGCAAGAGCGATTGCCTATTTCCAGATGAACCTTGCCGTGGCCTCAATCATCACCGGGCCGCTTTCCGGCTGGCTGATCGAAACCTATGGCTGGCGAGAAATGTTCATCATCGAAGGCTTACTTTCTCTCGGCCTGCTGTTCGTCTGGCTGCCTTTGGTTTCTGACCATCCTCATCAGGCCAAATGGCTGGATCCTAAAGAGCGCACCTGGATCGAACAGAAACTGGAGGCCGATCGCACACTGACGATCGCCGGTGAGACAAGCAGCATTCGCAATGTTCTGAGCAGCATTAACTTATGGAAACTGATCGGTATCTATTTCTTCGTGCAGGTTGGTTTCTACGGCTTCGCCCTCTGGATGCCAAACCTGATTAAACACCTGACCGGCAGCGGAATGACTATCGTCGGCTTACTGACTGCGGCACCGTACATTTTGTGCATCGTCGGTCAGTACTACATTGCCAAATGGTGCGACAAAACCATGAATCGCCGCCTCTATACGGCAATTCCGTTGCTGGGCTTTGCCGCCTGTCTCGCACTCTCCCTGCTGTTGAAAGATAACATCTGGCTGGCGTACGGCATGATGGTCATCTGCGGCTTCTTCCTGCAGGCCTATGCGGGACCGTTCTGGACATTACCGCCATTACTCTTCTCTCCCAACGTGCTGGGCGGCGTACGCGGCACCATCAACGCATTAGGTAACATTGGCGGTTTTATTGGTCCTTATCTGGTGGGCCTGTTAACCGTCACATTCTCACAAACCGCAGGGATGACGGTGCTGGTTGCCGCACTCCTCATCGCCGTCGCGCTGCTGTTCAGTTTACCTTCGGTTACTGCCCGTCCTGCAGGCAGTAGCAACCCTCATCATGCATCGGCGCCTGAGACGTCGCTCAAACAAGAAGGAATCGCCAAATGAGTCAGAAATGCCAACACGCCCGTGACCTGTGGTCACAACTGGACGCCCTGCGTCTGGGGATGAATTACACCAAAGAAGATGTCAATAAACTGCAGGTTCTGGTGGATGATTGCTATGGCGAAAGTCATCCCGGTAGCTTTCATCTTAATCATCTGGGCGATGAAGCCGTCTTAGGCATTCACGAAAGCGGCGGTCGTGCCGTTCGTCACCACGTGACCGATATTTGTGATGGCTGGGGTCAGGGTCATGACGGGATGAACTATATCTTAGCCTCCCGTGAGGCTATCGCGAACATGGTCGAAATTCATGCTTCCGTCGTACCATACGATGCCGGTATCTTGATCTCCAGTTGTGATAAATCGATCCCGGCGCATCTGATCGCCGCTGCGCGCCTGAATCTACCGATGCTGCATATCCCCGGCGGCTCAATGCGTCCGGCACCGAATATGAGCACGTCCGATCTCGGTGGTATTACCGCCAAACTCAAGAAAGGTGAGATAGGCATCCAGCAGGTGGAAGCCATGCAGCAGTGCGGTTGCCCGACAGCAGGCGCGTGCCAGTTTATGGGCACCGCCAGCACGATGCAGTGCATGTCTGAAGCGCTCGGCCTTGCCTTACCGGGAAGCGCATTGCTGCCCTCGACACTGGCGGAAATTCGCCGCATCGCGCGAAACGCCGGTCATCAGGCGTTATACCTGGCAGAGAAAAATATCACGACGCATAAAATCCTCACGCCTGCCGCCTTTGAAAACGCCATTAAGGTCCATGCCGCCATCGGTGGCAGCACCAACGCCATGATCCATCTCCCGGCGATCGCCCATGAACTGGGTTGGGAACTGAAACCTGAGTTGTTTGACCAGATAAACAATGAGATCCCTTACCTCACCAACATTCAACCCAGCGGTCAGTATGTGACTGAAATGATGTGGTTCGCGGGCGGCGTGCCGATGGTGCAATGGTATCTTCGCGACTATCTGGATCTGGATGTCCTGACAGTGACTGGCCGGACGCTGGGGGAAAACCTGGAAATGCTCCATCAGTCCGGTTTCTTTACCCGCAACCACGGTTATTTGAGTAATTATCGGGTCAGCCCGGAAGAGGTGATTCGTAAGCCGGAAAACGCCACCAAGAAAGGGTCGATTGCCGTGTTAAAAGGTAATATCGCACCAGAAGGCGCAGTCATTAAATATGCC
>PPYF01304267.1_pt1 | contig 26088 bp, 24 predicted proteins | sample 1559871 | NCBI WGS metagenome assembly PPYF01 (sample SAMN08240021, study PRJNA423297) | Human gut metagenome, whole genome shotgun sequencing project. | reverse complement strand
TGCGAGCAAAGAAATGAAAAATAACTTTTACTATGCTTTTCGTAAAAGCAAAACATTGCGAGCAAAGAAATGAAAAATACTTTTACCATGCTTTTTCTAAAAGCAAAACATTGCGAGCAAAGAAATGAAAGATACTTTTACCATGCTTTTTTCAAAAGCATAAAAATTTTGTTAAGCTTTTTTCAAAAGCAAAAAAGAACGCCTTAACGACAAGGCGTTCCGTACTATTCATATATGCGTACTTTTAAAAATATTTTTCACTATAACGCCGTCCTCAGCAACAATAACAGGCTCGGACATCATATCCAGCGGATCGCAGTCCTTCGGGTAAAGCTGAAGATCCGCGTCTTTTCCGACCTCTATACTGCCTGTCCGGTCCGCTATTCCGGCGGCCTCCGCCGCATTGCAGGTTATTGCCTTCAACGCGTCCTCGCAGTTCATTCCGCCCTTGACCGCCGCCGCCGCCGACAGCGGAAGATATTGAATCGGAACGACGGTATGATCTGTGCAGATAGCTGTCTTAACTCCGTTTTCAGCCAACGCTCCCGCATTTTTCAGCTCAAGGGACTTCATTTCCGGTTTGCATCTGTCGCATAATATAGGACCGGCTATTGCGGTTACATTCTCTCTTCCGAGAATATCTGCGATAAGGTGTCCCTCGGTAGCGTGGATCAGCACAGGCTTTATTCCGAATTCCTTGGAAATTCTAAGAGCTGTGAAAATATCGTCGGCTCTGTGACAGTGAAAGTAAGCTGTCGTTTCGTTTCTCAGAAGCGGCAGGAGAGCCTCGCACTTTATGTCGTATTCGGGCAGCTCAGAGTTTTCTCTGTCGCTTTCATATTCGCGGATTCCGTCAAGATATCTCTTCGCCTTGGCAAGTCCCTCTCTTATAATTGCGGCCGTAGCCATTCTTGTAACGGGGGCTTCGTCCCTGCCGTTATAAACTCTTTTGGGATTTTCACCCAGAGCAAACTTTACCCCCACCGTCCTTATCAGCATATCGTCGATACGTCTGCCGGCGGTCTTGGCGGCAATTATCTGTCCGCCGCAGGGATTGGCGCTCCCCGGACATATAACGGCGCAGGTGATTCCTCTTGAAACAGCCTCGTAAAAGCACCTGTCAAAGGGATTTATACCGTCGATTACTCTCATCTGAGGCGTAAACGGATCGGTAGCCTCGTTGCAGTCGTCGCCCTCAAAGTCTATTCCGTTTTCAATAATACCCAGATGAGTATGAGCGTCGATAAAGCCCGGTAAAAGCAGACCGCCGCTGCCGTCGATATCGTGGCTTTCCGTTTCCTGGGGGCGTCCCTCGCATACCGCTGCGAATTTTCCGTTTTCGATTTGAACCCACCCGTTTTCGATTACCCTGTCGTCCGCCATTGTTTTAATTTTAACGTTATAAATTTTCATAATTGAATTAATCTCCGAATTTATTTCTGGAATAAGCTTAAATTATCCATTATTTCTTTTGCAACGCTTAAAGGACCGCCTTCACATTTTATAGTCATAGAAGAATTTTTTTTATATACGGGATATCTTTCATTAAAAAGCTCTTCAAGCTGCTTTGGAGTACGGCTTGCAGCAACCGGACGGTTTGAGTCTCCTGAAATACGGTAAAAGCAGGTCTTGAACGGGACGTCAAGAAAAACGACAATACCGTTTTCACGGGCGATACCGCTGTTTATATCGCTCAGCATCGCGCCGCCTCCGCATGCCGCTATTCCGTTGAAATCGCAGAGCTCTTTTATAATGTCCGTTTCCAGCTTTCTGAAATAAGGCTCTCCGTATTTTTTAAATATATCGGGTATGGGCATTCCCGCTCTTTTAACAATAAGCTCGTCGGTATCGCAGTAGCCGCGTCCGCTTATCTCCGCAAGCTTTTTGCCAACCGTAGTTTTGCCGCAGCCCATGAAGCCGCATAAAAATACAGTCATCTGTGCTCCTCCTTTATTTTAAGCAAAAAAGTAAGATGTTAATCAATTAAAATCCCGTTCTACAATTTTAGCGGCGTCCGAAATAATTGTGTTTATCTGTTCGTCGGCGTAGCTGTCGCCGTCCCATATTTCATGAGCGGACACAGCCTGAAGTACAAGCATCGACATACCGCCCACAGCGGCTATTCCCGCTTCCTCCGCATACTGTATAAGCTTGGTTTTAACGGGATTATAAACGGCGTCGAAAACCGCTCCGCAACGGCCTGTAATTTCTCTGCTTACCGGACATGCGTCGGTCTTAGGGTACATTCCCACAGGCGTAGCGTTTATAAGCAGGTCGAATTCGCCGGATATACTATCCACAGAGGTTATACTGATTTCCGCGCCGCTTATTTTTTCCTTCGCTTCTCCGACAAGCCTTACGGCGGTTTCCATAGCCTCCGGAATTACAGCCATAGTAACCGCAGCGCCGTGCCTTGCCGCTTCTATAGCCATCATTCTGCCAACTCCGCCGCAGCCCAGAAGCAGAACGCGTCCTCCGAGATTTTTTTTCGGAACTGAACGCAGAAAACCGTCGCAGTCTGTATTAAAGCCGGTCAGCCTGCCGTTTTTTCTGCATATACAGTTTACCGAATTATATCTCTCGGCGCTTTCGTCCAGCGAATCGAGGTATTCTATAACGGAAACCTTATGCGGTATGGTTACGTTAAGTCCGTCATAGCTTTCGAGCAGCTCCGGCAGCTTAACTGCTATTTCCTCCGGAGCTATATCCAGCAGATCGTATTGAGCGCTTCTGCCGGATTCCTCAAAAAGCCTATTATGTATAAAGGGGGACATGGAATGTCCCAGCGGATGACCTATCAAACCGTATTTTTTCAAAATGATTACCTCCCTGCAAACAGCTTAAAATTATATTTTCTTATTTTAATTCCGCCGCTTTTTCAAGTGATTTGATATCCTCAATATTTGCGGCGTTTACGCCCTTAAGGGTTTTTCTGACAAGTCCGGTCAGAACCTTATTCGGACCAAGCTCTATAAAGCTTTCAATGCCGTTTTCCTGCATATTCGCAAGCTCTGAGGTAAACAGAACCGGCGAAGTCATGTGCTTTGCCAGAAGCGACGGCATATCGGAGAAGTCCTTAAGCTCTCCGCCAAGTACGTTTGAATAAAAAGGCACGCGGGGCTTTTTGAATTTAATATTCTTTATTTCATTATAGAATTCTTGTGCCGCGCTCTCCATAAGCTTTGAATGAAAGGCCGCCGAAACCTTTAGCTGAACTGCTCTTGCGCCCGCTTCGGCAAAAGCCGCCGCCGCTTTTTCAGCCGCCGCCTTTTCTCCCGCAATAACGGTCTGCGCCGGAGAATTATAATTGACTGGAACAACATAGCCTTCGGTATCGGCGCAGATTTTTTCGATTTCCTCAGGGGACATTTTCATAATGGCGTACATTGCTCCGTCGGTTTCATTTCCGGCCTTGTCCATAGCCGCCGCTCTTGCTTTTATTATACGGAAGGCGTCCTCTAAGGAAATCATTTCAGCGGCGGTCATCGCCGCGTATTCTCCCAGAGAATGACCTGCCGCGGCGTCGAATGAAAAACCGTTTTTCTCAGCGGTTTTAAAGCACAGCAGGGACATAGCCATTATGGCCGGCTGCGAATTACAGGTTTGAGCAAGCTCTCCTTCAGAGCCTTCAAAGGTTAGCTTTGCCAGATCGAATCCAAGTATATCAGAGCCCGTTTCATAAATATACGAAAATTCTGGGTTTGCGTTCAAAAGCTCTCTGCCCATACCCGGATACTGAGAGCCTTGTCCGGAAAATAGGAATGCTGTTTTAGACATAATAAATAACTCCAATCAAAAAAATTTTTATGTTTATATTCCACAGTTTTTTTGGATAATATTTGTGCAAACTGCGGTATTTTATTTTGAGTGTCACAAAATAACAATTATTACATTGCAAAAAAGTTAAAAATAGATTACAATAAAATATGATTGATTTAAAGGTTAGCTGAAATCATTGGCTTCAGTTTGACCTTTTATAATAACTATACCACAAATTAAAGGATATGACAACTTACAAGGAGGAATTTTTTTGCCGGGAATCAGAATTTTAGGTACTGGTAGCTACCAGCCTCAGAAAAAAGTAGTGAATGAGGATTTCACATCGTTCATCGAAACCAGCGACGAATGGATAACAACCAGAACGGGAATGAAGGAACGGTTTGTTTCAAACGGCGAGCCGACATGGTTCATGGGAGCTCAGGCGGCAAAGTCGGCTATATCGGCCGCGGGAATTTCTCCTGAGGATATTGGAGTCATAATAGATACCAGTGTTTCACCGGATTATTACACTCCTTCTATGTCCTGCATGATTCAGAGGGAAACGGGAGCCGTCAACGCTATGACAATAGACGTCAACTGCGCGTGCGCCGGATGCGTTTACGCTATTGATATGGCAAAGCGTTATTTGCAGACTGATAAGGATATTAAATATGCTCTTGTAGTTGCAAATGAAAATCTGACTAAAATAACCGATTATACCGACAGAAGCACATGCGTACTGTTCGGAGACGGCGCGGCGGCTATGGTTATAGAAAGAGCCGACAACGCCGTTTATTCAAGCTTTCTGGGAGCTGACGGAAACGGTGCCAAGTATCTCTTTGCAAGGTCTATACCGCCGGCAAACGCTTTTATGACCGGAGAGGGCAAGGTAGACGACGGTTTTCCCGAGTCGAATTCCCACTATCTTTATCAGGACGGCAGAGAGGTCTATAAGTTTGCTACGAAGGCTCTGCCCAGCGCGCTGACCAAGGCGGCTGAAAAGATAGATTTCGAACTGACAAGGCTGAACGTTATAATACCCCATCAGGCAAACGTAAGAATTATTGAAACCGCCGCTAAGAATCTGGGTATATCCATGGATAAATTCATTATCAATTTGGATAAGCACGCCAATACGTCAAGCGCTTCGATTCCTATTGCTCTTCATGAGGCGGTAACGGAAGGAAAAATTAAAAGCGGAGATTTGGTGGGACTTGTCGGTTTCGGCGCGGGACTAACGTTCGGAGCTATAATATTTGAATTTTAAACGACAGGCCTTAGTGTTGACTGCCGGCGGGTTATTGTATATAATATTGATTACGGCGTCAGATTAATTTCGTGAAATTTAAGCGGACATTTTAAGAAATAGCCTTAGGAAAGAGGAAAACTGATGACTACAAGAATAACAGAACTTCTGGGTATAAAATACCCTGTAATACAGGGCGGAATGGCATGGGTGGCTGAAAGCGCCCTTGCAGCCGCCGTATCAAACGCCGGAGGACTCGGCATTATCGCGGGCGGAGCCGCTCCGATCGACTATCTCAGAGAACAGATAAGAAGGACCAAGGAGCTTACAGATAAACCGTTCGGCGTTAATATAATGCTTATGAGCCCTAATGCGGAGGAGCTTTCTCGGCTTGTAATAGACGAGAAGGTTCCGGTTGTAACCACAGGGGCCGGAAATCCGGGCAAATATATGGCGGCATGGAAGGAAGCGGGTATAAAGGTGATCCCTGTTATACCGTCGGTGGCTTTGGCAAAGAGAATGGAAAGAGCGGGAGCAGACGCGGTAGTTGCCGAGGGTACGGAATCCGGAGGACATATAGGTGAAAATACTACCATGTGTCTTGTTCCTCAGGTTGCCGACGCTTTAAATATTCCGGTAATAGCTGCCGGAGGAATTGCGGACGGCAGAGGAATTGCAGCGTCCTTTATGCTGGGTGCAGAGGGCGTTCAGATAGGAACACGCTTTCTGGCGTCAGAGGAATGTCAGATACATCCTGTTTACAAGCAGCTTGTGGTTGAGGCAAAGGACACCGATAACGTCGTTACCGGCAGAAGCACGGGCCACCCGTGTCGAAATCTCAAGACTAAATTTTCAAAAAGACTTTCCGGCGGCGAAATGAACGGAACTATCACTCCGGACGAGTTTGAGAAGATAACTCTCGGCTCAACCAGAAAGGCGGTTGTGGACGGCAATCTCGAAGAGGGATCTTTCCTTTGCGGACTTATTGCGGGAATGATAAATGATGTAAAGCCCTGTAAGGAAATAATTGAGGAAATGATGGCGCAGGCTGAAAAGCTGATGAAGATATAATTATGCTTTCAGTTTTTCGATACCGGAAAGAAAGCAAAGAATAAAGCCTGGCGGCAAGAGTATCGCAAAAATGGGAATTGTAATCTGTATTATATAAAAGGTTTAGATAAAAAGCAAACAGGAGGTAGCAGTAAATGGCAACAGCTTTAATTACAGGCTCTTCAAGAGGAATCGGCGCGGCTATAGCTTTAAGGCTTGCTAAGGACGGCTTTGACATAGCTCTCAACGATTTAAACGAGGGAATGTTTGAAAATAACGATATTGCGGAAAAAATCAGGGAATTCGGAGTAAAATGCGAAATTTTCCTCGCCGACGTATCTGATTATTCGCAGTGTGAGGAAATGGTCGGCAGCGTTAAGGAAAAATTCGGCGGACTGGACGTTTTAGTAAACAATGCCGGAATAACTAAGGACGGACTTATGGCGAGAATGTCTGAGGAGCAGTATGATAAGGTAATAGCGGTAAATCAGAAGAGCGTGTTTAATATGATGAAGCTTGCCGGAAAAATAATGATGAAGCAGAGAAGCGGAAGGATTATCAATATGGCTTCCGTTGCCGGTCTTTACGGAAATCCGGGGCAGATCAATTATTCAGCCTCTAAGGCTGCCGTTATAGGAATGACAAAGACCGTTGCCAAGGAGCTTGGCTCAAGGGGCGTCGGCGTCAACGCCGTTGCTCCGGGATTTATAAAAACTCCCATGACCGATAAGCTTACCGAAGAGCAGAAAAACGCAGTGCTGAATCTTATCGCCATGAAGCGTTACGGCCTTCCGGAGGAGATTGCCGGAGTAGTTTCTTTCCTTGCCTCAGAGGATTCAAGCTATGTTACCGGACAGGTTATCGAGATTTCCGGCGGGCTTTCGATGTAATAAAAAAGAGAAAAGGAATGTATATATGAGCAGAAGAGTTGTAATTACTGGACTGGGAACTATTAATCCGCTCGGAAACAATGTACACGAATTCTGGGAGGGAGTAAAGTCTAATAAGCTTGGAATAGACAGAATCAAGGAGTTTGAAACAGACGATATCGGAGTAAGCGTAGCGGGAATTGTAAAAGGCTTTGAGCCTACGGACTTCATTGAAAAAAAAGAAGCGAGAAAAATGGAACGGTTTACACATTTTGCGGTAGTGGCTTCAGACGAGGCCCTAAAGGACTGCGGATCGGATTTCAAGGATATCGATCCTTACAGAGCCGGAGTAATAATAGGCTGCGGCATAGGCGGAATCGGGCTTACTCTCAGCGAATATGAAAAATTTCTGGGCAAGGGAGTCAACAGGGTATCTCCGTTTTACGTTCCTATGATGATAGGAAATATGGCGGCGGGACAGGTTTCTATGAAAACCGGCTTCAAGGGAGATAATTTTTCAACTGTAACCGCATGCGCTTCAGGTACTCACGCGGTAGGAGAGTCCTTCAGAAAAATAAAGGACGGTTATCTTGACGTTGCGCTCTGCGGAGGAACCGAATCGGCAATACTGCGTTTCACACTTGCCGGCTTCAACAATATGAAGGCGCTTACTAAGGCGGAGGATCCTCAAAGGGCGTCCATACCCTTCGACAAGGAAAGAAGCGGCTTTGTTCTGGGAGAGGGCTGCGGAATGCTTGTGCTTGAGGAATACGAGCATGCGAAGGCCAGAGGCGCAAACATATATGCGGAAGTTGCCGGCTATGGCGCGACCTGCGACGCATATCATATAACGTCTCCTGATCCGGAGGGAGAGGGCGCCGCCGCCGCAATGAAAAACGCCTACACGGAAGCCGGACTTAAGCCGGAGGATGTGACATATATTAATTCTCACGGCACTTCTACAGGTCTTAACGATAAATATGAAACTCTGGCTATTAAAAAAGCGCTGGGCGACGCGGCCTACAATGTTAAAATCAATTCTACCAAATCCATGATAGGACATCTTCTTGGCGCGGCAGGCGGCGTGGAGGCAGTTGTAACGGCTCTCAGCGTTAAAAATGACATTATCCATAAAACTATCGGTTACCAGACGCCGGATGAGGAATGCGATCTTGATTACTGCGTTTTAGGCAATGTTGAAACAACTGTAAACGCGGCGCTTTCAAACTCTCTCGGCTTCGGCGGACATAACGCTACAATTTGTATGAAAAAGGCTATTGATTAAGGAGAATGTATATGAGCGAAAATATGATTGCCTGTAATCTTACATTCGAGGAAATAAACAAACTTGCGGATAAGGTTGAAAACGGAAAGCTTTCGAAGGTAAAGATCAAAAACGGCGACTGCGAGATTGTGATAGAAAAGGAAATAAAAGGGCCTCCCGTAATGCCGATGATTCCGCCTCCGTCGATGGGTATGGCTGTAGGAACGGCTCCTGCTTCTCCGTCGGTTTCGCAGGAGCAGCCCGAAGCGGAAAAGGAAATAAGCGGAAACATAGTTAAGGCGCCTATCGTAGGCACATACTATTCAAAGCCCGGACCTGACAAGGCTTCCTTTGTCGAGGTGGGAAAAACCGTTAAAAAGGGCGACGTGCTGATGATAATCGAGTCTATGAAGCTTATGAACGAGGTGCAAAGTGAATTTGACGGCGTTGTAAAGGAAATACTGGTCAGTGACGGAGCGGCCGTTGAATACGATCAGCCTATTATGATAATCGGATAAGGAGGGGAAATAATGTCCGACGCAGTATATAACAAGGAGCAGATAATGGAGATTATCCCTCACCGAGATCCTTTTCTGCTGATCGACGAGATCAACGAGATAGAGCCGGGAAAGAGAGTAGTTGCAACTAAGCATATAAATGAAGACGATTTCTGGTTCAAAGGTCATTTTCCTGAATATCCCGTTACCCCGGGAGTTCTCATGATAGAAATGCTTGCGCAGGCCGGGGCCGCGGCAATGCTGGTTCTTCCTGAAAATAAGGGTAAGCTGGGGCTTTTTGCCGGTATCGACAAAGCAAAATTCAAAAAACAGGTAGTTCCCGGCGACACGCTGAAGCTTGAGGTTGAAATCATAAAGGTAAAGGGCCCTATCGGAGTAGGAAAGGGTATCGCAACTGTTGACGGTCAGAAGGCGGTTTCCGCGGAGATCACTTTTGCTATTAAATAAAAGTGAAAAATCAAACATACCTGAAAGTAGGCGAATAAATGTTTAAAAAGGTATTGATTGCCAATAGAGGCGAGATTGCTGTCAGAATAATAAGGGCGTGCAGAGAGCTTGGAATACGCTGCGTCGCCGTTTATTCCACTGCCGACCGGAACGCTCTTCATGCGCAGATAGCCGACGAGGCGGTGTGTATAGGGCCTGCCGATACAAAGGACAGCTATCTGAATATGAAGGCTATTATAGCGGCATGTGAAACTACGGGCTGTGACGCCGTCCATCCCGGCTTCGGTTTTTTATCCGAAAACGCCGCTTTTGCAAAAATGTGCAGAAAGTGCAATATAGAATTTATAGGACCGTCGCCGGAATCAATTGAAATGCTGGGCGACAAGGCGGCCGCCAAGGAAACTATGAAGAGGGCTGGAGTGCCGGTTATACCCGGCTCGGACGGAGCTGTCCGCACATTAGAGGAAGCGGAGGAGGCCGCGGAAAAAATCGGATTTCCGCTGCTTGTAAAGGCTTCTGCGGGCGGAGGCGGACGCGGCATAAGAATGGTGGAATCAAGGGAGCAGCTTGCGGCGCAGATAACCGCGGCTCAGTCGGAGGCAAAGAGCTTTTTCGGGGACGACGCCGTTTATATGGAAAGGTTCGTTGAAAATCCAAGACATATCGAAATACAGATACTTGCCGATAAGCAGGGGAACGTTATACATCTGGGAGAGCGTGACTGCAGTATGCAGCGGCGTAATCAGAAGGTTCTTGAGGAAAGCCCCAGCCCTGTTATGACCGACGAGCTTAGGAGAAAAATGGGCGAGGCGGCCGTAAAGGCGGCGAAGGTCTGCGGCTATTATAATGCCGGAACTATCGAGTTTCTTGTGGAAAACGGAAAAGATTTTTACTTCATGGAAATGAATACAAGAATACAGGTTGAGCATCCGGTAACGGAATTTGTGACCGGAGTAGATCTTGTCAAGGCTCAGATAAAGATCGCGTCGGGAATTCCCCTTGAAATCAAGCAGGAGGATATAACTATTTCGGGGCATGCGATCGAATGCCGTATCAACGCTGAAAATCCAAAGCTTAATTTCCGTCCTTCTCCGGGAAAAATAATAGCTTTGCATACTCCGGGCGGTCCGGGAATAAGAATAGATTCAGCGGCGTATCAGGGATATACCATTTCACCCTATTATGATTCCATGATAGCAAAGCTGATAGTTTACGCCCCTACAAGGGAAGAGGCTATCATGAAAATGAAATGGGCTCTTTCAGAGTTTATTGTAGAGGGTATTGATACGAACATAGACTTCCAGCTTGCGCTGATAAAGTGTAAAGCCTTTGAAAGCGGGGAATACAGCAACCGTTTTCTTGATACATTTGAATTTGAAGGATAGGAGGCGGCGGATAAAAAATGTTAGAGGATCTTTTTAAGGTCGTAAAGACGAGATTCAACGGAAGTGAAAAGGCGGAGGTCAAGTCTGCCGCAGAATCCAATAAAATACCGGATGATCTGCTTTTTAAATGTCCGAGATGCCGATGCGTTGTATTTGAGGACGAAATCAGAGCCGTTAATATGGTTTGTCCGGGATGCGGCTATCACGCCAGACTTACGGCTCAGGAGCGTCTTGCTATTACGGTTGACAAGGGAAGCTTTCGTGAAATAAACGGAAATATGACAAGTAGGAACCCTATAGGATTTCCGGGCTATGAGGAAAAGCAGCAAGGTCTCAGAGAGAAAACCGGTCTAAACGACGCCGTTGTAACAGGAGAGGCTGAAATCAGAGGGATTCCTGTCGTGATCGGTATCATGGATTCCAGATTCATGATGGCTTCAATGGGAAGCGTAGTCGGTGAAAAGATTGCAAGAGCTTTCGAATACGGCGCGAAGCATAAAATGCCTGTTATATTGTTTACCGCTTCGGGGGGAGCGAGAATGCAGGAGGGCATAGTCTCCCTTATGCAGATGGCGAAAACCTCCGGAGCCGCCGCAAGGCACGACGACGCGGGCCAGCTTTATATTACAGTGCTGACTGATCCTACGACCGGAGGAGTTACGGCGTCCTTTGCGTCGCTTGGGGATATTATAATAGCCGAGCCTAAAGCGCTTATAGGATTTGCTGGAAGGCGCGTTATAGAGGGTACTATAAAGCAAAGGCTTCCCGATGATTTTCAGCTTGCCGAATTTCTGCTTGAAAAGGGATTTATCGACATGATAGTTGAAAGGCGCAGAATGCGCAGCGTGCTTTCACATCTGCTGAAGCTGCACGGCTATCTTCCGGATAAGGAGGGACGCTGATATGAATAATAAAACTCCTTGGGAAAGAATGGAGCTGCTTCGAGGCAAGGAACGTCCGACTATAAACGATTATATACCCCTTATATTCGAAGAGTTCTACGAAATGCACGGAGACAGATTATACGGCGACGACGCCGCAATACTTGGAGGTATAGCCCGTCTTGAGGGAATTCCGGTAACGGTTATAGCCGAGGTAAAGGGCAGAGACCTTAATGAAAATAAGAAAACAAATTTTGCTATGCCTCATCCGGAGGGCTACAGAAAAGCCCTGAGACTTGCAAAGCAGGCAGAAAAGTTTCACAGACCGGTTATCTGCTTTATAGACACTCCCGGCGCGTTCTGCGGAGTTGAAGCTGAGGAAAGAGGTCAGGGCGAAGCGATAGCCAGAAATATCATGGAATTCATGAGATTGAGAACGCCCATTACTTCCGTGGTTCTCGGTGAGGGCGAAAGCGGAGGCGCGCTTGCGATCGGCGTGTGCGACAGACTTGCCGTGCTTGAAAACGCTTTATATTCGGTGATATCTCCGAGGGGCTGCGCAAGTATACTCTGGAAGGACGCTGCCCGCGAAAGGGAAGCGTGTGAAATTCTCAGGATAACCGCCGAGGATATGCTTGAGATGGGAGTGGCGGAGGCCATAATCGAGGAGCCGAACGGAAGCGCTCATAACGATTTATATAAAATAGCAGAAAATATTAAGGAATTTTTGTCAGATACTATAAGAGAAAATTTACAAAAAGATATTGACATTTTGCTTGAAGCAAGGTACACTAAGTTTAGAAAAATCGGAGAATATAACGAATAGTTATATTTTACTAAATGTTATATCGGTGTTAGCACCTTTATATAAAAATTAGACAATGGAGGAAATAAGAAGATGGTTTTTGACAAGGTAAAAGAGCTTATCGTTGACCAGCTTGATGTTGAAGAAGACGCTGTAAAGACGGAGTCGGTAATTATTGACGATCTCGGGGCTGATTCGCTTGACGTCGTTGATCTGGTTATGTCAATCGAGGAAGAATTTGATATTGAAATTCCTGACGAAGCGGTTGAAGGTATCAAGACTGTTGGCGATATTGTAAGCTACATCGAAAGCAATCAGTGATTTAAATATAAAGGCGGACGCGAAAGCGTCCGCCTTTTCTATAATATAGCGCACAGTCAGATAAGACTTAGAATTTGAAAATATAAAATAAAGTGGAATCGGTAGTTTTAGACAAATATGCCGCATACGTGCGAAATTACCGAACATATTACTATGCCGAAGGCTGTCGGCAGAAGAATCGCAGCGGCAGTCCATTTCAGGCTTCCTGTTTCCTTTTTAATAGTCAGACAGGTTGTAGAGCATGGGAAGTGAAACAATATGAAAATCATGGTACAGATAGCCGTTACCCATGTCCAGCCGTTGTCCACCAGCAGAGCCTTGAGTATTTCAGGACTTTCCGCCTCCGTTAGCATTCCGGCAGACATATAGGACATCATAATTATCGGTACAACGATTTCATTTGCCGGAAATCCGAGAATAAACGCCAGCAGAATCGTTCCGTCCATGCCCAGAAATTTTCCGGGTACTTCAAGAAAGCCGGCAAGCTTTGAGAGTATTGTTATATCGCCCACCGAGGCGTTAGCCAGAATCCAAATAAGGAGTCCTGCCGGAGCCGCAACCAGACATGCTCTTCCAAGTACGAAAATAGTCCGGTCAAATATTGATCTTATAATGACCTTACCAATCTGCGGACGTCTGTATGGCGGAAGCTCAAGGGTAAACGACGACGGTACGCCCTTTAAAACGGTAATTGAAAGAAGCCATGACGCAAGAAGAGTTGCCGCGACGCCGAGAACTATTACTCCGAGCAGAATTATTGCCGATGAAAAGGATTTTCCTATTCCGGTAACAGAGGCTGTAAAAAACATTGTAATAATAGTAATAAGCGACGGGAATCTTCCGTTGCAGGGCACGAAGTTGTTGGTCAGAATAGCTATAAGGCGTTCTCTGGGAGAATCAATTATACGGCATCCGGTTACGCCGGCGGCGTTACAGCCGAAGCCCATGCACATAGTCAAAGCCTGCTTACCGCATGCGTTTGCACGTCTGAAGTGTTTATCAAGATTAAACGCTGCTCTCGGCAGATAGCCGAGATCCTCCAGAAGAGTGAAGAGCGGAAAGAAAATTGCCATGGCTGGGTACAAAATAAACCGAATAAAGAAAAATTCACCTATCAATTACTACTATTATAAAGCTTGTACACCATAAATTCAAGGTTATTATAATAAATTTATTTTTAAACAATAGAAATCCTTAAATTTACTAATAGCCAAAGAATTCATAAAAAAATACTGTCAAGGGCACGAAGTGTGCATTTACCCTTGACAGTATTTTTTATGAATTAGAATAAGTAAGCAAATTTAAGGATTTATTGTCATATATAAACCATGAATGAATAATATATAACAGTGAAATTTGACAAAAACACTCGCAGAGTTAGTCACTCTGCGAGTAAGAAATTTCAATACCTTGTAGATTTATTTTACAATAGCGAAATGAAAAAGTCAACCATATTTAGCTATATTTACTAAATTTCTACTTTTTCACTAATTAATTTACAATTTTTTTGTATGTATTATATGGTAAAATGGCTTGAAATCAATCTATTCGGGGTCAAAATATGGGTCAATTATTCAGGAGGTTATGACAATGCCAAGACGTGGAGAAAATATCAGAAAAAGAGCAGACGGACGCTGGGAAGGTCGTTATATTGAATCCTATTCAAACAACGGTAAAGCTTGTTATCGTTCTGTTTACGGCACAACATATGCAGATACTAAAGAAAAACTAAAACAATATAAAAAACTATGTAAAAATACAGGAAGTAAAATAACAGTTAAAGACCTTTGTACAGAATGGCTTAAAATGAAAGAAACCTCCTTGAAACCGTCCAGTTACGTGAAATACAATAATTCAATAGAAAAACACATAGTACCATATTTTAAAAAAGCAAAAGCAATGTACTTAACAAGTGACCTTGTAAATGATTTTGTACATGAAAAAAATTATTTGTCGGAAAAGACAATTCATGATTTACTTTCTCTTTTTATTCAGATTATAAAATACGGACAGTCAAAAAATTATATCGGTTACTTTAATTTTAATTCTATTGTATTCCCTAAAATCGCAAGTAAAGAATTGGCAGTACTTAAGAAATCAGAATTTACAAGACTTGTAAGTTATGTACATTTAACCTTTGAAATACAAAAAATAGGCATTTTGCTGTCTTTATTTATGGGTATTAGATTAGGAGAAATTTGTGCATTAAAATGGGAAAATGTAAATTTTTCCGAAGAAACAATCAGGATTGAAAAAACAATGCAGAGAATAAAAAATCTTGAAGAAGATGCGAAATCTAAAACCAAGATTGTAATAGATATACCCAAAAGTCAAAAATCAATTCGAGATATTCCGATACCGTCATTTATACTTAAATTATTGAAAGAATATAAATCAGATGAAAATAATTATCTGCTTACAGGAACGGTAAAGTATATAGAACCAAGAATGTATCAGGATATGTTTAAAACGTATTTAAAGGAATCAGGAATAAATGATATAAATTTTCATGCGTTAAGACATCTAAACCCTACAAAAACACACTTATTAAATTGTACAAATATAAACTGTATCTCCCTGCATAAAACAGCGGCAGTTCATTTTCCGAACCGCCGCTGTTTTTGCTATTTTAAAACGAACTCAATGAATTAATACTTTATCAACTCATTAAATACTGCGATTGCATATCTATCTGTCATTCCTGAAATGTAATCTATGATTGCCTGAGCATATATTTGTTCTGTTTCCAGATTCCCATATACCTTTATGTTTTTGTACTTTTCGAGCTGATTGGCCAACTCAGGTTTAGTAGGTACAAGTGTTGAGTATTGATTAATGTGACGGAGAAAATCTTTAATTAAAGCAGGATATGTTTTAACCATTTTTAGCAATTTTAATGGTGTGTTCTGACCATCATATGCGTTTATTAATGTGTCAAATATACTTCTTATAATCAATCCAGCATATTTTCGATAAACATCAAATTTAGTGTTTTTATAAATTGCTTCGTAATTGAAATCTTTAACCTCATTAAGCATGCTATTATACTTATCACTCAATCTAATACCATCTATTGGAGAACTATTCTCACAAATGCTAATAATAAAGTTATGTATAATTACGGTTGTGTTTATTGCTTTCTCATTATATTTCCTTGATATTTTTATCAACTTCGATAATTCTTTTCGATCAATAAAACGCATGCGCAAGGCATCTTCAATATCCCTACCAAGATAGGCAATTTTATCTGCAATTTTAACTACGCAACCTTCCCAAGTATATGCCTGATATTCACCAGAACGAGAGAAATCATTTAAATCAATGGCTTCATTTCTTGGAAAGATACCATTTTCATCAACTTCACCACAATGAGAAATTATGCCATCTCTAACAGCGTATGTTAGGTTTAGATTTTTAAAGTTTTTTTGGTTATCTTCAAGAAGCTCAATCTTATCAATGATTCGCAAGCTATTTCTTTCATGCCAAAATCGGTCAAGACCCAACTCTTCTCTGATTTTAGTTAATTCCACTTCACCTTCGTGTCCGAAAGGTGCATGCCCCAAATCGTGTCCCATCGCTATTGCACGTGTTAAATCCACATTTTATCCTAAGTGTTTTGCAATAGTACAGCTTACTGATTCAACATGCTGAACGTGTTCCATTCGAGTGCATATGTGATCGTTGTCGATGTTAAAGAAAACCTGTGTTTTGTGCTTGAGTCTTCGGTATGCCAACGAATGCAAAATACGAGTGTAATCGCGCTCGTATTCAGAACGAATATCGTTTTCTCTTTGATATAATTCTTGTTGACGTTCAATATGCTTTTCCCAATTTGGATTAGCTTCATTTGAAGCACACTCTTTAAACTGACCTGAAATCATAATACGCCTCCTAAATTAAAATTCAAAATGTCTTTTTTAATTGCAAATCCATTATTCCCCAACCACACTCTTAGCCGCCGCAATCTTCCTGTCGGAATACAACACAACATCCTTGATAACAAGTTTATGTACTGCAGATGTAAGCTTCGACATAATATCATAATCAGGTTCCCCATTTTTTACGGGAAGCTGAATGAACAATTCGTCTGCATCCTTGGCATAAAAGTTCTTTCCATAACTGAATTGACCGTTATGTGAAGATTTATGTATCGCTGTTGTCACAAATATAGAGGCATACTTAGGCAGCTTTTCTGTGTGAACAATTGCAATATGGTCATCTGCTCCATATTTATAGTTGCGATATTTTGCTGAACCGAACATATCAATGGTGGTGGTGTTTTCTTCAAACACTTCCACATCATTACTGATATAAGCAGAAATACCTTCATCAGCTTCACCTGCTGTAACAAAAGGTAAATCGCCACTAATTCTGTCGGCACTTTTTAATCTCTTTCCTCGTGTGGATTTGCCGAACAAAACTTCCAGATTAAATGAACCCCATTCAAGCGCTTCAAACTCCCGAAGAGCGTCAAGCTCTTCAGTCGACAATTCGTAATTGTCGTATCCGCTTACTTTTAAGTAAGCGGATAGCTCAGCTATCCGCTGAGCCTCCAGCTCAGCTATAAATAACTCCATAAAATCAAAGTCGATTTTACCATTTTTTGTGGGGAGGTTAATTTTTGTTGCACGAAAAACATTATCAACATCACGCACAAGAACAGATAACAGTTTCGGCTTTTGCTTGTTAAGTAATGTTGTAAAGAATAAAATGGATGAATCCTTTATTGTGATTTTGGGAATAATTTTCCTCACAAATTGTCCTGCATACCAAGGCTTTTTTCTATAAAAGAAATCCATTTGCAAAAGACCTAAGCTCCAAGTTCCAGACGGATTAATATTTTCCTTATTTACAAATCCTGTAGTTCTAAGAATTCCTTGATTTAATGATGTGCGTGTCACATAATCGTATTCATTTCCCAAAACAAGTCTATCCGTATTGAAACTCGAAGTGCTTTCAATTTCAAACAAATCACCAAGCTTATACTCGCCCCACTCAACCTTACTCAGCTTTTCATTGAGTGAGGCATTTATTTTCCCAGGCGTTCGTCCTCATTATCCTGATTCTTCAATAAAGTTGACACTTCCCAAGCAAGATAGTCGCTTACTGTTTTCTTGAAATCTTCAAGCGTAGGCTTTGTGTCGATAGGTGCTGTCTGATTCCAGTCCGCACCATTTTCAGGGTCAATATGTCCCTCGTAATATTCTTTCTCAGTAAAAATGCTGAGCTTTGATTTTCCGAAGCGAACTAAATCAGCAATTTCCTGATAGCGTTCCTTTGCTCTGTCTGTGTCGAATAAATTTCTGCTTGCCTTCTTTCTGTTAGAACGAGTGTAGCCATCATTAGACAAATCAATGAATTTTACAATATCATCCTTCTGATGAGCTTCACCTACACGGAAAACATATATGTTGGTCTGTACGCTGGATTTACCGATAAATAAATCTATCGGCATTTTTATGCTTGCAAGCAGGGTGCTGTGTTTCAGAATACTCTTGTTATAACCGCTTGCTTTACCTGAGCCGGCAGAATTTTGAATAATAATAGCGGCATATCCCTTGCTCATCATTGAAAGAGCTTTTTCAACGAATATCATACCGTTACCTTCTGCTGAATACGGTGGATTCAGAACAAAAGCGTCTGCCGGGAATTTTCTATCGGTATTGCCAAATCCATAATTGCCGTTAAAATGTTTTAAAGAGTCCTTGTTCAGAATGTTGGAACTGCCGTCACCCATCATAATCATATTTAAAACAGCAAGCATATAAACATTTGACAGGATTTCCAAACCAAGTAGCTGATTAGCCTTAATTTCTGCTGATTTGATAGCCAACTGTTCGGGCGATTTAATTGTGTTTTTAGCGTCTATCAGCATTTCGTTCATAGCCGCAACAAGTAGACCTGCCGAGCCGGTAGCAAAGTCCCATACATATGAATCTTTGTTTACTCTTGCAAGCTTAACAAGTAAAGTTGCCACATAAGACGGAGTCAATACAACATCGTTGAGCTGGTCTTGCGTAAATCCAAGCCAAGAATACATTTCATTAAACAGTTTACCTGTAAAATCAGTAGTAAGTCCGATTTTATAGTAAATGCCAAGGTCATCAACTATCTTTACAAATACTCTTTTAAGCTGGCTTTCGCCATCAATTACCTTGTTGATATTATCGGTAGTAAGCGTATTTTGAAGGGTTCTCACAATCAAATCTTTCTTATCTTTAGGAAGTTTTTTAGCATTGAGGAAAGAATTGATTTTTCGAATCATAATATCGCCGTCTCTATCATCTTCTTCGTCAGAAGATTTCAGCTCAGCTTTGGTCAGCGGATATACTTTATTTTCAACATCACCGAGAGTTGCCATAATCGAGGCAGCTACAAGATAAACACGATCGTTTTCGCTTAGCCCTTTTTCGCTCTTGAAAATATCATTGTTGAGTTTTACAAGACTTGCAGTTATTTCCTGTTCTCTGCGTTCTTTCAGCTTCTCAATTTCTTCCTGTGGCAAGGAAAGCATATTCACCTTTTCGATAAAAAAGTTAAAGTTCTCCGCCTTCAGGAAAGAGAGGTCGGTATACTCATCGACTTTCTGACCGATACCGAAATTATTCTTTGAAACATAGTATACGCCAATCTGGTGTATGATTTTGCCATTTACATCTTTATGACCTGTGACGCCGATAGCGATAACATCTGTATAACTTGTGTAGTGGAGCACGGCATTAGCATAGTGGATAGCACCATTTACAGCAAAAGAATTTATACTTGCAAAGTCGGGCTGATTCTTAGTGTTTTTGTTAGCAACATTACCCTCGCTGTCTAACTTAACAAGCTTGTCCGCATAACCCTTATATTCAATGAGAATAGGATAATATTTTCCGTTATTTGCTTGGAGTAATAATTTGGCATCAGGTCTGTTTCCGCCCTTTCCGCCATTCTTGGAAAAATAATCGTTAAGAGCTTGGTCTATCTCAGTATTAAGAGATTCCTGTTCCAATTTATAATTCAAACCATAGGATTTGAGCCAACCATTTACTAAATCTGCGATATTAGGCTCAACTGACTGAACTTTAGCCTTACTGCTCATTTTGATTCCCCCGAAAATATAATTATAAATATAATTTCTTCAGCTTGCAAAGCGGTAGTGCATACTGAAAAATATACTATCTCATTATTTATTATAGCACAAAATTTGTCGAATTTCAATATCTTAAAATGTTTATTAGGAAATTTTGCTGTAAAAAAATTGCGACTATATACGCATTTGTATCATTTCCTTTTTTTGTAAATGTGAAACAGGGCTGATTATTAATTACTATACATATAACAATTTAACTTTCATCAATATAGAAATATAAAAATAAATTTCATAATAACATTACGAAATAAGAAACACAGTGTTTTGTAATCTTTCAAGTGACCATTTTTGTGCAATCCTACAAAGTAATAAAAACCTTTCTTAATTGACTGTAAAAAATCCTGATTTTTTTCCTAATAAATGAAGGGCATTAAAAGTACCAATCAAATAATGTTGATTTTATGCAGTTATACAAACCTTCAGGAATTTCCGTAAACAGACTTAAAAAATGAGCCGTTTTTGTAGGTACTTATGAGAGGTGCTTTTACTGCTCTCGAAGAAAGGAGGAAGATTTATGGCAATCTATCATTTTAACGTTAAGGTGGTAAGCCGAGGGAAAGGCGCAAGTGCAGTTGCAAAGGCAGCGTACATTTCGGGCGAGAAAATCCAGAACAGCTATGACGGTAAAATTCACGATTACCGAAAGAAGAAAGAAATCGTACATAAGGAAATATTGCTCCCGTCCCATGCTCCGCCAAAGTTCAGGGAGCGTTCTGCTCTTTGGAACGCCGTGGAGCTTGCAGAAAATCGAAAAAACAGTCAGACCGCAAAACACATTGACGCGGCTCTACCTGTGGAAATTTCTCGTGACGAGCAGATTGATTTGGTACGGAATTTCTGTTTGCAATGTTTCGTCAGTCGTGGAATGTGTGTAGATTTTGCAATTCACGATAAGGGAGACGACAATCCCCACGTCCATATTTTAATCAACACAAGAAAGGTTGACGAGAATGGCTTTACAGCAAAGGACCGTTCTTGGAACGACAAGGCATTGCTTTTGGAGTGGCGAAAGCTGTGGGCAGATTGGTGCAATTATAAGCTGTACTATGTTTCCGATGAGCGTATCAACTACCGCAGCTACAAGGCTCAGGGCATTGACAAAATTCCGCAAGTACACTTAGGCGCAGCGGCGTGTGCCATTGAGAAAAAGGGATATCGCACCGATAATGGCAGTCGGAACAGGAGAATTGCTTTGAAAAATCTTGATATGGAGATTGAACAGCAAAAGCGCAGCCTTAAAAATATTATTAAAGGCAGGTCGAGTCTAGGCAAGAATTATCTTGAAGCTATTGTTGGCTGCCGGTATGCTGAAATGCAGCCGTTCAGTAATGAGTTATCGTATTTGGAGAAATTCAAGTGCGAGCTTCAAAAAAGGAATGTCCCATGTCATATTTTAGGTAAGTTTAATGGTACCGGAACAATTTTCTTTCCGAAAGCAGATTATGATAAAGCTACTGAAGCTTGGAATGTGGTTGAAAGAAGAGAAAATCCGACGGCTGTACCACCTGAACAGAAACAGGACAAGCCTTTAAAGAAGCGTCGTTCAAGGTAAAATGCTGTGCGCATTTTCATTTTGCGTTAGCAAAACTTCAGAGAGGTCAAGGAGAAACTTCTCCTTGCGCACAACAAACTTGAAAAGTTTGTATAAGTGCGCCCTTCGGGATATTCGGGTAGTTTATTCCAAGAGCCATGATTACTTGTACCGAATATTCCGACAGCATTAGCTGTTCCTCCTGCGACAGCGGTGAGGCAATTATGTTTGATTTTATGAAAGAGAGGAAATATTATGCCAAAAAAATTTGATATGGATGAAATGAAAGCGAAGCTCGCAAAATATGACGAGCGAAAAAAGGAAACGGAAGCGGCTTTATCAAAGCTGGAGAATTCCCGAAAGGAGCTTGCGGCGAAGATTGCCAACGAAGAAAGAAAAGTCCGCACCCATAATCTTTGCAGTCTGGGCGGACTTGTGCTGAAATATTTCGGTGAGGATATTTCTTCCGAGGAGTTCAAGGAGCTTTTAGATTTCCTGTTTACAATTTCTGAAGTGCAGGAATTTGTTGCGGATAAAAATACAAGTACAGAAAATTTGTCTGCATAAAAAGGAGGATAAATGATTAGAAATGTGTCACTTGAAAATGCAGCCGTAGCGGAAAATGAAAAAGAAGCTATCGGTACCTTTGAAATTCCCGAAGAAAATCGTCAGGAGTTTATAACTGCTATGAAAATCGGATATTACAGAGAATTCCGAAAACAGGGCTTGATTTCGGATGATGAGCTTGAAACACTGATTACAATGCAGAATAAGAAATCCAATTCAATAAAAAATGCCGCATAAAATATTCCCTCCGCATATTCAAGTTCAGCAAGAAAAAGCTTGACTTTCGGCTGCTAAAGTGCTAAACTGAATATGCAGGGAGATAAGCGAAACAAGTTTCGCTCCGAGTTTTACTTTTCGGACTTCGTCCGAAATTTCCTTGCGGAAACCGTAAAATATCGGGGGATTGTTTGCTTAAATCCGATTAATCGGAAAAGGAGGACTATGACAAACAAAATTAAGGTTGCGGCATACTGCCGTGTTTCAACCGACATGGAAGACCAGCTTCATTCGCTGTCTGCGCAGATAAAATATTTTACCGAGTACATAAGCAATCACGATAATTACGAACTCATTGAAGTTTATTATGACGAGGGAATTACAGGTACGTCTGTTAAAAAGCGTGACGGTTTTAACCGTATGATTTCCGATTGCGAAAATGGTAAAATAAATCTTATCCTCACAAAAGAGGTCAGTCGATTTGCGAGAAATACTGTTGACACTCTGTGCTTCACCCGTAAGCTTTCAGCCCTTAATATTGGCGTTGTTTTTATGAATGACGGTATTGATACAAGGGATAAGGACGGTGAGCTTCGTCTGACAATTATGGCTTCCATTGCTCAAGAAGAAAGCCGAAAGGTTTCCGAAAGAGTAAAATGGGGCATACGACGCAAAATGGAAAACGGCTTCGTATACGGATATTCACATATGCTTGGATACAAAACAGAAAATGGAAAACTGATGATTATTCCTGAAGAGGCTGAATTGGTAAAAATGATTTTTCATAAGTATGTTTTTGAAGGTAAGGGCAGTTCGGTAATTGCAAATGAATTAAATGCCGCGGGTTATACAAGTGTACGAGGAGCAATATTCAGACAGGATTCCATTATTCGTATATTAAAAAACGAAAAATACTGTGGAGATTTGGTTCAATGGAAACGTTACTCAGCGGATTTTCTTACGAAAAAAATATGTACCAATTACGGTGATAATCCTGACGTGCCTTTAGTAGAGTTAAGCGACCATCACGAACCTATTATTTCAAAAGAAGTTTTCTATGCTGCCAAAGAATTGCTTGAAAAACGAGGAAGTAAATCAAGGGAGGGCAGGAAATACTCTCAGCATTATTGGCATAGCAGCAGAGTATATTGCGGAAAGTGCGGAAGTACATTTGGAATTACGGGAAGTAAATCTCTCAAAAATCGTTGCCTCAGATGCATTAATCGCTCTAAATACGGTACTGTGAAGAAAATGAATGTCAATGGAGTTGAGGTTGGCTGTGATAACAAATTTATAACTGAAAATGTTTTAAATACCTGTATGAAATATGTTTTGAAGTACGTACAAAACGAAAGAACGTGTATCACAGAGCAGCTGTTGGATGACATAAAAGCTATGCAGCGAACATCGGCAGCAATAGATACAAAGCCCATTCAGGATAAGATTGACAGTATTTTAAGGAAAAAGCACAATGCCATCGACTTAATGCTTGAAGGCATTATCTCAAAGGATGATTTAAAGACACAGGTTGATATATATGACGCTGAAATAAACAAGCTTACCACTCAGATTTCGAATAATAAGGATATTGACGCCTTTCATCGAAAACAGCTTGACGGAATAAAAGCATATATTGAACAGATAAATCGTACTAAAGATGTGGATATAACCAGCTTTGAGGTTTATAACTCAATGCTGAAAAAGATTGTTGTTCACGGCAACAATCTGATTGACTTTTATCTTACCTGTGTACCTTTTGGTTTTCATTTACACTATTTAAATGAAAGAATCCCTAATACACATAACAAATTTGCGGTTACTGTTGATAGCTGCGAAATAATTTCTGAGTAGTGTCTTTTCGGGGTGTTGGGGCATACGTTTGCAACAAGAGCAATTGAACAGGAATTTGATATAAAAAGTCTTAGCGAAATACTGGGACATTCAAGTGTAAAATTTACTCTTGAAAGATATGTACACCCGTCAGATGAGTATAAAAAGAAGAACTTAGAGAAAATGAAAATTTTCTATTAGGGGTCAAAATTATGGTCAGAAAAATCGAGAAATCTCCTATTTGTGTTGTTTAAGTAAAAAAATTCGCAGAGTGACTAACTCTGCGAGTGAATTAAAGATTTTGGGTTAGTTATAGGATAACCGAAAAATAAAAAAATTATGCAAATTTAGGGGGGATTTTTTATGAAAAGTAAAAAAAGAACTATTATAATTTTGATGGTTGTTATTGTTGTAATAATAGGTGCGATAGGTATATCTGTATACCATAAAAATGAAAAAAAGAAATACGGAGTGATTACAACCAATAGTATAAATGAAAGTATAAAAGAAGATGTGACAAAGACGTTAGACGGAATTTTAGATTGCCAATTTAATGAAATTTACGCACAAAACAAATATGGTACACCTTTTACAATTAGCAATTCAGAAGAAACAGCATATCCAATTATATTTGAAAGAGTTACTTATGAAATAGCAAATATAAATGAAAAAAATTACACAGCAACTTTGATATTTCAATGTCCAGATATATATAAAATGTTAAATAATATAGAAAATGAAGAAACTGAAATTTCAAAAGAAAGCTTATATGAAAAAATAAAAAAAACAGAGATGACTGAAAAAGAAGTTACTGTGAATTTAGATTACATTAATGAACACTGGTACATAATTGTAGACGGATATTTTGTTGATGCCTTAACTGGTGGTATGATTTCGTTATATGCTGATACAGAATATAACGCTTATCAAAAATTGTTAAATAAATGAGATTAGAAAGTGAGATTAATACTTATGAAAAAAGTAATTTCAATTATATTAATGATAATTATAGCATTTCGGAATATTTCTATGACTGTATGTGGAGAAGAAAACACCAATCTAATGGCAGTGACTATTCCTATTATAAGCAATAGTCAAATTGATAAAATAGATGCCTATGTTAATATGAACACGTTAGAAAATGAAACGCAAATTTTTATTACAACTAATGACTTTTCAAATTTAATGCAAATGGAAGAAATACTCAATAATGAAACTAACACAGTTTGGAATAAAGGATTTAATTATTTTGTATTAGATAAGCAAAAGACAATACTAAAAGTTTATTATATCATTGGTTCAGAAACGATAATTGATATTAAAAAAGTAATTTCATCAAAGGAAGTAGAAACATTTAAATGTCAATATATAAATAACATCTATTATATTGACATGCAGTCTGCATTTCAGTATTTACATATTGATTATGATTGTAATTTTGAAATTAATTCTGACAAATATATTGCAATTAACTGTATAGATACTTTGGATATGCTCCAAAAAGAATATATTAGTAATTTAAATTTATATAGATATTCTTATGTAGTGGATAGGAACGAAGTAAATAAATCTAAAGGAATAAAGATATTAGATGAAAATGGGTTAGATATTTTTGGATTGGTATATGATATAGAAAAGGAAAGAGAAAATATTTCTGTAGATGAATATTATAAATGCTTAAATATTGGATTGGTAGAAGAAGGCTTAGAGTGGTTGGATTATGAGAGCGATTCTATAGAATATGTTGTTTTAGATAAAAAACTACAAAAAGGAGCAGATAAATTTCAGCAATATATAATTGATGAACTAAAATCTATCGATTCCAATACGTTAAAATCTGTAGGAACATTAGAATCTATAGTAAATGGAATAGGACATATAATCACTTTGACTGGCATAGCAATAGATACATTAGACGTTGAAGTTGAAAGAGAACAAGAAAAATATATAATTGAAACTATTTTTAATGATATAAAGAAAACAGAATATACACAAGAATATTTTTCACTTTTATCAAATTCAATTTTGCAAGAATATCAATATTATGCTGTAGAAGATAATGTCGATATAAACAACAGGAAAGAATTTTCTGAATATATGAAAAATCATAAGTACGCATACAGAAATGGAGTAAGATATAATGATACTGATATAATTAGAAATACTGCAATTTTATTATACAGTGATTTTTGTTCTTATTTGAATGGAGAAGAATATGCAAAGCATATTGATATTAATGCTTTTATAGAACATTATTTCAACAT
>PPYF01494465.1_pt1 | contig 26096 bp, 28 predicted proteins | sample 1559871 | NCBI WGS metagenome assembly PPYF01 (sample SAMN08240021, study PRJNA423297) | Human gut metagenome, whole genome shotgun sequencing project. | reverse complement strand
CGACGACCCACTATCCAGAACTCAAGGCCTACGGTATTGAGACAGCCTTTGTGCAAAATGCCAGCATGGAGTTTGATACAGCCAGTCTGCGTCCGACCTATCGCTTTATGCAGGGCGTTCCTGGTCGAAGCAATGCCTTTGAAATTGCCAAACGCCTAGGACTGTCAGATGTCATCGTCGGGGATGCCAGTCAGCAGGTCAACCAAGATAATGACGTCAACCGCATCATTGAGCAATTGGAAGAGCAGACATTGGAAAGCCGCAAACGCTTGGACAATATCCGAGAGGTGGAGCAAGAAAACCTCAAGATGAACCGAGCACTCAAAAAACTTTACAACGAGCTCAATCGTGAAAAGGAAACTGAGCTTAACAAGGCGCGTGAACAAGCTGCAGAGATTGTGGAACTAGCGCTAAGTGAGAGTGACCAAATCCTGAAAAACCTCCACAGTAAGTCTCAACTCAAACCCCACGAAATCATTGAAGCCAAGGCTGAGCTGAAAAAACTAGCCCCTGAAAAAGTCGACTTGTCTAAAAACAAGGTCCTTCAAAAAGCCAAGAAAAAACGAGCTCCGAAGGTGGGAGATGATATCGTGGTTCTCAGTTATGGTCAAAGAGGAACCTTGACCGATCAGCTTAAGGACGGCCGCTGGGAAGCCCAAGTTGGCTTGATCAAGATGACCTTGGAAGAGAAAGAATTTGACCTTGTTCAGGCCCAACAAGAAGCCCCAGTCAAGAAAAAACAAGTCAATGTCGTCAAACGTGCTTCTGGTCGTGGTCCGCAAGCGAGACTGGATCTCCGAGGCAAACGGTACGAAGAGGCCATGAATGAGCTAGATGCCTTTATCGACCAAGCTCTGCTCAATAACATGGCGCAAGTCGACATCATCCATGGTATCGGAACGGGAGTCATCCGTGAGGGTGTCACCAAATACCTACAAAGAAACAAGCATGTTAAAACTTTCGGCTATGCTCCACAAAATGCTGGCGGTAGTGGCGCAACCATTGTGACCTTTAAAGGTTAAAAAAGAGTACTTCTCTTTTTTTGAAAAAGAAGTGAAAATCCATCTTTTTTCAAATAATATATTGACAAAAACTAACTTTTCTTGTAAAATAATAAAAAATTAAATACCAACACCGAATGAAGTTTAATAGAAGTGGAGAAAGGTTTGTTTTCCATGACTGTAAATGGACGGAACTCTGGAGAGACCGTAAAGGCACCGAAGGGGCAAGGCAGGAAACTGCTCAAACTCTCAGGTAAAAGGACAGAGCTAGGATAGACCGCTTTTTGGCATTTATCTAAGCATTCCAGAGTACATGTATCTTGCATGTGCTCTTTCTTTTGGGGTTGAAAGATAGGAGTAGGACATGTTAGAATTGCTAAAAGCGCTTGATGCTTTCGTTTGGGGACCTCCCCTCTTAATCTTATTGGTCGGAACGGGAATTTATCTGACCATCCGACTAGGGCTTTTGCAGGTGGCTCGTCTCCCTAAGGCCTTTCAGTTGATTTTTACCAAGGACAAGGGACATGGCGATGTGTCGAGCTTTGCAGCTCTTTGTACAGCTCTAGCTGCCACCGTTGGTACGGGAAATATCATCGGAGTTGCGACAGCCATTAAGGTTGGGGGACCAGGTGCCCTCTTTTGGATGTGGATGGCGGCCTTCTTTGGGATGGCGACCAAGTATGCCGAAGGCTTACTGGCCATCAAATACCGTACTAAGGATGCAAATGGAGCTGTAGCTGGAGGCCCCATGCACTACATCCTTTTGGGGATGGGAGAAAAGTGGCGTCCACTTGCTATCTTCTTTGCCCTAGCGGGTGTATTGGTGGCCCTTCTAGGGATTGGTACCTTTACCCAAGTCAATTCGATTACAGAATCCATTCAAAATACAGCCCAAGTTAATCCAGCTATCACAGCTCTGATTTTATCCATTTTTGTAGGGATTGCTGTCTTTGGTGGCCTCAAATCCATATCAAAAGTTTCGACAGCAGTTGTTCCTTTTATGGCTATTGTCTATATTTTAGGGACTCTTACAGTTATTCTCTTTAATATCGAGAAAATTCCAGCCACACTTGCACTCATCTTTACTTCAGCCTTTAGTCCAGTAGCTGCGGTAGGTGGTTTTGCAGGTGCCAGTATTCGGATGGCTATCCAAAATGGTGTGGCGCGAGGAGTCTTTTCTAATGAATCTGGTCTTGGTTCAGCTCCCATTGCAGCTGCTGCGGCTAAGACAAATGAACCAGTAGAGCAAGGCTTGATTTCCATGACAGGAACCTTTATTGATACGTTGATTATCTGTACTCTTACAGGTCTGACAATCTTAGTAACTGGTGTTTGGAGCGGAGATTTGAATGGAGTGGCCTTGACCCAGTCAGCCTTTTCAACAGTTTTTTCACACTTTGGACCTGCCCTCTTGACCATCTTCCTTGTACTCTTTGCCTTTACGACGATTCTCGGATGGAACTACTACGGAGAGCGCTGTTTTGAGTTTCTCTTTGGTGTTCGTTTTATCTGGCTCTATCGTGTAGTCTTTGTAGTCATGGTCTTGTTGGGAGGATTTATCGAGTTGGATATGGTTTGGATTATCGCAGACATCGTCAACGCCTTGATGGCTTTACCAAACTTGATTGCCCTCTTGGTCTTGTCGCCAGTCGTTATTTCCGAAACCAGAAAGTATTTTAAACACTAACCCAATCACACTTTTAGTGTGATTTTTTTCATTTCATAGACATTTCCTATCAAGGCGATTGAAAATATATATTATCCAAGGGGGAAATTCTATGATAGACTAAATAACAATAAAATGAAAAGAGGTTTCTTATGACAACATTTACCATCCACACAGTAGAATCAGCACCAGCAGAAGTGAAAGAAGTTCTTGAAACAGTACAAAAAGATAACAATGGCTATATTCCCAACCTAATCGGTCTCTTGGCCAACGCTCCTACCGCGCTTGAAGCCTACCGAACTGTCGGAGCCATCAACCGTCGCAATAGCCTGACACCAGTGGAACGCGAAGTAGTGCAAATCACAGCTGCCGTAACCAATGGTTGTGCTTTCTGCGTCGCAGGTCATACTGCTTTTTCAATCAAACAAATCCAGATGAATGATGATCTTCTCCAAGCCCTTCGCAACCGCACTCCGATTGAAACAGATCCTAAATTGGACACCCTAGCTAAGTTTACCTTGGCGGTCATCAATACCAAAGGGCGTGTAGGAGATGAAGCCCTTAGTGAATTTTTAGAAGCTGGCTACACGCAACAAAATGCCTTGGATGTGGTTCTCGGTGTTAGTCTTGCTAGCCTTTGCAACTATGCCAACAATCTAGCCAATACGCCTATTAACCCAGAATTACAACCTTATGCCTAGTTCGAATCAGAAAGAAAAAATGAAGACTGGATTGCTCAGTCTTCATTTTTCTATGCTATTTTAAGCGCTTTTATGCTATACTAATAATAACATGATTATTGGAGGCTCGGATGAAAAAGCTCCCCTTAGTATTCTCTGGCTGTTTATTAGGTTTAGCAGGTGCAGGAAATCTGATTGCAGATACTTTGCCTGTTCTGTCGCATTTATTGAGTCTGACTGGTTTAGTTTTGTGGATTTTCTTTCTGATTCTTCATCTTTTTAATTGGGAAGAAACCAAGAAAGAATTGACCAAGCCCCCTCTTTTATCTGGGATGGCCACCTTTCCCATGGCTGGGATGATTTTAGCGACCTATGTCTTTCGCGTATTCCCTGCTCTTCCTTTGGTAGCACAAGGAATCTGGTGGTTTTCATTTCTCTTGGATTTGGCGTTGATTGCTACTTTCACCATCAAATTTGCCTGTCCGGGTCGGAGGGTCAATGCGACTCCTAGCTGGACGGTGCTCTATGTGGGGATAGCAGTAGCTGCCTTGACCTATCCTCTGGTAGGCATTATCGAGATTGCCTATGCGACCTTGAGTTTTGGTTTTGTCTTGACCTTCTATCTCTATCCCCTTATTTATAGGGATTTAAAGAAAGATCCACTCCCAGTGGCCTTGCTTGGACAGGAAGGAATCTACTGTGCTCCCTTTTCTCTACTCTTGGCTTCCCTAGTTCGAGTTGGAGGAGCAAGCCTACCGACTTGGCTCTTGATCGTCATGATTTTGGCATCTCAGTCCTTCTTTTTCTTTGTTTTAACTCGCCTGCCCAATATTTTAAAACAAGGATTTCAACCAGCCTTCTCAGCCCTAACCTTCCCAACCATTATCACAGCTACTTCGCTCAAGATGGCTCAGGGAATTTTGAAACTTCCATTTCTGGATTATCTGGTATTGGCTGAAACCGTTATTTGCCTCACTATTTTATTCTTTGTCTTGGGTGCTTATCTGATTTGGTTACGAAAAAAGGTCTAGCTAGAAATAGCTAGGCCTTATTTTTTTATGGTTTGATAACTTCAGATCCACCCATATATGGACGAAGTGCTTCTGGAATAGTTACAGAACCATCTTCATTTTGGTAGTTTTCAAGAATGGCAGCCACTGTACGTCCAACTGCAAGTCCAGAACCATTCAAGGTGTGAAGGAGTTTCACCTTGCCATCTGCTTCATCACGGTAACGGATTTGAGCACGACGGGCTTGGAAATCTTCTGTATTTGAACAGCTTGAGATTTCACGATAGGTATTTTGGGCTGGAATCCAAACTTCCAAGTCGTAAGTCTTGGCAGCTGAGAAGCCCATGTCCCCAGTAGAGAGGGCCACCACACGGTATGGAAGGTTGAGTTTTTGAAGAATATTTTCAGCGTTGGCTGTCATTTTTTCCAATTCTTCGTATGATTCTTCTGGTTTGGCAAATTTGACCATTTCAACCTTGTGGAATTGGTGTAGACGAATCAAACCACGTGTATCACGACCAGCTGAACCAGCCTCAGAACGGAATGAAGGGCTCATAGCGGTAAAGTAGATTGGTAGGTCTTTACCGTCAAGGATTTCATCACGGTAGTAATTTGTCAAAGGCACTTCGGCTGTAGGAATGAGGACATAATTAGTGTCTTTCAATTCAAAAGTATCTTCCTTGAATTTTGGATATTGACCAGTACCAAACATAGAGTCATGGTTAACAATGTAAGGTGTGATAACTTCCGTATAGCCTTCTTTACCATGCTCATCCAACATGAAATTGTAGATAGCACGTTCCAAACGAGCCCCAAGTCCTTTATAGAAGAGGAAACGAGCTCCTGTTACCTTACCGCCACGTTCCCAGTCAAGGATACCAAGGTCTTCACCAAGATCCCAGTGAGCTTTTGGCTCGAAGTCAAACTCACGTGGAGTCCCCCAACGACGGACTTCCACATTGTCATCTTCATCAGCTCCAACAGGAACGCTGTCGGCAGGGATGTTTGGAAGAGTAGTGGTAAATTCTGTTAATTTAGCATCGATGTCCGCCAATTCAGCATCCAAGGCTTTGACTTCAGCAGATAGGGTTTGCATCGCAGCAATCTTGTCATCGGCATTTTCCTTGTTGCGCTTAGCTTGGGCAATCTCAGCTGAAACTGTGTTACGTTCTGCTTTTAAAGTTTCAACCTTGACCAAGATGTCACGACGTTTAGCATCGATTTCTTTCATCTCATTTAAGATAGCAGCATCTACACCACGTGTAGCTAATTTTTCAGCGACAGCATCAAAATCTGTACGAATACGTTTAATATCTAACATAAGAACTCCTTTATGAAAAAAAGCACACCTGACAAAGTGTTGGAGTGGCAGGGCCACGGTTCCATCCAACTTCACAGGTGTGCACTTGATTCTGTATTTAATTGTGAACAACGGTAGAATTTCACCTATCCCTCCTATCTGCTCGCAACACCCGCAGACTTTCTGAAAGAAGAGGATAACCTACTTATCCGTTGCTATGATTATACTAAAGTTTCTACTTTTTTGCAAATAGATTTTTAAGTTTTTGTCCAATGGTCTGTAGTAGAGTCGGAAGTTTCACGACCTTGTCGTTTCCTAATTTTTCCCGAGCGATTTTGAGGATAGCTCCAGAGTCTTTTGAAGCAAAGAGAAATTTTCCTTGATCAGTGAAGACTTCAAAGTGGCGGCTGATCTTGCGACCACTTACGTTGGCTCCGATTTGCTGAATGCTGGACCAGGGGATTTGGATATATTGTTCGACATTGACATCAGGATAAAACTCTAAGGCTTGATCCCCGACTAAAAATTTTCCAACTTTTCCAGAGATAGAGAGGTAAGATGTCCCAGTGGTTTGGAGGTCAATGACTTGATTGAGTGATTGGGCCATGATTAGTCTTCCTTACTTTCATCGAAAAAGGCATGATAGAGAGCCTTGATAGCGGCCTTCTCTTGCTCTTTATTGACAACAAACATGATGGAAACTTCACTTGAACCTTGGGACATCATCTGGATGTTGATTTTATTCTCAGACAAAGCCCGTGTTGCAGTAGCAGTTACCCCGATATGGCTCTTCATCTTTTCTCCGACAATCATAATGATGGAAAGGTCATGTTCGATTTCAGCATGGTCCACTTCAGCCTTTTGAACGAGTTGACGTAGAATTTCTTCTTCTTTGATAGGAGTTAATTCACGAGAGCGGAGGATGATTGAAAGATCGTCAATACCTGTAGGCATGTGTTCCCAACCGATATTGAGGTCCTCAAGGATTTGAAGAACCTTGCGACCAAACCCGACTTCGCGGTTCATGAGGTATTTTGACATGTTGATGCTGACGAATCCTGAGTCACCCGCAATTCCTACTACAGGGAATTTATCACTACTATGTTCTAAAACAATGCGTGTTCCTGGGTGGTCAGGGTTGTTGGTATTCTTGATGACAAGAGGAATTTTTCCGCGGTAAGCGGGTAGAAGAGCTTCGTCATGAAGAACTGAAAATCCAGCGTAAGCCAACTCACGCATTTCACGGTAGGTTAATTCAGGAATGGAGTGTGGTTGGTGGATAATACCAGGATGGGCAGCAAAGATACCATCTACGTCTGTAAAGTTCTCATAGAGATCAGCCTTAACACCTGCTGCAATGATAGAACCTGTGATATCTGAACCTCCACGTGAAAAAGTACAGATTTGATTTTCCTTAGTCACACCAAAGAAACCAGGGATGACAAGGACTTCGGTGCTATCAGCCAAGCCTTCAATCTTGTCATAACTAGATGGAATGATACGTGCGTTTCCAGGTTCACTTGTGACAACAATTCCAGCTTCTCTTGGGTGAACATAGCGTGCATCGATACCGTTTTGGTTAAAGTAGGCTGCAATCAATTTGGCATTGTTATTTTCTCCAGCCGCTAGGAAGGTATCATAGAGAAATTCATTGTCCTCTATAGGAAGAGTTGCCAAGGCCCGAATACTTTTAGAGATTTTTTCTAAAACAGCAGGTTTTAACCCTAGTTCACTAACCATAGCGGCATAACGGTCAATGATCCAGCTTTGGCTAGCACTGATGTCATTTCCAGCCACGTAGTCGCGATAGTATTTAATCAAGGCATCAGTTACCTTGGTATCTTCAGCATTGCGTTTTCCGGGTGCAGAAACGACTACAAAACGGCGTTCTTTATCACTTTTAACGATATTTAAGACTTTTTCTAACTGACCAGCAGAGGCAAGCGAGCTTCCGCCAAATTTTACAACCTTCATAAGGACTCCTCAAGTAAGTATTTTATACGATTATAGCAGAAAGAGGGGCATTTTTCAATGACGAAAATAACTTCCTATTATAATAGAAGAAAACACTAACTTATTCTGAAAAGCGATAACGATTTAAAAGTAAGAGTGTCAAATTTTACTCACACTCATAAATGATGGGTAAATAATCAGCTGAGACACTTTCCTTTAGTTTTTTCCTTGCCTCTTTATCCAAAAAAAGGTATACTTTGATGATAAAACAATTTTATTACCTTACAAAAGAAAAGGAGAAGCTATGAATCATATCTTATATCAGATCGTAGATGATCTGGCTATCATTACTTTGAATCGTCCCGAAGTGGCAAATGGTTTCCATATCCCAATGTGTGAGGAGATTTTAGAAGCTTTGACTCTAGCAGAGCAGGATCAAGCTGTGCAGTTCATCTTGATTAATGCTAATGGGAAGGTTTTTTCAGTTGGGGGAGACTTGGTTGAGATGAAACGAGCAGTAGACGAAGATGATATCCCTTCTTTGAATAAGATTGCAGAATTAGTCAATACAATTTCTTTTAAAATCAAGCAAATTCCAAAACCTGTTTTGATGGAGGTAGATGGAGCGGTTGCTGGTGCTGCAGCAAATATGGCAGTAGCAGTTGATTTCTGTTTAGCGACTGACAAGGCAAAATTCATTCAAGCCTTTGTCGGAGTTGGATTGGCGCCAGACGCTGGTGGGATTCATCTCTTGAGTCGTAGTATCGGGGTAACACGGGCTGCACAACTTGCCATGACAGGTGAAGCTTTGACTGCTGAAAAAGCGCTAGAATGGGGCGTGGTATACCGTGTTTGTGAAGTTGACAAATTAGAAAAAACAAGAGAACAGGTTCTGAAAAAATTAAGAAGAGGTTCAGCAAACTCATACGCAGCGATTAAAAAGCTAGTTTGGGAAAGTCAATTTAAGGATTGGCAGAATTATGCTGAATTAGAATTGGAATTACAAGAATCGTTATCTTTAACTGAAGACTTTAAAGAAGGGGTTCGAGCACATTCTGAAAGAAGAAGACCAAAATTTACAGGAATGTAAAAAAATACTTGCACAATTTTTTGAAGTTTGATATACTTCTTTTATCAAATGCTTTGATTGTGAAAGTTTTTTAGAGGGAGGGAAACGATTTGGACTACCAACAAGTAAATGATTATCTAACATCTATTTTTAATAACGTCCTTGTGATCGAGGAGGTTAGCTTACGAGGTAGTCGATTCAAAGACATCTCCATCAAAGAAATGCACACGATTGATGTGATTGGGAAGTTCCCGGAGGCAACGCCAAGTAAGGTTTCAAAAGAACTGATGGTAACTCTTGGGACAGTGACGACGAGCTTGAATAACCTGGAAAGAAAAGGTTATATTGAGCGTATTCGTTCTGATCAGGATAGACGTGTAGTGTATCTGCATTTGACCAAGAAAGGTCGGTTAGTCCATCGTCTTCATAGACGTTTTCACAAGGCAATGGTCGAAAAAATCATCGATGGCATGAGTCCTGAGGAAATAGAAGTTATGGGTAGAGGATTAATCAATCTTTATCAATTCTTGGAGGATTTGAAATAATGGCTTTTGCAAAAATAAGCCAGGTTGCTCATTATGTTCCAGAGCAAGTGGTCACTAATCATGACTTAGCCCAAATCATGGACACAAGCGATGAGTGGATTTCAAGTCGGACAGGAATTAAACAGAGACATATCTCAAAAACAGAGTCTACAAGTGATTTGGCGACAGAAGTAGCTAAGAGCTTGTTGGCTAAAGGGAGCTTAACAGCGGATCAGATTGATTTTATCATTGTAGCGACGATTACTCCAGACTCGATGATGCCTTCCACGGCAGCTCGAGTTCAGGCAAATATCGGAGCGCATAGAGCTTTCGCCTTTGATCTGACAGCAGCTTGTAGTGGCTTTGTATTCGCTCTCTCAACTGCAGAAAAGTTTTTAAGTTCTGGACAGTTCAAAAAAGGGATTGTTATCGGGGCTGAGACCTTATCCAAGGCAGTTGATTGGTCAGATCGTTCGACAGCTGTTCTCTTTGGGGATGGTGCTGGTGGGGTTCTCTTGGAAGCGAGCGAAACACGTCACTTCCTTGTGGAAAGTCTCTATACGGATGGCTCTCGGAGCGAGTGTTTGACCTATGGTCAAACGGCTTTGGCTTCTCCTTTCTCGTATCAAGAAGCAGTTCCTGCTTTTTTGAAAATGGATGGACGAGCAGTTTTTGATTTTGCAAATCGTGATGTTGCTAGATCGATCAAAGAAACCATTGAAAATGGTCCAATCGCAGCATCGGAATTGGATTATCTCCTGCTTCATCAGGCAAATATCCGCATTTTGGATAAGATGGCAAAGAAAATAGGCGTAGACCGAGACAAGCTTCCTGCCAATATGACGGAGTATGGGAATACCAGTGCAGCAAGTATCCCGATTTTGCTCTCAGAGTGTGTGGAGAATGGTATGATTCGTTTAGATGGTAGCCAGACGATTCTCCTATCAGGCTTCGGTGGAGGTTTGACATGGGGCACACTCATTCTTACAATCTAGGTAATCATGTGGTAAACACATAGTTATAAATTTTTTATATTTTAAAGGAGTCCTATCATGGCAGTATTTGAAAAAGTACAAGAAATTATCGTTGAAGAACTTGGGAAAGAAGCATCAGAAGTAACACTTGAATCTACTTTTGATGATTTGGATGCAGATTCATTGGACTTATTCCAAGTAATCTCTGAAATCGAAGATGCTTTCGATATCCAAATCGAAGCAGAAGATAACTTGAAAACAGTTGGTGACTTGGTTGCCTACGTTGAAGAGCAAACAAAATAATTAACATATTACTAGAAGGAGTAGGGGAAACCCACTCCCTCTTGTTTAGGTAATAGTTTGAAACTCAAACGATAAATTCATCGAACTATTACGTAAGCAAGGAATGATGGAGGCACTATGAAAACACGTATTACAGAATTATTGAACATTGATTATCCTATTTTTCAAGGAGGAATGGCCTGGGTTGCAGACGGTGACTTGGCTGGTGCAGTATCAAAAGCTGGTGGTCTAGGAATTATCGGTGGTGGGAATGCACCTAAAGAGGTCGTAAAGGCTAATATCGATAAAATCAAATCACTTACGGACAAACCTTTTGGTGTCAACATCATGCTCTTGTCACCTTTTGTAGAAGACATCGTTGATCTCGTGATTGAAGAAGGGGTCAAGGTGGTTACAACTGGTGCAGGAAATCCAAGTAAATACATGACTCGTTTCCATGATGCAGGAATTACAGTTATTCCTGTTGTTCCAAGTGTTGCTTTGGCAAAACGCATGGAAAAAATTGGTGCAGATGCGGTTATTGCAGAGGGAATGGAAGCCGGTGGACATATTGGTAAATTAACAACGATGACCTTGGTTCGCCAAGTTGCTGCAGCTGTTTCAATTCCGGTTATCGCAGCTGGAGGAATTGCGGACGGTGAAGGTGTCGCTGCAGGCTTTATGCTTGGTGCAGAGGCTGTTCAAGTTGGTACGCGTTTCGTAGTAGCCAAGGAATCTAACGCCCATCCAAAATACAAGGAAAAAATCTTAAAAGCGCGTGATATCGATACGACTATTTCAGCTCAACATTTTGGACATGCTGTTCGCGCCATTAAAAATCAGTTGACACGTGACTTTGAACAGGCTGAAAAGGATGCCTTTAAACAAGAAGATCCAGATTTAGAAATCTTTGAGCAAATGGGAGCTGGTGCTCTTGCTAAAGCCGTTGTTCATGGAGATGTAGAAGGTGGATCCGTCATGGCAGGTCAGATCGCTGGTTTGGTTTCTAAAGAGGAAACTGTCGAAGAAATCCTAAAAGATCTATACTATGGCGCTGCCAAAAAAATTCAAGAAGAAGCCTCTCGTTGGGCAGGAGTTGTAAGAAATGACTAAAACAGCCTTTCTATTTGCCGGTCAAGGTGCTCAATATCTTGGGATGGGACGAGACCTCTATGAACACTATCCTATTGTCAAGGAAACCATTGATCAAGCTAGTCAAGTACTGGGTTATGACCTTCGTGACTTGATTGATAAGGAAGAAACAAAGTTAAACCAGACTCGTTATACACAGCCAGCTATTTTGGCGACCTCGGTTTCTATTTACCGACTATTGAAAGAAAAGGGTTATCAGCCGGATATGGTAGCAGGATTGTCTCTTGGTGAATATTCTGCTCTTGTAGCAAGCGGTGCCTTGGACTTTGAAGAGGCAGTTGCCTTGGTTGCTAAGCGCGGGGCTTATATGGAAGAGGCGGCGCCTGCTGGTTCAGGCAAGATGGTAGCCGTCCTCAATACTCCAGTAGATGTGATAGAGGAAGCTTGCAAAACTGCTTCTGAAGTCGGTATAGTCACTCCAGCTAACTACAATACTCCAAGCCAAATCGTCATTGGTGGTGAAGTGGCTGCAGTTGACCGTGCGGTCCAACTCTTGCAGGAAGCAGGAGCCAAACGATTGATTCCTTTAAATGTATCTGGTCCTTTCCATACAGCTCTTCTTGAGCCAGCCAGTCAGCAACTAGCTGGAGCTCTTGAAGGAGTGAGTTTCTCTGACTTTACTTGCCCACTAGTCGGCAATACGGAAGCTGCTGTTATGGAAAAAGGTCGAATCCAAGAGCTTTTGACGCGTCAGGTCAAAGAACCTGTTCGTTTTTATGAAAGTATTGCTGTGATGCAGGATGCTGGGGTAACCAACTTTATTGAAATTGGTCCTGGTAAGGTCCTATCAGGCTTTGTCAAAAAAATCGATAAAACAGCTCAGCTAGCTAACGTTGAAGACCAAGCAAGCTTGGATGCTTTGTTAGGAAACTAATGATCCCTTCTCCCACAAAATACAACAGGAAATAGGAGAAATAGAATGCAACTTACAAACAAAAATGTCTTTGTAACAGGTTCAAGTCGTGGTATCGGACTTGCCATTGCTCACAAATTTGCCCAACTAGGCGCTAATGTAGTCTTGAATAGTCGAGGAGCAATCTCAGAAGAATTGCTAGCTGAGTTTTCAAACTATGGTGTCAAAGTAGTACCGATTTCAGGTGATGTTTCAGACTCTGCAGATGCCAAGCGTATGATAGATCAAGCGATTGCAGAACTCGGTTCTGTCGATGTCTTGGTCAACAATGCTGGGATCACTCAAGATACGCTTATGCTCAAGATGACTGAAGAAGACTTTGAAAAAGTGATTAAGATCAACTTGACAGGTGCCTTCAACATGACGCAAGCAGTTTTGAAACAGATGATCAAGGCACGTGAAGGTGCGATTATCAATATGTCTAGTGTGGTCGGTTTGATGGGAAATATCGGACAAGCCAACTATGCAGCTTCTAAAGCAGGTTTGATTGGTTTTACCAAGTCAGTTGCGCGTGAAGTTGCCAATCGCAACGTACGCGTAAATGCTCTTGCACCAGGAATGATCGAATCAGATATGACGGCTGTTTTATCTGATAAGGTCAAGGAAGCGACATTGGCTCAAATCCCAATGAAACATTTTGGTCAAGCAGAACATATCGCAGATGCTACAGTGTTCCTGGCTGGACAGGATTATTTGACTGGACAAGTTCTCGCTGTTGATGGCGGACTTAGCATGTAAAAAATAAGGAAAGATATAGGTAAGACAGATGAAACTAAATCGAGTTGTAGTAACAGGTTACGGATTGACCTCTCCTATCGGAAATACTCCAGAAGAATTTTGGAACAGTTTGCAAACTGGGAAAATTGGAATTGGAGAAATCACTAAGTTTGACCACAGCGAATTTGCTGTGCACAATGCAGCAGAAGTCCAAGATTTCCCATTTGATAAATACTTTGTCAAAAAAGATACCAACCGTTTTGACAACTATTCTTTGTATGCCTTGTATGCGGCTCAAGAAGCGGTGACAAATGCAAATCTTGATGTAGAAGCAATCGATAAAGATCGCTTTGGTGTCATCGTTGCTTCTGGTATTGGGGGAATTAAAGAAATCGAAGATCAGGTTATCCGTCTTCATGAAAAAGGTCCAAAACGCGTTAAACCAATGACACTTCCAAAAGCCTTGCCAAATATGGCTTCAGGAAATGTTGCTATGCGTTTCGGAGCAAACGGTATCTGTAAATCAATCAATACAGCCTGCGCCTCATCAAATGATGCCATCGGAGATGCCTTCCGTTCTATCAAGTTTGGTTTCCAAGATGTCATGTTAGTTGGTGGCTCAGAATCATCTATCACTCCTTTTGCTATAGCCGGTTTCCAAGCTTTGACCGCCCTATCAACTACAGAAGATCCAACTCGTGCTTCTATCCCATTTGACAAAGATCGTAACGGATTTGTGATGGGAGAAGGTTCAGGAATGTTGGTTCTTGAAAGCCTTGAACATGCTGAAAAACGTGGGGCGACCATCTTGGCTGAAGTAGTTGGCTATGGTAATACCTGTGATGCTTACCATATGACTTCACCTCATCCAGAAGGTCAAGGTGCGATTAAGGCTATGAAGTTGGCTTTGGAAGAAGCAGAAATTTCTCCAGAGCAAGTAGCTTACGTCAATGCCCACGGAACTTCAACTCCTGCAAATGAAAAAGGAGAAAGTGGTGCGATCGTAGCTGTTCTTGGTAAAGAAGTACCTGTATCTTCAACCAAGTCCTTTACAGGACACTTGCTTGGTGCTGCAGGAGCGGTAGAAGCAATTGCTACCATCGAAGCCATGCGTCATAACTATGTACCAATGACAGCTGGAACAAGTGAGTTATCAGACTATATCGAAGCGAATGTCGTTTATGGACAAGGCTTGGAGCAAGAAATCCCTTATGCTATTTCAAACACTTTTGGTTTTGGTGGACACAATGCAGTTCTTGCTTTCAAACGTTGGGAGAATAAATAATTATGAATTTAAATGAAATCAAGGACTTGATGGCTCAATTTGACCAATCAAGTTTGAGAGAATTTTCTTATAAAAATGGAACGGATGAATTGCAGTTTAGTAAGAATGAAGCAAGAATGGCTTCTGAAGCACCAGCTCAAGTTGCTCCAGTGCCAACTACAGTAGCTGCAAATCCAGTAGTTTCGGCCCCTTCAACTCCAGTAGAGAGTGCAGTGGAAAAAGCTCCAGCACCAGCTGAAACGACGGTTGCTCCAGAGGGTGATGTCGTTGAAAGTCCACTTGTAGGGGTGGCTTACTTGGCCGCTGGACCAGATAAACCTGCCTTTGTTACAGTTGGAGACAGTGTTAAAAAAGGTCAGACTTTGGTGATCATTGAAGCCATGAAGGTCATGAACGAGATTCCAGCGCCTAAGGATGGTGTGGTGACAGAAATTCTCGTTTCAAATGAAGAAATGGTTGAGTTCGGTAAAGGATTGGTACGCATCAAATGATCGATATTCAAGGAATCAAAGAAGCTCTACCCCATCGCTACCCCATGCTCCTAGTGGATCGTGTCTTGGAAGTGAGCGAAGATACCATTGTTGCCATTAAGAATGTGACCATCAACGAACCTTTCTTCAATGGGCATTTTCCACAATACCCAGTCATGCCAGGTGTTCTTATCATGGAAGCCTTGGCTCAGACTGCTGGTGTCTTGGAATTGTCCAAACCTGAAAACAAGGGAAAGTTAGTCTTTTACGCTGGCATGGACAAGGTCAAGTTTAAGAAGCAAGTTGTACCAGGTGATCAATTAGTCATGACGGCTACTTTTGTCAAACGTCGTGGTACGATTGCTGTGGTTGAAGCAAAGGCTGAAGTAGATGGTAAGCTTGCAGCGAGTGGTACTCTTACCTTTGCAATTGGAAACTAAGGAGGTTCTCCATGTTTCGTAAAATTTTGATTGCCAACCGTGGTGAGATTGCGGTTCGCATTATTCGAGCTGCGCGTGAATTGGGCATTGCGACCGTAGCAGTTTATTCAACTGCTGATAAGGAAGCTCTTCACACACTTCTAGCGGATGAAGCTATCTGTATCGGACCTGGTAAGGCGACAGAATCTTATCTCAATATCAATGCGATTTTATCTGCTGCAGTCTTAACAGAGGCAGAAGCCATCCATCCAGGTTTTGGATTTCTTAGCGAAAACTCCAAGTTTGCCACTATGTGTGACGAAGTGGGGATTAAGTTTATCGGCCCTTCTGGCGCTGTAATGGATACCATGGGTGATAAGATCAATGCGCGTGAACAAATGATCAAGGCTGGGGTTCCAGTTATCCCAGGATCTGATGGTGAAGTTCACACGGCTGAAGAGGCCCTTGCAGTTGCAGAAAAAATTGGCTATCCTGTCATGCTTAAGGCATCGGCAGGTGGTGGTGGAAAAGGGATTCGTAAGGTTGAAAAGGCAGAAGACTTGGTCGCAGCCTTTGAGACAGCATCCAGTGAAGCCAAGGCCAATTTTGGAAATGGCGCTATGTATCTTGAGCGTGTGATTTATCCAGCTCGCCATATCGAAGTTCAGATCCTTGCGGACCAAGAGGGTCATGTTGTCCATCTTGGTGAACGGGACTGTTCACTCCAACGGAATAACCAAAAGGTCTTAGAAGAAAGCCCATCCATTGCGATTGGCAAAACCCTTCGTCATGAAATTGGTGCTGCAGCCGTTCGTGCAGCAGAGTCTGTAGGCTATGAAAATGCAGGAACGATTGAATTTCTTCTCGATGAAGCGAGTGGCAATTTCTACTTCATGGAAATGAATACTCGTGTGCAAGTGGAACACCCAGTCACAGAGTTTGTTTCAGGTGTTGATATCGTGAAGGAACAGATTCGCATTGCTGCCGGGCAACCTTTACCTTTCAAACAAGAAGATATCGTCCTACGAGGTCATGCTATCGAGTGCCGGATCAATGCAGAAAATCCAGCATTTAACTTTGCTCCAAGCCCAGGGAAAATTACCAATCTCTATCTACCAAGTGGTGGAGTTGGCTTGCGCGTGGACTCAGCAGTTTATCCAGGTTATACCATTCCCCCTTACTATGATAGTATGATTGCTAAAATCATTGTTCATGGGGAGAATCGTTTTGATGCTCTTATGAAGATGCAACGGGCACTTTATGAACTTGATATTGAAGGAGTGCAAACCAATGCAGACTTCCAGTTGGATCTGATTTCAGACCGCCGAGTTATCGCTGGTGACTACGATACTTCCTTCTTGATGGAAACTTTCTTGCCAAAATACCAAGAAAAAGAATAGACTTTCAAACAGTATGAGAACTAAAAGGGGGAGTTATGGCTCTATTTAGTAAAAAGGATAAGTATATTCGGATCAATCCTAACCGTTCCGTAAGGCAGAAACCACAAGCCAAGCCTGAGGTTCCGGATGAACTCTTCTCCCAGTGTCCTGGTTGTAAACACACCATTTATCAAAAGGACCTTGGGAGCGAACGAATTTGTCCCCATTGTAGCTATACTTTCCGTATTTCAGCTCAGGAACGCTTGGATTTGACGATTGATTCTGACAGCTTTGTGGAGATGTTTACGGGTATTGAAACTCAAGATCCATTAAACTTTCCTGGCTACCAGAAAAAATTGGCTACTATGCGTGAAAAGACAGGTTTGGATGAAGCAGTACTGACTGGTACAGCTAGTATCAAGGGACAAAAAGTTGCCCTTGGGATCATGGATTCAAATTTTATCATGGCTTCTATGGGAACCGTTGTGGGTGAAAAAATCACGCGCTTGTTTGAGTATGCAACGGTAGAAAACTTGTCAGTCGTTCTCTTCACAGCTTCTGGTGGAGCCCGTATGCAAGAAGGAATCATGAGTTTGATGCAGATGGCTAAAATTTCTGCGGCAGTTCAACGTCATTCCAAGGCAGGACTTTTTTACCTAACTATCTTAACCGATCCGACAACAGGTGGGGTGACTGCTTCTTTTGCTATGGAAGGTGATATTATCCTAGCGGAGCCACAGAGTTTGGTTGGGTTTGCTGGACGTCGTGTTATCGAAAATACAGTTCGTGAGACCTTGCCGGATGACTTCCAAAAGGCAGAATTTCTACTTGAACATGGATTTGTTGATGCAATTGTTAAACGGAGAGAATTGCCTGAAACAATTGCTAAATTAGTAAGATTGCATGGAGGAAGTCGCGGATGAATATTGCAAAAATAGTCAGAGAGGCACGCGAGCAGAGTCGCTTGACCGCACTTGATTTTGCCAATGGAATCTTTGACGAGTTTATCGAATTGCATGGAGATCGCTCTTTCCGTGATGATGGTGCGATCATCGGTGGAATTGGTTGGTTAGGTGACCAAGCAGTAACTGTCGTTGGTATCCAAAAGGGAAAAAGTCTTCATGATAACCTCAAACGGAATTTTGGGCAACCTCATCCAGAAGGCTATCGTAAGGCCTTGCGCCTGATGAAACAGGCAGAAAAGTTTGGCCGACCAGTTGTGACTTTTATCAATACGGCGGGTGCTTACCCAGGTGTTGGAGCCGAGGAACGTGGACAAGGTGAAGCAATTGCCCGAAACCTGATGGAAATGAGTGACCTCAAGGTTCCAATCATCGCGATTATTATCGGTGAAGGTGGATCTGGTGGGGCTCTAGCTCTAGCCGTAGCTAATCGTGTCTGGATGTTAGAAAACTCAATCTACGCAGTACTTAGCCCGGAAGGATTTGCCTCTATCCTTTGGAAGGATGGAAGTCGTGCTATGGAAGCGGCGGAGTTGATGAAAATCACTTCACATGAACTCCTAGAAATGGGAATCGTAGACAAGGTAATCTCAGAAGCAGGGCTGTCAAGTAAAGAACTGCTAGGTTGCGTTAAAAATGAATTGCATGCAGAACTAAATAGGTTGCAAGAACTACCACTCGACCAACTTATCGAAGAACGTTACCAACGCTTTAGAAAATACTAAGAAAATTTAAAAGCTAGAACATTTTGTTCTAGCTATTTTGATAATAGAGCATGGATAAACATGAATACTCTAGATAAATAAGAAAAACAATAAATAGTATATCCTCTATATTGCCCTAATAGAGAGTTTACCATTAGGAGAGAAAGAATGAAAAAGACAATACATTTAGGAATCTGTATGGTTTTAATGTTCCTGTACATTTATTTAACGCCATTAGGAGCTATAACTCTAGCTAGGACCTTTGGTTTAGGAATGGACAGCTATATAATCTTCCTAGTTGGAGACGTGTTACTTATTTTCTTTTTATTCGTTTTGTGGTTGAAAAAGAAGAAGATGCTCTTTATCTTCGAGAAAAAGGGTTGGCGCTGGTCTTATCTCGCTTTCTTGGTGGCTTGTTTCCTTATCTATTCTTTTTTAAATGGATTTAGAATGCAGAACATTCGATTGATTGACCATAGCTTTATTTTCCAAGACCTTCTTTCGGAACTTTACTTAAATGGACGAGAAACGACTCTATCAAGTCTTGTATTTTTAATCTTTAACATTTCGATTGTACCTGTTGTTGAGGAGACAATCTATAGGGGTTATTTTATGAATACCTTCTTTCCAAAGTCGGAGTTTTATTTGGATGTGATCTTGTCTTCTTTCATCTTTGGGCTCAGTCACTTGGTTCTATCCCATCGTGACCCCATCAGTCTCATCATTTATAGTATTCTTGGTCTTCTATTTGCAGTCGCTTATCGAGTTACGGGTAGTCTTCGATTTACCATTGTTTGTCATAGTTTCTATAATGCGATTCCTTATGCTCCGTCGCTCTTATTTTATATTTATTATTTGATTTTTAGATAGTAGGAGATAAAGAAAAAAGTGTTTGATAATTGTCAAACACTTTTTCTAATTTGATGGGAAGATAGAGAAATCTCTTTTATCAATTTCTTATTTCTCAATTAGTAAAGCTACCGTTTAGGATGAAAATTTGACAGTTGAGGAGATAGGCTATAAAATAGACAAAAAAGATGTATACTGTAGATGTAAGCTTACAAAAATTTATTTTAAGGAGGTACTTGCAATGACAGGTACAGAAACATTTACAGCTCTTTCAACTGAAGACTTAGAACAAGCCTCAGGTGGTGGCATGATTTGGTTGGTTGATGATATAAATTGGAGTTGGCCTTATGCTTATAGCATTGCAACTGATTCGAGTACAATACGTAATAGAATGACTGGTTATGGTTACGGAATTATACCTTAATAGTCTAATAATTTAAAGGGGTAAGTATGAAAAAACTAGGGCATTTGGGAGTCTATACATCACTGGTATTTCTATCGATTTATCTACCAGAGTTAGGGATTTTGCATCTAACTAAGTTTTTAGGATGGGGGATAGATGGCTATTCTATCTTTTTAACAGTTGAAGTAATAGCTCTTTTGCTATTATTTATCTACTGGCTCAAAAAGAAAGAGATGCTCTATATTTTTGAAAAAAAGGGTTCAAAGAAGTCAAGATTCTTTTACCTTGTAGTTGGTCTAGTGGCTACTTATTTTGATCGTCAATTGGTGGATGCTTTTCAGTTACAGTTTCATCACCTAATTGATAACAAGTATATCTTTCAAGATCTTCTTTCGATTCTATACTCCAATGGGCAACCAACTTTTCTATCAACTGTTCTCAGTTTTAGTTTAACAGTAGTCGTCGCACCTATATTAGAGGAACTGATTCATAGAGGGTATTTTATGAATACCTTTTTCCCCCAGTCCAAGTACTATCTGGATGTTATCCTATCTGCTCTCATCTTTGGACTTAGTCATTTGATCCTAACTCACCGAGATCCTATCAGTTTGATTATTTATAGTTTAGGTGGTTTCTTCTATGCCCTTGTCTACCGTTGGACAAAGAACCTAAAAATCACCATCCTGTGCCATAGTTTTTTCAACTTTCTCATTTATGCAAAACCCATCTGGATTTTTGTTTATAATTATGTCTATTATCATTTTTTTAGATAGTAGGAGTCAAAGAAAAAGTGTTTGATAATTGTCAAACACTTTTTCTTTTTACTGTTCTTCTGTTACAAACTGGCTGAGTAGTCCGTTGATAAAACGGGCAGATTTTTGATCTGAGAAGTCCTTTGCAAGCTCAATAGCTTCATTAACCGCCACCAACTGTGGGGTGTCAAATGAAGTGATTTCAAAGACTCCCAAGCGAAGGAGGTTTCTCTCCACGAGTGTTAAACGCTCGATGGTCCAACCTGCTTTTAAATGCTGTGTGATTTGCTTGTCTAGTTCTTCCTTTTTAGTCTGAACACCAGAAACTAGCTCTGTCAAAAAGGCTGGAAGTTGCACATCCGTATCTTCACGATCATGAGTATAGGCGAAACGACAAGCAGTTTCGACATCCGTACCGAATTCAAGACTCATGAGAGCTTGAAAAGCGCATTTACGGAGTTGGCGTCTAGATTCTAATAGTGGACTAGTCATTGAGGAAGTCCTCGTCAAATAGATCTTTCAATTCTGGTTTTGGTGTTTTATCTGCAACGATACCTGCAACGTGAATATTGATAGCAGCGAGTTCTACATCAGCCATATTGCGGACGGCATCTTTAACAGCTTTCTGGATAGCAACAGCTACCTTAGGAACTTTTACTCCGTACTCAAGGTAGAGATAGATATCTGCTGTGAGCTCTTCGTCCACGTTTTTAAGATAAACACCACGGCCAAGAGAAAGTTTTGAAAGGGTGTCAGATACTGATTTGTTTGAAAAAGAGTGTACACCCTCTACTTTTGCAGTAGCAATAGCAATGATTTTTTCAAGTACACGTGGGGCGATAACGATTTCGCCAAGTTGTTCTTCAATTCCCATAGAATGACCTCTTTCTAGAGATTAGGCACGAGAAACGTAAGTTCCTTCTGCAGTGTTGATAACGAGTTTTTGTCCTGCTTCGATGAAGTCTGGAACGTTTACGACAAGTCCAGTTTCCATCGTTGCTGGTTTACCAGAACCTGTAACAGTAGCACCTTTGATAGATGGTTGAGTTTCTGCAACTGTCAATTCGACAGTAGTAGGAACGGTAACACCAATCACTTCAGTTCCGTAGAATTGGATCTTCACTTCTGAGTTTTCAAGAATGTAAAGCAATTCGTTTTCAACGTTGACTACAGGGATTTCGTATTGGTCGTAAGTTTCTGTATTCATGAAGTAGGCTGTGTCATCCATTTTGTACAAGTATTGAGCTGGGATAGTCTCGATGATGGCTTGTTCAAATTTTTCCTCTGGACGGTAGCTTGTGTCAAATGTAGAACCAGTACGGACATCACGCAATTTCATACGCATGATTGTATTTCCTTTACCTGGTTTGTGGTGGCTAGCTTCCAAAACGCGGATCAATTTTCCGTCAGCTGTTTCAAAGGTCATACCAGCCTTTAATTTACTTGCTTCAATCATGTTTTTACCTCTTTAATAAATAATTTACTCTTTATTGTACCATAAAAGACAACATTACTCAAATGTCAGAAGGAGCTTAATTAGTTGACTGGTACGATATTTCCATCTTCGTCTTTAGTAACGAGGACGTATTTTCCATCGACTTCGATGTAAAAATTCTTGCTGGCAGTTTGTCCAGTGTTTTGAGCCGGTGCTTGATTTTGAACTTGTTGGCTTAGTTGACCACCCAGAGTTTGGCCAAGATTCATGCCCATAAACATGTTCATCCCATTGCCATTCCCTTCGTTGGCAGCTGCAGCAATGAGCGCTTCATTGCGAGCACGGCGTTCTTCGATTTCAATCGTGTTGTACTTCATTGCCACGAGCTCACTATCAAGCTTGCGAACGATATCAAGACTTTCTTGGTCGTAGCTGAGGTCTTCAAGCAAGATATTGGTGGCTTCAATCCCGTAGAGGCCTGTCCAAACCTTGTTGACCTCTTGTTTAGCGAGTTCGTTAAAGGTGTCTTGATTGGCATTGAGGCTATAGATATCAACCTTGTTTTCGTTGGTATATTTGGCAATGGCAATCGCGATTTTCGGTGCGATATTTTGACGGAGCGTTCCTTGAGCTACATCTTGGAGAGTAAATGGCTGTCCGTCAGTAATTTGACGGCTAACAGAACTCACGTAGAAGAGGACTGGATCTGCTATTTTTACATCAAACAAGCCATAAAAACGGATGTTGAGCAGTTGTTGGTAACGTTCGCTGAAATATTCGACCGCATTTTGTGTGCCGAACTTATTACCTGCAATAGGTTGCATGCGGATAAAGATAATTTCCTGTTGGGTGATGACTTGTCCACCAAAAGAGAAACGGTTTTTAAAGTTTTCCCAAGTGCCTTTTAAACCACCTTTTTCAAGGAGCCAGGCGTTATCACCAGCTTGCCATTCGTGGCTACCTGCTTCGAGGACTTCACCAAGGAAGGTACCGTTGTTTACCAAAACAGCGGTATAACCTTGAGGAACGATAACCACACTGCCATCTGACAAAAGTCCAGTATTTTGATTGCTGTGACGAGAACGTCCATCTGGGTCTTTTGTGAGTAATTGACCTTTGACGGCCAAGGCGTCGCCAGAGACATTATCTGGAAGGACAATGGCTTCCTTGAATTTACTATCATTAAAACTATTTAAGCCTGCTGATAAGGCTGCACGTATAAATCCCATAATTCCTCCTAATTATAAAGCTCGTCTTCATCCACAACATCATAGGTATCGAGTACCCATTGGTTTGGACTGCGAGAGAGATTGGCACCACAGTAGTCGCACTCACTAACTGCAGAGATTTTCAATGGGGCGCCACAGTTTGGACAGTGGTCGCTCACAACTTCGTCTGGAGTGACTGCTTGCGTTTGGCTACCGTGTTGACGGATAAAGTTCAATTGATACACGGTGAAGAGATCTTTTTTAGGGTCTCCTTCAAGGACACGGCGAGTCTCATCGTCAATGACATAGTCCCGCAAGGTAGATGACAGGATCACCACTAAGGTATCGTTTCCGTCAGGATTTTCAATGAATTCCTTGATGCGAACATTTTCGATACAAACTTTCTCTAAAACATTAGTTGTTTTAGCACGAATATGGTCTTCGAGTTGGGTGCTATGTTGAGAGTAGAGACTGGTACTTTCCAAAGCGCGGACAGAGTTCCAATTTTTTTCAGTCCAGGCAACCTGCAATTTAAGGTAGACTTCCTTAACCCAAGATGTGAAGGCTTCCGCGTCAAAGTTTGGATCCCCGTATGTCACACGACTAATGGCCAGTGTGTTGTGCTCAACTCGACGGTGGAGCGTTTGATAATCATTACTAGTATAGGTTGAACTCGAATCTCCAGATTTATTCTGCAAGGATTTGACGATAACAACTAGTATGATTCCTCCGACTAATATGAACATAAATCCTAGGTAGGGAGAGCTAGCAGAACTGTCAGAGGATGATCCATATCCAGAGCGGTAGTAGTGGTAGGATGATCCACCAGAACGACTTCCACCTCCACTTGAGCGGCTGCTATTTCTGGAGCTACTGCGGCTACTCCCTCCACTTCTGGAATGTCCGACACCCGCATCAACGATTTGAGGCACGGATAGAAAAACAAGTAATAAACAGGTCATTAAAAGAGCATAAAACTTTTTCATGTGTCTCCTAACTATATGATTGGAAAGGTAGAATTCTGAATTCGAATGATTATTAAACTATTTAATAACCTTTAAAAATCATCTAAGATATACTAGGCGTTATTTACTAGCATTTAGCTTCTTTATGGAATGGCGTTCGATGAGCCATCCCACAATCCATCCTATTGCTAGCAAGTAATTTTCAAAAGCACCGATAGCATTTACAGGAGAGTGATACTCCATATAATTGAGTAAGTGATTTGTTCCTATTCCAATTCCGCCAATAATGAGAGCAAGAAGTGCGATTCGTAGATAGAACCAATCGTATTTAATATTGACAGCGAGAATAATAATCAATACAGCTAAATTCCATATTCCAATTTCTCGTTGCCAACCAGCAGATATTCCGTACCCGGAGTGGCTTCCCATGTACGATGGAAAGAAAATTTGTAGTATAGAAGCGCCTAACATAGCGATGATGACTAAGACAAATAGCAATCGTAAAAATTTGTTCATTTATTCTCCTTGTCTCATTCTCGTTTTAAAAGTAGAAAAAAGTGTATAAAGAGTAAATTACTCACTTTCTTTCAACTTCGCCAATTCCTGTGCAAGCAGTTTAAGGGCAACTTGTGGATTGGCTTGCCCTTTGGTTGCCTTCATAAGGAATCCTGTGAAGGCCTTGTCTGCGTTCCGTTTGCCTGACTTGAAGTCGGCAACAGCAGCTTCGTTATCCGCAAAGACTTGGTGGATAATTGGAATCAAGATAGCTGGATCTGAGATCTGGACCATACCTGCTTTTTCCACGTATTCACGCGCGCCACCGCCATTTTTAGCCAGGTGGACAAAGACTTTCTTGGCAATCTTAGATGAGATAGTGCCGTCTTCGATGATGGCGATCATTTCAACCAAGTTTTCTGGTGTCAATTCGATTTGTTCCAGTGTCTTGCCTTCAGCGTTCAAGAACTGAGCGACTTCCCCTTGGAGCCAGTTTGAGACTTGTTTGGCATCACCACCGAGGGCAACAGCTTTTTCAAAGAAGTCAGAAGTAACTTTGTTTGCCGTCAACTGGCTAGCGTCATAGTCTGACAAGCCAAGGTCAGATACGTAACGGGCACGGCGTTCTTTTGGAAACTCTGGCAATTCTGTACGCATTTCTTCGATCCACTCATCAGAGATTTCAAAGAGGGGTAGGTCTGGTTCTGGGAAGTAGCGGTAGTCTGCAGCACCTTCCTTGACACGCATGAGGATGGTTGCCTTGTTAGCTTCGTCGTAACGGCGTGTTTCTTGGCGGATTTGACCACCTGAGCGAAGGATTGCAGCTTGACGTTGGACTTCGTATTCGAGACCCTTGCGAACATTTGAGAAGGAGTTGAGGTTTTTCAACTCAGTCTTGGTACCGAATTTCTCTTGACCATAAGGACGAAGGGAGATGTTGGCATCCACACGCATAGAACCTTCTTCCATCTTAACGTCAGAAATGTCAGCGTACTGGATAACTTCCTTGAGGGCAGTTAGGTAAGCATAGGCTTCTTCTGGCGAACGCATGTCGGCTTCAGATACAATTTCAATCAATGGCACCCCTTGGCGGTTGAGGTCAACATAAGAGTAGCCATCTGTACCGTGGGTGTTTTTACCAGCGTCTTCTTCTAGGTGAGCACGTTCGATCCCGATTTTCTTAGTCGTACCGTCTTCTAGCTCGACTTCAATCCAGCCGTTATAACCGATTGGCTCATCAAACTGAGAAATTTGGTAGGCTTTTGGATTGTCAGGATAGAAGTAGTTCTTGCGGTCAAAGTGCATGTGCTTGTGGATGTCCATGTTGAGGGCAAGAGCAGCCTTGATACCAGCATCAACAACACCTTTATTGAGAACTGGCAGAACTCCTGGGAAAGACCAGTCAATCACGTTGGTGTTGGCGTTTTGGTCATTTCCAAAGTGGGCAGATGTAGGTGAGAAGATTTTTGAATTGGTGTTGAGCTCTACGTGGACTTCAAGTCCAATGACTGTTTCAAAGTTCATTAGTT
>PPYF01424749.1_pt1 | contig 26098 bp, 33 predicted proteins | sample 1559871 | NCBI WGS metagenome assembly PPYF01 (sample SAMN08240021, study PRJNA423297) | Human gut metagenome, whole genome shotgun sequencing project. | reverse complement strand
ACTTTATACACCCCCGGCGCCATATTCTCCGCCTGCGGATAGAGCGACTTAATCCGCCCATCGGCATCCGTTTTACCGGTGGCGATATGCTGCCAGCTCTCCCCCTGCTGTTTATCCAGCTCAATCTGCACCCCCGGTGAAGGGAGCCCGGTTTGCTGATTAAGAATGTGTACGCTGAGCGTCCCCTCTGGCGCCGCCAGCGCGCTGAAGCTGAGCAGAGAAATTACGGAGGCGATAACTAATTTCATAATCGTGACCTTATTGGGCAAGTGAAAGTGCCCTAACTATAGTCAGCGCGGCGGGGAAAAAAATTAAACTTTTTGTTATCAGTTTGAGTTGATGGGTACTGTCTCCACACACAACACGCTGAACCGGTTTCCTCGTAAGAAGAGGAAGTGTCTTATGAGTAGGTAGCCCCGTGCTCTTAGTAACAGGATACGGTGACGCTAAGTCTATCAGGCAGGGGAAATAGATTTGCTGGGTTCAAATATCACAAGGTAAAAAGATATACGCCGTGGCCTCTGCCGCCTCTACCAGAACAGAGCTTACTGCAAATGGGCTGCAGTATTCGAAATAATCATTTAATATTATTTAAACTACTATTCCAGTGTAAGTAATCACCTGGTTCAGATATTGATCGTTATCATTGATTCTCTTGTCGCCACGCCTTAACCATCTCCTTTGTTACCTCTTTCTTGTAGCAAATAGGTGAGTACCCACCAGCTTTGCTCCAGGCACTGCGGCCACCGCACGAGCTGCCGTTCCGGGCGGTATTGAAGGGACAGGCACAAGTACCGGGGTAGGATGCGACAGAGTCATCAATAATCCTTTGACTGACCTGATCATCGCTTAAGGAATTCGATTTGGCGATGGAAATATCTGATGCAAAGACGCACACAACAGCGAATACGGAGATGGCGACGAATTTGATGTTCATTCGGATCTTTCCAGGCAGTGGATGAACATCGAGGGTATGCTTTCAAATAGTGTTCAATATTGATCTATAACAACTGTACTTCACGCCAGCTTAAAATGCGATATTTAACCCAGTCAGACAGAACCTAAAGCTATAATGACTATTAGCCTGTTACCGGCAACATATTTTCACATTCCTGCAGAGCGCTTATTCTGCACTCAGCTATAACCAGCATTAACCATTCTGTTCGATATTACAGAGCAGTAATGCTGTACTCTGACTGGCCATCGTCCGACAGATACTACAAGACATTAGAATCATCGAAATGGTCCGTCGATATGCTCACCTGGCACCTAACCATTTAACTGAGCACGCACGTCAAATTGACTCAATTTTTGCAAATTTTTGCAGAAGATGTCCCAAATAAGTCCCACAAGGAAAAATCAGCGACTGGAGGAAGTTGATAAGTGATTGATTATTAAATGGCACCCCTACAGGATTCGATATAAACACATAACAAACTGATTTTATTTAACTATGCAGGTTACAAAAATCATACATACCCCCAAATGTACCCCCATATATTTTTCTGCGGGTGAGAATTGACTATTTATCGTGCAATTTGGGGCTCACGGCACCTTCTCACATGTCGGTAATATCCACCGGTACAAAATCACGCCAAAATTTATGTGCGGAAAAATTTCTCTATATACATACAAAATGTGTTGGTTCGGTTGGTTCAGTTGCCTCAAAACGTAAAGTCCATTGTTTTATTTGGATATTTAGCTAAAAAGTGAACCAACACCACCAGATTTTGAACCAACATTTACCGCATTGAGCCAACATTGCATCCAAACCATAGAGAGAATCCAATGAAAATGTATCTTATGGACCTGAAACAGGTATGTGAAGCTACCGGGTTTCGAAAGACTGCTATCTACGACTGGATGAAAAAAGGTACTTTCCCTCACCCAGTTAAGATAGGTCGTAGCGTTCGCTGGCCATCTGGCGAAATTGAGGAATGGATAAATGGGCATATTTCTCATCGAGATAATGGTGCCGACTAAGCTGGTTTTACCAGCGAGACAGTCCTTCCTGCCCCCCCTGGGGCGACTCTAAAGGTGCGATTTCCGCATTTTTAACCAACAACAGGGTGACTAACGATTACCCTGTTCGCCTGAAAGATTCCCTCTTACATCCGGGATATTACCGCATGTACGGGCCCGGAAATTTAATACGCTCGATCGCCTCTATAACATGCAGCTCCAACCACAACACACGTCTGCCAATCAGTGCAATCCAAATCCGTATCAAACAGTATAAATTTAACAAGCATTTTTTGGGATGCCCTAAGCAAGCATTTCAACGTCAGACTATCGCCAGCGCAATCCTTCAGCCGGCGGTAGCTCTTAAATTTCCAAAGCATTCCAAAATTTATGACCACCAGCGCCCCACGTCCAAGGAGATGATGGATGAAGAAATCAATTAGTTATACAGTAGTATACTGTATAGACTGAAAACACTGATTTCTCGCCCTCTCATGAGCAAACCCAATATGGCAGCATTCCGCGTTCCGACTGAATTGCATGGCGTATTTAATCAGGCTGTAGCGGCGGCGGACTGTGACAAAACAGCGTGGCTGCTCGTTGCCCTGCGCATCAAACTGAACCAGCCAGATAGCAACCCACAGATGCGCATGCTTGAGCTGGTGGAGCGAATGGAAGTAGCGGCGGCTGCTCTGGCGGGTGGCAAGCAGGGGATCACGCCGACCCTGTACAATGAAGCGGCTCTTATCGGGATTGTTACTGATACTATCCGAGAATGGTTCGACAATGGCCGCGTTATCGCTGAGAGACTCAATGAGGCTGGTTATCAGTCTAAGGCGGGTAAGGCATGGGATAAAGACATTTACAGCGCCTGGAAGCGTCAGGGACGCAACGCTGATAAACTGGGGGTCGAGTTACACTGAATAACTCAGTGCTATCGGTGAAATGCTGATTTAGTATCTGGTTATCTATGCAATTACGGTTCTGAAGTTGGATATATTTTATGCTTTCTTTCATACCAAATTAGATAAAAATGCCCGTGAAGTTCGATACCCCAAGCTCTTCTAGTATTCCCTAATCTGAACCTAAAAATGGTGTCGAATTGTTCGTAACCCAAATCCATCCATCTTGCTACGGCCTCATCACATAAATCTGTTATGTCATGATCATGATGCATAAGGTGCCTTTCACCAGATGCCATCTTTTGTATTTCTTGCCAATCTAACCCTTGAAGGGCATTCATACCTAAAATTATGGGGTCATCCCACTCGCCTTCGTTCCACTGCCTCAATTCTCCCCATTCCCATTGACCATTCACATCGGCATGCCGCGCACACCAAGTCATTAAACGACCGAACCGCGAGCCGGATTCATTTGCTACCGGTTGTTTTGGCACGTCAAGTGTCCCAAAGGAAGAACCAATAATTGGAATTTTTTCTAAATCGGGAAGAAATGCTACTTTAGGTTGATTTTTAACAGCTAAATTTTGGAATGACGCAGCTAAGCGTACAGACTTCTCTCTTCTTTTTTCAGCCTTAGCTGACTTGCGCTCCAAGCGAATATCTTTTCTCGACATAATTACAGGGATGAGTAGTATTCAGCCATAGATGCCTTTGTTATAACCTCAGAGCAGGAGGCCATAGGCTGCATATCACCTCTGGCTTCTAACCAAGGAGCCTCTTTATGAGTGAGGTTGCTAAGCCACTGCGCAGTTTTACCACCATAAAAATCAAGCACTATATCTATGGTCTCTTTGTGGTCTTCACTCAGCTTAGAGGTGTCACCGTCTCTGAAATCTACCGAGCTAACTTTGAACATTCCTCGATGCATATTATAAAGGTGTTTGTTGACCGGGCCGTTAGCCCACGCCTCAAACTCTTCAGGGAAGATTTCTTCTTCGTCCCACACCAAAGCCCATGCTTGGCTGTAATACACCAACTTTTGAAGCTTCATCGCAGTGATTTCACCAGTTTTTTCAAGTATATACTTAGCGGCATCAATTACGCTTGCCATAGATAGCCCCCGTTCCTTTAAGTCTATTAATGTCTACTATCGTTAATAATCGCATAGAATACAGCATAAAATCTGTAAAAAAATTCTCCTTGTTACTCTTTGCTGGCTTTTGCTAGCTCGCAGTATTTACCTACGCGGCGTGGTGGGCTTCTTCCACTGGTAGGCTGGCACGTTCATCCTGCGCCGGTGGCGCTCTTTGGCCTGTAGCGCCTGCGCCAGCCCGTTGCGAATAGTGTAGCGGGTATGGCTATCAAGCCCCTCGCCACTCTGCCTGGCTATCTCCAGCAACGTTAATTCAAGCTTGTGACGGTCGAACATGGAAGAGCTCCTGTTCATGGCTTGTAACCGGCTGATTTTAGCTAATTCTGTCAGAGAACCAGAGTTAAACTTGCTGTAATCGTGCCATGCTCATGGGGTAAGCGTTAGGGCAATCTTAGCGTGCTCATGGGGTAGCCTTTTTCGATGTTCGTTCAAATTAACGCATTGACGTCTCAGCTTTGCGCATCACCCGGGCGAACCCTTTAGCGTCCCTCGGTTCTTTCAACCGCCAGTAAGCTGATTCAGTCTTTAGCAGGCGAGAGCGCTTTTTCTCGAAGGTATCCCATCTCATGCCGGCAGGCTTCGGAAACTTGAGCGGGCTATTTAGCAGGCTGCCCGCGGGTGGGTAATCATCCCCCCATAGATCATGCCTCTGCTTCCACACACTGCGCCGTAAGCGAGCGGTCTCATCTTCACTCTGGCTGGCATAGTGAAGGCTCCAGCATTTACGACACCCTACGTCCTTCCGGCCAATAAATAATTTCGCAACCCGGCCACCACAATGCGGGCAAATGTACCATCTCCGGTAACCAAAACCTGCCCGGGTGATCGTGATGCCAATAACCCGCATTACCCCGTTGATTGTCGCGCTGTACCCGCCAGAGACCAGAGAGAAGAACACCCTTCCACTATTGGTATCACAAAAAACCTGTGTTTTCGGGCTCGAATCCACCAGCTTTCTTTGCATATCTGCCAGAAACTGGAGGTTAATCCGTGGTAGCGCAGAGGTGTAAACCCGCGTCGGCTCTCTCATTGGCTCAGATCTCCGCTAAAAAAATCCGCAAATGAATACGAAATTATATGAGTTCTGCACAATTGGTTACGGCGAATGCGACCTAATAATCGTTGCTATAACCTTAACAATTGTTAACCACTCATGGGGTAAACGGTTTTTTCCGCATGTATCGGTTCCGTTTTTTCCGCTATCAGCGTTTTGATAACTCCCGCTGGAAAGCAGCCGCCATCTGCGGCTTCGCATCAGCAACACCATGCTGCAAAAACTCTTTCCTTGCTCTTGGCAGGGTGAACTTCTGCGGGATGTTCGGATCTGCTACATAGATTGCGTAATTTGCTGAATATCCGATGCGGCCAGTGATACGCGTCCCGTTAGTGATAACCTCTTTAAACTGCGAGTTAATCAGGGTGCTGGTATCAACTGGCGTATAGATTGCGGCTACGAGTCCGGCCTCATGCAAAGCTGCTGTCATTGCGCGAGGTAAGCGCCGCCCGGTAATGTCCTTCACCAGCGCATTCATGTTGCGCCGAATGTTGTTCATGCCCCTGCCTTTAATACCCATATTCGCTACCCCAATTCTCGCGATTCGCTATAATTAAGCTTAATCATTGACTTACATCGCCACGCGCAGAACACACTTAAACAAGTACGCACTGAAAAAACTTCTTTTTGCTGCGTACCGTGCTGCGTACTGCGAACCTAAAAACTTTGACGGCTCAAGTCTCATTGTTGTTCTTAGCCCGCTACTGGCGCTGGTTTAAGAATGCCCGCGTTTTAAATCCGTCCAGTACAGTCTAATATTTAAAGCTGTTTTGCTGTTAACCTGCCTGCTAACCTCCCTTTTGTTAACCAGAGCATCAGCCTTTGCTTTCACTTTTGCGGATAGGTCTTTCTCCCGCCCTTCTTTCTTTGCCCGCTTGTTAATGGATACGTGGCTAATGCTGTGCTGCGATGCGATTTTACGGAGAGACATCACCTCGGCCCGGTACGCCGTCTCGATGGCCTCCCAGTCGGGTTTGCTCATATCTTCCTTATTTTATCTGTTCGGCACCGCCACTCATAGCCGCGCCATTACGGCTTTCTTTTTGCCTGCCGGCATGACTGGGCTTGTCTCTTATAAGAGACAAAAGCTGCGCAGAAGCAATTAAGACTCACTATAGGAGACCTTGTCCAACGCGTTGGACATTTAATAGTGGCGAGTATAGAACGAAAAACAACCGCCCCAAGCTTTTAATGTTACACGAGTAGGAGCAGCCACAGGGAGAAATAAGTTACACAAGAGAAGCATTGACAACCATTCACAACCAAGGAGGTATACATGTTAGAAGTACTAAATTCATTGGCACCGTTTGCCCCGGCAATTAATGCCATCGTCATCCTAATCTGCAGCATCATTGCAAAGTACTGCGGCGTCCTTCCTCTATCTTTCTAATCCCCGCCTTATCCAGATTGCACTGCCCCAGCGCAGAGTAAAGATTCGCGTTTAACTCCAGACTAGCCTGCCACGTGAACGGAACCTCCATTCCGGGGATCGGTGTGTCTGCAGTAAGGTCAGCGCTTACAGGACCACCGGCGCCGGTACGTAAATCGTCCGCGTCGTCTGCCAGGCTGTATCCTGCGTCATGTTCTGATCGGCACGCTGGGGCCGAGGCAGGAACGGAGGATATTGAACATGTTCCACGTTTCCTCCGGGCATTAAAAAACCCGCCGGAGCGGGTTTGGTTTAGTAAACGCAGTTACAAGTTAAAACAACTTGTTGATTACCGATGAAAAGTCCGGGAAGTCGGCTATCGTCATGAGCCTAACGCAATCTTTCTCAAGGATTATGACGTTAATTTGCCCGCCAATATAAACTCTTTCAGCACTTGGCATTGCATCCTGTATTGCCCTTTGTTCAAACATCATTGCCTTGATAATTCCCAAGATGTCTTCCCCGTCAGGGACTGAGCACTCTGGTTTGTAAAACCAACCATGAATTATTTCCTCTGACCTGAAGTATTCTGAAGAGCGGTAGGCAAATCTCTTTATTCTTCCCGATGCCTGAGAGATTCCAACATGATAGATAGTAACCGTGCACTCATCCCCTACGTTGTATTCCTTCTTATACTCCTCCCACATATCCTTTAGTGTGGATGGAGCATGGTAATCAAGATTATCCACGTCTAATAAAATCATGCGGCTGTTTACAAATTCCGCCCAGCGAGCATGAAATCCCCCCGTTCCTGTGCCGCATATAATCGTTTTTATAGTTGGTAGATATGTCGCTTTATTAGTAAGGATAAAGGGATTCCCTTCGGCATCCACGCCAAGAGTATCCGTCGCTACAATTGCGAATTCATCCGTAGAGAAGCAGATGAGTGAAGACATGGCATTTCCTTTTATCTCATAATTAGAAGGATCCACCGGCTTTCATGGAAAGTCCGAACCTATCCATCATACCAGATGTCATCGGCCCACCACGGTCTAGATCGTTTAAGAAAGCATCCACAGTCACCACATTACCTTCTTGCTTTGCTTGGGCTTCAAATGAATGTTGCCCGCCAGTGGTCTGGTCGTAGAATTGGATATTGACCTCTATTGGCCTCGACGACTGCGATTCAGTTGAACCGCTGCTGCTGCTTTGGCTAAGGTACTCGCTACCGGTTGATGCCTTCTTGATGGTCGGCGCTCCGCTGGTTACATCCTTGTTGCTGAATACTCGGCCATCATCACCGGGTATCATGAACAGCCCTTTACTGGTCTGCATGAGTTCCGGTAGGTTTCCTTCGCCTACGGGGTACACTCCACCAGCAGTTACAGGGCCGCCATTTTTTCGGCCACCGAGCACACTCGTTACCAACCCAGCAGCTTGCGCCCCCTGATACGCGGTTAAGCCTGTCGCCGAGGCTGTTCCCCCAGTAGCAATTGAGGCGGCAATTGCTGCCGGCGCCCAAGCTGCAAGTGCCGTAGCCCCTCCTGCAATGGCAGACGCAGCATTTGCCGCTTGAGCCGCCGCGCCCAATGTCTGAGACAGGATGAAGTTCTTCAGCATCTCCACACCCACCTGGGCAATGCTGTTGATCACGCTGTTCAGGATGGTGTTGCCCAGTGACCGCATCGCCTCCTGTGCTGACATTGTGCCGGTTAGCAGACCGGTGATCGCATTGGAGGCATTCCCGCTAAACGCATCCACCGCACTCGTCAGCATGTTATAGCCGAGGCTCTGCTGGCTTAATAGCTGCCACTGCGCTGCTGTCATCTGCTCGTTGAACTGGTTCTCCTGAGCTGTTCTCAGGGCCAGATACTGAGCATCCGTAGCTGATTTGGCAGCGATGAACTGATCGTAATTGATTTTTCCCTGCTGATAGCTCTGCTGGAGTATTGCCTGTTCCTGCTGCTGGTACTGCTGCATGAGGGCCAGCTTCTGGTTGTTTTCATTGACCAGTTGCTGTACCGGGTCAACTTCAGCGCGGGCGGCTGCTATCGGGTTTGCTGTTTGCTCCTGAGCGCGGATTTTTGCCAGATTGACTTGATGCTGCTGCTCCATTAACTCAGATTGCTGGTTATAGGTTTTCTGGTCAATCATCTGGCCGTCTAGTTGACGTTTTAGCTGGTCTCGACCATCTGAATAAGTTTTATTTTCCTTACGCACAGGGTCATTGCTGATCGCATCATTAAGGTCTTTCTGGCGCTGCTGAGCGTCAAATAACTGCCCGGCCAACTCACGTACTCTTTCCTTCTGCGCATCGGTAGCCTTCGCTCCGAGAGCGGCCACGGCATTAAACTGCGCGGCCTCTCTGGTGCTCTCGTCATAGCGCATTGTCAAAACGGCAATCTGCCGCTGCAGGCTGTCGATTGAATCGTCTCCGCGAGCAAAGGCATTCTTCGCAGGCTTATCCTGCTTTTTCTTGGCGTCGGCAATTTGCTTGTCCAGAACAGCAGCGGCATCGGCATATTTCTTATCGTCAATTAGCCCTTTAGCCCTATCTTTGCTTAATTGCTCGCGCTGCTGGGTAAGCTTATCAACTACTGTTTGGCCAGATTTAATGATCGAATTGGCGTTGTTCTCTGCAGTTTTCTTTTCGAGATTGGTGATATAAGCTGGCTTAGATCCATCTACAGAACCTGATGCCACCTTCCCAATATCAGAATAAAGAGATTTAGCTTGTTCGAGGGCAGCAATTTGACCTTTGATAGCATCTATTTGTGTTTTAGTACCTGCGTCAGTGTAGATAGAAGCTTTGGAAACTGTATTATAAGCTGCTTCAGTTACAGCTAATTTTTTATTCAGAGAATCCAACTGCGCATCTATCGCAACAATAGGATCTACATTTCCGGTGGCTATGGAGATAGAAAGGGCAGTTTGGTCGAGAAGTTTTGCCAAATAGCGTGACCCACCGATAGCATCATCAATTTTGGATATAGCTACCCCGAACTGAGTAATCAAAGCATTTGTTGCCTGCGATACAGTGCGCGGCATCGTCTCAAACTGCTGGTTGATTTCATCGGACCGCTTTTCGATTGCCGCTAGCACTTCACCAATATCTAACTTGCCGGCCAGCATCAACTGGCGGAGCTCATTAAATGGAATTCCCATGCCATCGGCAATCTGCCTCGCTAGCTCAGGCATCTGCTCCAGCACTGAGTTAAACTCTTCAGCCTGAATTCTGCCGGATGCTACCGACTGCATAAATTGCCTTAGCGCATTAGCCATTTCCTGAGCTGATGAGCCGCCAATAGTGCCAATCTTCTGCAGCGTCATCACAAGTCGGTTAACATCGCTGTTAGTAGCACCTACGGTTTTCAGTGTGGCGGTGAGCTGCTGCCAGAGGTTGACGGTATCACCTAGGCTTGCCCCAGTTGCGGAGGCAATATTTACAAGCTGCTGAAAACTCCGCGCACCTTCCTCTGAACTTGAAGATAAACGTGTTACTCGCGCCTGAAGTAATGTGAATTCCTCAGACAACTGCTGGAGCTTCATCAACGCCTGAATTGATATGTACCCCTTAACGGCCACAGCAAGGCGTGAGAACCCCCCTCCCAACTTATCGAGACTTTTATCAAGTTTTTCTGCGGAGTTGCCAACCCTTTTGACTGATGTCTCAATCTGTTTTAGGGCCGCGTCAGCAGCGCGCTGCCCAGAAAGCAATTTTGCTACATCCGCCTCAATCTCTATCGTGTAATCGCCAAAGCCTGTTGTCATGCTCACCTCAATGGATGGTTATTACCTTATTTTTTCTCAGGGATATGGTGTTCATGACTGTAATTACATGGCGACCATGCTCAGTAAGCCGATACTTCGGGCCATCAAAAGAAATAAACTCCATCAACATTCGATAGGCCTTACGCTCGAAGGCCGAGTCAAACTTATCTTTGGACGCACTCACAGCGTTATCAACAAGTCCGGCTGACAGTAGAGGGGCTTCGACACACCCGCTAACGCCATCCACGGTAAGAACGTTGCTACCCGTTTCCCGGCGCAGATCGCGGATATAGGTTTCGGCAATCACCTCAGCCAATCTCTGTAGTTGCTCCATCACCCACCCCGCTTAACGGATTCAAGACCCTTAGCAACCAATGCGCGGGCAATAGCGTTTACCGTTGGTGCTACACCAATCGGAGAACGCTTGCGCTCCTCTTCCTGAATTTCACGAATGGACTGAAGATGCTCCCGGCAAAGTGCTACCGTGATTTGCGATCGGTTCATCTGCTTACCCCTGATATTTATACAGTCAATTTATATTGTAGTTTATGCAACATAAATGGCAAGAATTGCAATTTATGAAATGAAAAAGGTACAAAAAACCCGCCGGAGCGGGTTTGCCTTGAGGTTACTTGCAGGGGTTAATCGTATTTGCACTATTCGTGCTTGTTGGAAGATCATCTACTGTCTTCCCTTCAACTACGTACACAACACCGGAAGAGAAAAAACCCTTTGATTTCATCGTTAGCGCAATGACAAAAGGCGAGTACCCTGAATATGCCCCAAAGCTGTTCTTTGAGTTCACCTCACCACAGACAAGCATTGCGATAGAGCCATCATCCTTTTCACCAACTTTTTTTGACACAACATCTCTAAATTGGGTAGATGATGGATCTTTCATGTCGTGCGATATCTCGCTTTTAGCCAACTCTATGGCTTTCTCTTCTGTAGGCTTACATGCCGTGAGAAATAAAAGTGATGAAATTAATACCATAATAATTTTCATTGATGCCACCCTTGCTTGACGATGTCGATTTATAAATCTTTGCCACAAAATCGGCACAATATTGCTTCTTTTTTTATTGTTTCGGCGCAATACGGACATTTTTTAGTATCGTCTACTGAACCGCCACCAGCAGAATCCGCGCCAAACACCTGTGGTTCAAGCTTAACCACTCCGGGGTTTGTGAAAGACCAGACAAGCGCGGCTATCCAACCCAAGAAGCTCCAGCCCAGGACAATATTTAACACCCATATTGCCGTAGCGTTTTTATGCTCCCTTGAACTGGCTATAACGCCGGGAAGAACATAAATTATAATAGCGAATATCAACACAATGATGTGCCATACTGACATCAACTTATCCCCAAAAGTAAATGAAGTATTATCGTAACATCGAAGAAGACTAATCCAATACAGCCACTTTCATCGACTTGTTTTTAACCTGAACGCCTCGGCGTTTGACTGAGTAATCCCCATGCGGTGCCTAGTCTCCTTAGCGGTTTGTGAAGGCCTCCGAAATCTTCTGCAGAGGCTGGTGGGCGCTTAACTATCTTCCGCCACAGCCCGTCTCAACAACCATTTTCGAGCGCTATCAGTCCTTATAGGCAGAACTCATCAAGATTGCCTATCTATAGGCATAACACACCGTTCCTGCCATACATAGCCAGAACACACCGTTTCTGCCTATAAATAAAATATGGGCATTTTCATGGGTCAGTATGATTCTACATGTGATGCTCAAACCTCCACGTCACGCTGACCACCAGCATGAACAGAATGACGAGGGCAACCCCAGTCCTCTGCACCTCGTAAGGGGTTCCACTCCCGCAGAGAGACGGATTAATCAACAGCTGCAGATCACATGAGCAGTAAATGTTTCTATAACGAAACATTTAATAAAAATGGCCCGCGAAAGGGCCATTATTTTTTGACGATTCTGAAAGAAGGGATCTCAAGAAGAGGTAGAAGCAATGGCTTAATGCCTACGCGAGTTGATAACCCATAAACCTGTTCGCGGACATATGGATATATGATCAATGGCGCATTAAATTCAGCCCAATGAGGAATGTGTTCCACAGAAAACTCATCGGTATCTACCGAGAAAACCCCTCCCACCTCAACCAAGATGGAAACCGGTTGCTTTTCATACTCCTCGTTGTCAGCCTCAGAGTTATCATCATCTATAGCAAATCTACCAGCACGAACTCTCATACTGACATGTATAGTTGATGTTACTTCATCAAAATCTGAGTGCCCAGCCTCCATCGCATAACTACCGGCTTGGTAGTCAGCTGAATGTGCTTTCTTAACGTCATGCACTTCAATGCTCAGCTTCAAAACTTGCAACGAACGTAGTTGCACAGCATGCGCTCGAAACGAATTTTTTGACATTAGGCCGCCAGTGCAAATTCAGGTTCTTCTTCAATAACTAAAATATTATCTATATTCAACGAATTAGATATATTTAGCTTCACAGTAGAGAACAACGTTACGAGATCCTCGGTCATGACTTCTGAAAAATGCAAAGACAAGGGCTCAAGAGTACTTACATCAAAATCTTTAAACTTTTCACTTTTTTTCAAAAAAGAGAAAACATCCCCTTCCCTACACTCCCGAGCTTCTTTAAGGAACTCTTCCGGCGATAAAGACAAGATGTCTTTAAGTGCCGCGTCCAATGCAGCCTTCATTTTACGGTTCATAGCGGAACCCCTCTAATTTTTAGTTATGGCAAGATAATCCAAGTTTCTAACTATCACAGCAAACGGTGCTCCTACATATCCAGCCAGTTGGTCTGGCATCCTAGGTGGTTGCTGGACGGTTGCTAACACTACACCGACAGGTATGCCTTTGGTATCTTCAGTCCGACTGATGAGCATTTGGTGTACTGCACAAATAAGATTCTCTCTCTCATCAGCATCCTGAGAATTTATTGTCGACCAAAAACCGTCAAGAGCTTTTCTTAAAGTGACTCTAAACTCTGGACTTTCAAGGTTTAAAACCTCTTCATCAGGTGCCTTGACGTATCCCCAAAGAACAGCACAACCTTTGTCAGCCTCGTCTGAATACTCACCTCTTTTCTCAGCAGCAGCAAACCACATTTCTGCAAGTTGAGTGGCATATTGGCATCCCTGTTCAGCAGCATGCCAAAGATAAGCGCCCACACCACGCCGACCACCGCCTCCAACCCTAAAACCATGCTCCAGAATTGATGCAGCCCTCGAGCAGCAAGTTCCATGGGAGCCATGCGCCTCAAAGAAGGTAGTTTCAACTGATTCATCATTAGCGGCTTGATCGGAAACTAAACTTAACATATTCATTTAGTGACCATTTATCCGTTTTTTAGTGTTCTTAGCCAACTAACTGAACCTTCTTCAGTGTACGTTAGTAGACAAACTATATGTCAAGTGTATCCGATTACAAAAACAACACAAGCTATCTAACGGATAGGCTGCCTCCATTTTTAGTAGTCCGTTTATAAACACCAATAACTTACTGACACAACTGAAATTTAGAACGTGTACAACCCCAATACGTGCCGACGGACAATAACTTTTACAATTCAACCGATCACAAGCAGGCGGGCCATAGCTATGTTCGTACATTTTTCCGTTGTCCGGGTCTCAGGGTCGGCCACCAGCTGGCTATACGCTGAAATTTGAGCTGTCATGCTCAACTCTCTTTCGGTCAGTCTCTGTTTTTTCTGATAATAAACAGAAATAGTGTCGGTTCAGTTGGTTCAGTTGGTTCACTGCCCGCCAGCCCGCGCCGTTACTGGGTTTTCCTGAACCAACTTCAGCAATTTTGCGTTGGTTCAGCGGGGCATTCTGTTGGTTCACCGCCTGCCAGGGAAAAATTCTACCCGCTGGCGTTGGTTCAAAACAGGCATTTGTTGGTTCAGTGTTGGTTCAGATTCATAATTAAAATGCTTATAAAACAGTAACCTTTAATTACTGAACCAACTGAACCAACTGAACCAACACCTTTTACTCGTATGTGAGAAATACTATTCCTCTGGCTGTTCGTAGTCCTCCGGCAGGTAGCTGAGGACGTAAACGTTGATCTGCCTCCCCTGGATACGTGGAGACTTGCGCTGATATCCGCGTCCGCTGCTCGGCGGTGTCAGCATTCCCGCTCTTTTCAGCACTTCGGCAAACTGCTTGTGATTAAAGCCCGCGGCGATTTCCTTCTCGAACGTTGCCGGGAACGTATAGAACGATATCGGGCTCTCGTCGTGTTCCCCCTGACGCCGCCGGTAGCCGGCCAGTTCTTTTATTGGCAGGTCTGCCGGACTGTAAGGGAACGGCGCAAACCGGCTCAGGCCGTAGGCGTTAAGAAACGCCTCCGTTTGCTCGATGATCTGCTGATGCTCTTTGTTGCCGGTGCCGAACTCCCGCAGCCAGGCGTTATAGCTGTGCTGTACCGCATCCCGGCAGGTCTGTGCATCCCAGCCGGTGATGCCGGCACTCAGCAGCAACGCCGCCTCCAGAATAGCGAACCTGGCGGCTACGCGATGTACCTGCTCGCCGTAGTCTGCAGGTATCAGGCTGCGCCAGCGGGCCTCACACTCCCGGACAGCTTCTGTAGACTGCTGCTGGTGGTCGGCCAGCCACTTAATCCACTGCCGCCCAGCGGCGCCGTGGTGGTGCTGGTATGCCTCCTTCAGCGCATCCGCGTGCTGCTTCCCGTTCCGGTGCTCGTGGAAGCAAACCGCCTTACTCAGTGGGATATTCAGCAAGCGCACCAACTGACCGGCTTTAGTCTTGCGGCCGGCGGTCGCGATGAAAGTTTCTAAGTCCATTTCCCCGGTACTGATCGCCACCGTACGCCAGCGCTTCAGATCCCGGTTCCCTCCTTCCTTTGCGCCTTGCAGTTTACCCACGCCATTAAACAGGGCATACGCTGACTGCGAAACACTTACCGGATCAGATCCCTGGCCTACTTCATCCAGCGGCATCAGCCCGTCATTATGGGCAGCAGCTTCATTAGCAAGTCCCAACGCCGTGCCGTACCACGTCAGGCGCAGCAAATCCGGGTTGCCGTAGAGGCTGCTGGCAATGTTCGCCGTGGTGGTCTTGCCCGCGCTGGACTGTTCATAGAAGTGAATACCGAAACCGTCAGCGCCCGCCAGCCCTATCAGCGGGGCCGCCAGCGCAGCGGCTGTAGCCGTCATCATCGAGTAGTTGCCGGCGACCAGGTGCGCCACGTTTCTGCGCCAGCTATCAGGCGTTCCCTTAACGGTATATCCGGCAGCGGCAGAGCTGCGCCCGTTGAACAGCACCGGGTGCTCGGGCGTCCCGATAACTTCACCATCGGGCATGATGTAAGCCCCGCACTGCCAGCCTGTCGCGTGGGCCACGCGCCATAGTTCACGCGCACCGCTGCGCTGAAGCCAGTCAGCCAGGATAGCCCGCAAGCTGCTTTTAGTCGTGACGTTAACACCGCCATTTTTCAGGGTGCGCCATCCCTCCCTTTCTCCAATGTCAGCCAGCGGGATCGCTGCTGTCGTCAGCGCATCGGCACCGAATGCCTGCCATCGCATAATCAGGTACTGGTCTTTATCATCCCGGCCAGTACCAACCACTTCCAGTGGAGAGCATAGCCAGGCTTCGTGGCTGATAATCTCCCAGCTATCTTTATCCATCTTCGGTGTTACCCAAAAAATTCCGTCTGCGCGGCTGTCGATGCGTGATTTAAGCCGATCGCTGTCTTTGTCCGCGACTTTACCGCCATCAATGGCCTGTAGCTTTGGTATCACGGCTTCCCCCTGCGGTTGGTACATCGAATCATTAAACGCCGCCGTTGCCGCTTCAAGCCCGTGCTGCTGGTGGTAGTCGTTCCAGTCGGCCTTTACCACCGTTGGTGGTAAAGCCACCCAGCCAGAGACGGCTTTAGCTGCTTTCTCTGCAGCCTTTTTGCCTGTATTCGGTTCGTCCGACTTTATATCGTTATCTGCGGCAATGACGATCTGCGCCAGCGGGTATTTTCGGCGCATCACTTCCGCGACGGGCAGCAGGTTACCCGCGTCTACTCCTGCTACTGTCAGAGCATCGGGGCAAATTAAGTGACACGTTAGAGCGGTAGCCAACCCCTCGGCAATTAACACGGTCTGCGGGTCTTCTGCCGTGTTCACGGCGTGATATGCCCCGCGCTTTGCAGAACCGGCCACCAGCCGCTTCACTCCTGCACGCGTAATAGTCTGCGCTGCCACGACTGCTCCAGCCTCATCCACCAGCGGTAGGAGGATTGATCCATCGGGCAGCATAGGGAAGGTGAAGCCGCCCAGCCCCTTACCAGTCAGGTATTCAGATTCGCCCTGAGTGGCGTTCTGGCGCTTCTCATCGTACAGATGTGAAAACGTAGCCCGGCGCTGCTGTACGTCCACTGCCGCCCGCTGCTGGCGCTCCTGCTCCAGTTGTGTACGCTCGGCTTCCAACTGCTCCCGCCTCTGGCTGGCGGTGGCGTCGTCCTGTACTGCTGCCCGGTAATCAATACCCAGCACATCAGCCGCCAGTCGCGCGGCCTCTGAGGTATCGCATTTGTTCACCTTTCGAATTAGGTCAAGGCCGTCACCGGCGCCGCACTGGTTGCAGATAAAGCTGCCGCGGCCGCCATCATCGAAACGGAAGCGATCCGAACCGCCACAGGACGGGCACGGCCCATGCCTGCGCGGTGAATCCGGCACATTGATATGCAGGCCCGCCAGCACCGAAGGCCAGCGGCCAGCGGCGGCATGAGTCACTTCGCGAATGAGGTCGATATTACGCATTCTCCCCCCCGTGATTGCCTGCCACGGTTGCGCCCATATCGTTAACCATGCTTTGCCATATCTCACGACCGCGCCCGGTCAGACCGGTAGCGGTGACGCAGCGGCTAAGCAGCTCGATCCCTACGCTTTCCCACTGCGGATAATGTTCTTTCAGCGCCTCCAGCGCGTAGCCGTCGATGAGGTCGCGGACGCCTTTCACGCCACCAGCAATCTCTACGCGCACAAGCTCGCCACCCGCATCAATCATGAAGTAGTCGCCGTGGCTGGTGGCGGTGATATGGTTATACAGCGCCGCTGCGTACTGGTTCGCCAGCGCATTAAGCCGGAAGTTCTTAGTAATCATCTGGCCCCCTCAGTGCGTCAATGGCATTTCAGGCCATCCGTTTTGCTGCAGATCGCTGATGAAGTGATCGTGTAGTTCTGCCAGCGTTTCACGTCCGAATGAGGTTAGTTCTCCGGCCTCCACATCCAGCATGGCCTGATAAAACACAATAGCCTTTTCCGCGCCCTCTTCTGAGCCGTAGCGTTCAATCATTGCCCCCTCGATGTTATTTGCTATCGCCAGGCGCTCAGAGAATGGATAAACCGTGATAGACGCTTTGCCATTGGAATAAACCGCCACCTGCGATGACGTGCCGTCCGGCTCAGTAACAATGGTCGTACCGTTTTTCAGCTTCATCTCGGTGATGAACGCCGCGGCAATCAGCCAGCGCCACATAGTGACGTTGTGCTGCGCGGTAAAGTCGAAATATCCACAGTTTCCGCCCTCTGCTACGGCAAGGTGAATGTCATAACCCGTGCTGGAGTCGTCATAATCGCCAGCGTCAAGACGGTTCACGGCGTCCTCATAGCTAATAAGCTGAACTGTTTCACGACCATCGCCACCAGCGCTGGTGATCCTCACCCCTTCAGGCGTAGGCTCAGCACGGAATAGTTCGGTATTTCCCGACATTTTCTGGAATGGATAAACATTGCTCACGACCTGCCCTCCTTAAATTCACGCATCGCATAATCATGTAACGCGCTGTCTGCCTCGCTCATGGCTTCCGGAACACCATTCAACAACGTGATGATTGAACCTAAGAGCCGCGGGAGGTCTGGGTCTGAATCTTTCGAGGTTCTTTCCAGCCAGAGGGATAAAACGGCCTGCGCCTGCTCAACCTGGCAAGTCGCATCAATAAGCTGCAAATGGCTCATACGCTGGTCTCCGCATCAATTCGGGCTATATCGACAATCGCCAGGACTTTATCCAGCCAGCAATGCACGATGACTGCTTGCTCAACGTCGAGGTATGGTGATAAATCGGTCATTACATGAACTAACCCATTACGAGCGCGGGCCATACGTTCTGCGGTACGCTCTGCCAGCGTAAAATCTTCCGGATAAGGCTGCACACGGGATAGCGTCGCCTCGGCCTCAAGTTCGGCAGGATGGCGGTATATAGCGTTTATATTCATTTGCCCGCCCTCATTTTTGATTCTTTGACGCAGTCAGAACGACACACACCCGCATTCGCTACGGTATCGTTAAGCGCCAGCACCACCTCACCAACCGTACCCAGCATTGCGCCTATTTTGCGCATGTCTCCCTTTGCGGTCTCCTCGGTGTAGTTGTTATTGTCCGTGGCCCAGAACATCAGACTTCCAATGGCACTAATGCCGAGCAACAAATCACTCACAGCCTCATCCATGCGGTTCTGAATGCCTTCCAGCTCATCAACGGTGGCGCCTTTGCCGAATTCGTGGCGAACTAAATCGTTATACAGGCTCATGCTGCCACCTCCTGTACGCGTGTAATGCGAACGTGGCTGAGACCTTCACGCTGCGCCTGAATCACTGCGTGGGCCGTTGCTGTTTTGGTGTCACTGGATATGAGCTGATAGCCGATACCAACCGTTAAACCGCGCTTATTGACGGCATAGCCCGTAATGCGGAAATAGTTACGCATGAGCCACCTCCAGACGGATGCGACCCGCGAAAAAGCAGACGTGATCCCGAACCAGAGAGCGGCGGGCTTCGCGCTCAGAATGTGCGGTAATGTGATGGATTTGAGTTTTAATTGTCGGCATATCGCGGCGAACAGCGGCGATAATCCATATAAATTGCGTATTTTGGGTAGGGGTAGTAGCCATGTGGCATCCTCCATACAGTGACCTAAAAGACCACCACAGGAAACGCCAATTTCACTGGTGGTGGACTGAGCGAGGTTGGCGTAACCGGACTGTATGGACTCCGGCGCTTCCGAAGAAGCCCCCACCCAGCCCACCATAATTTTGTGAGCGGCGCGGATTATAACCGCAGCGCCAAAAAAAGGGTGAGTTGGTTTAACGACACAAAAAAAGACGCTCGGCGCGTCATGTATCGCCATACAGTCATTCAGGACGCCAATCCCGGCACCAGATTTTGCTGGTGCGATATAACCATAGAACGGGATACCGTCAGGCCGCAAGCCCTTTTTGTTACGGTGCGGCAATTTATAGCTGGCGGTGTGATGGGCTCCACATCCACCGCCGGCGCCGGACACGCTATCTTCCAGATAGTCAGTTTCCGAACGCTTACCCGCGGGCGTAATTGTCTTGAAACTCCGCCAGGCGTTTTGTATGCCACTATCAGTGGCCCGCAAAGTGACAGGTTTTGACAGGTTTCCACGGTGGCGCACCGCCTGCAGAGCGTTAACTTTTGCATACATCAGGCCAGCCAGAGAGAGGCTTTTACGCCGTGCACCGGTAATCATTGCTTCACCTCCGTGTACTCCTTCATGAAGCGCTCAATGGGCTGTACGCACGGGAACTGGTACCCCTCGCGATAGAACGTCACGCGGTTATGCGCTACAGCGGTCACGTTCACCATCTGGCCGTGAGCGTCGCGGTAGGAGTGATTTGGTAACGGTGTGCTGGTGGGCTTAACCATTAATGAACCTCCAGCAGATCCGGCTGATACTTGCGCCAAAGCTCGATTTCTTCAGCAGCAAGGCGGGCCTTCTCGCCTTTGCACGACTGCAGGTCTTTACCGCGCTTACTGGCCTTCTTCGTGTACAGCTCTTTGCGCCGGGTATGGTCATTCAGGAATGCGAACGGCACTCCGTAGGAGCCGGTTTTGCGGATGGACGGGATAACGTCGCGGAATACCCAATTACTGAAGCGATGGGCGAACGTACCGGACGTGGATGCTTTACGGCTACGGGCAATCAGTTTATAGAAGCCAGATTCTGCGGCCATATTCCAGCTACGCGCCCCGCCGCGCTTACCCGAATGACCCTCAGTTAAAGTTAGGGTCATTACCTCGTCACAATCCAAAGAGGAAACGGCACTGGTTGGATTGCTGATCTCCAGTGCCTGGCAGACGTCTGAGACAACAAACCACGGCTCACCGTAAACATTCACAATGCGCACGGTATACCCCTCAAATTTAATAACTGAAATATCGCTCTCTTCGGCTTTGAATATCTCTTTCTGGCTGGCTACAGGCTGAGCGGAGGCCTCAGAATTGAATCTGCTTTTTTCGATTTTCATTTTGTCGGCTCCGTTATGCGGCGGTGAGGTTGTCCGGGTAGAGATTCAGAATGTCGGTGATATCCTGCTCAGAAAGGCCGTAATAACCACCAGCGGCAGCATTTCTGTTTACCAGTTGAATAACTTTTAGAACGTCACCGCGCCCGGTAAAACGGTACCGGAGGTGTGAGCCGATACCGTCGGGATTCTTTTCGTCCGTGCGCTCAAGGAGGATATCAAGGCGGCGCTCTAACTCGCTGGCATAATTACGGCCAGACGACAGGTGGCAATGGTGCAGGATATCATTCTCTGTCCACCCACCGGTCCCGCAGCGCAGCATGTAGGTGCGAGCACGGTGTTTCTTCGGAGTGCGTCTTGAGGCTTGAACGGTGTAGGCTGGTGGCGTAACATCAGATCCGCGATGATCTATGTTAGCCGCCTGTAACGGGCGGTTTTCTTTTTTCATCAGACCACCTCACCACGTGATTCAGCAATGCGTTGATTAATCCATTCATCAATTTCATTTTCAACAAATGCGATCGAACGCGAACCGATTTTTACGGGCCGAGGAAATCTATTTTCTTTAAGAAGGCGATAAATCCACGCCTTACTGTAGCCAGTACGCCGAAGCACCTCGGATAGGCGAATAAAAGATTGTGACATATATACCCCTGTACATATTAATAATCTGCGCTAGACGTCATTAGATGACTGGGGCATTACAGCAACTCAATAAAAATCTTTCACTGCAAACAAAGAAAAAACCTTGAATGCAAAACTAACCATTTGATTTTAAAGCCTTATTAGCAAGAGAGAAGATACCATTAATCGTTCTTTCTTTCATGCCTCTAATATTTCTAGAGTCTATAGATAGAGCTAACCTACCTTGACTCCATTTAACTGGTCGCTCCGTAACCTCTTGAAGAACTGCCCCTAAAACCACTAACGCTTTTTGTGAAATTACTTCATCAACCTCATCCCCATCGTCTGAGAGTCGCCTTTCAAAATCAAAAAGATTTGCAGGGGAAATACCAATTTCACATCCAACAGGAAGACCTTCGGCAGGATAGTAATTTCTATTATCTAGATAGCAAACATTTTTTTCGACGTCTTTTCCGCCATTAAAAACAGAAACATAACCTTCGTCAAATCTATTCATCAGGTTATAAAGCTTACCATTTGAGGAACGCAGAAAAACACCATCAATATTCATTAGTTCAGATGGTTCTCTTTTCTTATTTGTTTCAATAAGAGATGCTATATCTATAAATTCAGCGCCAATCATTGGAAGTTCAAAAATAACATCATCCATGTATTGCAAGTTCTGACTATAATCGAAATATTCATATTCAACATTATAAATCGAAGGAAGTTCTCCAGACAAACCACATTTATTAGAAGGAGCAAGTGAAAAATTGTGTTTTAAACATTCATCGACCAAATAAGCTTCAAACAAAGAATTATATTCCGAACTGCCTCTTTCAGGATACCCTATAGCCTTCTTGAATTTCCCCATCAAATAAAAATCGAATGTTTCCTCTAAACGTTTAATATAAGGCATCGATGCTACCTTTACTTCCCTTATGACAAAATGTTTTGTTCTGGGAAATTTTACAGATAAGGTAATTTCTTTATCTAATGCTAGCTCTAAAAGGTCTAAGGCAGACACTTTGTCTTCAAGAGATAGGGATAAACGATCAGCGGCTTCATTAGCATCAATCCATTTTTTTATTCTCAAAAGCTTACTTTTTATCACATGCTACCTCTCGCCCCCTGTTTTAGGCGGCTATGTCAGCCCGCAGAGGTGTACGGGTTTTCAGGGATCAGCCTAGACATAGCCTATTCTTTGTTCGTTTACCTAAGTCTACTATCGTCTCTATATACTGTCTATGCATCCAGTCAGGCGCGTTTCCCGAACGAGCCATGGACCACATTTTCACCATTCTCCAGCGCCTGCATATAGTCGGCATACCACTGGAGCATTTCCCGCCGGCCATCCAGATACTGAGCGTGGTTATATGTCCCGCGGATGGAGTTCTTATCGACGTGCGCCAACTGCGTTTCAATCCAGGCGGTGTTATAGCCCTGTTCATGGAGGATGGTACTCATAGTGTGGCGGAAGCCATGCCCGGTCGCTTTACCGTCATAACCAATACGCTTAATCACTTGGTTAATGCTGGCCTCACTCATTGGCTTGCCGGCATCATTCCGTCCGGGGAAAACATACTTTCCTCGCCCGGTAAGCTGGTGGATTTCTTCAAGCAGTTCGCGAACCTGAGTTGAAATAGGAACGAGATGTGGCCGCCGCATCTTCATTCGCTCTGCTGGGATATTCCAGATCCCTTTATCGAAGTCGATATCAACCCATTCAGAAGCACGGAGCTCAATTGTCCTGAGCCCAGTAAGCATAAGCAGGTGGGTAGCATTTCGAGTCACCACGCTGCCGCTATAGTCGTTCAGAGCTCGCAGAAAGTCAGGTATTTGTTCAACCGATAAATGAGGGAAGTGTTTTTGCTTTGGTGCTTTTAGAGTACTGGCGAGATCGACCACGGGATTATGTTCTGCTCTGCCGGTGATGACAGCATAGGTGAAGATCTGACGGCAGGCTTGACGTGTCTTTTTGAGCTTATCAAGTACTCCACGTTGTTCCATCTTGCGAAGAACAGCCAACATATCAACGGGCTTAATATCAGTGATCGACCGGGAGCCAATATAAGGAAAAATATCTTTTCTCAGATACTCCAGGATATCGCTGGCATAGCCTGCAGACCAGTTCATCGATTTATGCTCATGCCATTCCAGCGCCAGTCTCTCAAAGCTGTTTGATACGGCCATCGCCTTAGCATGTTTTTTTTCCTGCTTTTCCTGCCCCGGGTCACCACCAGCAGCCAGTACTTTTTTAGCCTCTGCTCGTTTTTGACGTGCATCGGCCAGCGAAACGTCAGGGTATACACCTAAAGCCAACGATTTTTCTTTACCGGCGACCCGGTACTTCAGCCGCCAGTATCGAGCGCCGTTGGGGTTCACCAACAGGTAAAGGCCACCGCCATCAGACAGTTTATAGGGTTTGTCCTTAGCTTTAGATGTATCGACCTGGCGGGCTGTGAGCTTCACTTGGGGGTATCTCTTTTCATTGAACAGGAATCTACCCCCAAATGTACCCCCACATGAATGTGGATTTCAATAGACCATAGTAGACGTTGAGATAATGAAATATTGGAGAATGCCGCGTAAATGCTGAGTTTAGTAGACTTCAGGAGACGTTAAGAGAAGTGAGTATGGCACGCCCTACAGGATTCGAACCTGTGACCTACGGCTTAGAAGAAAGTAGAGCGTTAAATAACACACTGTAATCACACATGTTTTCCGCGTTCGCATCCGGTTTTGTGTCGTTTCGTGTCGTTTGAATACATCCCTGTCTTTATCGTGCATTCCTCTCACGCCACATCTACGACACAGCAAACCTTAAGCAAGCTCATACACTATGATCACTCCCTGATATCCCTTGCCACCAAGAAGGTTAGTGCCAAAAGAAGCCTCAGAGGCGACAACCCCGGAACCGCCGCCACCATAGGTATTTGCATCAATTCCGGCGGTATCATATCCGGGGCCAAACACCTGTCCGCCTAGCCTTGATGCACCGCCATAGCCCGCCCTTGCTCCTGATGTCAGGATAAAAGCATCCCCTCCCAGGCGCCCACAATCAAAATCCAGCAGAGTGGCGCCAGACACGGTTCCAAATGTTGAATTCAATGGAGCCATGCCATAAATCCGGTTTAAGAGTGTTGAAGATGCCAGTCTCAACCCGCCACTACCACCTTTAGCGGTAACGAAGCCACCAAATGATGTATCACCTCCGGGGCTACCGTCCTGTTGAGCCAGAGGTACGCCGCCAGAACCGATAGTGCATGCTATGGTAGAAACCGAGCTCAGGCTTACCATAACCTTTGCATAGCATCCGCTATTTCCGCCACCGGCGCCGGATGTATTTCCTGCTCCATTTTGAGCTGGGCTGGCTCCAGATCCTCCGCCACCGACAATTTCAACAATGCCAAAATTTGCACCCGGTGTTTTAGTGAATGTCCCTGATGAAGTTATTTTTTGAACGCCTATCAGGCGGCCGACGATATCAGCACCAAGCCCTCCAGAAAGGCCAAGGTTACCAACTGCAATTTTCTGGTTTCCTCCGTCGCTAATTTCTGACAGGTTATTTTCTATCAAAAGAGCTTCTGTTTTTTGTGCAAGCACACCAAAGGTCCCTGCAGTTATCAGGTTAGCTACAATATCATTTGTGGACCAAACTCTGGCCGTGGTTCCCTCCTGCCCACGAATTACTGTCATCACATCACCAGTTACAGAAGTGACGTGCATAATTTCGGATATTGTTTTGGTGGCCGCGTCAGTTATCGTTAATTTAAAATAACTTTGACCAGATACCGGAACGGGGAATAACGACCCCGCGCCTGTTCCAACGGTAATAACGGTAGCGGACGCACTAATACCCGCAGCAAGAACACTCTTTGCGTTATTACTGGCTAATAGCTTTAGCGCCATATATACCCCAGTTTAAAAAATAGAATTATCAGAACGCACATCGCAGATAGTAAACGTCACGACCCCGATGACCGTGACATCGTCCAGGGCTTCACCCTCGATCGCTTCGCCATCATCGGTTATCAGTGACTTTCCTCTCAGCGTGGCAAGCTCCATCCCGCCACCGTGCTGGATAAGCAGCTGGCTTCCCTGCCTTGGTTTCAGGGAGATATCCAGCACAACGTAACCGCCAGAACGCTCGAACAGGAGCTTGTTCGGCCCAACATTGCAGATCGAGTTAACGGTCAGCCGCTGCTCGGTATAGTCCGTTGCCGGTGATGGAAAGCCCATTACAGAACCCTCCCCATGTTGGCCATCATCCACAGCCTGTTTTCGCTATGGTCCGGCGTCTTATCGACGAAATACGTTTGTTCCCGCGCGATCCAGGCGTTAGCCTCCACCTCGGATAAGTGGATGCCGCGCCGTCGAAGCGCAGTAACGAAGTCGCGGGTGTGAAGGTACTGGAACCCCTTGGAACTGCGCAATACCGACTCGCGGAAAGCCGCGGCGATGTCTGACTGTCTAAGCATGATCTTCCCTCCCGTATATACTGTTTATGCATACAGTATTTTCATTGAGAGGGAAGATCAAGAGAGGGTGCGGCTATCAATTTCCATGACATCCGCTTGTTGCTTTAACTGAAATACTGTTTGTTCTTCGCGTAATCGTCTGCGACGAGGTCCGTCGTCAGCCGAGTAGAGCCACTCAGGTCATCCAGGCGTACACGATAGAAAACAGTGTTCGCCATGCAGTAGCCGTTAGCCAGATTTCCCAGCGCAAACGCGTTTGTCACCGTCGGGACAGCCAGGGGAGTAAATGTTGGTGACGTCCCGATCAACTCACCATTGAGGTAGAAATTGCAGTAGAAATTGTTCAGATTTTTATCTCGAACCACTTCTACGCCGTACTGGAAAGGCTTGCTCTGGCCAACGACTGCTTTAATCTTTGTTTGCGCTTCTGCGGGATACGTAACGCGCACGCCATATACGTACAGGACCTGAATTGGAACGTCCGAACCATCGTTCACCTGCCGCA
>PPYF01027301.1_pt1 | contig 26121 bp, 18 predicted proteins | sample 1559871 | NCBI WGS metagenome assembly PPYF01 (sample SAMN08240021, study PRJNA423297) | Human gut metagenome, whole genome shotgun sequencing project. | reverse complement strand
GTAGCAGGATTAGTGTTCGGATTATAGGAACCTATCCTTTCAATAAATCTACCATCTCGTGGTGCCCTGCTATCGGCGACTACAATAGGATAGTAAGCGTAGCCTTTACGGCCATGACGCTGCAATCTGATTTTTGTTGCCATAAAACTTGCCGGTTGTTTGTTTAGGTTATTTGATGATTCTGCTTCGCTTTCCCGGTCCGGCATGGCCGGGGTTTGGCTAAGCGGGTGCAAAGTTACTGCTTTTTTCCCGTTCTTACAATTATTCCGCGCTTATTTTGTAATTTTGCAGCTGAAAACTATTTGATTTATGGAAGAAAACCCACTTTTGAGCCGACTTGACGGCCTTGACGCACGATTTGAGGAGGTCGCTACTCTGATCACCGATCCTGATGTGATTTCCGACCGTCAGCGCTATGTGAGGCTTACTAAAGAATACCACGATCTGGAGAAACTGCTCGGCGCGGCCCGTCGCTACCGTTCGCTGCTCGACGGCATACGGGAGGCCCGCGAGGTAATTTCAGCAGAGACCGATGAGGAGATGAGAGCCATGGCCCGCGAGGAGCTCGACCGCGACATGGAATCGCTGCCGGATGTGGAGACGGAGATAAAGATGCTCCTGGTGCCGGCAGATCCCGAGGATGCTAAGAACGCATGTGTGGAGATACGCGGCGGCACGGGCGGCGACGAGGCCGCGCTTTTCGCAGGCGATCTTTTTAGGATGTATCAGAAATTCGCCGAGCGTCGCGGATGGTCGCTGCAGGTCACATCTACGAGTCCCGGTGCGTCCGGAGGTTACAAGGAGATATGTTTCACCCTCTCCGGCGAGGATGTCTACGGCGTGATGAAATATGAGAGCGGAGTGCACCGCGTGCAGCGGGTGCCCGCCACGGAGACGCAGGGGAGGGTGCATACTTCCGCCGCCACTGTCGCCGTGCTCCCGGAGGCTGAGGAATTCGACGTGGAGATCAACGAGGGCGCGATAAAATGGGACACTTTCCGTTCGGGAGGCGCCGGCGGTCAGAACGTGAACAAGGTCGAATCAGGCGTGAGGCTGAGGTATGTGTGGAAAAATCCGGTCACCGGCGAGGAGGATGAGATCCTGATAGAGTGCACGGAGACACGCGATCAGCCCAAGAACAAGGAAAGGGCGCTCTCGCGCCTGCGCACGTATATCTATAGCCGTGAGCGTGAGAAGTATCTCGCCGACATAGCCCAGCGGCGAAAGACACTTGTCTCCACTGGCGACCGTTCAGCCAAGATCCGCACCTACAATTTCCCTCAGGGGAGGATGACAGACCATCGAATAAACTATACAGTCTATAATCTCGCGGCTTTTATGGACGGCGACATACAGGAGTGTATCGATCGCCTCACTATTGCCGAGAACACTGAGCGCATGAAAGAAGCGGCGCTTTGATCAATGCATAGTTCACGATTCATAATGCATAATTCATTGATTGTGAATCATGCATTATGAATTATGAATTGATCACGAGTCCGTCGTAGGCAGGATGGATGCGGGGGCCGAACATCTCCTCCATCACGTGGTGATAGCCTGCCTCATGGTTGAAGTGGGTGAGATATGCCTCCTCAGGACGCACCTTCCCTATGAACTCCACGGCTTCGTGAAATGACATGTGGGCGAAATGTTCGCGAGCGCGCAACGCGTTGATCACAAGTGTTTTCAATCCTTCAAGTTTTTCCATCTCCTCCTCAGGTATGGTCTTGGCGTCGGTGATATAGGCGAAATCGCCGATTCGGTATCCGAGGATCGGGAGTTTGCCGTGCATCACGGAGATCGGGACCACCTTCAGACCGTTGATGAAGAACGGACTGTCGCCGATCTCGTTCATCTCGAAAGCCGGCACCCCGGGATAGGGATGCTCGCGGAAGCAATAGTCGAGTCTTTTGTGCAGGTCGGTGTTCACATCCTCCTTGAGATAGACGGGCATCTTCCCTTTGGCGCAGAAGGGACGGAGGTCGTCGAATCCTCCCACATGGTCATAGTGGCTGTGGGTGATCAGCACGGCGTCGATGTCGAAGATGCCGTTGGCGAGCGCCTGTGCCCTGAAATCGGGGGAGGGGTCGATAAGTATGTTCATGCCGTGAGTCCTTACAAGCGCCGAGGCACGCATGCGTTTGTCTTTGGCATATGGTGAAGTGCAGGTCTTGCAGGCGCATCCCACCTCAGGCACTCCCTTGGATGTGCCGCTCCCGAGGATTGTCACTGTCACGGAAGTGTCGATATAGTTCACTTCCGGGCTCAGCGAGACGCCTATCTTCTTTCTCACGGTGCTGACGATCCTGTCGGCGAGTTCCTTGACATCGCGGCCTGTCGCTCCGCCGGCATTCGCTATCACCAGGCATTGCTTCGGCCATACGGCGGCTCCCCCTTCTTTCGCCCCTTTGAGGCCGCAATGCTCTATGAGCCATCCTGCGGGGATTTTCACCATGTGCTCGCCTGCCTTGTAGTGGGGTATGTCGGGATGGGCTGGGAGGATCTCCTCCTCGAAGAGATAGCGGCTCACCACGGGATTCTTGAAGAAGCTGCCGGCGCTTCCGGTGACGGCAGGATCGGGAAGCTTCGAAGCGCGTATCCTGACCACCTCCGCGGCCACTTCAGTGATCGAAGGGGTGTGGCCGAGCGTTTCGGCGAGGTTTGCCAAGGGGCCGTAGGTGAGGTTTGACGCCTTTGCTGACGGGGTGAGCCGGAAACTCACGCGAAGCACGTAATATCGTCCTTTCCAGTCATGCTTGAAGCGGCTGTCGCGGTAGCCGAACCGGCATTCCTCATTTGTAAATACCTTTATCTCGCGGGTGACGGTGTCGAAGCATTCCACATTGTGGATCACGTCGGCCGCCTCGGCGCCGTAGGCACCGACATTCTGAACCGGGGCGGCTCCGACTTCACCGGGTATGCCGGCCAGATTCTCAAGCCCGGCAAGTCCTTCGGCGAGGCACCAGTCTACGAGGTCTGTCCATTTCTCTCCGGCACATGCGATGACGAAGACCGTGTGGGGGTCTTTATCATATCGCGTTATCCCTTTCATGGCCGAGTGGAGCACAAGTCCGTTGAAATCCTTGATGAAAAGGAGGTTGCTTCCGCCCCCGATGTGGAGCACTTCGTTGTCGGTGAATTCGGGAGATCGCGATATCCTTAGAAGTTCCTTTGCAGAGGAATATTCGGCGAAGAGCGCGGCTTTTGCCGGGATGCCGAAAGTGGTGAGGGAGGTTATGTCTTTGTCCTTCTCAAACATGTCGGAGTCAGTTTTATAAATTTGTTTTGGCAACGGATGGTTTCATTGGCGGAATCTGGTCAGGAATCCGTCTTCAAACCATAGCACGGCCCCGTCAGGGTAGTGCCAGAGGTCGAGCGTCTGCGTGTAGTCGTGGCCCGAGTCAACCTCCGAGGGATTGCCGAGAGAGAGCTTGCATTCCTCCTTGGTCATGCCGGCTCTCACTTTTCCGCGGCATATGAGATGCCACACATCGTCTTCGATCTGGGGGTATCTTTCCCGCAAGTCGGAGAGATAGAAAAGGTTGGCGAACGAACGGCTTTCCTTGCCGCTGTAGCCGAAATTCATCATGGCCCATGCCGACCGGGCGTCGGAGGTGGTGAACTTCACTTTCAGCGGGAAGGCGATGGTGCCTGGCTCCACGTCGACTATAGTGACGGGTATGAACTTGAGCCCGTTTATGCGGGAGCCGGCATCGTCATACCACAGTGGCGACTTTGTCCAAAGTTTTTTCCCCCGGAGGAGCGTCCGGGCAGATTCGATCATCTTCAGGTCGATGAGCATAGGTATCTTGTCGCTGGTCACTTCGACGGGGGCGGCCTCGAGATTTTTACCGGTGTCGTAGACATAGCGGTCGTCGCCACACCGGAAGATGAGAGTCATGTCGTATGAGCCGTCGGGCATTATCCTCCGGTCTGTGCCCTCGAAAACAAGGGTCTTCCCTTTGAGGGCCACGGCGTCGGGATCGAGAGGAAGTCCCTCCTGGTTGAATATGAGCAGAGCCTTGTTGTCGGCGGCGATAAACTCGCGTCCCGGCGTCCATTCGGAGAGGGGTTCGCCTGCCACCGGGCGGAAAAACTCCTCCTCTGCCGAGGGACGGAGTGTTTTGCGGTCGTCGCGCGAGAGTGAGATCTTCTTCGTGCCCTCTATGCCCGTGAAGCATGATGTGGCGAGAAAGAGCTGGCAGATGGAGCATAATGCCAGGATAAGCGCCTGCATGAAGCGCCGCGATATTCGGGAATGATTGGTGTCCAAAACGTTAATGCTGTTGTCTGATGTGTGCGTAACAGGAGGGGAGGAAAGGCGCCGGATGAATCCTGACGCTGAATGTTCTGTTATTCAATGCAAAATTATGAAAAAAATCCAAATAGACAAAAAAACATGGCGCAGGTGGATCTGCCGTTTGATTCTTTTTAACTTAAAAAGGTTGCCTGATGATCCCTAAATTAGTAATTTTGCAGTGAAAATGAGACAATAAGAAAGAAATGACTGAAAATCTGAAAACAACCCGAACATCTTCCGGCCCGGGTTTCCTGACCTCCATCATCCCGATCCTGCTTCTTCTTGCTTCGCTCGTGCTTCTCATAGTCTTCAAGGGCGCCTCCTCGATAGGCGACTGGAGTCCGTGGGTGCTTCTGTCGGCGGCCGCAGTCAGCCTGGGGCTTTCCCTGAAGCGCGTGTTGCGCGACGCTTCGTCGCTGCGTGCCGGCATAGCGGAGAGCGCGCGTCAGATACTTCCGGCGATACCCATCCTCGTCTTCATATCGCTTCTTTCCACCACGTGGATGCTCGGAGGCATCGTGCCGACCTTCATCCACTACGGGCTTCAGGTGATGAATCCCACATTTTTTCTCGTGACAGTATGCGCGGTGAGCTCGTGCATCTCGGTGCTCACGGGCAGTTCCTGGACTACCATAGCCACCATAGGGGTCGCTTTCATGGGAATAGGGGAGATCATGGGATTCAGCTCGCCGTGGATAGCCGGTGCTGTCATCTCCGGCGCATATTTCGGCGATAAGGTGTCGCCGCTAAGCGACACCACCGTCGTGGCTTCGAGCAGCTGCGGTGTAGACCTATTCGCCCACATCCGTTTCCTGCTCTTCACGACAGTCCCCTCGATGGCGATAGCGCTGGCGGTGTTTCTTGCCGAAGGTGTCTTCCGCGACACGACCTCTGCCTCCGGCGGAGGGCTCGACATCCTCGCATCGCTCCACTCGGCGTTCCGCATCACTCCGTGGGTGCTCCTTGTCCCGGCAGTGACCATAGGGATGATAGCCATGCGGGTAAAGACGGTGGTCACCCTCGCGGTTAGCTCTGCCCTCGGAGCTGTGGCGATGCTTCTCTTCCAGTCCCAGATACCTCTCGACGCTGAATTCTTCCGTTCGCTTTGGTCGGGGGCTGAGTTCCATACCTCCGACGAACGGCTCAACGCCCTCGTGTCGACATCCGGCTTCCTCGGGATGCTCCCGACGATAATGCTCGTGACGAGCGCGATGGTCTTCGGTGGCGTCATGATAGGCACAGGTATGCTTTCCTCCATCTCGAAGGGAATTACGGCGCGTCTGTCGGGACGGCGTTCAGTGGTGGGCGCCACAGTCGGGAGCGGTCTCCTTCTCAACGGCTTCACTGCCGACCAGTATCTGTCCATAATAATCGGAGCCAATATGTATAAGGCGGTCTATGAGCGCACCGGTCTTGTCCCGAGAGTCCTAAGCCGCACGCTTGAGGATTCGGTCTCGGTCACTTCCGTGCTCATTCCCTGGAACTCCTGCGGCCTTACACAGTCGGCGGTGCTCGGGGTTCCGACGCTTGTCTACCTCCCATATTGCGTGTTCAATTATCTGTCTCCGGTCATGTCTTTTCTGGTTTCGGCAGGTATAATAGGAGTGGGCGGCCGGATCCGCCGTATGGTCAGGCGCACGGCGTGAGTGGATATTGTGGATGGTTATATCGCTGATGTGTAGGTATATATGTGTGATATGGCCGTTTCGGGGCGCAAAAAAATTAAAGTTTTTTTGAAAATGGTTTTGCAGTTTCGAAAATAATGTCTAACTTTGCACTCGCAAAACGGAACGATAAGGTTCCCCGGACGGCGGGATAGCTCAGTTGGTTAGAGCGTCGGATTCATAACCCGGAGGTCCCGAGTTCAATTCTCGGTCCCGCTACATAAACGGTCGGCATAACATAAGATGTCGGCCGTTTTAATTTTGCGTATGTGGATAGAACCTTCTTCCGGGTCTGTCTCTCATAAGGCATGACATAATAGAAGCGTGTCCGCAACGCTGCGCTCACTGCAGTGATGGTTTATGTGCCGTTTCTGTTCATAATCACGGTGAGAAACCGTTTTTTTAAGATATTAATTAACTTTTTTATGCCAAAAAGTGTTAATTAAGCGATTCTCTGTTGAAGCCCGTTGCGCGGGTTTCACTCCTAACAACGAAAAAATACCCTTGGCTTATGGCATCTATGTATGAGATGTTGATGGATCTGCCGCTCTTCAAAGGGGTTGGCAAAGATCAGATTTCATATTTTCTTGAGAAGACGAATATAGATTTCCTCAATTATTCCGACTCGGCTACGGTGGTTGACTGTGGCGATCCGGTGAAGATGATCAAGTTTGTTATTTCAGGGAGGGTGAGGATCATACATCCGCTAAATTCGGCGTCGATATCGGTGGAGGAGATCGCCGGATTCGGGAGGGTGCTTGGAGCGGAGCGTCTCTTCGGCATAACGACGGGCTATCCCTATAGGGTTGAGGCGCTCGGCAAGACGAGCGTGATGGAGTTCAGCAAGGAGCAATACGTTAACCTCCTGCATTCCGACAGGATTTATATCCTTAATTTTTTCAATTATCTGTCGCTGCGTGCGCAGCGGCCCGTGGAGGCTATGATGCATTACAGCCACGACGACATAAGGAGCCGGCTATGTGTGCTCATAAGCATGCTCACCGATCCGGGCTCGGCCGGGCTTGCGATCAATGCCACCGACGAGGCCCTCGCCGGGTATTGCGGCAAGACCCGTGAGGAGGTCTCGTCCTGGAAGGGGGCGGCGCAGGAGGCCGGGCTCATAACCGTATCAGAAGGTTGCATACGGATCCGTTCGAGGATGGAATTTCTCGACGTGTGAGGAGCAGGCTTGGTGTTTCGCGCCCGGATTCTGACGGTCGCCGGCTTGTAAAGCCATCTTTTTTGATGATTATATTGCTGTCGGTTCAGGATTTTTATTTAATTTTGCAGCATTCCCCTTATTCGAAGGGTGTGTGTCATCCGCTGACGCATGCTCCGTGCGTATGAGGGACAACAGATACTTAAAGCAATATCATAAGATGGCATCACACATCATCCTGAAAACGAAACTCGCCGCTCTCAGTTTCCTCGAATTCGCCGTATGGGGCGCCTATCTCACATCGCTCGGCATATATTTGTCGGGCGCGGGCCTCGGCGACAAGATTTTCTGGTTTTATACAGTGCAGGGCATAGTGTCCATTTTCATGCCTGCCCTTGTGGGTATCGTCGCCGACAGGTGGATACAGGCGCAGCGTATGCTCAGCCTCTGCCAGCTGATTGCCGGGCTATCGATGTGTGGCGCCGCCTGGTATTGCTCTACGGCCACGCCGGTTGAGTTCGGCCCCCTCTTCACGCTCTACACCATCTCTGTGGCGTTTTTCATGCCTACCATAGGCCTCAACAACTCCGTGGCCTATACCGCCCTTGGCAAAGCCGGACTCGATACTGTCAAGCATTTCCCTCCCGTCAGGGTGTTCGGCACGGTGGGTTTCATCTGCTCCATGCTTCTCACAAATTTCCTCCGCATTGACGGCGCGTCGATGCAGGAGACATACTTCCAGCTTTATTCCTCAGGCATACTCAGCCTCGTCATGGCTGTCTACGCCCTGACAATGCCCGAATGTCCGGTGTCGAAGGGAGGCGATTCCAAGTCGCTTTCCGAAGCGCTCGGGCTCAAGGCTTTCGCCCTTTTCAAGGATAAGAAAATGGCGGTGTTCTTCATTTTCTCCATGCTTCTCGGCGTCTCCCTCCAGATCACCAACAGTTATGGCACCACTTTCATCAACGCCTACAGGGATGTGGCGGAGTTCGCCTCGACCTGGGGGGCGCGCAACGCCACGGCGCTCGTGTCGCTCTCCCAGATGTCGGAGACGCTCTGCATCCTTCTTATCCCCTATGCTTTGCGCCGTTTCGGCATAAAGGGGGTGATGCTGCTCGCCATGTTTGGATGGGTGCTCAGGTTCGGCTTTTTCGGACTCGGTGATCCCGGTTCCGGAGTGTGGCTCTTCGTGCTATCCATGATAGTCTATGGAGTTGCCTTCGATTTCTTCAACATATCCGGCTCCCTCTACGTCGACAAAAAGACCGACCCTTCGATGCGCAGTTCGGCCCAGGGTCTCTTCATGCTGATGACCAACGGCGTGGGGGCGGCATTGGGCACACTCGCCGCCGGAGCAGTAGTCAACAGCTACGTCTTCACCCCCGGACTCACCCCTGCCGAGCAGATAGAGGGCTGGCACGTGTCGTGGTATATTTTCGCCGCATATGCGCTGGCTGTCGCCGTGGCTTTCTGGGTGGTCTTCAAGGATGATGAGAAACCCGGTGTGAGTGTCGACAAGGCATATGATGACTCCGAGACCATGTGATGGAAAGGGGATGGAATGTTGTTGAACATACAGACGGATTATCATGATACAGTTCTATGCCCCCGACATTGAGGCCACAGGAGTGCTTCCCGAATCGGATTCGGCGCATTGCTGCCGGGTGCTCCGCATGAGGGAGGGGGATGAGGTGGCCGTCGTCGACGGTAAGGGTCACCGTTTCAGGTGCGTCATAGTTGAGGCTCACCCTAAGCACACGGTCGTGGAGATAACCGGATGTGAGGATGTGCCCAACCACTGGTGCGCCGCGATCACTCTTGCCGTGGCTCCTACGAAGCATTCCGACCGTATGGAATGGATGCTCGAGAAGGTTGTAGAGATCGGGGTAGACCGCGTGGCGCTCTTAAGGTGTGCCAGGAGCGAGAGGAAGGAGATAAAGACAGAGAGGCTGCGCAAGGTCATGGTCTCGGCCATGAAGCAGAGTCTGAAAGGGGTGCTTCCCGAGATAGGGGAGATGACGTCTTTCAGGAGCTTCGTCGACAGTGTCGGCGACGGCGTCGGGAAGTTTTTCGGGTATTGCTCCGACGAGTATCCCCGCCTTGACTTCACGGAGGTGTGCCGTGCCGGTGAGCCTGTCGTGGTCATGATAGGCCCGGAGGGGGATTTCTCGCCCGAGGAGGTTGAATATGCCGTGTCGAAGGGATTCGTGCCCGTCACGTTCGGCGCGAGCCGTCTGCGCACGGAGACCGCGGCTCTTTATGGCGTCACGGCCGTGCATGTCATCAACAGTCTGAAGCGCGACTGAGCCGTTGCCCCGGGAGGGTGGCCGGTGCGCCGGTCGCTATGTGACAAAAGCTTCGGCCGATACCGTCGAGACGGTATCGGCCGAAGCTTTTGACTTATGTACGGGGGTCAATGATCTCTTATTTGAGTTTGAGCACCTGTCCGACCTTGATCATGTCGCTGTTCGACATGCCGTTGATCTTGCGGAGAGAGGTGGCCGACAGTCCATATGATTTTGCGATGGATGAGAGAGTGTCGCCGCGTTTCACAGTGTAGCTTTCCCTCTCCGATTCAGCCGCGCGGTAGGGATTTCCGCTCTCGGCTTTTGCATAACGGCCGCGGGGATCATAGTTGCGGGCCTTGGTGTATGTCCGCTTGTCGAACATGTAGGTGTCCGTATGGGTGGTCTGGTTGGCGAAGTCGAATATGGCCGCAGGGTTGATGGCATATCCCATGAAGCGTGTCTCGAAATGGAGGTGGGGGCCAGTGCTGCGTCCCGTGCTTCCGCCGAGGCCGATGGGATCGCCGGCCTTGACAACCTGGTCGGGTTTCACGAGGGCTTTGTTGAGGTGTCCGTATACGGTCTCGAGGTTGTTGGGGTGGCGCAGGATTATGTAGTTGCCGAATCCTTTGCGCTCAAAAGCCGTGAGGCGCACTTTGCCGTCGAAAGCGGCATATATCGTGTCGTTGCTTTTTATCTGGAGGTCGATTCCCTTGTGCATTCTTCCGAAGCGTGCCCTGTAGCCGTAGTTGGAGGTCACTCTTCCGGGCACCGGCATGAAGTAGCCGGTCACGTCGATGAGCTGTGTGTCGGGCACGTCAGCCGCGTTGAAGGGGTTCACGGCCTTGCTGTTCCATCCTTCGGTGAAGATGTCTGGTTCCGGCTCGATGTCGTCGATGAGGTCGATGAAAGTGTTCTTCTCCACCAGGCGGATCTGGTCTTTGTTCTTGGCCTGGTTTGCGAGGAGCTGCTTGTGGGCGTCAGAGTGGGGTGATTTGCTTGTTATGGTCTGTGCCGGCGCTTCGAAAGCGAGGAAAGCCGCCGCGATGGCCAGCACTGATATTTTTCCGATAAAATTCATGTCTTTAGTCTGGATCTTACAAGAAGAGGGTGGGTCTCCGGGTATTATTGGTTAGTCTCGTCTGATGCGTAAAGGAAAGAGATGGAAGCGGGGGTATAGTCGAACACCTCTTCTGACTTGAAGAACCGGTCGATCTCCACGAGCGCGTTTTCGGGTGAGTCGGAGGCGTGGATTATGTTGGCCTGGCCGCTCATGCAGAAGTCGCCGCGGAGAGTGCCGGGAGCGGCCTTGCGGCCGTTGGTGGCTCCCACCATCGTGCGGAACACGCTGACAACGTCAACTCCCTTGAGCACCATGCAGACCACGGGCGAGGCCATCATCGAGGCGCAGAGACCGGGGAAGAAGGGCTTGTCGACAAGGTGCGCGTAGTGCTCTCTGAGAATCTTCTCGTCGAGCTGCATCATTTTCATCGCGGTGATGATGATGCCTCGTTTCTGAATCCTGTCGATCACCTCTCCTATGAGGCCTCTCTCCACGCATGATGGTTTGAGTATGACTAATGTCTGTTCCATAGTTCTTTAAAAATTTTTAAGATTTCTCTTTCCTGTCTGTTCAAAGTTACAACATCATTCCGTTGATTCCTAATTATTTTTCGTTATTTTTTCTGAAAGTTGGTTGCATTTGCGAAATCGGCATCTGTAATTCATTGATTATTAAGTGAGGATAAAGTTTATATGTTTTACAACATGTTTTTCCGGCGCTTGCACAATGGCATTTCGAGTGTGCAGAAATTGGCGTTTTGAAATGTAAAAATATGTTAACCCAAGATTAACCTCGGCAAAATCAAAAAATTATGCATCCGGCCTCATCGGCTGCATCGAGAGCGAGGGTAGGATGATCGCGGTTTCCGGGTGAACAAAGCGCGGGTTGGATTGTAGAGATATAAAAGCCGTGTCTCCGGGATCCCCCGGCAGACTGCGGAAGAGGATTCCACCTTAATTATATCTATGATGATGCCGCAACTGTTATCAATAATGGCTTCCCAGGCCAAAGCCGCCGCCGACACGGGGGCCGCACTGCCGCCGGTGGCGCTCACTCAGCATGCCGCCGAAGAATCGTATGCCATCGCTCGCCTGCTGATGGATCTCGACCGTTTCCTTCTCGGTCTCGTCGGGTTGGAGCACAACACTACGCTTTTCAACATCATCTATGCCGTGCTGGTGTTCATGCTCGCCTGGGCAGTGGGCTGGGTGCTTCAATGGATCATCGTGGCTATCTTCCGCAAATTCGGCGACCGTTTCCACAACGACCTTTACCTCGATCTGCGTCAGTCTCATTTCTTCTCAAAGACTGCGAGGATAGTGCCTCCTATCCTGTTCCTGATCCTCATACAGTTCACTCTCAGCAACCGCGCCGTTCTGTCGATGTGGCTCACGCGGCTGTCGTGGATCTACATAGCCTTCATCGTCTGCACGTCGCTCTGCATCGTGACGGAGGCTGTGTGGCATCATGTCGACTCTCGCGCCAACAAGCGCAAGCTTCCGTTGCGCGGCCTCGTGCAGCTCGTCAAGGGGATAATCTGGATAGTATTCGCCATCATTGTGCTCGCTATCGTCATGGACAAGTCGCCGGGCGCGCTGCTGGCCGGCTTCGGAGTCTTCGCATCGGTGCTCATGCTTGTGTTCAAAGACAGTATTCTCGGCGTCGTGGCCGGCGTGCAGCTCTCTGAAAACGACTCGCTCCACGTGGGAGACTGGATAAAGGTGCCCGGCACGGATGCCAACGGCACGGTGCTCGAAGTGTCGCTGATTCAGATAAAGGTGCTCAACTGGGACAAGACCATCACCACGATACCCCCCTACAATCTCGTGAGCGGCAGTTTCACCAATTTCCGCAACATGCAGGAGAGCAACACGCGGCGCATACAGCGCTCCTATATGATAGACGCCGACAGCGTCGTGCCGACCGACGACCGCCTGCTTGATGAGTTCTCGCAGATACCGCTGATGAAAGACTGGATAGAGAAGAAGAAAGCCCAGCGGGCCGCGGGGAAGGTGTGCGATGTCAACAATCCGGAGGGACTTGCCGACGGATCGCTTGAGACTAACCTCGGTGTCTTCAGGGCCTACATGAAGATGTGGCTCGACGCGAATCCCGACATAGCGCAGGGCGGCATATGCTTCTGTTTCGTCACAACATTGCCGCAGACGGCCAACGGCATACCGCTGCAGGTGTATTGCTTCACCAACACCTCGGCATGGCTGCAGTATGAGGCCATCATGGCCGGCGTGTTTGAGCACATGGCAGCGATGCTCTATAAATTCCACCTCTACACCTATGAGGCCGCTTCGGGCCGCGACACGGTGCTCGACGGCTGGATGAGTCCCGGCAAGAATCCGGATGTGCTCTTCGGGCTTCCTTATCCCTTCTTCAACGCTTCCGGCACTCCGGAGGCTCCCGGACGTCCCGTGCAGCAGAGCCAGTCGCCCCAGCCCTCGGCCATGCAGCCCTCGCCGGCTCCCGCTCCGGCCCCCTCACCGGCTCCGTCTGCCGCACCTTCGGCATCACAGTCGGCCGGCGAAGTGCACGCCGGTTCCGCTTCGTCTGCTTCGCCGTCATCTCCGGCATAGACATTATGCCAGCAATGTCAATCTAAACCCGACGCTCCAGGACCTATAATCCCGCTGCTATATCTGGAAATCGGGTAACATGTCTATTATAATGAATTGTCTTCGGAGCCTTCCTTTTGCGGGCACTTGAGGGATAAACTAATATTAGGGTTTTTGAAAACCCTAAAGTCCCTGAACCACGCCTCCTGACGAGTTCCGGGATTTTTCCTTTTATATCCATTATTATTTGCAGAATCAGAGGCAATACATTATATTTGCACTGAAAAACAGATGAAAACACTCAAACAGAGAGGATATGGAAGAGGAAAACACCTACATACGTTTTGACTGGGCGATGAAGCACATGCTACGCGACAAGGCCAACTTCGGCATTCTCGAGGGGCTGATATCCGTGCTCACCGGTGAGACCGTGCACATTGTCGAGATTTTGGAGAGCGAGAGCAACCAGGAGAGCGCCGATGACAAGTTCAACCGCGTGGATGTGAAGGCCAAGAACAGCAGAGGGCACCTGGTCATCGTGGAGGTGCAGCTCACGCGCCAGCTGTATTACCTGCAGCGCATACTCTACGGCACGTGCAAGGCCATTACCGAGCACATGAGCATCGGCGACAAATATGACCAGGTGAAGAAGGTGTACTCCATCAGCATCCTCTATTGCGATTTCGGCCAGGGCGACGACTATGTATATCATGGAATGACCCGTTTCAAGGGGTTGCATTCAGGAAGCGACTTAGTGGTGAGCATCAGGGAGGAGGGAGTGATCATACCCCATTACCCGCACAAGGTGTTCCCGGAATACTATATCGTGAGAGTAAATGCCTACAACAAGGTTCCGGAGTCGCCTCTCGACGAGTGGATGACCTATCTCAAGACCGGCAAGGTCCGGGAGGACACCGACGTTCCGGGGCTTCAGGAGGTAAAGAGGAAACTACAGTATCTCGCCATGACTCCGAAGGAACGACGCGCATATGACGCCCACATGGACAATATCATGGTTCAGAACGACGTGCTCGACACAGCCCATGATGAGGGTCTTGCCGAGGGGCTCGCAATAGGACGCGAAGAAGGTCGTGCCGAAGGACTCGAGGAGGGACTCAACAGAGGGCGTGAGGAAGGACAGAAGATGGAGCGGCTCGCGATGGCGAGGAAAATGCGTGAGGCCGGGATCAACGTAGAGCAGATTGCAGCTCTTACAGGCATAGACCTGCGCGAAGCGCAAAGAGTCAAGAGTGAAGAGTGAAGAGTCAAGAGATATACAAAGGAGTCTGCGAGGGAATCGCAGACTCCTTTTGTTTGGTATGACGGGCATGTCATACATCTGTGGTGAAAGTCCACGGGGGCGTAGTTGCCGACGAACCCCAGAGCGACTTGCAAGGTTCAAGCGGCGACGCTTGGGTGAGAAGAAGCAATAGCGAAATCGTGGTCTGACGGACAGAATTCATTACACTTTTCCTACCGGATAACCCTCCGTTTAGAAATCACTGTTTAAAAACATAGGGTGAACACTCTTATTGGCGTTCACCCTGTGATTGATAATGTATTCTCAATGATGTTTTCTCAATGTTTACAATATATAGATAATCATGTTGGTTTTATTCATCGCCTACACAACGGACGAAACATGCATCTTCTCCGCTGCTAACGTTTACTGCCGATATAAGATTTACATCAAAAGAGAAATAGTTGATGTCAAGACCGTATGAATTACTAACCGGATCTACCCAGTTCCATTCTCGAGCATTTTGAGGAAATTTTGACCAATATATCGCTCCTGGCCGACGGTAAATAGACACGAACAATGGAGCTGCGTTACTGAAGGTTGCTTCATTTACATCTCCTCTTGTACAGCTATACCGTAAAACGCCCTCTCCTGGTGAATTACCATCATATCCTTCTTTCTTTTGTTTGCGATGCCCATATCCTGATCGACCAATCGGGAAAAAAACATTTCTTGCGTTGTAGGGATCTCCTCCCGAAATACGGCCGTCCCAGTAATATGCAAACAATCCTCTCATTCCTTTAGGACTCTTTCCCGACTCTGTGTCTCGTCTATAATACCCATAGGCATCTTCTATTTTCTCTTGAGTCTTTGTTGCTCCGTCTGCATATAACACACCATATCCAAATTGTACATTTTGGCTTAGATACAACTGTTCAAAATCACGCATTGTTGCGGTTTTGGGGATAGATGCCGAAAAATCCGTACCTTTTTTTATATCAGCCCAAGTTGTCTGTGTTTGAGAGAGATTTCCTGAACCATCTACTAAGTTGAATGGCCCTTTATTCGGGTTATCTGTGAATTCTGATCGTGTCAAGTTGTGATACACCTCTTTCCCTCTAATGCGATAAACATTATTATATGCATCTATAGGTTCATTCGCATTCCCGAGCTTAAACAGTGAGCCTTCATCTCTGGGATCGGTAGCCTGAAGATTGCCATGAATCATATTAAACACTCTCCATTTAGTTGGAGTGGCGTTATAATTTGGATGATCAGAATCCCGACATTTATCGCTCGGAACTATTTCGTCCGGGAAATAGCCTTGTCTTACAAAAATAAGATGTGTGCATGTATAGTTATGATATTTGATTCTTACGACAGCATATCTTACGGTCTTGTCATTTTTATCATTGTTCATGCGATTAAACCTTATAGTAAAACTAATAGGTTCATCGGTTGATCCGGAAACAGATTGTTTTCCGTCAAGGGTTATAAAGTTATTGCTCCCTATTATATCAGCACGCCATGGGCCGTGAGAGATTACTGGTGAAAACTCACTATTGTCATCCCCGTCAAGCCACATCATTGTCACATGAAAAGGCTCATTATTACCTGCGTCTCGATACACTCCTTTAGGGTTGACTACCCGACGCACCTGCACTACATTAACCAGCGTATGCTCTGTCATTTCGTTACCCTTCTGATCTTTGTAAGTGGCGGTAAGTTTAACCTGTCCTACACGCTGATAACCAACAAAAGGATTGTTCCCGGAATATGCAGTTGGTTTTACCAATACTTTGGCACGTGTGAAAAGTGGAATGTCAAACGAATAGGTGTTGCCGTTTCTTCTATATGAGAATTTATCGCGGTCTTTTATTTCTTGACTTGTGCCTTTAGGATAATCATCATAAGTTTTCTCATTACCGTTTTCAAGATAAACACGTTGAGAGCGATCTATCTTATATTGATACTCTTTGTCAGTTACCCAAATCCCATCCTTCATAGTTTTTCCCCCGTAATAGTATTTTTCATTTATCTTTGCACCTTCCGGCTTGGTATAAGTCCCATCAGGCCCGTATACCCATTTAAGACCGGCTTTTTCATCTGTCACTACCACATCATTAGTGACACGAAGTGAGAGAAAACCATTATAGTCTCCCTTGTTAACGGTGTTTGTTTCATAAGGAGCTTCTTCATCTCCATACGGATGTACTGGTTTTAAAGGATTACCGGTATCGGTAAGTTCATCGATTGGCACATTGGTAGGGTACCATGGATTTTTGACAATCTCTGCTTTCAGACCTGTCAATGTGCATCCATCCGGAACTTCAAAGGAGAATGGAAGCATTGCGTCATGGTTGTAGAGATATGACACATACCATGGATTAGGGACATGGAAGCCTTTTGGCTTTTCGAATTCGATATGCCAGTCGGCATCGTTTCCGTTACCTCTCGGGCAAAGAGTCAACTTATAGTGATAGTTGCGCTCGGCCTCAAAATTATCGGTCACGTTCTTTCCGAGCATGAATCGGTATATGATTTTCCCATGTGTGGAATTGCCATATGCATCTGAACTGTAATATCCCTCTACCTCAATATATGTACCATGGGTTATGCCGTCTTTCCTCACGTTATCATTTGCAACGCCTCCATTCTCGAGGTCAGCCTGTGTCACTCTCGTCTTTCCCTCCGGATTCGGCTGCATATTCTCGTAGAAGTAAAGGGCATCTGCTGTCTCGGCGTGGAAGTCGATAGGCGTCGCCGTTTCATAATCTTTATCTGAGCTGTTATTTTTAAGTACAGGCATACCTTTGGAAATATGAGGCCAACCTTGAGCCACAACATCCTTCACACCCGTGATTTCCGTAGCAGCGGACGATCCTGATTCATCTGTCTTGATGGGTACATAGTTGATTACCTGTGCACTCTCATGATACATCCCATTCTCTTCTTCCTTATCTGACCTCACACGATGATTATAGCTTGATTCTGATTCTTTGGTTGTCATTTGCTGTCCGAATCCGAGGGTGCAGTCATAAGCTACATCATAAATTCTCGCTTCTTTAATGTAGACCGATACTGATTCGCGAAGGCCGCTCCCATCGAAATCTATTGTGATTTTTGATGCACACCGGCGCAGCCAGGAATGCAGCTTCATGCCTCCCCGGTTGACTGCAACTGTCTTGAATGGTCTGTCATAGGCAGGTACATCACTATCGACGTCCTTCAGTTCGGAATCGGTGAAATACCCCATCATCTCTCCATTACTTTCGGTGGAGGTGTTATTCCAGTCTACTTTCAGTTTCCGCAGTTCATCAAGCTTTTTGTAGACAGGTTCTCCATCGCTGCCAAATGTTTCAGTAAGTTTTTTACGCGTACCGTCCTTTAGATTAGCGACCGCCACTATGTAATACCTGCCGAAAGGCAACCGCAATTTGATATCTTTTACCGAGAGAGTCTTTTTCTCTGCAGAATGATTGTTGCTTGCATCATTATCAACACGGTCGCTGTCTGTTGGCGGGTGTTGTGTCAGATCGACGTCGATGATCGCATCATCTCCTTCCCCAACAAATTTGCCATCCGTATCATACACCAGAATACACATGCTATTTAGTTGGTTGAGGGCTTTCCCATTGCCATTTTCTATATTCGCGCGTGTATTGAGGTCTCCTGTGGAGAATGGGGAAAAGGTGACATCGAGTGAAATATTCGCCTCCCCGTCGTTGGGACCATCATATAATCCCAGTCCGTCATCGACACATGACGGAGACAGGAGTGCCATCGAGAGAGAGATGACTGCGAGTAATATATATTTAAAGCGTTTCATATGTCGATTCGCATGCATAATTTTTGTTTATATCAGTTATGGGCTTTTGATATTTAGAGTGTGGGTCGCTGGTCAGCGAAGCAGCTTTGAAAGGTCGTCAGCATTTGCATCCTCAATTACCTTAGACGTGTTGCCTGTATCATTACCGGTTTTGTCACCCTCATAGAAGATGCAGGTGACAACTTCAGTATTATTAGTTATAAAAGATAAATATTGCTCCGGAATTTCTGCATCGGTGTCAAGACCCAATGCTGTTCTGACGTTTTCTTCAGTTGCCGTGTAGGGTTCTGAGATTTCTTTGAGATACCAGAAGTTTCCTGATTTAGAATCCCATGATTCCACTGGATAGGTCTTGACGATGTCACCATGAGGATCTGTCTTGAAAAGCATTTGCTTCTGATGGTTGCGCACTACGGATGAATGGTCGTCATTGTGCTGGAGGCGCTCGTGACCATCCGTGTCTTTTTGATATTCCTTGAACTCGCTAAGCGGAGGTTCGCTGTAGTCTCTTACTAATCTTGTGCTGCAATCTGCATCATTTCCAGAAATGGAGCGGTCAGAGAGATTGGTCATGATCCTACAACCGTCTGAGTCTTTTAGCCATACCTCATACTTTCCCATACTCATATTTGCATCGTTCTCATACCTGAGTACTAAGGCGTAGTAATCACCGGGCCGGGGGATTAGCTCATTGTTGTTATGGTCAACAGGCCATTTGCCGGAATTCTTATCACCCATGTAGGCCAGGAAAAACTGTGGAAAGTTGTTTTCAGAGTCCGGTAATACCATTAGGTCGCCTCGCTCATCGCGCATCAGACCGTAGTCTATTCTCAGTATCTGTTCGGCATAAGGCTGGATGTCGACCGTTGCGGTAAGCTCTTTTTCTTTCATTCCTACTTTGTAGACGTACCAGTTGTTGCGGAGAATGTCGAAATGCTTTCCCTCTTTTGAGTCCGGGGTGTCATAATATCTGAAATCGACGTAGTATGATTGGTCGTCAATTCCCTCAAACTTTATCCCGATCTTGCTCCTGTTGGAATCATCGGCTGTGCCGTCGGAGAGTATGTTTTGGAATTCAGGCACGTAGATCACCCAATTGTTATTCCCTTCCGCGGTCGTTTTCACGAATTTTATGTCGGTGACATTCTGAGTGGAACCGGGAACGGAAGGGGTTGTTGTGAAACGGATCCCTCCCGCCTCATCCATCTGGGGATTATACTGATCTTCTTTTGTTATGCCGAGCGGGAATTTGTAACCGCCGGTGTTAACCTTAGTCATGAAAACCTGCGAGATATTATGAGTGGATGCTTCGCTTTGCTGCACTTCGATTTTAGCGTAGGCCCTCAGCATGCGCATCTCTCCGAGATTGTAATGCCCTGAATTCGTAGGATTTGCAAAGATATCTTTCTCAGTCAGAATGCCGATCATAGGAATGAGGTGTCGGGCATCAATCTGTATGTCGGTGGTTGCATTGAAACGGTATGAGGATGCCGTTGCCAGATCGGATAGAGACGTCGCATCATCAGCGCCTGCAGACGACTCGGTCGAGACATCGGGATATGTTTTCCAGTTGGCAAGTAGCACCGTTTTCAGGAAAGGATTGTTTTCTGAGATCAATGACTGTCGCACTTTCCCTTCGATTTCATATTTCAGGAGACCGTTTGTGCCTTCTGTTTTGCTGATATTCATCTCGGTAAAAGTACCGATATATTTGTCTTTATCATTGAAGAAGAGCACCCGGAAGTCGTTGTTATCGATATCGATGTAGTTCTCATATCCGATGCCTGCCTCATACGATTCATCGGCGCGGGTAGCACCGGTCTTGAGGCCATCATCGAATACTACGTCTATTCTCAAGCGCATGCCAGCCTCGGGCTCCTTCTCTCCCTGAACGGGGGCGACGGAGTCGGAACAGCTTCCGGCAAGTAGGGCTGTAGTGGCGAGAATGGTTGATAATATCTTATAAGTCCACATTTTGCGTGCGTTTAGACCAGGAGAGTACGTTGATCACGATGTCGCAGTAAAGCCATTTGTCGCCCTTGAGGAAGAAGTCGAGATGGTAGTCATATTCGCGGTCGAGGTATTCCTGGTGTCCGTAATTGTAAAGTTCGTAGGCCATGCGCCCCTGAGAGAGCATGGATGGGAGGTTGATGTGTGCCACCACGGCGCCGGTCTCCTTGTTTGAGATCTGGAGTATGGCGTTGTCGGCATTGTCGCTGCCGTTGTAGATAAGGCGGTTGAACATCAGATTGTAGTGAGCGGTGCGCTGCACCACCTCCGGCTGACCATCGCGTGTTGGCTGTGCTGCCGGCATGACGCCAGTCTGACCCTTGTGGACGGTTTCCACCTCCATTGTGCCGTCGGAGAGGAACCGGCTTGTCCATGATGCATAAGGGCTGTAATGGAGCGAGTCGGTGGTCACAACCTCGTTGTCATGGGCGAGATAGCGGTTGTTGTCGAGTAGTCTGACCACGTATTTGTCGGCGCTGACAGCCGCAGGTTCGTCGAGTTCGCGGAGCGTGATGTTGAGGTGCTTGGTGTCGCGTATGAGCGATACGGTGGCATAGGTGGCATGGTTGTCGGTCACCTCCACCATCTGGTCGTCGAGGGGATAGACGGAGTAGGGGGGAAGAGTGCGGTGCATGGGAGGTACGCCGCGTCCGTCCTGCGGCAGATATGAACTGACGCGCAGGGTGTGCCAGAGAGTATCGAGAGGAGCCACATCACTCACGGCATAGTGCCGCGTACCGGGACAGAGCTCAGTGGCACGGTCGAGGGCTATGGAGAGGTTGCCGGCGTCTGAGGGTGTGTTGCGCCGGTATTTGGCGCCCGGGGTGGTGAGTGCCTCGTTCCAGTCGCGCTGCATGGCCACGGCTTGCAGGCGGTAGCGGCCGGGCTTGAGTTCGTCAGGCCGGAAATGCATGGTGTATCCATAGACAGAGAGGGGAGCTGCCTCCGCGGAGTTGGAGACGCTTCTGGAGGCGGCGAGGTTGCCCTGTTCGTCATAGAGATAGAGGGCTACATGGCCAACGTGATCCTTAAACATGTCGGCGCGTTGCGTGTTGTAGTCATACACGAAGCGCACGTAGAGACCCTGCGGACAGTCGTCGATGCTGTCTTCCATCATTGAGCAAGACGCTATGGTCACTGTCAGTGTGGTTGCTGATATGCAACGTAGGAGAGTATTGAAAAAGCGGTTCATTTGTGCTTGTTTTTGATTGGTGGCATGGAGGCGTTTCACGGCCTCCATGCTTTCCCGGGAACGGCCCGGAAACAGCCGTGTGGCTGGGGCAATTAGCAATTTGTGATTAGAAATCAGTAATTGAGATTACTGATTTCGGGGATTGCAAATCGCGAAATGTGAATTTCTGATTAGAAGTCTACGCTCTGGACGCGTTTAGCCCAGGATAGGATGGCGACGGAGAACGATACGTACATGTCGCGGTTGTCGTCTGGGCGCTCGCTCCATTCCGCATCCCAGACGGCAGGATCGCGGGGATCGCCGAGGCTGAGCAGATTGTTGATCTGGAGGTCATACCAGTTGTTGCGCACCATGCCGTAGCGCCCGAGATAGTTGTTGTCGCGGTCGGGCTCCGGATATGCGCCGGCGATGTCACCTACGGGTCGGGTTATGGGCCATGGCGTGAGTTCGTCGCCGAAGTGCTTGATGCGCACCTCGTAGAATGCCCGTCCTCCGGTATACTCGTAGAACTGGTATGTCTGGTTGAAGCCTGTAATAAGTGATGTGAAGTCGAAAGTCGGAGTCGTGGTGTAAAGATTTGCGTTATCCTTAAACGTGATTCCGGTCACGCTGAGAAGTCCGGCATTGGAGACGGCTGTCTGCACATTCAGCTGCTCAGCGGGGGAGAACGTGCCGGAGACACCCTCCTTGAGCGCGTTCTGCCAAACAGTCTTCACCTGCTCGTTTGTGCTGAGTTCTGCCAGGACATACTGCTGAAGTGGATTGCCATTGGCGTTGTCTACATATATGTTTGAGCGGTTGGTGCCACGTGTGTAAAATGTCTGAGGTGCCTGACCGTTGCCGATGCCGAAGGTAACCCAAAAACCGGCGCGGGTAGTGTTTTTATACGACTGGCGCTCTACGTCGAACGTATTCTCATGGGTGTAGAAGATATCGGAACTATCCCATTTCTTCATTTCGCGCATATTGGTCGGATTCAGTTTGTCGGAGGCGTAATGGGGGTCGATGCACCAGTACGGACGATAAAGAGACTCTGTGGAGCTGTCGCTCGCCTTACGCAAACCGCTGTTCCCGACCATACGGTAAAGTGAAGAGGTGGTTGTCGCGAGACTGGTATTCTTGGTGTTAAGGGTCCAGTCGATGTCGCCGGCTTTACCTGTGTTCCTGACGTAATAACTCTGAGTCTCCTCATTGCCGATGGCCCATTCCACGTCTTTAACATAAAGTTTAGCCGCCGTTCCGCCTTGTTCAACAGTTATGCCGGTTTCCTGACCGGCGCCGATCTCTGTGCCGAGGAATTTGGAACAGGTGACCTTAGCCACGGCGCGCTCTACATAGATCATGGGTATTGACCCGTATGCCGCGGCTTCCTGAGCTGAACCCTTGAGTCCATCGGTAAGGTCTACAAGCGTGGTGATTTTTACCTTGTTTGTACCCAGACCCGATATGGCCGATGATTGGGTATCGGATAATGGGGAACTGCACATGAATATGCTTGTGGCGGGTTTTGCGTTCTCTGCCGCATAGAAAGCGCGTTCGCTGGTCCATCCGAGGATGTCGGAAAATTTGGTGGATGTGTTGGCAACCCTATCGCCTACGGAGAGTCCTGTCTGTGTGAGTGCTATGCCGGCTTGGCGCTGGTTGAGGACAACAAGTCCGTAAAGCCGTTCGGTTTCCTCAAGAGTTATGTCTGAAACCTTTACCGTGCGTCGGTAAGCCACTGTTACGTTGTTTGGATCCGTATTCGGACCTTCGGTTGGTTTTGTAGGGAATCCGAGGTCGTACGCACCGCAATAGGTGACGTCGCTTTCAGCCACACCCGGCGCACCCTTGAAGAGGATGAGCAGTCCTTCGTGGACATCGTATTCGGTTGAGACTCCGTTTTCGAACTGGTCGTTGATAGCGCGAGTCGCCTTTGTGGTAGGCAATTGCAGGTTAAGGGCGATATAACCGTCTACCTGCTCAGTCTTTCCGGTAATGTCCGGATCATTGTCGTTGGAGCAGGCCGCCAGTAGGAACAGCGGCATGGCTCCGAGAATTAATTGCTTAAGATTCATATAAGTAGTAGTAAATTTTTGTTTTCTTGGCCAATATATGGTATGCCACCCCCGGCGGGAATACATCATTTCAGGCGGTCGAGGTTTTTGGCGGCTTCGGGGAGACTGCCGGCTTTCCGGAAGCATTCCGCGGCCTGTTCGAACTCACCCTGGCTTGTGAGGATGATGCCTCGGAGGTTCCAGGCCTCAGGAGAGTCGCCGGCCTTGGTGAGGAGCTGTCCGGCGCGGTCGTAGTCGCCGCGCGCGGCATAGGCCGCGGCCGCGTTGAGGTTGGCCGTCTCGCTGTCGGGATAGTGCCGCAAGGCAATGTCGATCACGCGGTTGAACTCGTCGCTGCCCTCCGGATAGAGACGCGCCACGCGGAACATCTGGTTGAGCGACATCTTCTCAGGCGTGGTATCTATGATCTTGGCCAGTTGCTGATCGCTCATCGGCCTGAGGTGCGTGCTGATGGCGAAGGTGGTGGCGCGCAGACGCGGGAACCACTTCGGAAGTATCTTCGTGCGGTAGAGCCCGGCGAACTTCGGAGAGGTCTTCAGCTCCTTCTCCTTGGCGTCGTAGTCGCTCGGGCCGTAGACCGGACGGTCGATGAGCTCGAGAAGGTCGGCGCGCTGTCGGTCGGTGATCTCCTTGTTTTCCACGACCTGCTCGCGGAATTCCTTCCAGTTCTCCGGGACTGAGGAGTAGGTGCACTTCTCGCGGGGGAGATGGTAGCGGTCGGCGAGATACTCGGCCAGGGCGCGTGAGCGGTTGGTGGCGAGATATTCATTGTGCAGGTAGGGCGACTCGGGCGAGGCGTAGCCGCAGATGTCGATGCCGGCGATCTCCACGTTGGGGTCGGTTAGCGCGTATTTCACGGAGTCGTCGATCATCTTGAGTTGCGCGCGGTTGTCGATGCGCTGGCCGTTGCGGCAGACGTAAGGCTCGGCATGCAGTTCCGTGCGGTCGACCTCAAACTGCACGCGTGCGCGGCCTTCGTGGATCTCCACGGGGAGCTCCGTCACCGCGGGAGTCTGCATCACCTTGCGCATCTCCTTGGCGGGATTGAGGTTGAGGGGTATCTCATCGGCTATCACCGGGGCCCCGGCCACTCCGCATCCGCAGGAGTCGTAGACAAAGGCCACGCGGACGTCGGCGAGGCGCATCCATTTCTGAAGCGGGGTGGAGGTGAGGTAGGCCACGCGTTGCGGGCGTCCGTTGTCGCGGCGCACCTCGCGGACGATGTCGTGGCGCCGGATGTCGTCGAACCCTTTCAGCGATCCGCGCTCATAGGCGTAGTGCATGTTGCGGCCGCTGACGAGCAGCGAGGGGAGCACGGTCTCTTCGCCGGCGCCTCCGCGCACCACGGGGGTGATGAATATCTGGCTGTTGGAGCGGAGCGAGAGACTGTCGAGCACGAAGTCGGCGCTGATGTTGAGGGAGCCGTCGGCCGTGGCTACCGACACGTTTTCCGCGGCCACACGCGTGGCCCGCTCCTCTGCGTCGGCCGCCCCCGCAGTCGCCGTGCAGGCGAGGAGGGCTATTGCTGTATAGATCGTTTTCATTCTGTCCGGATGCTTAGAAGATGTAAAGTAACGATATGCCCAGTTTGGTGATGCCGAGATAGTTGGAGCCTCCGTCGGCTATCTTGGAGCCGCATTCGTAGCAGGGATATTTGTCATACCACACGTGGTTGTAGCCCACTCCGATCTCCGCCTCTATGTTGAAATGGCGCGAGAGTATCCACTGGTAGCCGTAGGTGGCGCCGATGCCGGCGAACGATCCCTGGTAGCGGTAGTCTTTCACCCCCTTGGCGATGTTGTCGCCGGAAAAGAAGAATCCGGGGATGGGGAGGTCGACGCGCGCGGCGTTAAACTGGCCCCCCATGGCGTGCACGCCGAAGAAATGACCGTTGAATTTGGAGCAGGTCCACCATCTGTATTCGGGCATGAGCACCCAGTGCTTGGCTTTCCGGTCGCCTTTCGAGGCGGAGTGGAAAGTCCACGCGTTGAGGCCGTAGACCAGGTTGACGGTCGACTTTTTCCCGATGCCCACCTCTACTCCGATGTTGGGAGTAGTGGTGGCATCGTAGAGGAGGTTGGTCTTCACGGCTGTCTCCTGGGCCGCGGCACTCCGGGCGATGAAGGCGGCTGCAAGTATCGCCAACCATGAAAAAAGATTCTTTTTCATTGATTGAATATCAATTATCAGTAGTAAGTAGTAAGTATGGGCACCGAGGGTATCGGGCCTTTCCGGGGGCATTTTCTATATATGAGGGGGATTCCGTGGGTAGAGACGGGGCCGGGCGTGGGTCAGGCAAGCGTCTCTTTCCGGGGAGGAGAGAGTATAAAGTGGTAACGGGCCGTCGAAGGCGCGGGGCCGACAGCCGACAGGTATTCCGTATTAAAGAGAGTCATATCTTTCATAAGTTGAAAATTCAGTAGTAAGTATTATCAGTTGCAAGACACCGGTTGAAGCCGATGCTATTCAAGTAGTAAGCGAACGGCATTCGCGGCCTCCGGCCGGATATGCCTTTAGGGGATTCTGGCGGCAAAGGTAATATAATTTTCAGAAACAAACAAATATTTACTATAAATTCGTTATGTTAAAATTTGCTGTCAGAATGTCTGTTAAATCTGAAGCCTGCTCCCGGTTTATGCGTGGGGCCTGTCGGGGTTTATGCGTCAGGCCTGTTGCGGAGGGAAGATATTGCCGAGGCTTACAGTCGGGATCGCCGCCGGGGGAGGGGATTTCAAGGCTTTTGGCGGGGCAGAGG
>PPYF01000543.1_pt1 | contig 26136 bp, 40 predicted proteins | sample 1559871 | NCBI WGS metagenome assembly PPYF01 (sample SAMN08240021, study PRJNA423297) | Human gut metagenome, whole genome shotgun sequencing project. | reverse complement strand
CAGCGCCTTGAGACGCCGGCTTTTATTATCGGCTTATAGCCGATGTGCAAACCACCCGTTTGACGGGTGGTTATGATTAATGAAAAACACAAGGACAAATGAAATAATTGCAAGTATAAGTCCTAACATCATTTTAGCGGTGAAGTAACCACCACCACCAAACGCATCTGCAACAGCTGCAGCTCCAAAGCTGCCACCAATAAATAATACAGAAAGGACAAGGGCAATTGCACCAATTACAATTTCAAGTGTCCTCTTTCTATCGCCTGTAGTAGGGGTAACTTCTTTATAAACATTTCCCTCTGCATCCTTAATTTTCTTAGCCATAAAATGACACTCCTTAATATAAATAAAATTCAGCTTTTTATGACATCAGTATTTGGTCACCTATAAGTTAGTTTTTATAGTATTCTCTAATCTTTTCACTTACGACACTCGCAAGGTAGTGAGGTACATGAAAAGATTGCATAAAATTAGCACTGTTAACACATTGAATATCTGTATCTTGACAATAGAACGGGATCAAAAGCTTAACGGCTCCAACGTTTGCCTTATATTCCACAGATTCTTTACCAGTAAAGCAGGCATGATAGTAATAAACATCGCCTTTGTCTCCATGAATGACATGCGATATTTCATGAGCTAGCTGAAAGATAATTTCACTAGGTCGGTGCCAATCAAGGTTCATAACCACGCTACGGTATTCAAAACTGCTTCCTGGCGGTGTGATCGGTGATAGGTGTGCCCATTTAACATCAATGTGATATTCTGTCGCCCGTTCAAGCAAGTAGTCGCAGGCCTCATTCATTGGATAGATCATTGCTTACCACCACGCAATAAACGTTTCATGTACTCTAGATCTTCTGGTGGAATTTCTCTCCCTTCATATGTGAAGACAGTATCTTTGTCTGCAAGGTCGGCTGTTTTGGTGTCCAAACTATTTTCTTCACCACTTATTAGATAATCGGACGTAACGCCATAGAGCTTAGCAATGTTATTAGTTAATTTTAGGTCTGGTTCACGCAATCCATATTCATAATTGGCATATGTTTGCATCTTAATCCCAAGGTGGTTTGCAACATAGGTTTTAGTCCACCCCTTGGAATCTCTTAAGTTTTTAAGTCTATCGCTAAAATCAGACATTAGATTTACCCCCCTTCGTGTAATTACTTTTCTTAAGTATATAACTAATTACACAAATCATTAACTAACTTAAACGAAATGTGTATAAAAGTATTGACTTACACAAAACGGTGATGTATTATAATAACCGTAAAGTTAAACAAAAGGTGTAACACGCCTGAAAGGAGGAAGCATGACGTTAGTAACAAAAAAAGATTCAAATAAAATTCTTAAAGACTATCTCAAAAGTCATGGAATTACTCAGCATTATGTTGCTACTAAAATCGGAATGTCCGACCAAGCCTTTAGTAATCTAATAAAAGATAGAACTAAATTTAATGGTGATAAAGCGATAATGGTATCACATGCATTAAATATTCCTTTATCTATTTTTTTAGATGAAAATTACACATAACGAGTAACTAAAGAAGCAAATAACATGTTTAATTACACAACACAAAATAAGGAGATGTTCAAATGAATGAACCACAATTATTTGATTTCAAAGGGCAATCGGTCCGCACAGTAACTATTAATGATGAAGCTTACTTCGTTGGTAAAGATGTCGCTAAAATTCTTCGGTACTCAAATACCCAGCGTTCGGTAAACGCCCACGTAGATAGTGAAGACAAAAGGGGGTACCAAATCAGTACCCCCTACGGTACACAAGAAATGACAGTCATTAATGAGTCTGGATTATATTCATTAATTCTTAGTAGCAAGATGCCACAAGCTAAAGAATTCAAACATTGGGTAACAAGTGAAGTGCTTCCTGCAATTCGCAAACATGGTGCTTATATGACACCACAAACAATTGAAAAGGCACTGCTCAATCCAGATACAATTATCAATCTTGCTACTCAGTTAAAAAAGGAACAAGAACAACGTAAGCAACTTCAAGTAGAGAACGAACAGATGAAACCTAAGGCTTTATTTGCGGACGCGGTTTCTACAAGCAACTCAAGCATTCTAATTGGACAGCTTGCTAAGATTTTGCGTCAAAACGGAGTAAATATTGGGCAAAATAGACTGTTTGCTTGGATGAGAAAGAATGGCTACTTGGGAACAAGAGGAAGTAATCGTAATGTTCCTACTCAGCGTTCAATGGAGTTAGGACTATTCAAAACCAAAGAAACAGTAATTAATCATTCTGACGGGCATACAACTGTCAACATTACAACGAAAGTAACTGGCAAGGGACAACAATATTTCATTAACAAGTTCTTAAATGCACCAGTAATTGAAGCTTAGGAGGTGATTTGATGGCACAACTAATAAGCATTCCGATTCCAGAGGAGCAGATTAATTCTGCTGTGAGGGAAGCAGCAAAGGAACTCGGTCTTGTTCCTAAGAGCGACCTCAAAGGGATTACTTGGGATATTAATGAGTTTCGTAAGCAGTGTTGCGGTGGCAAGTCTGCAAACTGGGTCCGCACATTTATCTTTGACGAGTTTCCAGAAACGGATTATGAAAATGGCGGCTGGTGTATCGCCCCTCATAAACAAGCAGGGACGAAAGGAACAACCATTTTTGCATACGAAGCAACACGATGGATGGAAGCGCACAAGTACGATATTGACTGGAATGCAAGACTAGCCAATTAAGGAGGTAATTAGATGGCGTATCTAGCGTGGTGTGTATTGGCAATTATGGCTTGCTTCTTAATTGGAGCAATCGTCAACGTTATCGAGGGCGAGAAGCTAAATGTACTGAAACCAAAGTATCGGAAGAAACATTAGGAGGTGATCGAATGACGAAGATCATTAATTCTAAGCTCGTAGCAATGCTAATAGGTGCTTGGATCACCTATTGTGCAGGCGTTGGTGACTATGGCGGAGCAATATTCTTACTGTTCTTCTACTCACTAATGCTATGGGATTTAAACACAAAAAAAGCCACCGGATCTGACACATCCGATGGCAATAAATAACTAAGAAAATTATAACACTAAGGAGATTATAACATATGAATGAATTTTATAAACAACGACTTAAAAGAATGCAAAAAGTTTTAGCACGTAACCTCTATAACGTGAATCTGATTTTAAGCGATGGTGCTTATGATTATGACATAGCACGAGCAATGACATATCTGTTAGACGATCTAGATAATCAGAGCGATTTTAAGCAAGACGCAAAAGAAGTTGAAACCGAAGCATACCATTTAGCAGAAAGGAAGAAGCTAATCCATGAATAATCAAGTGGAATTTGAAGCTGATAAAGCTGTTGCAATTAATCAGCGTTTACGGCAGTACAAGAAAAACAAGAAATTAATTGAAGAAGCAAAGGCTTCTGAAAAGGCAGAAATTGATGAAGTTAAAAACTTTTACGAAAGCAAAATAAAAAGGGCGGAAGACGATAATGCAATCTTGATGACAGAATTGCTTGGATTTATTGACACTGAGCATGGTCAAACGTCTGTATCTACATCAATGGGTAACGTTCAAGCAAGAACGACCAGTGATAGTTGGAAGTGGGGAGGTGCTGTTGCACAAAGGAAGGCAATGAAGCAGTTACCTAGTGATTTACTCAAAACAGTCACCGAACTTGACAAAGCAAAGATCAAGGGAGCTACCACGATTACAGATGATGGAAAAGTCGTACTTAATGAAACGGGAGAAATTATTGAGGGATTATCTGGTGTAAAGGGTGGCAAGAAGCAATGTGTCATTCGATTGGATCGGTAGGTGGTAAGTTATGAAGTTCTATAAAGCCGGAGCAATTCCAGAAGTACCAAATATGTATTTTATCTATGGAGACGGTGGAACAGGGAAGACGAGCTTATTCAAACAGTTCAAAGGTAAAAAGCTTCTTTTCAGCTTTGATAAGTCAACTAATCCACTACGCAATCAAAAAGATACTGACTTTATGGTCGTTGAAGAAGATGATTTCCCTAATATCCAACAGTTAGTGGTCGGATTTCTACAGCGGGCAATAAAGAGTGGCGAATATCAAGCAATCGCATTAGATAACGTCACTTCATTACAGAACTTAGTGTTAGAAAACATCGACAATGCTTCAAAAGATAATCGACAAAATTATCAGAAGTTGCAAATTTGGTTCAGACAATTAGCCACCATGCTACGAGAGAGCAATGTAACTATCTACGCTACTGCACACCAAATTGATAACGGTACTGGTGGATTAACAGGAGCAGGACGTTACGGGGCTGATATGAACGAAAAGACGTTTAACGCGTTTACTAGCGTGTTTGATTTTGTCGGACGGCTATACGTCCAAGATAATCAACGCTGGATTGATTGCGACCCAGAAAGCGGTAATCACGGCAAGAACAGAATCGATGATCGTACGAAATTTCACGCAGAAGAATTAATTGAATCTAAACAAGAAGAACAAGCAAAAGAAGAAGGAGCTGCTTAATTATGAATAACCAACAACCATTATTTGTCACTAACCACAACAACACATTCGGCTCACAGGTACCTGATGAAGCAGGTATTTACAACGTTTATGTTTCACCTCAATCAAAAGCTGGAAACTCAAAAAATGGTAACCCAATGGCTTCAATGGATTACATTGTTTTAGATGGAACGCAAAAAGGGAAACACATTTTTGACCGTTTAGTTTGGTCTAACAATTCGCAAGAAAATCATGACTTATCAATTAAGCGATTTAATACTCCACTGATTGCAGCAGGATACCAAGATAACGAACCAATCTATTCAATTCCTGATTTTGTACAAAAAATGGCTAATCAAAAGCTAGCCGTTGAAACTGAATGGCAAAAGAGTGATTACAACGGTAATACCTATTTAGTAGTAACACGTTACCGCATGTTACAAGCGGATGGAAGCCAACCAAACGGACAAAAGCGCCCTCAAAACAATAGTAATCAAGCTAATAACGGCTTTGGCACTGCTAATCAAACAAATGGTAAACAGCCATTTAATAACAATAATGGTACTCCAATCGAGATTGACAATGACCAACTACCATTCTAAGGACTGATATAAATGCCATCAATGAAAGTTCCTGCAAGAGTTTACGTTCAAGAAAAGAACGGTAAGCGTTTCGGAATTTCCGAATACTTGGAAGAAGTCAATTGGGAGCACGTAGCTAACATTAACGATGGGAATGTTCAAGGTGTGCCTGCAATGGTCACTTTTGTTGATAAACGCGAAATAAGCGAGTTACAGCGTCATTTCTATTATGCGTTACTAGGTGACATTATCAACTGGTCTGGTGAGGCCAAAGAAGTTATCGATGAATACTTTCATAACCTCTACTGGGAAAAGAATTGTGGCGAAGAAATTAGCTTAAAATATGGCTCATCTAATAGCATGAGTGACGCTAAACGATTAATTGACTATGTAATTGATTTTATTTTCGACAATCAAGTACCAGTGAAGAAAGGATATGAACTCTTACCAAGAAATGAAGAGCATTTTCAGTATGAATGTTTAATGCATAAACAATGCTTGATCTGTGGTCAACATGCAGACTTTCACCATGTCGACACGGTAGGCATGGGAAGAGACAGAACCAAGATTGACCACACTAAACATCGTGTAATGGCTTTATGCAGAGTACATCATACAGAGTTTCATAAGATTGGTATTACTGAATTCTGCAAAAAATATCACTTAACGACCGTAGGAATTCGATTAAGTAAAGAAGATTTAAAGAAATTAGGAGTTATAGGCAACTATGAATAATGAAATTGATATTCACATTATGGGAATGCAACGATTGAAAGCTATTGATGCTAATGGATTAGCAAATAGCGATACAAAAAAGTTATCGAAAGAAATAACAAAACTTTGCAGAAACAGTGGGCTTTCATATTTAGAAATACAAAAAGCCATCGTCTATGCAGACAACAGCCTTTATTATCGAGCAAAAGTTAATAGTAACGCTTAACCGAAAGCTTAGATTTAGGGAATTTATTAGCAACTTCTTTTGTTGCGCCGAGAACAAAGCAAGGTTTTTGAACTTGACAGGCATTACCTTGGAAAGCATACCGCTCATCAGTATCTGCAAAAGAAGTAATATAAAGCAATTCCCAGTTATTATCTAATAATTTATTTACATCATCATCGCTGTAAACAGTAGCGACTTGATAAACATTACTTAAATTCAATTTAATCACCACCTTTGAATTCAAGTTTAGCAAAAAAATAGGAGGTGAAGTCATGAACTATCTAAAGAATGTTGTAGCGTTTGAAAGTTTCGCAGAACTACATCAAATTAGCGACAAGAGTTACAGACTATGGCATGCATTAATGTCAATCAACAATACTTGCGCTTGGATTGATTGGTTTGAAGTCCCACTGATTAGGCTACAGTCTAAGTTAGCTCTGACTAATCCACAAACAATTTACAATGCACGAAACCAATTAGTTCAACTTGGATTATTAGAATTCAAGAAAGGCAGTAGAGGACAGTCAGCAACCTATCACTTAATCCCGTTAGTTAAAGATAACGATAAGGATACTTCAACTAATAGTTTAAACACTGATTTAACTAATACTTTAAATAACACTTTAACTAACGATTTAAATAATGATTTAACTAGTCCTTTAACACTAAATAAACAAAATAAAACAAAACAAAATAAAAATAATACTAGTGAGAGATCGCAAGCGACCCCTCACGAGCAAAAGAAAAAATTCTCGGCTGATTCTGTTGAGTATCGGTTGGCTATGTATCTGTTTGGCAAAATTAAGCAGAACAATCCTCAACACAAAGACTTAACTGAAAGCCAAGAGCAAAAGTGGGCGGATCATATTCGTTTAATGATTCAACGTGATAATCGAACTCCGCAACAAATTAAAAACATGATTGATTGGAGCCAAGCTGATACTTTCTGGCGACAGAATATTTTGAACACAGCTAAATTGCGTAAACAGTATGACACGATGGCTCCTAAAGCTAATAGTGAGTGGCAAACTCAACAGCCTAAAAAACGAGTTTACGAATAGGAGGCGAGGTAATGAGCTTTGTAAAAGCTAGCTGGGATATTAACCCTAAAATTTTCGAAAAAGCGGGTGTTGATATTCACAACCCTAATCTCCATGAGATTGTCGAAGAGCGAAATAAGAACATGGAGAAGAGTTTCAATCGCCAGTTACAACGTAAAAAGTCAAATGCTGTCTGGGGAAAATCCTTGTGGGCTGGTGGAGAAATTAAATTCACGTTTAACGACTGGAAGCCAGCAGAACGAGATAACACACTCAAAGCAAAGAATCTAGGTAATAAAGCCTATAAGCTGGCTAATGAAATGATTAACGGCCACTTGAACGTCGTAATGAGTGGCGATGCAGGAGTTGGTAAGACCTCACTAGCGCTGGCAATGGGTAACCTGTTACGTAGCAAGAATAAGACCGTACTATTCGTTTCGATTGTTGCCTTAAGCCAATTGGCAAAGGATCAGTACGACTACACAGACCGCAAGGAACGATTGAATATGCTGGAAGAAGCAATGAAGCGCTGTGATGTATTAATTCTTGACGATTTAGGCGCTGATGGTGGTAACACAGAAAAGGTTATGAGTTCTGGCTATACAGGTGCTCGTAAAGACGTGCAATCTTTGCTGTTTGAAGTTGCTAATACTCGTTACGAGGGAACTAAAAACGAGCGAAAAAATGCTAACGAGAACGGAATTAAGTTAATCAAGCCAGTTCATCAAACTATTATCACCACTAACAATTTAACTGATGAGCTAATACGAATTTACGGAGAGCGAACGATTAGTCGATTAATCAGCCGTGACCCTAATCATCGCTTGCCATTTAACGACATGGAAGACATGCGAACGAAAGAAGGAATTTAACGTGGGTATTACTTGTCCTGCCTGCAATGGCACTGGGATTTACTTAGATCGTAAATGTTGCGTATGTGACGGCTTAGGTGTCGATCATATCAGCAACGAATTAATCATGATGATGTACCGTTACGGCGACTTGAAGGAGGCAACAGCATGAATGCAAATAGTTATATAACAACCGATGAGCTGGTTTACACGATCAATCACATACGCCATTAATTTTTCGAGGCACAGTGCTAAGCGATAATGACAAAGAAGAACTGAGGCACCGACTAATGGGCTATTTCAAAGATCATAGTTTCGGTGAGGATTACCGTAACGGACGCTTAGACGCAATGTACGGTGTCATGTGCCAGCTTGGCATGGAAGACGATTACGACGCAACCAAAGGATCGTATGAAGCTATGAAGATTAAGGCGGGTGTCGAGAATGCTTAAACTTATTTTGTTATTAGGTGTTTTCGCCTGCGGCTATGTGATGGGGGCACACAATCAATGAAGCGTAACGCTAAGAAGTATATCGAAGATGGCATTACTTTTGATAGCCGAGTTGAGTACAACTTCTATCACCGTTTTATTCGAGGTAAAGGATATCGTTTTAGACATCATGAGCGCTTCTATCTTACCGATAAATACGCTTTGGGCGGTGTTATGGGTAGAGCTGTAACTTATACCCCAGACTTCGTTATACGGGACAATAGGGGCGAAATAGTACATGTTTACGATGTCAAAGGCTCACTTACTTCATACAATATTGACCGTGATGCTAAAAAGACATTCAGCTGGTTTCAAAGTAAGTACCGTATTCCTGTTGAAGTGATTGTTCCTCGTGAGAATGATTTCAAAATGAAAGTGCTGGGCGTACCTAACAGTCTATTTGATAAACATATAAGACATGATAAGCATGGGAATATTAAACGATATGTGAAGACTGGAAATCCAATGCACGATTATTACGACATTCATGTTTCATTGGATTATGACATAAGAGACACGATCGGGTGGTAGAGCATCTATGAAGTGGAGGGAATTAAAGAATGACAGAAGAATTAGTAATCATGCATGATCGGCAAGCAGTGACAACCAGCTTGCAAGTGCAGAAGTATTTGGTAAGGAACACAGAAATGTAATGCAATCAATTAATAACAAACTTCAATCTGCTGAAAATTCAGCAGATTACCAAAGTATGTTTGTATCAGGCACTTACAAGGATTCCAAAGGAAGAACCTACCCAATGTACTACATGAATCGTGATGGCTTTACGTTCATTGCATTTGGCTTTACTGGTGCAAAGGCGGATCAATTCAAGCTGAAGTACATTGATGCTTTCAACCGGATGGAAAAGCAGCTTCAACAACAGAAGCCCCTTAGCTTACCTGAACAAATTCAATTGATCGCTAAAGGCTATGAGAACCTTTCGGCAGACGTTGATGATATTAAAAATCGAATGGGCTTGCCTGGCAATATGGCTCATGCATTTACTAAAAAACGAAATGCAAAGATCATTGTTGTGCTAGGGGGTAAGGATTCAAACGCTTATCGGGATAAAAACATTAGAGCTAAAGCATATCGAGCATTATTTAGTTCTTATCGTGAGACGTTCGATCAAGACCGATACAACGACTTGCCAATGAAAGACTTTGACAAGGCAATTGATTTTGTTAATAACTGGTATCCACCGTTTGAGTTGCAACAACAGATTCAGATGGCTAATGCACAGTTAGCAATTGTTTAGGAGGCCAAAGACGATGAGGCGGACTAAAAAAGATCGCTATTTTGCTATGTATAAGGGTGATAAATACGTTGATGGTGGCACGATTGTTGAGCTTGCAAAGAAGTATCATCGCACTATTAAGCAGATGATCTACCTAACTTACCCAACAACACATAAGCGAGCTAAGGATAACGGACTATTACTATATGAGGTGAAAGATTAATGCTAACAACACAAGCAAGATTAGCAAAGCGCAATAATCAACCTGTTAAGCTAGTTGGCGATCTATATCACATTATCGATATTAGACGAGTGAGTGGAACTAGCCACTTGATTGCAACTATCAAGAAAATAGGATTGGCTGAAGGAAAGTACGAGCCCATTGATGTTGATATTGAATATCTTGAGCGAGCCTAAGGAGGAAGAATAATGACAATACCTAAAAGATTGTATGAAGCAATGGATTCATTAACTGTTAATCATGAATGGGGAGGAGTTAATGAAATGCCAGAAGAGATCCTTGCTCCTGATGATTGGCGACTTCAAGAAATTATGAAGTTTCGCAAGGGCTTGAAGTTGCGAGAACCTAGAAGAATTAAAGAAGCCGAATGGCGAATTAAGCAATATTTCCATAAGCACAATATTAATAATCCTTTTGCTCAAGCTTATATTTTACGAAAAATTGGTACTAAGCAGGCTACCATTCTCAAGATTACAGGATTGCCAAAACCTGAATATTATCGTCACGTAGGAGTGTTATTTCGTAATACAGGCTATTACGGCCAATTGAGAATTACAGATGTAGAAGTAGTTTTGACGCAAGAAAAATTATATGACTTATTGGAGGAGACACATGAGAAGAATTTTGGGTAATGTTCTAGGGTATGGAACGATGGGTGTTGTTTGTTTATCTGTGGTAATAATTATAGCTGCTCTACTTGGATTTATGTGCTGGTTGACACTAACAATATGGTCACATGTATTTGCGTTCTTCATATAGCAAAAAAGACGCTCTACTGTGAGAGCGCCCTTGAGATATATGTATAACAAAATAATTATATCACAAGGGGAGTAGGGCAAGTGAATAGCATATTTGAAAAGTATAAACGTGATGAATCGTGCGACATGGCTCGTGAATGGTTGTCTAAATATTGGTATTGGAGAGATGAAGCCGAAAAAAAGAAGATTACGCTAGGATCGCCTGATTTTGACGGACAGCCTAAAGCAAGGACATATGATCCTGATCGTCGTATGATCGATTGGACAAATGCACAAAACGAATGGAAGAGACGTGAACTAGTTCTCAAGTACATTGCTTCAAAGGGAGACGAGCATGAATTATATGCGCTTATACTGGACAATCGCTTTGTTCATCATCATCGCTCAATAACAGAGGTAAGAATGAAACTGAATATCTCTGAGCGTACTTTTAACCGTATGCAGAAAGAAGCATTGTGGGAAGCAGCAAGGATAATTCCTGCTAATGTTTTAGTTGAAAAGTAAAGTGGCGGTGTTTTGGCGGTAAAATGGCGGTACTTTGGCGTGATTTTCAAGAAAAACAGCCTTATTATGGTATTGTCGAATGATTACAGAAACGACTTTACTTTTCAAATAACGTGCCCGAGCAAGCCTTTAACTGCTATGCGTATTTTCAAGACTCATTACTATACTCACAATAAGGATCTCTTGTTAAGCGTAGGAAAGTGTGGAATCCGGTAAACAAGCCGACGCGATGGTGGCAGATGACCATAATCCACGTTGAGACTATCATTAACTAACTTCAAAATAATTTACGGTAACGATTAAATTTAGCTTGTGCGTTTTGGAAGATCTCCTTTAGATCATTAAATTTACATGCTACTCTGATAGTCTCGTAGCAACCGTGCTGTAATCAGCAGAAGAGTACGTAATCTAACTCAACGGCTAAAGGATTACCGTATGAATGGACAGCAATACCGTTACAGGAGTAGGCGGAAAACTACGACCGGGTGCGGTGATTGTGTGGTCCTGATTATACTTAGGCTTCAAGGCTGCATGGGTGCAAAGCCCTACTAAGTTTTTATATCATGATTATCAGAAGAAAGGAGGCAAATTTGGCAGCTCCTTCTTCACCCGTACATTGATAATTATGGTATATAGCAGTGCTAACGAGTCGCACTGCTTGCTGAGGTCCAAGATGGGCACACGATCGGTCTCGTGTGGCAAAAGTGTGGTTTGAATCCACCTCTCAGCTTCATCACGGCAAACTTAACTATGATAGGAGATGAACGCTCCTCTTTCGTAATTGCATAGTATTTTTTTGTCACACGCCGTGATGTAATACAGAGATGCAAAGAGTAACAAAATTCAAAAACGATTAGTGGATGTAAGCATTTCTGTATTATGCTGATGTCGCTTAATGGTAAAGCACCACAGTTGTTTCCGTTTCAACGTGGAGAAGGCGGTTCGATTCCGTTCGTCAGCATTCAAGGCTCATCTACTTTTAACAACAATCAACGAAAGGAGGAACACCTACTTATTCGTGTTCTTCCATTAGCCTTGATGTAAAGTCTCCATATATTGGGGATTTTTTTATTAACCAATGTTTAAAATGCTCTAACAGCTTTTCTAAGCCATTTAAATATAATTTAAGCCACTTACACTAATATGGAGTGAAAGTGGCTTAAAAAGGCTGATTTTGCAAAATAAAAGCGAATTTGAATACAATGTTACACTTTTAAATGGTATACTAAATGACGTTGGTTATACCTCTTACTGTGCAGACGTTTATTGTTACGACTTCACCAGCACAGGAGGGGATGCAAAAATGCAGACGCTTGTCAGTTTTACGAGTGCTTCTAGCTTTGTAAAGGAAAATAATTATGCCCGGGTAATGAAATACTTACCAGATATAATCAAGCAACTTAAAGATTGTCCAAAATCGTTGAGAAGATCAATTATTCTTTGGATGTACTTTAAGGTTGCGGCAACTGCTATTGCTGTAGTACTGGGCGGTACATTGGGTAGCGGTTTAATTAAAATTCTGGTAACTTTTATCAGAAAATAAAAAAAGCCTTGCAACCAGCAAGACACGAAAGAAAACGCACAGCAATGTTAATCAACAACTTGAAGCAATCATGTGGGCAAACGTGATTGCTTTTTTCTGTACAAGAGTATAGTAAGGTATTTCAATAGAAATGTCAAGAAATGTTCCACAAATTAGAATGCTGTTATATCAGCGATTGTAGACGTTTCACGGCTAGCGACTATTAGAAAATAATCTATCAAAAATGCTTACATATCAATGGATTTAGTCAGCTTATCGCTGGCTTTTTTATTTGGAGGAAAAATGTTTCAGACTAAACGGTTTGGCTTAGTTGCTAGCAGGCAGGAATATCAAATGCTATGTCGTGCTGAACGAACGAGAAAACGATTAGCAAAGAAAAAGCCGACAGGTCAACGCTTGCCGGCTAAATTTATACTCAAAAAGATTTGATTTTCTATTGTTCTTTATATGTTAATAAGGTATAATAATAAATGTGGTTGAGATAAGGAGTCGCGACCTTGTCAAAGCCACAGCGATCCGGCGACAGCCTTTCTATCCGGATGGAGGCGAGTTCAATGGATGAAAGAGTATATCTGGAAACATGAGGATGCAGTTATCGTTAATGCTCTCGTAGCAATATCAGTTGCAAGTATCAACTTTGCAATTGCATATGCGATAATAAAAAAAGCTAATCGCAAATAGCGGTTAGCCAGCAAACTCGTTTTTCCGGATCGCAAAGGGACGAGAGGTAGCAGCTCTTGTCCTTTTGCATATACAGTATACCATATTAATGTTAGAAGGTCGATATTATGGTTAGTGAAGCACAACAAAGAGCCAAGAAAAAGTGGGACGATAAGAACAAGGATAAGAATCGGATATATCGTTACCGTTCATATGCTCGTAAGTTTATCCGTGATTTAGCTACTGATGACGACTTGAAAGAACTAGAAGAATTAATACATAAAAGATTAAATAACTAAGGCGATAGCAACTGGCTACCGTCTTTTATTTTGCCAAAATTATAGGAGGAATCTATTATGAGTAAAGTTATTACACGTTTTAAGGTATATGAAGCTGATTGGTCTTTAAGACAGCATAAAGAACCCATGGGGTTTGGTTTAGAAGATTGGTTGAACCAGTTAGCAAAGAAGTATGACAAGGTTGAAGTTGTAGGCTTTCAACATGGACAAAGCAATGACACTAGCCATGAAACTCTTACTGGAGAAGTTCAATATGAACCTTATGAAACATTATATGTTATTGCCAAAGTAATTAAATATGCCTAGATTCAGAAGATGCAGACAGCCCGGTTGTCATGCAATGGTACAGTTCCCTAATCACTATTGCACTCAGCACTTTGAGCACGAGGCAGAGTATTTAGCTAATCGACAACGGTGGGCACGTACACACGGTAAACAATACCAACACAAGTACAATACTCAAACTCGTAGCCGTAATGCCACTAAGCATGATCAGTACCAGTTCTATCGTAGTCGTCAATGGCAACGGTTAAGGAAACAGGCACTAGAACGTGACTATTATATCTGTCAGTATTGTGGTCAACCTAATAGTAAAACTGTGGATCACATCGTGCCAATTGAATATGATGATAAGCTCAAAGATCACCTTGATAACCTAGCAACCATCTGTCGCAAGTGTCACCGATTAAAGACTGATTGGGAGCACTCATGGTATGGCACAGGTATTGGCAATCAGCGCAAGCAAGCCACCGAGTTACATGATGTACTAAGTATTAAGCATCTAATGAACAAGAATAAGAATAATGATAGTGAGTCTTAGTAGTGGAAACTTTAGAAAAAAGACATACCAGTGAGAGGCTCAGAGAAGCCACGAGACGAACGATAAACTATTGATGATAAATTAATCGAATTTGGAAATAAAACATATACCCGCCCCCTCTATTCGCCTTAGGAAGAGCGCACACATTGGACTGTTCTTTCATGTAAGCGATAATTTTTAAGTTTTTTACCTAGGGGGGCTAACCAGAGCAGAAAGGAGGGCATTGAATGGCTAAAAAGGTCTATTATCAACAGAATAACGGGCATTTACCGGCTACACCACCGCATTATTTGGGCACATTAGCTAGTGCCTGTTGGCGTAAAATCGTGCCTTTTTTAGAGGCAACTGGACGAGTAGAGCGGATCGATATTGGATTAGTAGAACAATACTGTGCTAACTACGAGATTTATCGTAATGCTTATCAAGATATTCAAGAAAATGGTATTCAAGCGAAGATTTTCTCATCTCTTCAAGATTCTTCGGGGAAAGTGATTGGTAAGGATTTTACTGGCTTCAGAAAGAATCCAGCGGTGGCTACCATGAAAGATGCCCTCAACCAACTAAACTCTGTTGGCGTACAGCTCGGGCTATCTCCTAAGGGACGACAAGAATTGATGCAGATTGCTAGTCACAAAAAAGAAAAATCAATGGCTGAACAGTTAAAGGAGGCAGGACTTGTATGATTGACTTAACGCAGAGCCATGATGTGCTTGGTGCATATCATAGTATTGATTTTGATGATATCCGAAAGAAGTACACTGATCCGGCTACCAAGTATGCTTTTAATGTTCTTGATGAAAAAGTAATGACTGGTTACTTAATGAAGCTAGCTTGTTTTCGCCATGTTCGGGATTTACAACGAGTAGAGAATAAAGAATTTGAGTTCTACTATGATGTTAATGAGGCAGATAAGATCTTCTAAAAAGATTGTTTCCGGACAAGTTAAGGTTCCTAACCATCAATATATTGAAATCTCAACCTCTTATCCAGATCCCTCTGTTCCGTTTCATGATGAGCAGAAAATGATTCAGCAGGTCATGGAACAAGACTTCAATCGAGAGGCCGATCGAACTCTTGGCCTTATTTGGGCTCAGGATAGTTTAGACGAAACTTTTAAAGAAGATACATGGATTAAGTCTAACCCTTTGTTGGGCTTGCCTAGTCAACATGATGTTCTATTAGATGGCTTACGTGATAAACGTGACGCTGATATGCTTGCCGGAACAGTGGACGACTTCCAAAATAAAAACCTCAATCTCTGGTTGCAAGAAGCTACTAACAGCTATCTAAAGCTATCTGATATTGAACGAGCAATTATTCCCAGCTTCGATATTCGTGGTCGTGACGTTTACATCGGCTTTGACTACTCAATGTTCTCTGATAATACCGCAATTGCATTTGTCTATCCTTATCAAGATAGGGATGGACGACAAAAGTGGCACATTGAACAACATAGCTTTATCCCGTGGGAAAAGGCCGGCTCAATTCGAGCAAAGGAAAAGCAAGATGGTATCGACTATCGCAAGCTATCTAAAAAAGGATACTGTACGATTACTAGCCACCCGCAAGGCCTGATTAACGACGATCAGGTTTATAGTTGGTTGCTTAATTATGTTGAAGAGAACAACTTACACGTGATTTTCTTCGGTTATGATGCCTGGGGTGCTACTAACGCGATTAAGCAAATGGACATTAATACCGGTTTTCCGCTTGAAGCAATTCGACAACGGACTAGCGAACTGAAAGACCCAACGAAGTTCTTGCAAAAGATTTTTGTTGAAGGCAACTGTAGCCGATTAGACGATAAAATCATGGAAAAGGCGTTAATCAATGCTGAAATCTACGAAGACAAGATTGGTATTCAAGTAGATAAGGCCAAGGCAACCTTAAAAATTGATGTTGTCGATGCAATTATTGACGCATTATACCAAGGGATGTATCACTTTGAGGATTTTGGAATTGCTAACGACAAGTCTAAGCAGGCTGAACTCATGACAGAGGAACAGGTTAAAGCTTGGTTTGAAAGTAAGGATAGTGGTTTGCTCGATGATTAAAGATATTTTTACAAGTATTTGGAAGTATTTCGATATTATTTGCTTCCTTGGTTCGATATTATTTGCAATCTGGGGATGCTTTTTATTGAGCTTTGCAGTTGGTATCTTCGGTATTGCTGTTGGCTTGATTCTAGTTGGTTATCTATCGGAGAAGATAGCTAGCCTTCAATAGAAAGGAGGTGAAAGCTATTGCCGTTATTTAATCAAAAGGTTAGTCCGGGATTATCGATTGCAGATGATACTGATATTCTGCACTTCTTAAATCCTGATAATTCAGATAAGTATGTAGACGCTCGGACTGCTTTGAAGAACTCTGACATTTATTCAATTGTTTTTCAGTTAAGTGCTGATTTAGCAAACGGAAAACTTAAAGCAGACGCGCCTCGGGCACAGGGGATTCTTAATAACCCGACACAAACGAGTAATGCGCACGCTTTTTGGCAATCAATGTTCGCGCAACTACTGCTAGGCGGTGAGTGTTTTGCTTATCGTTGGCGGAATCAAAATGGAACTGATATGACATGGGAGTACCTGCGACCTTCGCAAGTTACTCCTTTTATTTTAGAAGATGGTTCCGGATTGATTTATAACATTAACTTTGATGAGCCAGAAGTTGGCGTAATGGAAGCTGTTCCCCAATCTGATTTAATCCACATTCGATTGTTATCACAAAACGGTGGGAAGACTGGGATTAGTCCTTTGAGTGCACTAGCTAATGAGCTACAAATTAAGGACAAGTCAAATAAGCTTACCTTGAGCGCTCTAGGGCGTTCTATCATTGCTCCGGGTATTTTATCGGTTAAGCACGGAGGATTGCTTAGCGATGAGGACAAGGCTTCTCGTAGCCGTAAATTTATGAAGCAGACCTCAAATTCAGAAAATGGACCGATTGTAATTGATGACTTGGAAGAATACACACCGCTTGAAGTTAAAAGTAATGTTGCTCAACTGCTTAATCAAGTTAGTTGGACAGGTGCTCAAATTGCCAAGGTGTACGGTGTTTCTGACAGTATTATTAATGGCCAAGGTGATCAGCAATCGTCTATTCAAATGATGGGGAATGCCTATGTAAAGTCTCTAGCTCGGTATGCTAAGGCTGTAACTGGCGAACTGAATAATAAGCTCAATGCAAACATTAATTTTGATTTACGTTCTGCAATTGACCCGCTTGGGGATGAGTATGCTTCTACGATTTCCAATTTACAGAAGAATGGGACACTGGGCGCTAATCAAGCCGCCTGGTTGCTTCAACAAGCAAACTATCTTCCAAGTGATATGCCTGAAAAAGAACAAACAAAGGTACAAGTTCAGCCAGTTCAAATGGTTTCTTCTGATGATAAACAATCAACGGAAGGAGGTGATAACGATGACAAAGATTAATGTTAAAGGTGCCGTTGTTAGCAATGATGATGCTGATATCTACGATTGGTTAGGTTACGACTGTGTTAGCCCTAATATGGTTGAAGACGTCCTTAATAATAGCGATGGGGATGTTGAAGTTGATATCGCCTCTGGTGGTGGTAGCGTGTTTGCCGCTTCTGAGATCTATACCATGCTAAAAGCATACTCTGGCAAGGTAGTAGTTAATATCCAAGGATTAGCTGCTTCTGCTGCATCTGTAATTGCGATGGCTGGGGATGAAATTAATATGTCACCTACTAGTCAGATGATGATTCATAAGGCCTCAACCATTTCAATGGGTAATGCAGATGATTTTGCACACGATTCAAAGATGTTAGATGTTACGGACCAGTCAATTGTCAACGCTTATGAAGCTAAGACGGGAATGGATCGTGACAATATCTTACAGTTAATGGCTAATGAAACTTGGATGACTGCTCAAGATGCAGTTGACAAGGGCTTTGCTGATAATATCTCGGCTGGTTCTAAAACTCCCCAAGTGGTTAATGCTGTTAGCAACCAGCCCATTTTTAATTCTACTGCTATCACAAAAATCAAAACTGTTCTGGCTAAAGCACGAGATGCCAAGCCTAAAAATAAAGTGGAAACACCGATAAATAACAAAGAAAAGTCAACTCCTAGTCTTAAAGATCAGAAGTTGGCAATTTTACTAGGAGATGAAATTAATGGGAATTAACGAATTAAATGATGCTTGGATTGCCAAGGGTCAAGAAGTATCTGATTTAAACAACAAATTAAATGTCGCTGTTCTTGATGACAATTTCACTAAAGACAAGTTTGCTGAATTAAAGGAACAACGTGATAACGCTAAAATTCAACGCGATGCTATTAAGGATCAGCTTGACGAAGCACGAGCATTAGAAGTTAAGAACATGAATAAGAAGGATAAGAAGCCTTTAAACAAAAAAGAATTGGATATCAAGGACCAATTTGTTAAGGACTTCAAGAACATGGTTACTTCTGGAAAGACTGGTGCCGGTAACGGTGGCCTTACTATTCCAGATGATATCCAATACGCTATTCATAAGCTAGTACGGCAATTTGCTACGCTTCAAAATCTTGTTAATGTTGAATCAGTTACTACAATGACTGGTTCACGGACATATGAAAAACTTAGCGATATCACCCCAATGAGTGACTTAGATGATGAAACAGCTGCTATTCCTGATATGGATGACCCTGAATTAACTTTGATTAAGTACGCTATTCACCGTTATGCAGCTATTCAAACAGTTACTAACAGTCTCTTGAAGGATACTGTTGAAAACATTCTTGCATGGTTGTCAGATTGGGTTGCTAAGAAGGTTACCGTTACTCGAAATGCAAAGATTATTGAAGCCATGGGCAAGCCGGCTAAGAAGCCAAGTATTGCTAATTTTGATGACATTAAGGACCTTGAAAATAACACTCTTGACCCTGCATTAATGCCAAGTGCAAGTTTTGTTACTAACCAATCTGGTTACAACGTGCTTTCCAAGGTTAAGGATGCTCAAGGTCGTTACATGCTTCAACGCGATGTTACTCAACCAGATGTGTACCGTTTGGATGGTAAGACAATTACCGTCATTGCGGATAAGTGGTTACCTGATATTGCAGGTGCTCACCCACTTTACTACGGTGATTTGAAGCAAGGAATTACGCTTTATGATCGTGAACACATGTCATTACTTTCAACTAACATTGGTGCCGGTGCATTTGAACATGACTTATACAAAGTTCGTGTCATTGACCGATTCGATGTTGAAGTTATCGACGATGGTGCTTGGGCTACTGCCTCATTTAAGACAGTTGCTAATCAAAAAGCGACTGCTCCAGAAGCCTCTGGCACAACGGGGGCTGGTAAGTAGTGAGGTGATCGGCCATGAGCGGTGAAAAGCAACCAACGTTAGATCCTTTAGTGCCTCGTTTACGGGATATGCTTTACTTAGATGATGATAGCGATGATATGTTGCTTAATTCATATATTAAAGCCGCTCAATCGTTCATTCATAACGCTATTGGCGATGATGTGAACGGCTTTTATGATGATGCAACGGTATCGTCGCTAGTTGAAGTTGCTGTAATGTCTTTAGCGGGGACATATTATCAGAATCGGTTAGCTATCTCCTCAGCTCCTAATCATGATGTTGATTTAACGGTTAATAGCATTGTTGGTCAATTACGAGGATTAAGAGATAGCTTTGCTGAAAAGGGGGATGAAAACGGTGTCTAATTATCGTTATCCTCTGTATCGGATGCGTCATAAAGCTAAATTTGGTGTTCCTGCAGAAACTGAAAACGCGATGGGAGTAACTATCTCTGAATTTAAAGAGCTTTTTACATTGCACTATGCAAAGATTCAATTAACTTTTAATCAGCGATATGGTGCATTAGGAACATCGCTACACAATAAGATTATTATTGCGGTTCGTCATAATCCTAAGATAAAGCAACCAATGTTTGTAAAATTATCTGAAGATGAAAAGTATAAAATTGTTGATATCTCTACTAACAATGATGATTACATTTCGTACGATTTACTTACTCTCGAAAAAACCGACAAGGTAGGTGGTCAGAATGGCTGAATATGAAGGTATGGATGACTTCCTACAAGATTGGCTCAAAAAAGTAGAAAATATCAGCACTAAACTAACGCCGAAGCAACAAGCTAAAATTACTAAGGCTGGTGCCGACGTATACATGCAGAAACTTCGGGCTGTCACTCGTGATAAACACTATTCATCTCATGATGATAAGACTCATGGTCACGCAGCTGATCACGTTACTGATCAGGCTAAGAGTGTTGACGGAAAGGTTACTGGTGTGTCATCGGTTGGTTGGGATAATTCCTATCATGCGATGATTATGTATTGGTTGAATGATGGGACACGAAAACTTCGTGGAGATCATTTCATAACTAATCTTCAGCAATCTGAAGAAGTACAGGAAGATGTACTTAAAGCTGAAGCAGCAGAGTATCAAAAATTAATACGAAAAGAAGGCGATGACTTATGATGCCAACCAAACGAGCGAAGGCACTGATTGAGTCAGCGTCTTTTCCTATGCTCGACAAGATCTATACTTACAACATTCCTGAGAGTGAAACGGATAACGTTGACTCCACCATTTGTTTAATTACCGATGTCAGAACGAATCCGGCACTTTCAGGGAATCTTGATTTCCATGCGTTTAATCAAGAGATTGAAGTACAGATTTTTTATGCATTGAATGCTTCTGATCCAACTAAATTTGAATCACAACTTCAACATCTTTTTATTCAAAACGGCTGGAGTGAAATTGATAGTCGTGGCCACACTTTTGACCCGGATACGAAGCAACTGACAGTAACTTACTATTTTGATTATTTTGAAATTGAGACTGCTAAATAGCGGCCTTTTTTAGTTTAAAGAAGGAAGGAAAAAAATAAATGCTTATTCACGGTATTAAGAAAGCATGGGTAGGCCTAAAAACAGCGGATGGTAAAAAGTTGGCCACCGCCGATTCAGGTTTATCACAAAACGGTATCTATGAACTTGACCACAACGTTTTAGGTGTAGCTAGTGCTGAATTGAAAGGACTAGATGGCTCTAAACTTGAAAAGATTTCTGGTAACAACATTGTTCAATACAGTTACGCTGATCCGCTTAACCCTCAAGCAACTATTTCTGTTAACAATATGCCAATGGAAATTTTGTCTAAATTGGTAGGTATGGAAAAGAAGGGTACCGGTTGGCAAATGGCTGATACTAAGCCAGTTGGTTTCTTTATTGTTCAAGCACCATCCATGACAACTAATGATTCTGTTTACTTTGCTTTCCCATCCGGTAACTTCTTGATGGGTGACAAGAAGCTGGATACTGATACTGATACTAAGAAGACACCGGTAACGGATCAGTTTACCTTTGCTGCTATTGATGATCCTAACATCAATGACTTGTATCGAATTTACTCAACTGCAGATTCAGACTGGAAGGACGAAGACACGATGTTTAAGGAACTATTCCCCGATTACACTGCTTCTGCTTCAGCAGGATCTCATGCTTAATCATTTATCTTAATTAAATAATTTTTCTGGACTAATTTAGTCGCGTAAGAAATACACAGTAACTTTAATGTCGCGGCTTTATTGGTCTTTATTGGAGGTTAAAGTAATGAAAATTCACGTCGATAAGTTAAAGAAGACCTTTGATGTAAAGACAACTAATAAAGTAATGCGGTCGGTTTATCAATTTCAGTTAGATTCAGCCAAACTTGCAAGTAGTCAGGGCAAGGACGGAGTCGGTATTTTTAGCGACGCTATTGCCTTAATTGATCGAATGGAAGACTTCCTAGTTAAGACACTAGGTCTCTCAAAGCAAGATGCTGAGAAACTAGATGATTACTTCGAATCAAAAGATGTTCAAAAAATGGCTAACTATGTAGCGAGCCGTTTGTTGGGGATGTCAGACGAAGAAATTAAAGAAGACGCTGATAACGCCGAGGAAACTGACTCAAAAAAATAAATTGGAAGAAGCGTATTTGGGAGCTACAAAATGCGCTTGAAGACTTTGACGTAAACGAGAAAAACATAATTACTAACCTGCACTGGTCGATTGAGCAATTTGATAACGCAGATTACTACGAGCTTTCACGGATCTTACAAGCGAAGGAACGGAGCGAACGTCCTGTTGATCCAATTACTTCAATTATTGGAATCCGTGCTGCACAAGCTCAACGAAGCCACAAATGATTAGTCCAGATAATCACTTAAAAGAAAGGTAGATGATTCTTATATGGCAAAAGTTCAAGCTAAAATGGCCACTGAGGTTGCTCTTGATTTAGTACAAGCTTCTACTGCTATTAAGAATCTAACTTCAGCGGTTTCATCATCAACTAGTGCTTGGAAAGCACAAGAAGCCTATTTACGTTCAGTTGGTGATTCTGCAGGTGCCGCCCGAGCTAAATATACCGGCTTGGGCGAAGCAATGGATGCACAACGGCGAAAAATTGAAGCGTTACAAGATAAGCAACGTTCAATGACTTCGATGACTTCTGAGAGTGCAGCTAAGTATCTGAAATTAAAGAGGCAGATTGATGCCACTCAAGAAGCAATGAGCAAGCTTGATACTTCAACTGAGGCTGGTAAAGCGGCCGAAAAGAGTATGCAAGCTACAATTGAGCAACTAACCGCTCAACAATCAAAGTTAAAGGTTGGAACTGTTGACTCCGCTCGTCAATATCTTAATTTTGGAAAGCAAATTGACCGTGCTAAGGCTAAATTAGCTTCAATGGCAGCACAACAACAGCGTGCTGCTCAACAAATGGCGGTTGAAGATTCGGGCGTTAAAAAGCTCTCATCTTCAATGCGTGTTCAAGAAGGGCTAGTAAGTGCTACTGTTGAACGATTAAAAGCTCAAGGCCAAAGTTACCAAGCACTTCAAACTTCCTTAAATGGTGCTCGTCAAAAACTTAGTTCCCTAACTGAGATTCAAAGTCGGGAGATAGCTCTTCTTGAACAGACCAAACAACGGTTCGGAGAAAATTCCGAACAGTATGCACGGAATGCAACGAGAGTTCAAGAGCTGGGTACAAAGATTGAAGAAACTCGACAACGGATTAGTGAATTGAATGAACAGATGAGACGAACACCTAGTGGATGGCTAGGCAAAGTATCATCTCGTTTGGATTCAATTCAAGGTAAAGCAGATCGTGTTTCAGTTTCATTTGGCCGAATTTTTGGGGCTACTGCAGCTGCTAATATGTTTGTTGGAGCTTTAGGTTCTGCTCAGGCTAAAATTGGTGACTTAACTAAAGCAGGTATTGATTATGACGTTGAGCAAAATAAGATGGTGGCCACTTGGACCACTCTTACTGGCTCCGCTAAAAAAGCTGGTCCATTAGTAGATTCCATTAATAATATGTCAAAAGCAGCTGGTCAATCTGTAGACGTGGTAAACGAACTTGAACAAGGCTTTTATCACTTAAATTCAAACAAAACGCAAGCCGACGGAATGACAAGTGCTCTTCTTAACATGGCCGATGCAGTTGGGCTTACCGATGATCAGATTACGGCCGTTGAACAAGACATGGTTCACGGTATGGCTACTGGGAAAATCACTCAAGGCGAATTGAACCAGATTGGTCAATACTTCCCAATGATTGACGAACGTATGGCTAAACACTTCCATACAACTGTTGAAGGCATGCGTCAGATGGCTTCTGCTGGAAAGATTACCTCCGAAGACTTACAAGAAGTTTTTGAAGATATGGGAAATGGGAACGGCAAAAATTCTTATAAAAAAGCTGTCGAAAATATGATGAACTCATATTATGGTATGTTCCGTACCATTAGGTCTAGTACTAAAAGACTAGCAGGCGATATTGAAGCGCCATTCATGACAGCTACTAATCCTTTGCTTAAAGCAACAAGTAAGTGGGTTAATGATAATCGTACAGATAAAGAATTTAAAAATTTTGGTAAGCATCTTGCGGACAACTTAAATAAAATAATTAGTGCTTTTGGTGGTTCTAAGTTTAGCACTAAAAATTTAGACGACGCTCTTGCTTCTGCTACGCGCGGAATTGATAACTTAGGAAAAGTTATTTCTAGTCATCATACTCAAATTGCTAACTTTTTTAAGGCGTTCAAGGCTGGCTCAGCTGCACAGGCAAAACTGTTTGCTGCTGTCTTTGTAGACTTATCAAAAGTTCTTCTTCCTGTTTTAGACACGATGGCTCGTTTTCCAAAAACCAGTGCTGCTTTGATTACAAGTTTCTTGCTTGCTTCACGGGCAGTAAGAACACTACAGGCGGGAATTAAAGGGCTAGAAACACTTAAAACTACTGGGGAATTAATTAAAGGGTTTAGTGAGAAGCTTCGTAAAATCCCTAATAAGAAGACTACGAAAGTTGAAGCTAAAACTTTAAGTGCTGACAGACAGATTGCAACAACTAAAGATAAAATTAAGCTGTTGCCAAATAGCAAGAATACTAGCTTAACGGTAAGCAACGCTAAAGCTAATACTCAAATTGCTAATACTAATCGGAATATTTCGCGGATCCCTCGAAGCAAAATGATTGGTGTATCCGCAAATGTAACAAACGCTGAACGGAATATTACTAATGTTCGCACTAAGATTAATGGTGTTCCTAAAACCGTTCAGATCATTGCTAAAGCTAATACGGCTGGAGCAGCTTCTAGTATTAATAATATTGGCGTATCTTCACGTCGTTCTGCAGCCATTGCTAGAACATCGTTTGGAATAATTGGCTCATCAGCAAAAATGGCAGGTTTAGCAATAGACGCTATGGGTGGACCAATCGGCATTGCAATTATGGCATTTACTGCTTTATATACTCACAGTGCAAAATTTAGAAAATTCACTAATGGTATTGTAAATTCTGCTAAGGCTATGGCTGGTAAAGTTGGCCATTGGTTTGGCAATATGGCTAAAAGTGCTGGTAAACATATTAGCAACATGGCCCGTTCTGCTAAGCGCGGCTGGAACAATATGAATCGTACTTCTCAGCAGTCAAGCCAACGAGAAATTAGGCTTCACAATCAAATGGCACAACGTAATCAGCGTGCTGCACAACAAATGTGGTCTAGGTTGAGTCGATCATGGCTTCAAGGATGGAATCTAAATAATCGATTAACTCGTCAAGGGGTTCAACAACAGATTCAGCAACATCGAACAATGGCTACAAGAATTGCAGTATTTAACACGCAACTGTGGAATCATTCAAGGCAAGCATTTACTAAAGGATGGAATGATCTGCGTAATTCGACTAGAAATGGTACGAATAATATTAATAATGAATTTAATCGAATGAAAGTTGCTGTAGGCCAACGTACCCAACAGGCGATGAATGATGCTAAGAACCATTTCCAACGAGGATATTCGGATATTAAATCTGACACATCTGGTTGGCGCGGTGATATGGCCAATATTTGGAGCGATACTCGTGGAAAGATTGGTAACATTGCTGATAATTTACGTGGGGATGCAACCAATAAGTTTTCCGATATGCACTCTAAATTGAATGATCTAACTGATAACGGTTTAGGGAGAATGCACGATGCTTGGCACAATCGTTTAGAAGGAATTGCTGAAGTTGTTACCAATTCAGGTGGACATATCTTTAACCAGTTTAAAAACGTGTTGAATAATCTAGCCAAACCATTTGAGTCCTTAATCAACGGGATTAAAGATGGTGTTAACTGGATTCTTGATCATGTTGGTGGTGATGGGAAAC